>Ga0318496_10000292_pt1 | contig 16459 bp, 13 predicted proteins | sample GRESIP109b1f22_FD_203296 | JGI IMG/M metagenome (GOLD analysis project Ga0318496, IMG submission 203296) | Tropical soil microbial communities from Luquillo Experimental Forest, Puerto Rico - GRE.SIPMG.109b1f22 | ecosystem: Environmental > Terrestrial > Soil > Tropical forest > Bulk soil... | reverse complement strand
GATCCGGGAAGTAGTAGGGCCCGCGGCTTTCGTGGATGGTGGTGAACCGGTTCGCCAGGGCCGCCTGGATGGCTGCCAGTGGATGCAGCCCGTGGCCCTGCGCCCAGTCCCGGCAGAACTCCGGCCACGGCAGCCCGGACTCCGTCCACTGCGCCCGCAGGCCGGCCAGCCAGGTGCCATGCTCCTCCTGATCACGCAGCCGCTGGCCGAAGCACCAGCGGGCGGTCGGCTCGTCGAAGGTTTCCCAGCCCCATTCGATGACCGCCACCGTGCCGCCCGGGCGCAGCACACCGGCGACCTGATCGAGCACCTCGCCCAGGTCGGCAACGTGGTGCAGGGACAGGCTGGCCAGCACCGCGTCCACCGGCTCAGCGGGCCGGTACTGCTCGAACGGGATGGCCCGGTAGCCGGGGCCGGCCGGAGCGTCCGGGTCGATGCCCACCGCCTGGTACCCGGCATCGAGCAGGGCCGGGACGTGCCCGCCCGACTCACCGCAGCCGATCTCGATGATCGCTGCCGGCGGGCCGGGCAGCCGTGCCTGGATAAGCGGCCATGTTGCCGCCAGCCATATCTCATCCGCGGTCATCCCGCTGCTCCTTGGCCGTAACGCCAGGCCGCCCGGCTTGCTGAGCGTCAGCCGCAGGCCTCCTGGTGTGTTCTAGCATCCTGGCCAGCTGAGCCCCGAGTCAGGGTGGACATATGCTCGGGCAGCCAGCATCTGCCAGCCGAGGAATATGTGCCCATGATCACACCCGCGCCCGCCGCCCTCCCCGACCGGGCGCAGGTTGTTGTCGTCGGCGGCGGCATCATCGGTACCTCGGTCGCTTACCACCTGGCCCATGCGGGCATCACCGATGTGCTGCTGCTCGAGCGGGACCGGCTGACCAGCGGCACCACCTGGCACGCGGCCGGGCTGATGGCCACCTTCGGCTCGACCTCGCAGACCTCAACCGAGCTGCGCATCTACACCCGGGATCTTTATGCCCGGCTGGAAGCCGAGACCGGCCTGGCCACCGGCCTCAAGCAGACCGGCCTGATCGAGCTGGCGGTCGAGCCGGGCCGGCTGGAGGAGTACCGGCGGGTGGCCGCCTTCAACCGGCTGTGCGGCGTCGAGGTGCACGAGATCTCGCCGCGCGAGGTCGCGGAGCTGTTCCCGCTTGCCCGCACCGACGACGTGCTGGCCGGCTTCTACATCCCGGCCGACGGCCGGGTGAACCCGGTGGACGTGACGATGTCGCTGGCCCGCGGCGCGCGGATGAACGGCGTGCGCATCGCCGAAGGCGTGCCGGTCACCGGCTTCCTGCAGAACGGCGGTGCCGTCACAGGTGTCCGCACCCCGCGCGGCGACGTGGTGGCCGAGTATGTCGTCAACTGCGCGGGCATGTGGGCCCGTGAACTCGGCGAGCTGGCCGGGGTGACCATCCCGCTGCAGGCGGCCGAGCACTACTACCTGCTGACCGAGCCGATCGAAGGGGTGGACGGCAGCTGGCCGGTGCTGGAGGACCCGGCGAACTACGGCTACTACCGGGAAGAGAGCGGCGGGCTGATGCTCGGCCTGTTCGAACCGGAATGTGCGCCATGGCAGGTGGCGGGGGTGCCGGCCGGGTTCTCGTTTGGTGAGATCAGTCCCGACTGGGACCGGATGGCGCCCTATCTGGAGCGCACCATCTCCCGCGTCCCGGTGGTGGCGGAGACTGGGATCAGGAAGCTGTTCTGCGGCCCGGAGAGCTTCACGCCGGACCTGCTGCCGATCGTCGGCGAGGCACCAGAACTGCGCAACTACTTCGTCGCCGCCGGGCTGAACTCGATCGGCATCCTGACCGGGGGCGGGATCGGCCGGGTGCTCGCGCACTGGATCGCCCACGGTCGGCCGGACGTGGACGTGACCGGCATCAGCATCGACCGGCTGCATCCCTACCAGGCCAACCCGGATTACCGGGCGAGCCGGACGGTGGAGTCGCTCGGCATGGTGTATGAAACGCACTACCCGGGCCGCCCGATGCGGACCGCCCGCGGCGCCAAGCTGTCCCCCATCCACCAGCGGCTGGTGCCCCAGCGGGCCTACTTCCGGGATGTCAGCGGCTGGGAAGGGGCCGACTGGTATGCGCCGGGCGGCGCCGAGCCGGTGGCCGGCCAGCTCTCCTGGGGCCGGCCGGACTGGTTCGGCTACTGGGAAGCCGAACATCACGCCGCCCGCACCGGCGTGATCTTGATGGACATGGCCTTCATGGCCAAGTTCGAGGTGCAGGGCCGCGACGCGGGCCGGGTGCTGGAGCGGATCTCCGCCAACCATGTGGACGGGGAGCCGGGCCGGATCACCTACACCCAGTGGCTCAACGAGGCCGGCCGGCTGGAAGCCGACCTGACCGTGACCAAGCTGGCGGACGGCCGGTTCTGGGTGGTCGCCTCGGACACCGCGCACCGGCACGCGCTGACCTGGCTGCGCCGTCACCTCGGCGACGCCCGGGCCTTCGTCACCGACGTGACCTCCGGCTACGCGCAGATCAACATCCAGGGCCCGCGGTCGCGGGAGCTGCTGGCCGCGGTCACCACCGCGGACGTGTCGAACGAGGCGTTCGGCTTCCGGTCGGCCGCGGAAATCGACATTGGGTTTGCCCGGGTGCTCTGTATCCGGATCACCTACCTCGGCGAGCTCGGCTACGAGCTGTACATCCCGGCCGAGCAGGCGGTGGGCGTATACGACCGGCTGGTGGCGGCCGGGCGGGCGGTTGGCCTCCGGCACGCGGGCCTGAAGGCGCTGGCCAGCCTGCGGATGGAGAAGGCGTACCGGGACTACGGGCACGACATCGACAACACCGATACCGTGCTAGAGGCCGGCCTCGGGTTCGCGGTGGCGCTGGACAAGCCCGGCGGTTTCATCGGCCGCGACGCGGTGCTGGCGCAGAAGGAGCGCGGGCCGCTGCGGCGGCGGCTGGTGCAGGTGCTGATCACCGACCCGGACCCGCTCATGTTTCATGCCGAGGTGGTGCGCCGGGATGGCCGGCCGACCGGGTACGTGCGTTCGGCGTCCTACGGGTTCACCCTCGGTGGCGCGGTCGGGCTGGCCATGATCGACGCTGACGAGCCGGTCAGCCAGGCATACCTGGACGCCGGTGAGTGGACGGTCCAGATCGGGAACGCGGTCTGCCCGGCGGTGGCCTCGCTGCGGCCGATGTATGACCCCGGCAACAAGCGCATCCAGATGTAGCGGCCCGGCCCGCCCGCGGCGGGTCAGGCAGCGCGGCGGCCGATCAGCACAGCCAGGCCGGGCGGCAGTTGCTCACCGCCGAACGAGCTGCCGACGGTCACCTCGATGTCCTCGGCGGCGAGCAGGGCGGGCACCTGCGCGGTGTCGATCAGCACGTTGTCGTGCCGCTCGTCGTCACGCCGCCAGCAGCCGTCACCGCCCAGGGTGAAGATGGTGATGTCGCGCACGAAGCGGTCCGGGGCGGGCAGCGAGGACGCGGCGAGCACGGCCCAGCTGTCGCCGACCCGCCCCACCGGCGGCTCACCGCGGCGCTGCGCACCGTAGGCAAGGTCGCAGATGTCGATCGCGAACAGGCCCCCGGGCCGGACCGCCCGGGCGATGGCGGTGAGCGCCGCCGCGATGGCGCCGGCGCCGGGCAGGTAGCTGAGGACGTGGCCGACCGAGACCACGGCGTCAGCCGCGGGCAGCGGGTCACCGGGCAGCGTGAGCCGGCGGATCTCCGCATCCGGGACGTAGCCCCGGGCCAGGTCCAGCATGGCGGGCGAGGCATCGGTGGCGATGACGTGATGCCCGGCGTCGGTGAGATGTCCGGTCAGCAGGCCGCTGCCGCATCCGATTTCCAGCACCAGCCCGCCGCGGGCCCGGACCGGCGCGAGCAGCGCCAGCATGCCCGGCGCGCAGGCGTCGGCGTGAAAGCCGTAACCGAGGTGGTGGGCCCGCGCCAGATCAGGCCGGTAGTAGGGGTCATGATCGGTGGGCATGGCTGCCAGCATGGCATAAGCCGCTGCCACCGCTGGCGCGGCCGCGACCCGGAGGGCGGGCCCCATGAGCGACCCACTCAGTGCGCTGCTGGCTGCCGCCGCCGACGGCCGGTACCCGCCGCCGGACGGGGGTGTCACCATCGTGCCGCCGCCCGCAGCCCGCGATGCCGGCGTCATCGCGTTCACCGCGCATGCGGTGATCTTCACCGACGCCGAACCCGGCTGGGTGCGCGGCCAGCTCCCCGCCGGGGACCTGGCGGCGCCGCTGACCCCGGGGTTCCTGCAGGCGCTGTGCCAGCGCACCGGCCGCTTCGCGCACAGCATTGACATGCTGTGCGTGGCCGGCCCGCTGCCCGGACCGCCGCCGGCCGGGCTGGTGCCGCATGACGACCCGGCGCACCCGCGCATCGCCCGGGCGCTGCGTTACCGCGACGACGTGCGGGTCTGGCGGGCCGATGGCGGCGTGGTGGTGCTCGGGCGTGGGGTGGCGGGCCGCTGGGAAGCCTCGATCGAGGTCGACGCCGGCCGGCGCGGCGGCGGGCTCGGCCGGCAGCTGGCGGCTGCGGCCCGGCGGCTGGTGCCGGCCCGGGCGCCGGTCTGGGCGCAGATCGCGCCCGGCAACGCGGCCAGCGTGCGGGCCTTCCTGGCGGCCGGCTACGTCCCGGTGGGCGCGGAGGCCCTGCTGACCAGGTCCCGGCAGTGACAGCCAGCCTGGCCGGGCTGTCAGCGCGGCTCGAAGTCCAGCGCGGCCAGCATCCGCTGCTGCGTGCGGTTCACCTCGCCGGTGATGTCGTCCCACAGCAGTGTCTCTTCCACGCCCAGCGCCAGCGAGCCCGCGCGGGCGGAGTGCCGGATGCCCACGTCCACCCGCTCCCAGATGAGCGGGTTCCGGGCCAGGCAGCGGACGTCGATCCGGATCCAGCCGCCCCGGTCGTCGGACAGGCGGACGACGCCCGCCGTGCCGGGAACAGCCGCCAGGCCGGCCAGCCGGCCGACGTGCACGGCCTGGCTGTGGCCCAGCCTGGTCACGGTCAGCAGCGGGCCGGTCAGCCTGACCCCGGCCGGCCGGACCATCAGATCGGCCACCGCCCCCGCACCCAGTACCAGCACCGGGCCAATGACCAGCAGGACGGCCAGCGGCAGCGGGTCGGAGCGGAACGCGAGCGGCGCGGCGAGCAGCCCGGCCAGCGTGAGCGCGGTCACCCCACCGAAGAGGTGCGCGACCCGGCAGGCACGGCGCCGGTCGGTATCGGTGAGCTCACCCGCGGGTGGCAGCTGCGTCTGCATGGCTGAACCTTCCGGGTATCGGCCGGGCGGCCGGCCAGTTCTCATCCGGCGCGTCGCCGGCCGCACGCCCGACCGGGCAGCGCGGGGCGGGGCAGGCCCGGATGTCGCAGAGCCGGCAGATCTGTTCCGAGTGGGTGAAGTCCCCGGTCATGGCGCCCAGCATCTTTTCCAGGATAGCGGTGAGCGCGGCTCGCTCGCCGGCATCGAGCCCGGCCATCGCATCGCGCAGCACCTGGTACCGGCGGTCGAGCAGGCCGGCCGCGGCAGCCGTGCCGGTGCCGGTGAGCACGACCGATACCGATCGCCGGTCGCGGCCGGGCCGCCGCTCTGCGTACCCGTCCGCCACCAGCTGATCGACGACCCGGACGGTGGCCGACTGGGTGCGGCGGAGCGGGAGTTTCAGTTGCTCGATCCCGAGCCCGGGCTCCTGGGCCAGGACGGCCAGCGCGGCGGCGGTGGCACCGGGCCGCCCGGCCGCGGTCTCCAGCTCGGCATCGAGCGCGTCGCCGAGCGCGACGACCAGCGCCCCGAGCAGGTTTTCCAGCCGCTGGCTCATGCCTTAAGCATGAATCAGTCATGCATGTATGTCAACCACGACGGGTGGGTCAGGGCCGGACCTCGTAGACGATGTTGAACGGGGTCTCGGCGGCGCGGCGGAACCGGGTGAATCCGGCGTCGGTCGCGACCCGCCGGATCGCGGCCTCGCCCGCCTGGGCACCGAGGGAGTACCCGCCGGGCTGCGACAGCGCGTTCGGCACGCACAGCATCGTGGAGAAGCTGTAGTACACGCGCCCGACCGGGGTCAGGTTGCTGGCGATGTGGTCGCCCGCGGCCGGCTCGACCACCAGCCAGGTGCCGTCCGGCTTCAGTGCCTGCCGGACATGCCTGGCCGCCGACAGCGGGTCGCCCATGTCATGCAGGCAGTCGAACGTTGCGGCCAGGTCATAGCCGGAGCCGCTGAACGACGACGCCGTCGCGACCTCGAAACTGACCCGGTCGGCGACCCTGGCGTCGACGGCCCGCTGGCGTGCCAGCTCGATCGAGTGCCCGTGGTAGTCCGAGCCGGTGAAGGTGGAGTCCGGGTACTGCTGGGCGAGCAGGATGGTGGACGCGCCGAGCCCGCAGCCGATGTCCGCGACCTTGGCGCCCGCCTGCAGCTTGTCCACCACCCCGTCCAGCGCCGGGAGCCAGGATGGCACCAGGTTGGCGATGTAGCCCGGGCGGAAGAACTGCTCGCAGCCGGTGAAGACATCCTCGTCGTGCTGGTGCCAGCCGTAGCCGGCGCCGGTCCGGAACGCGTCGGTGATCTGCGGCACGGACCGCAGCGTGCCCAGGGCGAGCACGAACGCGCCCGGCGCGTAGACGGCGCCGTCCGGGTTGGCCAGCGCGAACGCCTGCTCCTCGGTCATCGAGTAGCTGTCGGCCGCGGCGTCGTAGGTGACGTAGCCGCCGGCCGCCTGCCCGCGCAGCCATTCCGCCACATAGCGCGGGTTGGTGCTGGTGCGGGCGGCCAGTTCGGCGGCGGTCGCCGGGCTTTTCGCCAGCGCCTGGTACAGGCCCAGCTGGTGGCCGATGACAACGTTGCCGGCCGACGCCGTCGCGCCCAGGTCGGTGACGAACCGGCCCAGGAACTCGTGCAGCTTGTCCATGTCGATAGCCATGATGAGCCTCCCGTGCCGGTTCCGTTGGCTGCCAGGCTGCGCCGCGGGGTTGCACTGGCATTGCGCCCGCGTTGCAGCGGGGACTGCCCGGGCTGATCTGGTGCGCCGCGGTGGCCCGGGCCGGTTGTCCTACCCGGCTGAGGCCGGCCTGATGGTGCGCTGCGCCGCCCGCGCCTCGCGCAGCACGTGCGGCAGGCCGTGCTCGCGGGCCAGGTGCACCGAGCGCCGCAGCGCGTCGGCGGCCGGCCCGGTCTGGCCCAGCCGGAGCAGGGCCTTACCGTCCACCGCGCGGGCGGCCGCCTCGATGGCGATCCAGGGCACCCGCGCGGCGACCGACAGCAGCGGGGCGAGGATGGCGCGTGCCCGCTCGGCATCGCCGTGGCCGGTCCAGGCGCGGGCCAGCGACAGGTAGGTGTCGCTGCCGAGTACCCATGCGCTGCCGTCCGGGAGGCTGGCGGCGTCGAGCAGATCCGTGGCCTCGGCCAGCAGCCGTGGCGAGCCGGTGGCCTCGGCCAGCGGTGCGGCGCAGCGCAGCAGGTAAGCTTCGATGCCCGCCTCCCGCGCGGCGACCAGGCCCTCCTCGAACAAGGTGATCGCTTCCGCCCGCTCGCCGGTGAGCAGCAGCGTGCCGCCGAGCATGGCACGGGTGGCGGCGCGCCCCCAGGGGTGCGGGTACTGGTCGATGATGGCCACCGCGCGGCGGCCCTGCGTGACCGCTTCGGCGTCGTGCCCGCGGATACGGGCCAGCCAGCCGAGATTGGCCACATACCAGGCGGCCCAGCCCGGGTAGCCAGCGCGCCGGTTGGCTTCGATCCCGGCTTCGATCGCGGTCACGGCGGCATCCCAGTCGGCCGCGGCGATGTGCACAAACGCGGAATCGAATTCGGCCCATTGCAGCTGGAACTCATCACCCAGCCGGCGCAGCAGCGGGCGGAGATCGGCCAGCACTGCACTCAGGGCTGGGACGTCACCGAGGCCGACGTGGATGGTCTTGAAGCTGTCCAGCCCCGCCGCCAGCGCCTGGTCATCGGCGGCTGCCCGGCCGGCCGCCACCGCGCGGCGGGCGAAACCAAGCGCGGCGTCATAGTCCAGCCGGTTGACGGCGAGGATGGCCCGCCGCCCGAGCAGGTCAGCCTGGCTGGACCGGTCGCCCAGGGCTTCCGCGATCCGCAGCCCGCGTTCCAGGTTGGCGGTGTAGGTCGCAACCGGCTGCCCCAGCGCGGCGGGCACGTCGCCGCCGAGCTCGCGCAGCACCAGCATCTCCAGCCGCTGGTCGCCGGCCGCGCGGGCCTCGGTGGCGGCGGTGGTCAGGTCGGTGAGCGCCCTGGCCGGGGCGCCGGCCGCCTCGTACGCCCGGCCGCGTACCAGCAGGGCACGGCCGGTCACCTCGGCATCCGCGACGCGTCCGGCCGCGCCGAGCGCCTCGGTGGCGAGCGCGGCCGCGTCGGCGGCGGCGTACCGGCGCATCGCGTCCTCGGCGGCGAAAAGCCAGGCCCGGGCCGCGCGCGGCCAGTCGCCCGCGGCAGCAGCATGCCGGGCCAGCGACTCCGGCTGGCCGGTCAGCAGATCCGCGGCCCGGCGGTGATAGGCGAGCCGGGTCGGCTCGGGCGTGCTGGCGTACAGGGCTTCCCGCACCAGGTCATTGGTGAACTCGAAATCCCGGCCGCTGACCACCAGCAGCCGGGCGGTCAGGGCCTGCTCGCACAGCTCCAGCGCGGCCGCCGGGGCGAGGTCCAGCAGGCTGGCCAGCTCGATGGGGTCGACCGTGGCGCCGAGCACGGCAGCGGCCCTCAGCAGGGCCTCGACGCCCGGGCCGGTCCGGCGCACGCGGGCCTGCACCGCGGTGCGCAGCGACTCGGGCAGGCCGGTGCCGCCACTTGCCAGCGTGCGCAGCACCTCCACCACGAACAGCGTGTGCCCAGCGGTGCGCTGCAGGATCGGCCCGGCCAGCTCGCCCTGGCCGGCTTCGCGGGCAAGCTGGCTCACCGCCTCCGGGCCGAGCGGGCCGAGGGTGAGGCGGGTGGCGACCGGTGCCAGCGCGGCGCCGATCTCGGCGTCGTTCTCGGCGCGGATGGTGGCGAGGATGAGCAGCCGGTCGCCGCTCGCGTGCCGGCTCAGGTAGTGCAGCAGTTCGACGGTGGACTGGCCGGCGTACTGGAGGTCGTCCACCAGCAGCAGCACCGGGCTGGCCGCGGCGAGCCCGGTGAGGAAGGCGGTCACCGCCTCGAACGCACGCCGGCGCTCCATCTCGACGCTGCCGCGCCATGGCGGCGGCGGCCCCAGCACCGCAGCGGCGTCGGGCAGCAGCGCCGCGGCGGCCGGGGTGTGCTCGCCGAGCAGCTGCTGCAGCCGGGCGGCTGGCAGGATGGCGATGACCGGCATGATCGCTTCAACGATGGGCTGCAGGAACAGCGAGCGCTCGGTCTCGTAGCAGCGGGTCCACAGGACGATGGCGCCGTCGGCGTCCGCCTCGGCGGCCAGCTCCCCGGCCAGCGCGGTCTTGCCGATGCCCGCTTCACCGACGATGGTGACCAGGCTGGGGTGGCCGGCCACGGCGCCGTGCCAGGCAGCCCGGAGCTGGGCGGTTTCGGCGGCGCGGCCGGCCAGCGCCGGCCTGCCGCGGGCGGGGCGCGCTGGTGCGCGCGGTGCGGCCGGGCCGGTGCCGCCCGGCATTGCTGGCCCCGGGCCGGCGGCCGGACCGCCGGGCCGCTCCTGCAGGATCGCTAGATGGACGTCCCGGGTTTGCGGCGCGGGGTCAGAGCCGAGTTCGGCGGCCAGCCGTTCACTCAGCGCGGCATAAGCGGCGAGCGCCTTGCCGGGCTCGCCTGCCGCCGTGGCCGCCGACATGTACCACCGGTGCGCCGCCTCATCCAGCGGGTCGGCCGCCATCGCCGCCTCGGCGAACCGCGCTGCGCTCGGCGCGTCGCCGGTGGCCAGCGCGGCCTCCGCCGCGACCAGGCGGGCCCGGCGCAGGAGGCTGCGCGCTTCGTCGCGGGCCGGATCCGCCCAGGTCGCATACGGCTCGTCGGCCAGTGCGGTGCCCGCGGCCAGCAGTCGCAGCGCCCGCTGTGCCGCGGCCAGGGCGACCGCGGCGGTCGCGTCCACCTTCCGCTCCGCCTGGTCGCAGTAACCGGCGGCGGCGTCCAGGTCGACGCTGACCGCGGGCCCGCCGGCCAGCCGGTAGCCGGGCCGGCCGCCGAGGATGACGCCTGCGCCAAGCACCCCGCGGAGCCTGCTGACCAGGCTGGCGACGTTCTGGCCAGCTGCGGCCGGTGGCTCGCCATCCCACAGCACATCCGCGATCCGGTCCACCGGAACCAGCCCCGGCCTGTCCACGGCGAGCAGTTTCAGCAGCATCCGGGCCTTGCGGCTGCCGACCTCACCGCCGGGCAGCTCGGCACCGTCGCGGATGACAGCGAAGGTCCCCGCGAGACGCAGCTCAACCCGCGGATTTCCGGCGGTCCCGGTGGAACCCCCCCCGCCCACGGGACCGTTTCTACCCTGGCCAGCAATGCCGTGCAAGGCTCCGGTGGCGGGACGGCCCGCCGCCGGGCGGGGTGAATGGCCGCACCGCTGGCCAGCCAGGCCACTGCTGTCCCCCGCGAGGCCCAGCGCCTAGTCTTGGCCCCGGTGGCGGCGGATGGCAGGGGCCAGCAGATGGGCAAGGCGTTTGAGCGCGCGGTGGATGTCCGGTGGCGCGACACCGACGCCCTGGGCCACGTCAATCACGCGGTCTTCCTGACCTACCTGGAAGAGGGGCGGGACGCCTTCTTCACCCAGGCACTCACCACCGACCCTGACTACGTGGTGGCCCGGATAGAGCTGGACTTCCGCGCCGAGATCCAGCTCGCCGACCGGCGGGTAACGGTCAGGCTGGAGGTGGAGAACGTCGGCACCACCAGCCTCACCACCCGCGAGACGATCACCCTGCCGTCAGGGGAGAAAGCAGCGGAGGCCCGGGTGATCACCGTCCGCTGGGACACCGGCAAGCACAAGCCCGCCGCCTTCACCGATGCCGAGCGGCGGCAGCTGGCCGGCTACTCCTGATCTCACCCGCCGCTAATGGCTGAGCGGCCAGGTGTGCACTGGCTGGTTGGTGTGCATGTGTTCGATATAGCGCTGCGTCATCACCCGCAGCGCCTCGTGGCGGCTGGCCCCAGCGCTGGTGAGAGCCGCGACCTCACCGATCTGCCAGGAGGCGCCATTCTGGCCGGTCAGGCAGCGCTGCTCGATGATGCCCAGCAGGCGTCCGGCATGATCGCGGTGAACGCCCCAGCGGGCCAGTCCCTCCCGGGCCAGCGGCAGCAGGCGCCGCAGCACCAGCTCGGACACCGGCACCTCACCCAGGCCAGGCCAGTACAGCTGTGCGTCCAGGCCATCCCGGGCAGCCGTGCGCAGGTTCTCGGCCGCGGTGGCGAAGGACATCCGGGTCCAGATCGGCCGCTGTGCCTCGACCAGGGCGCGCACCAGCCCGTAGTAGAACGCCGCGTTCGCGATGATGTCCGAGACCGATGGCCCGGCTGGCAGCACCCGGTTCTCCACCCGCAGGTGCGGCATGCCGTCCACGACGGCGTAGACCGGGCGGTTCCACCGGTACACCGTCCCGTTGTGCAGGCTCATCTCGGCCAGTTGCGGGGAGCCGCCGCGGTCGAGTTCGGCCAGCGGATCCTCGTCCTCGCAGATGGGCAGCAGCGCGGGGAAGAAGCGGATGTTCTCCTCGAACAGGTCGAACACGGAGGTGATCCAGCGCTCGCCGAACCAGACCCGCGGCCGCACACCCTGGTGCTGCAGCTCGGCTGGCCGGGTGTCCGTGGCCTGCTCGAACAGGGTGATCCGGGTCTCGTGCCACAGCTGCCGGCCGAACAGGAACGGAGAGTTGGCCGCCAGCGCGACCTGCACACCCGCGATCGCCTGGGCGGCGTTCCAGTAACTGGCGAAGGCCTCCGGGGAGACCTGGATGTGCAGCTGCACGCTGGTGCAGGCGGCCTCGGGCGTGATGCTGTCAGCGTAGGTGAGCAGCGGCTCGGGGCCGTCGATCTCGATCCGGATGTTCTCGCCGCGGGCAGCGAAGATCTGCTCGTTGAGAACCAGGTAACGCTCGTTGGCCGACAGCACCTCCTCGTTCATCTGGTCCTCGGCCAGGGTCGGCAGGATGCCAACCATAACCAGGCGGCTACCGGTGCTCTGGGCCTTGCCGTCAGCGGCGTTGAGGCTGGCGCGCACCTCCGTTTCCAGCTCGGCCAGCGCATCGCCGTCAAGCTGGCGCGGCGGCACGTTGATCTCCAGGTTGAACTGCCCGAGCTCGGTCGCCCAGGCCGGATCGGCGATCGCGTCCAGCACGACCGCATTGCACATGGACGGCTCCCCGTCCAGGTCGACCAGATTCAGTTCGATCTCCAGGCCCACCCGCGCCGGGTCGTCCTCGAACCGGGACTCGCGCAGCATCCGGTCGAACACGTCCAGCGAGCGCTGCAGCTTGTCCCGGTACTTGCGCCGGTCATCTCCGCTGATCTTGATGGCCTGAATGTCGCGACCCATGGGACTCCCGCTCGCCGAGACGGGACCACGCACCTGCATGGTCGTCTTCCCGCCCAGGTTCGCACGTCACCAGGTGCTGGCGCCAGGCCAGGGCATCGCCCAGGCCGCCATTGTCACCACTGCCGGGGACCGGGCACGATGTGCGGGTGACCGGCGCATCGCAGGTACCGGCCGACGATGGCGTCGCGGCCTTCTGGGTGCCCGATCCGCAGCACCGGCTCGCCGGGGTGCGCCTGCACCCGGACGTGCCGGTCGATGGCGGCCAGCCCGACTTCCGGCGCGGCGGCGGCGGCTGGCGGCTGGCCGTCGGGCGGCCGCCGGTGAGCCGGATGGAGTATCTGGTCGAGCTGCGCTATCCCGGTGGCGGCAGCGAGACCGTGACCGATCCTGGCAACCCGCGGCAGGTGCCCGGCGCGTTCGGGCCCAAGAGTGTCCTTGAGTTCGCCTCGTACACCCCGCCCGGCTGGCTCACCGCCCCGGCCGGGCCGGGCCGCATGGACACCTTCAGCCTGCCGTCGCCGGCGCTGGGCGCGGCAATCCCGGTGATCACCTGGGCCCCGCCCGGGGTGCCGGACGATGAGCCGCTGCCGCTCGTCGTTGTGCACGATGGACCGGAGTATGCCGCGCTGGCCAGCCTGACCCGCTACCTGTCCGCGGGCGTGACCGGGGGATGGCTGCCCCGGCTGCGGGCCGCGCTGCTGGGCCCCGGTGCGCGGGACCGCTGGTACTCCGCGAATGCCCGGTACGCCCGTGCGCTGCGGCACGCGGTGATCCCGGCGCTCAGCCAGCGGCTGGCGACCACCGTCCGGGTGGGAATGGGCACCAGCCTGGGCGCGCTGGCCATGCTGCACGCCCACTGCCGCTACCCGGACACGTTCGGCGCGCTGTTCCTGCAGTCCGGCAGCTTCTTCTGTGACCGGTACGACAGCCACGAACGACGGTTCGGCTATTACCAGCGCATCGTCAGCTTCGTCGGCAGCCTGCCCGGCAGCCTGCCCGGCCGGCCGGTGCCGGTGACCATGACCTGCGGCACGATCGAGGAGAATCTGCCGAACAACCGGCTCATGGCGAACCTGCTGGCCGCCGCCGGCTACCCGGCGGCGCTGCATGAAGTCCCGGACGCGCACAACTACACGGCCTGGCGGGACGCGTTTGACCCGTACCTGACCCGGCTGCTCCGCCAGGTGTGCCGGTGAACCGGGAAGTTGCCGACCTGTGGTCGGGCGCCATCGGTGCGGCCGGCACCGTCATCCGGTACGGCCATTGGGGCCGGGCGGTGCTGGTGTTCCCGAGCGAGCAGGGACGGGCGGTTGACTTCGAGAACAACGGGATGGTCGGCGCGGTGGCCGGCCTGATCGACGCCGGCCGGCTCAAGCTCTACTGCGTGGACAGTTTCGATGCCCAGTCGTGGTCCAACCAGCAGATACCGCTGGAGGAACGGGCGCGTCGGCACGCCGGCTATGAGTCCTGGATCCTGAACGAAGTCACCGGCTGGATCTATGCAGATTGCGGTGGCGCCGTCGAGGTGGCCACGCTCGGCTGCAGCCTCGGGGCCTATCATGCGGCCAATTTCGCGCTGAAGCGGGCCGACCTGTTCCCGCTGGCGATGTGCTTCTCCGGCAGCTATGACCCGGCGGCCTGGAGCGGGTGGGGTGAGCGGGGCACCGATACCTACTTCAACAACCCGTTCGACTACGTCGGGCACCTGCACGGGGATCATCTCGACTGGCTCCGCAGCCGGGTCAGCCTGCTGCTGGTCTGCGGCCAGGGCCAGTGGGAGGACAGCACCGGGTCGCTGGACAGCACCCGGCGGTTCGCCGCGCTGCTGGCGGACAAGGGCATCCGCTGCGAACTTGACCTGTGGGGCCACGACGTGCCGCACGACTGGCCGTCCTGGCGCGCCCAGTTCGCCCATCACATGCCGCGATTTTGCTGAACGACCGGAGGTCCAGGTGACGCAGACGAGGCATCTCATCGGGCTGCTGCTCGGGACCGAGGAGGACTGGCCGGCCGCGTTCGAGGAGATCCTGCGGCGGCTCGGCCCGGTCGCGGGCGACGGTGGCACCTCGCATGCCTTCGACTGCGAGCGGATCACCATCGAGCCGTTCAGCCTGCGCGACCAGCCCCGTTACCACCTGGTCATCGACCGGCTCGCGTACTGGTACTACCACCCGCGGGAATGGCTGAAGAAGATCGCGCTGATGGACGGCGTGTACCTGCTGAACAGCCCGTTCACGTTCCAGTCGATGGAGAAACATGCCGCCTACTGCGCGATGATGCGGCTGGGGCTCAAGGTGCCGGAAACTGTGCTGGTCCCGTACAAGAACCCGGTGGACAACGCCCGCTACGCCTACACCGCCGCCAAGTACAACCGGTCGTTCGACCTGGACGCCATCGCAGAGGGGCTCGGCTATCCGCTGTACATGAAGCCCTATGACGGTGGCGCCTGGCGGGGCGTCTCCCGCATCCGTGACCGCGCCGGGCTGCACGCCGCCTACAACGCCAGCGGCGAGATGCTGATGCACTTGCAGAAGGCCATCGATGGGTACGACGCCTTCGCCCGGTCCCTGTCCATCGGCGCCGAGACGATGGTCATGCGGTTCCAGCCGGACCAGCCCATGCACCTGCGCTACGCGGTCGACCACGACTTCCTCAGCCCGGCGGCCGGGGCCGAGGTGGTGACGATCGGGCGGCTGGTCAACGCCTTCTTCCGGTGGGAGCTCAACTCCTGCGAGACGCTGGTGAAAGACGGTGAGATCTATCCCATCGACTACGCCAACGCGTGCCCGGATCTGGCCCTGACCAGCCTGCACTACTACTTCCCCTGGGCGATCAGGGCACTGGTCAAGTGGTGCGTGTTCGTGCTGGTGACCGGCCGCCAGGGCAGGCTCGACACCGAGACCGGCCGGTTCTTCCAGATTGCCGATCAGGCCGGTGCGTCCTATGCCGCCAAGCTGTCGGCCTACGCCGGGCTGGCCGACGCTTACTTCGAGACGGAGCACTACCAGGAGTTCTGCGCCAGCAGGCTGCCGCATATCGACGAGGTGGTGCTGGACTGGGCCGCCAGTCCCGGCTTCGACCGGCTGCTGGTGGACACGGTCCGGTCGACCTATCCCGCCCACGAGCACGACGAGTTCATCGGGCACTTGCGCGGCCTGGTGGGTCTGTGGGTCGGCGAAGAGACCACCCGCCTGCGCTAGCACCAGCGGCGGCGGCCTGGCAGCTCGAGCAGGGTTAGGTGGAATTTGGTGCCGTCCCCGGCGGGCCGGCTGCTGACCGGGCTAGTCCCGGTGCCAGCCGATCGGTGCAGCCTGTGTGTCAGGTCCGGTCGTGGCCCACTTCCTGGAGCACCCAGACGTTGCCGTCTGGGTCGGTGAATTCGGCGAACGACATGTAGTCCGCATGGCCCAGGTCTGGTCCGGGCGTCCATGTGCCGTCGGCGATGTGCCGCACCTCGCCGACGTCGACACCGCGCGTGATCAGCTCGGACCGGGCGGACATGATGTCGCCGACCACCAGGTGCAGGCCCTGCTGCGAGCCGGGCTCGGCCGCGGTCAGGCCGGTGCCGAAACCGATCGAGCAGGCTGACCCGGGCGGCGTCACCTGCACCACCCGTTGCCCTGGCAGCCCTGTTGGCGTGTCCACGAGCAGGTCGAAGCCCGCCTGGTCCACATAGAATCCCTTCGCCCGGTCGACGTCGGAGACGGGGATGAGCACGAGCTCAAGTCGGTAGTCCATGATCGTGTCCTCCTTCACCCGGGTATCGAGCACCGGCGGCTGGTCTCATCGGTGCCGCGGTGACCTGGCCGTCGGGGCAGGTGCCCGGATACCGGCCGCCGTGGCCGCACCGCTGTCGGCGAGGATCGCCACCGGCAGGCAGCCGCCACATCACCAGTCTCCCCACCTGGAGCACATCTGCGAAAGGCGGCCGTCCGCCAGCCGCACCGCTGGTGTCACCCGCGGGCTCCCCCCGACCGGGCCGCAGCCTGACGTGAGCTCCGAAC
>Ga0318496_10000291_pt1 | contig 16461 bp, 11 predicted proteins | sample GRESIP109b1f22_FD_203296 | JGI IMG/M metagenome (GOLD analysis project Ga0318496, IMG submission 203296) | Tropical soil microbial communities from Luquillo Experimental Forest, Puerto Rico - GRE.SIPMG.109b1f22 | ecosystem: Environmental > Terrestrial > Soil > Tropical forest > Bulk soil... | reverse complement strand
CGATTCGGGGACCACTACCGCTCCCGCGCCCTCGATCCGGCTGACCGCGGCCAGTTCGTCCGCCGAGGTCAGGTGGCTGAAATCCACCACCCCCTGGCCGGTCACCACGCCGCGGTCACCGGGCGGCCCGCTCTCGGTCATCGCGCCCTCCCGGCCATCTTGCTGTTACCCACCGGTGACCAGCCAACGGGCGCGCGGGCCGCGCAGGCTGCGCTGCCTGCCCGGGCTGGCCTGGGCCACCACCTGGCCGCCGCCAGCATCAGCGACCTCGTCCGCCCGGCGCTCCGTCGGCCCGGCACCCCGGCCGGACGGCGAGCCTGCCTGGCCAGCCGGGCCTGCTCGGCTTCACCGATCAGTTCCGCGCCGTGTGCCCGGACCAGCGCGTCCTCATTCATCATCGTTACCGCCCTTCGAACCGGCGTCTCACCTCATACCACGGACACCGGCCCAAAGTGTTGGGTCCGCGGAGTCGGCGACTTCGCCTGATCCATTACCCGGGCGCTGGCCGCGTGCTGGTCAGATGGTCTGCAGCAACGCGGTTGTCTGGTCCTGGCTGAGCGCGCGGCCGGCGCGGTACCCGGCATCCCATTCGTCACGGGTCACGGTCGCGCGCGCGGGGCCCAGGAACCTCTCGAGCAGAGCCGCGTCCGGCTCGGCGATGGGCATGCCCGCTAGCTGTCTGACCGTCTCGGCGGCACCGGCCAGGCGGGCCGCCCGCAGCGGTTCGCCTAGTTCCGCGGCGGTGCAGGCGGCCAGTTCCAGGGTGGTCGACAGGATGTCGGAGTTACCGGCGCTGACCACGAAGTCGAGCGTGGAGGACAGCAGATCGCGGGCCTCCCGGGTACGGCCGGCCCGCAGGCTGACCATGGTCAGCGCGTGCTTGTCCAAGACCAGGCCCAGCAGGTCACCCTGCTGGCGGTCCAGCTTGATCGCTTCCCGCAGCGCCTGCGCGGCCCGGTCGAGATCGCCGGCGAGGGTCTCGACCAGGCCCAGGTTCGTCAGCGCCGCGGCCAGCCGCCAGTCGCTGCCGATCTCGCGGGAGAGGGCGGCGCTTTGTTCCAGCAACGAACGCGCGGTGCTCAGGTCGCCGTGGTAGCCATAGGTGATGCCGAGGCTGTTCAGTTCCTTGGCCTCCTGGTCACGATCGCCCGAGTCACGCCAGATGGCCAGGCTTCGCTCGAACAGCGGTATGGCCGCGGCGAACTCGTTCTGCTGGGTCAGCAGTATTCCCAGCCCGTGCGCCACCGCAGCTAGCGGCGCTCCCGGGTCCTCGCTGACCAGCTCGATCGCCAGTTGCAGCCATCGCCGGCCTTCGGTGGCGTGACCGTGCTGATGCCAGAACGCGACGAGCGCCTCGACCAGCCGCAGGCCGGTGCCGACTCGATCGGCATCGCCGACCTCGGTGGCCGGGGGCTCCAGCGACCAGGTCAGGGCGGCCCGCAGGTTGTCGTGCTCGGCTTCCAGCCGGTCCAGGGTAGCCAGGTGCGCTGGGCTGTACAGCTGCTCGTGAGCTTGCTCGGCGAGCGCAGCGTAATACTCGGCGTGCCGGCTCCGGGCGCTGTCCAGTTCGCCGGCCTCGGCCAGCCGTTCCAGCGCGAATTCCCGGATCGTCTCCAGTAGGCCCACCCGGGGTTCGCCGTCGGCGCCCTCGGTCACCGTGACCAGGCTGACATCCATGAGCTCGCTGACCAGTTCCAGCGGGTCGGCCGGGTCGGCCAGGCCGTCCTCGGACATGGCCACCGCTGCGAGCGCCTCCAGGTCGCAGCCACCGGCGAAAACCCCCGCACGCCGCAGCACCGCGGCCGACCGGGGCGTCAGCAGGTCGTAACTCCAGGCGATGGTGGCCCGCAAGGCCTGCTGACGTGATGGCCGCCCGGCATCGGCAGCGGCCAGGGCCACGCTGTGGTCAAGGCGGGCGAATAGGGCCCTGGGGGACAGCAGCCGGGCGCGCGAGGCCGCCAGCTCGATCGCCAGCGGCAGCCCGTCGAGCCGCCGACAGATGGCTGCGACGTCGGCCGCGTTGTCCGCGGTCACGGCGAAGCCCGGCCGGACCATGCCCACCTGCTGCACGAAGAACCGCACCGCGCCGCTCGCTGTCACCTGTTCAAGGGCCGGTTCTCGCGGTAGGTCCAGCGGCGGCACGGGCAGCTCATGCTCGCCCTGCAGGTGCAGCGCCCCCCGCGAGGTCGCCAGTACCACCAGGCCCGGAGCCGCGGCCAGCAGCGCGGCGATGACCTCGGCGGCGCCCGCCAGCTGTTCCAGGTTGTCCAGCACCAGCAGGGTCCGGCGGTCCCGCAGATGCTCCATCACCGCAGCCGGCTCGTCCCCGTCCACGGACAAGTCGCCGGCCATGGCCTTCCACATCACCTCGCCATCGCGGACGGTGGCCAGGGCGGTGAAGTAGATCCCGTGCGGGAAGGCGCTGCCCAGCGATGCAGCGGCGTCTATGGCCAGCCGAGTCTTGCCGACACCGCCCGGGCCGGTGAGGGTCACCAGCCGTATCCCGGGCTCACCGATGAGGGCACGCAGCCGCTCGAGGTCGTTTTCCCGGCCCACCAGCGGCGTGGCCGCAGCCGGCAGGTTGGTCGAGGCACCCAGGCTCTTCAGCGGCGGGAAGCGCTCGGCCAGTCCCGGGCCGGCCAGCTGGCAGATGTGTTCCGGCTCATCGATGTCCTTCAGCCGGTGGAAGCCCAGGTCACGGACGGACAGTTCGGCGGGCAGCCCGGGCTGCGCCAGCTCCCAGGTGACCTGGGACATCACCACCTGGCCTCCGTGCGCGGCGGCCGCGATCCGCGCGGCCCGGTGCAGGTCCATCCCGATGTACCCGTCTTCGTGCCGGGACGGCTCGCCTGAGTGCAGGCCCATCCGGACCCGGACCGTGCCGCCGCCGGGCCACTCGTGCCGGCCCAGCGCGCGCTGCGCCGCGACACAGCAGGACACCGCGTCCGCCGCCGATCCGAACACGACGAAAAAGCTGTCGCCCTCAGTCCCCATCTCATGCCCGTGCCGGTCGGATATAGCGGCCCGGAGCATCTTCCGCTGCGCCGACAGCACCTCCCCGTACCGGTGGCCCAGACGGCTCAGCAGCACCGTTGATCCTTCGATGTCGCTGAACAGCATGGTCACAGTCCCCGTCGGAAGCACCCACCAATTATCGGCGGGCTCGGGCGTGCTTCAGCCGCGCAGCGCCAGCACCTCGTCCAGGCCGGCCCGGAGGTCATCGGCCAGCCCTGCGGGGTCGGCGACCGCCAGCGTGTCGGTGTTGATGCCGATACAGCACTCGTGGTCGTACGACATGAGCGTGATCATGGCCGCGCAGCCGGGCAGCGGGCCGAACGGGTACATCCTCGTGATCTGCGAGCCCGCGATGTACAGCGGGTAGGGCACGCCGGGGATGCTGGACACCTGCACGTCGTTCGTGCTGGTCAGCCGGCCGGAGATGGCGCTGACCGCGGGCGCGGGCAGCCAGCCGAGCGCCGGGGCGAGGGCCGCCGGCACCGCGTCGGCCGTGGCGGACGCGGCCGCGCGGGCGGTGAGCACGAACTGGCGCACGGCCGCGATCCTGGCCGCCGGGTCGGGTTCGGCCATGGGGGCGGCGAACCTGGCCCCGGTGAAGCGGTTCCCGCCCTGCGGGTCATCCTCGGTGCGCAGGCTGATCGGGAACCCGACGGTGAGCCGGTCAGTCCGGGCTCCGTACCGCTCGTGGTACAGGCGGAACCCGCCGATGACCGCGGCCAGCAGGCCGTCGTTCAGGGAGCCGCCGGCGGCCTTCGCGCCGGCCTTGAGATCAGCCAGCGGTACGTCCAGAACGGTGAAGTGCCAGCCACCGCCCCGCCGCGCCAGCAGCGGCGACCCCGCCGGGCCGGACGCGGCCTGGCCCAGCAGGCCGACGGCGGCGGCCACCTGCCCCCCGGCGCGCGAGACCGTGTCTACCGGGCGAGCCAGCGCGCCGAGAAGGCCCGCGCCCTGGCGTAGCGCCGTCGCCGGCGTGGCCCGCACCGCGCCCGCCACCTGCCCGGTGAGCAGCCCCACGCGGGATGCCTCCCCCGGCACCGGGACCGGTGGCTCGGGCCGGTCGGGATCATGGTCGGGAGTGCGGCTGTGCAGCCGCATCATCAGCTGGATGGCGCCCAGCCCGTCGGTGACGCTGTGGTGGCTCTTCACGGCGTACCCGGCCCGGCCGTCGGCGAGGCCTTCCACCAGCAACGTCTCCCACAACGGGCGGTCGCGGTCGAACGGCGCGGCCGCGAACTCGCCCACCGCGTCCAGCAGCTGGCGTATCGAGCCGGGCGGAGACAGGCGGACGCGATGAACGTGCCGGGACAGGTCGAGGTCGCTGACCGTCACCCAGGTCGGGGTCCCGAGCGCCAACGCGGGCTCGACCACCCGCTGCCGCATCCGCGGCACCATGCGCGTCGCCCACTCGTGCGCGGCCACCAGCCGGTCCCAGTCGGGAGCCGGGTCGAGCAGCTCCAGCAGGCTGACGTTGACCCGCAACCGGGGGTTCGCCGCTTCCGCCCGCCACATGGCCGTCTCGAGCGGGTTCATCTGCGGGGAGGAGCCCCAGTCCAGCGGCGGCGCCGGCGCCGGGACGGGACTGGCCGGCGCCGTGACCGTCACCCGCCCGGAACCGGCGCCCGGCCAGTTGGCCAGCGTCGCCAGGTACTGCCCGCGGACCTCTTCGACGTACTTGTCGAGGTCTTCGACCTCCCACCCGGCAGTGGGAATCGGCGGCAGCACCGCGACCTGCACGGTGCCCGGGTGGATGGTCGTGGCGTTGCGCCACATCAGCTCGCCGGCGTTGCGGATGACGATCGGCACGATCGGCACCCCCGCCTGCATCGCGACGTGGAAGGCGCCCTTCTTGAACGGCCCGAGCGCGGGGGTGGCCGACCGGGTGCCCTCCGGGGCGATGGCCAGCGAGACGCCGTCACGCAGCCGCTGCACGGCCGGCTCCAGCGCCCTGCGCGCCTGCTTGGTGTCATGGCGGTCGACGAACGCTACGTCGGCGAGCCGGAACATCAGCCCGAACCCGGGGGTGTTGGCCAGTTCCTTCTTGGCCACGCCGGTGAAGCCGCCCCGCAGCAGCTTGGCCAGGATGAGCACGTCGAGCTGGCTCTGGTGGTTGAACAGGAAGACGGCGGGCCTGGTCGCGAGGTGCTCGGCGCCGCGGACATCCAGCCGCACGCCGGCCAGCACGCTCCCGATTTCGCCGGCCAGCGTGGTGCCGAGGTCGACGGCCTCACGACGGGAACCCGTCACCGCCCCCAGCGCCAGGCCGGCGGTGAAGCCACCGAGCATGCCGGCGATCCCCGCCACCGTACGGGCGAGGTCCACGACCCCGGCGCGGCCGCGGGAGCGGAACCTGGCCACCGGCCACCCGTAGTGCCGCGCCGCCGCCTCCAGCTCATGGTCGGGGTTCAGCGCCCGGGCCCGCCCCACGGTCCGCAGGAACGCGACGTCCTCGTGGCCGTTGGAGTAGGCGTAGCTCTCCGCCAGGTCGATGCCGTGTTCGCCGGCGAACGCTCGGACAGCCCGGGCCTTGCCCTCCCGCCACAGCAGCGGGCCGCCGGGACGGCCGGTGGCTATGCCGTTCACGATCTCCACCGGCGACACCAGGATGTGCTCCACGCCCATCGCCCTGGCCGCGGGCTCCACCTGGAAGCGGGTGGCCGACGAGGCGAGCACGACCGTGTGCCCGGCCCCGCGGTGGGCCTCGACCAGCCGCCAGGCCTCCGGGTACAGCGACGCGGATATGCCCTGCACGAACAGCCGCTCCCCCAGTTCGGCGAGTTCGTCCTCGCTACGTCCGGCCCAGACGCGCATGCCCAGCACCGTGAGCCGCTCGAAGTCTTCCTCGGTGGTCACGCCGCGCAGGCCGGTGAGGAGCATCCGCCCGAGGTCGGCCGGCGCGACCTGCAGCGACCGGAGATAGTGGCGGGCGAACACCGACAGCGAGTAGCCGTCGATCAGGGTGCCGTCAAAATCGAAGAACGCCCCCACCTGCGGGCCCTGCGGCCCGGCCTCGACGTCGGCGATCAGGTCCTGTTCCGACCACAACCTAGGGTGCGACACCGACGGCCTCCTGCCGGCCCGCCGCGTCGATCTCGTCGATCGTGATCAGCCGGGCCTCCACGGCGCGCAGCCGCGCCGCGAAGGCCCGCCTGCGCTCCGCCAGCTCCTCGCGGCCCGCGTCGATCAGGTCCAGGTTCGCGGCGAGCTTCATCGCGGTGGTAAAGAGCTCCCGGGACAGGGACTCCGGCCCGCGCAGGCGGCCCTGCAGCAGCATCTGCTTACCGACGCCGCTGCACTCATCGAGGAAGTCCTTTTCCACCACCGGCTGGCGCGGGGAGCGCGCGGCGAGCCGCTCGGCCACGACGAGCTGCGCGTCCAGGAAGGAGCGCAGCACGCGGTCCGCCACCAGCAGGTCCGAGCGTTCCAGCACCGCCCGCCCGTCGCTCACGGTCTCCCAGGCGGGGTCCAGCCGCTGGAGCTCGGCGGACAGCTCCGCGCGGTAGGACGCCTTGTCCGGGAAGAAGAACTCGAATTTGAGCTGGTCCCGCAGCCACATGGCCTCGTCCCAGCGGTCGGCGGGCTCGCTGAGCAAGACCAGCTCGGCCACCGCCCGGTTGACGAAATGGTGAATCGCGCTGTTGCGGTAGAACGCCGCGACCAGGTGCTGACCCTGGTCGATGGCGTAGACCGGTTCCTCTCCCCCGGTGTAGATCGTGACCACGTTCTGCTCGGCCAGCGCGCCGAGGACGCGGCGCACCCCGGCGGCGGTCCGCAGCGTGTCACCCGAATGCGGCAGCTCCCGCTCGGCCAGGTAGGCGCGCAGCGGCTCGAGAACCCCGCGAACCTGGCCCAGGGTCAGCGCGCGGTCGCGGACGCCGAGCAGCGCCAGGGTGACCAGCGCGGTCGCCGTCACCGGGGTGACCCGGTTGATCCGCACGGCCACCTCGAAGCCGACCTTCTGCAACGCCAGCCGCCAGGCGTCCGGATCGCCGTCATCGCGGGCGGACCCGAGGGCCTGCCGCAACGACAGCGGCTCGGCGAACCGCACGTGCACGGTCCCGATCCGGGTGAGCTGTCCCCGCGCGTAGGAAGCGAGCCAGCTGAGACCCTCCGATCTCTTCGCGGCCCCGCCCTGCTCGGCGGCCATGGAGGAGGCCTCGCGGAGCTGGTCGTAGGTGATCGACACGGGCACCAGGTACGCGTCGTCGACGCGGCCGCGGGCCACGGCCCCGGCGACGTAGGCCAGCAGGCCATACCGCGGCGGCCGCAGCTTGCCGGTCCGCGAGCGGCCGCCCTCCATGTACCACTCGAGGTTGAAGCGCTTGGCGAGCAGGTAGCTCAGGTACTCGCGCAGCGCGAGCTTGTAGATCTCGTCATCGCCGAAGCTGCGCCGGATGAATATGGTTCCGGCGCGCCGGGCCAGCGGGCCGACCGGCCAGAAACGGAGGTTGTCGCCGCTGAGCACGTGGTTGCGGGGGAAGTCGTGCGCGGCGAGCACGTCGGCCAGCAGGAGCGGGTCGACGTAGGAGCGGTGGCTGGGCAGGAAGGCCAGGGCATGCCGGCGGTTCAGCTCACGCAGCCGGCCGAGCCCGGCCGTGTCGGCCTGGACCTCCCAGGCGTAGGCGTGCAGCGGACGCAGCGCGCTGGAGAGCAAGTCGATCGCGATCGGGCTCATCGAGGCGACCAGGCCGCCCAGGGCCGCCCGGGTGCGTTCCTCCACGTCCGCTTCGGGCAGGTCTAGCCGGGCGGCGAGCGCGCCGGCGTCGGCGTGGAAGTCCGGGCTGTCCCCGATGGCCTCCACCACCTCTTTCGGCACCTTGTAGCGGGCGCCGAGCAAGGCCCGCTCGGAGCGGTCCAGCGCGAGCCTGGCCTGCCGGGACACGAACTGCGCGAACGAGCCGGCGCCACCCCAGCGCTCGAGCAGGGCCGCCACGGTGGCGGGCTCGGCGACGACTATCTGGGCCCGGTCCGGCTCGCGCCGCACGATGCGGGCCTGCCAGGCCGCCGGCGGGCGGCGAGGGTTGACCTGCGACAGGACGTCCGACCAGCGGACCCGCCGCTCACCATCGCGCTCGCGCGGCAGCCACGCCACGCGGGCCGCGGTGACGACCGTGTCCGGCGGGATCGCGGCCAGCGACCGTTCCAGTCCCGGGCCGTTCAGCGGCAGCACCGCGGACGGCTGTACGTCGCCTTGATCCAGCCACTGCCGCACCAGGGCGCGCTCCACGTCGCTCACCGGGTCGGTCAGCAAGATCATCGGGGTCTCGCCGGCGGGCCGAGGGCCGGCCGCGAACTGCTCTCGCCGCGGGCCGCGCATGATCGGCTCCTTCCTCCCTCTCCCATCCTTGCCCATCTGGGCCGGGGCCACCCGGCCCGTGCGGGCGCCGTTTCCTGGCCGCCGGCGCTAGCCTGCGCGAACGGGCTCGGGGGTCGCGGCCGTCACGCGACGGCCGCGCGCCCAGACGCCGGTGATGTGTTCCGGGCGGCCGAGTACCGCGATGTCCGCGAGCGGGTTCGCGTCGACGGTGATGACGTCGGCGTCATAGCCGGGTTCCAGCCTGCCGGACCTCGGCGCCTGCGGGCCGAGCGTCAGCGGGGCGGTGGCGGTCGCCGCCTCGATCGCCTGCAGCGGCGTCATCCCGAGCCTGACCAGGTGGGCCAGTTCGGCGCCGTTGGTGCCCCAGGAGTTCGGACGGTCGGGGCCGGTCACCCCGATGTCGGTACCCATCGCGATCGTGACTCCGCGCTCGATCGCGCAGGACACCGCTTCGGCGTGCCGCTGCGCCAGCGCGGTGAGCTTGGCCGCCGCGTAATCGGGCACCGCCGCCAGGTTCTCCAGGATGTCCTCGATGATGGCCCTGGTCGGGACGAGGATTGCTCCGGTCTCGCGCATCGCGTCACAGGCCTCGTCGTCGAGGTAGGTGCCGTGCTCGATGGTGCGGACGCCGGCCTCGACCGCGGCCATGATCCCCGGCTTGCCGTGGCAGTGCGCCGCCACGATGCGCTCGGCCAGGCCGGCCACCTCCACGATCGCCCGCAGCTCGGCCACGGTGAACTGCTGGTGGATCGGGTCATCGATCTCAGACAGCACCCCGCCCGAGGCGCACACCTTGATCAGCCGGGCGTTCTTCCGCAACTGCTCGCGAACCGCGCGCATGCACTCGGCGGTTCCGTCGGCCAGCCGCAGTTCGCCGTGGTGCGCGGCGAGGTCGCCGATCCAGGGCAGCGGGTAGGAGTGCAGGTCGGCATGACCGCCGGTGGTGCTGAGGATCGCCCCGGCCGCGTAGATGGCCGGACCGTCGAGCACGCCCTCGGTGACCGCCCGGGCCAGGTAAACGCCGAGCCCGCCCACCTCTCGGACCGAGGTGATCCCGGCTCGCAGCGCGGCCGCCAGGTCGCGCGCGCAGCGCGCCGCCCGCAGCGGCACGGGTTCGAGCGGCAGACGGCCGAGGTCGAGCGTGCGCATGCCGAGGAAGTGGCCATGGCAGTCCCACAAGCCGGGCATTACCGTCTCGGCCCGGTACACCGCGGCGCGCGGCGTGGCCGGCGCCCGGTCGCCCGGCCCGGCGTAGCCGATCACCGAATCGTCGATGATCACGACTCCGTCGCTGACCGGCTCGCCCCCGCCGGGGATCAACAGCCCGGCCTCGATCCGCTCCATCTCGCCCTCCCGCGCGCCGCTCCCCGAGAAGTGCCAGTGTTACAGATGAGCCCTTTTCATCCTGCCCTTGGCTGCCCGCATACTCGGAGCCCCAGGCCGGCGGATGAAAAAGTTCGTTGTTCCGGCGGGGATGAAGGCGCCGGCTCAGGCCGCGGACCCGCCGGTGGCGAGCCGCATGAGGTCGGTGTCGAGGTCGATGGAGACCTCGGCCCCGCCCGCGCTGCCGTACTCGTGCTGGTAGCTGTGCCAGGACTCTTCCTTGATCTTGCGGCTGACGCCGCTCTCCATGAGCACCACGAGTTCCGTGGCGGCCCGGTTGATGCGCTCGCCCAGACCCGGGTCACTCCAGTCTTCCGGCGCCGCGAACAGGGAGGTCGGCACGGTCATGGCGCGCAGGTAGGCGAACAGCGGGCGCATCTGGTCATCGACGACCAGGGCGTGCCGGGCGGTTCCGGCCGTCGCGGCGAGCACGACGGGCCTGGCGATCAGCAGGTCGTTGTCCAGGACATGGAAGAACGACGTGAACAGGCCGCTGGGGGCGGCCTTGTAGACCGGGGCCGCGGCGATGATGCCGTCGGCTTCGCCCAGGACGGTGATCGCGTTGCGCAGTTCCGGCGTGATCAGCTGGGAGACCAGCGCGGTGGAGATGTCGGCGGCGATCTCGCGCAGCTGGATGACGCTGACCGTCACCGCGTGGCCCCGCGCGCGGGCCAGCGCGGCGGCGCGTTCGGCGGTCCGGTCGGCCAGCAGGCTGGTCGAGGAGGGGTCGCCGACACCCGCGCTGACCACGGCGAGCCGGAACGGCTCGGCTGGCTCGGGGCTGTTCATCAGGGCATGTCCTTGTTCTCGTCGCCCTCGGCCGCGAGAGCGGCGGCGGGCTGGCGGGCCAGTTTCCGGCAGATCGTTTCCAGCTGATGGAGTTCGCCGGGGCTCAACCCGGCGGTCAGGGCGCGGGCCACGCTGCGGGCGTGCTGGCGCCCGACCCGGCGCTGCAGGGCCCGGCCGGCGTCGGTGAGCGACACGCGGACGCCGCGCCCGTCGGCCGGGTCGGGCTGGCATTCGATCAGGCCGCGTGCGGCCAGGCGGTGCACCAGGCGGGATAGCGCCGGCTGGCTGAGCAGGACGTGCTGGTGCAGCTCGCTGACGCGCACGGGTTCGGGGCACTTGGACAGGGTGTACAGCACGTCGTATTCCCGCATGGACAGGTCCTGCCAGATGCCGTCGGCGGCGAACTGCTTCATCGCCGCGGCGTGGGCCGACAGGAGCGCCTCCCACGCGTCGTTGGCGAGATGCCTGCTGTCACCCATCACAGGTCCGGGTACTCGGCCTGGACGTCGGGGGCGGTGTCGGTGTAGGGGGACGCGCCGGTGACGTTGTCGCCGCGGTTGGCGTTCGGGCGCGGCTGACGCGGAGCCTGGTCGCCGTACTTCGCCCTGACCAGGCTGGCGTGGGTGGGAGCCTGGGGCGTCTCCGGGTCGCGCCTGGCCTCGGTTTCCTGGCGCAGCACCGGCACGACCTGTTCGCCGAGCAGGTCAAGCTGGTCGAGCACGGCCTTCAGGGGCAGGCCGGCGTGGTCCACCAGGAACAGCTGGCGCTGGTAGTCGCCGAAGTGCTCGCGGAAGGTCAGGGTCTTGTCGATGACCTCCTGCGGGCTGCCCACCGACAACGGGGTCAGGTCCATGAAGTCTTCCATCGACGGCCCGTGCCCGTAGACCGGCGCCTCGTTGAAGTAGGGGCGGAACTCCCGCTTGGCGTCCTGGGAGTTCCTGGCGATATACGCCTGCCCGCCCAGGCCGACGATGGCCTGCTTCTCGCTGCCGTGGCCGTAGTGGGCGTAGCGCTGCCGGTAGAACCGGATCAGGCGCATGTAATGCTCCTTGGGCCAGAAGATGTTGTTGGCGAAGAAGCCGTCCCCGTAGTACGCGGCCTGCTCGGCGATCTCCGGGCTGCGGATCGAGCCGTGCCATACGAACGGCGGCACGTCGTCCAGGGGCCGCGGGATCGAGGTGAAGCCCTGCAACGGGGTGCGGTACTTCCCCTCCCAGTCCACGACGTCCTCGCGCCACAGCCGGTGCAGCAGGTTGTAGTTCTCCAGCGCCAGCGGCAGGCCCTGCCGGATGTCCTGGCCGAACCACGGATACACCGGGGCCGTGTTGCCGCGCCCGAGCATCAGGTCCATCCGCCCCCGCGACAGGTGCTGCAGCATCGCGTACTCCTCCGCGATCCGCACCGGGTCGTTCGTGGTGATCAGGGTCGTCGCCGTGGACACGATCAGTTTCTTCGTGGTCGCCGCGATGAAGGCCAGCAGCGTCGTCGGCGCGGACGAGAAGAACGGGGGGTTGTGATGCTCGCCGATCGCGAACACATCCAGGCCCACCTCCTCGGCCTTCTGCGCGATCTGCACGACCGCGTCGATCCGCTCCGCCTCGGTCGGCGTCTCCCCCGACACGGGATCCCGGGTGATGTCGCTGACCGAGAAGATCCCGAACTGCATGGCCTGCCTCCTTGTCTCGCCGCCGCAGCAGCGGGCTGGCCCTCGCGACCAGGCGAGCACGGCCAGATATATGCGTTTGCATGTATCTCAACAGCCGGGCGGCCGTGCTATTCCCGGACGGGACCAGGCGACAGGACCGGGTCGAGCAGGGCGATCGACAGTTCCGGGCTCTCGACGTGGGCGTTGTGCCCGAGGCCGGGGAGCGTGACCGCCGGGGCGCCAAGCCGGGCTAGCTGCCCATCGGTGTTCATCGGGTCGCGCTCGCCGCGGGCCAGGGTCACCGGGGCCTGTGACCGGGCCAGCAACCGCGGCATGTCGGGGGCCCCGACCGCGAAGGCACCCGGGTCCATGGCCAGTCGCCACTGCCCGTCGTTTTCACGCAGTCCGGCGTCCACGGCCGGGTCATCGGCGGGCAGTAGGCCGGCCAGGCCCGAGACCCGCAGGTAGCGGGCGGCGGCCTCGTCACGGGAGGCGTACCAGGCCGGCGGCCGGCCGGCCACGGCCCGGGCCCGGTCCAGGTCCTCACCGGTCCAGGCGACCTTGATCCCCAGGCCGATGACCGCCCGCACCCGCACCGGGAACCTGCCGCCGGCCATGGCCAGGGCGACCACGCCGCCCAGCGAGTGCCCCAGCACCACCACACCGGCATCGGCCCGGACGTTACCGGCGACCGCGGCGGCGAAGCCGTCGAAGGTATACGCATCTAGCGGCGGCGAGCCACCATGGCCGGGCAGGTCCGGAGCCAGCCAGCGCCCCGGCCACCGCCGGGCCAGCCAGGGCCGCCACCCGTCCCAGACGTCGCCGGTCGCGCCGAGGCCGTGCAACAGCACCAGCAGCGGCTCCCCGCTGCCGCCCTGGTGAACCCGCAAGCCAGCCTCCACAGCCGCAGTCTGCCACCGAACTCGCGGAACCAGGATGCAGCCGCTGACGTCAAAGTGAGACGGGGAACGGGGGAAGCCGGCATGACATGGACACGCAGATGGGCGGCCACGGCCCTGGCCGCCGGGGTGGCGATGGTGACGATGTCCGCGCCGGGCCCGGCCCAGGCCGCGTCCGGCTGGCGGATCGAGAAGGTTTTCGGGGGGCCCGGTTCCCTCGACGTGCAGGCGATCGCCGCGAGTGGCGCCGGCAACGCGTGGCTGCTGGGGCTGGTACCCGACCCTGAGCCGGTGTTCGTGACGCAGCGGTGGAACGGCCGCCGCTGGGTGCCCGTCGCGCTGCCCGCGCGGCTGAGGGGGGTCGTCGGGCCGTGGGAGCTGGACTCCGGCATCTACACCACATCACCCAGCGATACCTGGTTCTTCCCGGTCCTGCCCGACCGCATGACCGCGGTGCAGTACGCGCTGCGGTGGAATGGCTCGGCGTGGACCATGTCCAAGGTCGCCGCCGGGCCTGACACGGTTCTGGACGCGGCGGTCTTCGGCCCCAGGGACGTGTGGGCCTTCGGCGAGGCCGGCTCGGCCGGGCCCGCGGTGGTGCGGCACTGGAACGGCACGGCCTGGCGGACCGTCCCGGTGCCGGTGGGCATGCCGGTCACCGTCGCCGGCGTCGCTCCCGATGACATCTGGGCCCTCGGCGTGTCGCAGGCCACCATCCACCGCGCTCACCAGTCGATCGTCGCGATGCACTGGAACGGCGCGGCCTGGTCGGCGCCGCCCCTGCCCGCCTTCCCCGCGGTCAAGGCCGGCTACCCCTGGGTTGCCACCGCGATCACGGCGGCGGGGCCGCGTGACGCGTGGGTGGCGGAGACCCCGGCGGTCAACCAGCAGACCGGGTTCAGCCCGGCCGGCCTGATCTTGCTGCACTGGAACGGTTCCACCTGGCGCACGGTCGTCAAGAACCGCGGGCTGCGTGGCGTCACCGGGCTCACCCGAGACGGCCACGGCGGCTTCTGGCTCACCGCCACCGACCCGGTCCACCCCGAGGCGGGCGACATCATCGACTACCGCGACGGGACCTTCACGAGCCAGCCCGCCCCGGCCCGGCCGGGCGACACCGGCTCCGCCAGCGGCATCGTCGCCGTTCCCGGCACCGGCTCCTACTGGGCGACGGGGACGTTGACCGCGATCAAGGGCGGCACCTCAGAGGCCGACATCCTCCGCTACACCCGGTAGGCGCCCGCGCAGCCCGGCGAGACCGAAGACCCGCTCGGCGTTGCCGTGCAGGAACAGGCCGGCGGACTCGTCGCCAAGCTCAAGGCTGGCGAGGTCGGCCAGGCAGTCGGCGGCCGGCCAGGCCGGATGATTCGAGCCGAACAGCACCTTGCGCCGACCGTGGCCGCGCAGGTAGTCCACCAGCTCGCGGGGGTACCGGCTGCTCTTGTAGGCCGAGGTGTCGATGTAGACATTCGGGTACTTGGTGGCCAGCGAGATCATTTCCGCGGTCCACGGGTAGCCGATATGGCCGCCCACGATCACCAGTTCCGGGAACTCCAGGGCCACGGTGTCCAGGTAGGGAATGGGCCGGCCCGGCTCCGACGGGCACAGCGGCCCGGTGTGGCCAACCTGCAGGCAGAACGGAACGCCGAGCTCGACGCACTCGGCGTACAGCGGGTAGTAGCGCCGGTCGCTCGGCGGCAGGTTCCACAGCCACGGCACCACGCGCAGCGCCCGGAACCCTAGGTCCCGCACGCAGCGGCGCAGTTCCCGCACGGCCGCCATCGGGCGGGCCAGATCCACCGCGGCCACGCCGGCGAACCGGTCTGGATAGCGGGTCACCATCTCGGCGACCGTGTCGTTGGGAATCAGCGGCCCCCGCGGGCCCCACCAGGCGCACAGCATGCCGACCTGCACGCCCGCAGCGTCCATCGCCGCCAGCGTCGCCTCTACCGGGGTCTTGCCCCCGGCCATCTGCCCGCGGCTCCAGCGGCGCAGCGACGCGAACATCGGGTCGTCGAGGAATTCCGCGGACGGGTGCTGCATCCACGCGTCGATGATCCCCGCCCGGGCCTCCGCGTGAGGCCCGGGCATCACGACGCCCGCCGGGCGTCGGGCCGTCCTGCGGCCCGGCGCGCATCACCCTGGTCCAGGCCCGGCGCCGGGCGGAGCCTGCTGCCCGCCCTGGCGGCGTAGCAGCAGGACACCACGACCGCCAGCGGCCACAGCGCCTGCGCGGCCCCGAAGACGCGCTCGGCCAGGCCGGCCTGCCCGCCGCCGGTGATCAGCTCGGCCGCGAACCAGGCCAGCAGGACCAGCAGTACCGCGACGACCCCGGCCGACACCGCCGGCCGCAGGCCCCACGGCACTGACGTCCCGCGCCGCCAGGCCCCCGCAGGCCAGGCCACCAGCGCGAGGCACCCGGCCGCCCCCCAGATCATGTGCGGCACCGGGAGCGTGGTCCCGGGACGCAACGGATACGCCGCCACCAGCAGGCCCGTCACGGCCGCGGCGATCAGCAACAGCCGCCCCGGCAGGCGGGCGGGCCGCAGCCCCAGCCCGGTGACGAAGTAACAGGCGGCCACTACCACGAAGGTCAGCGTCATCACCCACCGGTCGGCAGCCCCCGGCGCCGCGAGCGCGCTGACGGTATCGGTCATGGGATCGAAGGAGCGCTGCAGCCCCGCGGCGACCGTCCATCCCGCGACCATCAGCACCGGGGCCGCGGCCGACGACACCACGCCCCACCACGGCACACCGCGCACGGTCACGACCGTAATCGTAGGCGGAGCACAGTGCCAGTACCCCGGGCGGCTCGCCTGCCTAGACGCTGATCGATGCCTTGGCCAGAACGCCGCCGTCGCAGACGAGGTGGGAGCCGGTGACGTAGCTGGACTCGGGGGACAGGAGCCAGAGCGCCGCCCGGGCTGGCTCGTCAGGATCGGCCAGCCGGCCGAGGGGAACCTCGGCCTGCAGGGCGGCCAGCATGGCTGGCCGGTCGGCCTCGCTGACGTTTGCCCACATGAGCGGGGTTTCGGTCGGGCCGGGAACCAGGGCGTTGACCCGGATGCCGTATCGGGCGTAATCAACGGCCAGGCTGCGGACCAGGGCGGAGATTCCTCCCTTGGAGGCGCTGTAGGCGCTGGCGGCCCCGGCGGCGAACCCGACGAAGGCGGCCGGTGATGAGCAGCACACCACCGAGCCGCCGTGCCCGGAGGCCAGCATGGCCCGGATAACCGCGCGGCACGACAGGAACGTCCCGGTGAGATTGGTGGCGATGACCTGCTGCCAGCTATCGAGTCGCAGCTCGTGGGCGAACCCGCCGATGTCGAGGCCGGCGGCCGCGAAGAGCCCGGTGGGCGAGCCAAGATCTGCTTCGAGCACGGCCAGCGCCTCGGCCACCTGGCGCTCGGCCG
>Ga0318496_10000282_pt1 | contig 16679 bp, 17 predicted proteins | sample GRESIP109b1f22_FD_203296 | JGI IMG/M metagenome (GOLD analysis project Ga0318496, IMG submission 203296) | Tropical soil microbial communities from Luquillo Experimental Forest, Puerto Rico - GRE.SIPMG.109b1f22 | ecosystem: Environmental > Terrestrial > Soil > Tropical forest > Bulk soil... | reverse complement strand
GGAGGACGGGACGCTGCGCGACCTCTCCCTGCCGTTCCTCCACCAGATCTTCGCGGCCATGGTCACGGCCACGCTGCAGATGATCGCGGCAGATCCCGCAGGAGCCGCGAAGTACCGCCGGGAGGGGTTCGAGATCCTCTGGAACGCCGTGCGGCGGTGATTTTTTTGGGCGAAACATGAGCGAGCACTCACGCAACGACCGAGGTGTGAAGATGGACCGCTGGACCTTTGCCGACATCCCAGACCAGACCGACCGTACGGCCATCGTCACCGGTGCGAACACCGGTATCGGGCTCGAGACTGCACGCATGCTCGCGCTGAAGGGCGCGAACGTGGTGCTCGCCTGCCGCAACCTCGAGAAGGGAAAGGTTGCGGTCGAGCACGTCCAGTCTGCCCGGCCGCGCGGCAGCGCGACGCTCGCTGCCCTCGACCTGTCGGACCTCGACTCGGTCGCGGCGTTCGCGGCGGCGTTCGCCGCCTCGCACGAGCGGCTCGACCTCCTCGTCGCGAACGCGGGCGTCATGGTGCCGCCGCTCGGGCGCACGAAGCAGGGCTTCGAGCTGCAGCTGGGCACGAACCACCTCGGCCACTTCGCGCTGGTGGGTCGCCTGCTGCCGCTCGTGCTGCGCACCGGCGGCGCGCGGGTCGTCGTCGTCTCCAGCGCCGCCCAGAACTTCGGCCGGATCGACCGGGACGATCTGAACTGGGAGCGCCGCCCGTACCGCGCGTGGGCGGCCTACAGCCAGAGCAAGCTGGCGAACGAGCTCTTCGCCCTCGAGCTGCACCGGCGGCTCTGGGCGGCCGGCTCGCGGGTCCGCGTCACCTCCGCCCACCCGGGCTTCACCGCCACCGACCTGCAGCGCACGTCGCCTGCCTCGCGCCTCTTCAACCCGATCTTCGGGATGAAGCCGGAGGACGGCGCGCTCCCGACGCTCCGGGCCGCGACCGATCCCGCGGCAGCGAGCGGCACCTACTGGGGTCCGCGCGGCCTCTTCGAGATGCGCGGGCCGCCCGCCCCGGCGCGCATCTGCGCCCGCGCGCAGGACCCGTCGCTCGCGGCGTGGCTCTGGGACGAGAGCGAGAAGCTCACGAGCGTCTCCTTCGGCCTCGCGCCGGCGGCGGCGTGATCGAGGCGAGGCCGTGGAGATCGGCAGATGAGGGCGATGACTCGGAGATGGTGGTGCCGGACCGCGGCCCTCGCCGTGGGTCCCGTCGTGCTGGCTGGAGGATGGTGGATGACGAACGGTGAGGACGCCGTGGGCGACCGCGCGACCGGCGCCCGGCTCGAGGCGATGAAGGCGTCGCCGCAGTGGAAGGATGGACGGTTCAGGAATCGGCTGGATCGCCACGATGCACCGCTCCTGAAGAGCCTCGCGCAGTGGGCGCGCGGCGGCGAGCACACGGTGCCCGACGAGCCGCCGCCGATCGAGGCGCGGCGTCGCGGGGATTGGTCGACTCCGCCGCCGGCCGGTCTGCACATCACCTGGCTCGGTCACTCGACCACGCTCGTCGAGATCGACGGGCACCGGCTGCTCCTCGATCCGGTGTGGAGCCAGCGCGCTTCCCCGTTCTCGTGGGCGGGGCCGAAGCGGTTCCACCCACCGCCGCTCCCGCTCGCAGAGCTGCCACCGGTCGACGCGGTGGTCATCTCGCACGACCACTATGACCACCTCGATCACGAGACGATCGTGGCACTCCGAGACCGAGTGCCGCTCTTCGTGGTGCCGCTCGGGGTCGGAGCACACCTCGAGAGATGGGGCATCTCCGCAGCGCGGATCGTGGAGCTGGACTGGTGGGGCGAGACGACGATCGGTGCCCTCACGGTCACCGCCACCCCCGCCCGGCACTTCTCCGGCCGTTCCATCGTGATGAGGGACCGGGACGCGACGCTGTGGGCCGGCTGGGCGATCCGCGGGCCCGAGCACCGCGTGTACTACAGCGGCGACACCGCGATGTTCCCGGATTTCTCCGAGATCGGGAGTCGGCTGGGGCCGTTCGACGCCTCGCTCATCGAGGTGGGCGCGTACGACGCGCTCTGGGCCGACGTCCACCTCGGTCCCGAGCAGGCGATCGAGGCACACCGGCTCGTACGCGGTGGCGTCCTGATCCCGGTGCACTGGGGAACGTTCGATCTCGCCCTCCATCCGTGGACGGAACCCGTGGAGCGTTTGCTCGTCGCCGCGTCGCGCGCAGGCACGCGCGTCGCGATCCCGAGGCCCGGGCAGACCGTGGCGCCGACGACTCCGACGCCGGTCGTCCCCTGGTGGCCCGCCGTCCCGTGGCGCACCGCCGAAGAAGCACCGGTCGTCTCGACGGGTCTCGAGCGCAGCCGCGGCCTGGTCCCCGCCGGCTCCGCCGGGTGACGCCTGCGATCGGGCGCAGCTACGACTCGGCGGCCGATGGGCAGTCCGGCGGCGCCGTCGTCAGCAGCGGGCGCCGGGCGCGTCTTGGCATGGCCCGCAGGCCCGGACGGCGTTAGCGCATCCCGGCCGTCCGACCCTTGCCCGACGGGCCACCTCGAGTCCGGGAGCGACGATGAGCGCAGATGACCTCGACACCCTCCTCGAGGACGCCGCGGCACGCGCGGCGAGGTACCTCGACGAGCTCCCCCGCCGGGCGGTCGCGCCCTCGCCGGCGGCCGTGGAGCGCCTCGCCGCCCTCGACGTCCCGCTCCCGGAAGGCCCCGGGGACGCGCGCGCGATGCTCGCCGAGCTGGACGAGGTCGTGTCGCCCGCCACGATGGCGACGGCCGGGCCGCGCTTCTTCGGGTTCGTCATCGGGGGCGCGCTGCCGGCGACCCTGGCGGCGAGCGTGCTCGCCGCCGCGTGGGATCAGAACAGCGCGCGCTCCGACGTCACCCCGGGGACCGCGGCCGTGGAGGGCGTGGCGCTGCGGTGGGTCCTCGAGGCGCTCCGGCTGCCGGCCGGCGCCGCCGGCGGCTTCGTCACCGGAGCCACCGTCGCGAACTTCACCGCGCTGGCCGCGGCACGCCACGCCGCGCTCGCGGCCGCCGGGTGGGACGTCGAGGTGCGAGGCCTCTTCGGCGCGCCAGAGCTCACGGTGATCGTGGGCGACGAGGCGCACGTGAGCGTCTTCAAGGCGCTCGCGATGCTCGGGCTCGGGCGCGAGCGCGTCGTCGTCGTGCCCGTCGACGCGCAAGGTCGGATGCGCGCCGACGCCCTGCCCCGGCTCGGGCCCAGGACGATCCTCTGCCTGCAGGCGGGCAACGTGAACACCGGCGCCTTCGACCCGGCGCCCGAGCTGATCCCGCGGGCCCGGGAGGCCGGCGCGTGGGTGCACGTGGACGGCGCGTTCGGGCTGTGGGCGCGCGCCTCTCCCGCGCTCGCGTCGCTCGCCGCCGGGCTCGAGGACGCCGACTCCTGGGCCACCGACGCCCACAAGTGGCTCAACGTTCCGTACGACAGCGGGCTCGCCCTCGTCCGCGACGGCGGCGCCCTGCGCGCCGCGATGGGGATGACGGCCGCATACCTGCCTCAGGGCACGCGCCGGGATCCGGCGGACTTCACCCCGGAGCTCTCGCGCCGGGCCCGCGGCGTCGAGGTCTGGGCGGCGCTCCGGGCACTCGGCCGGGCCGGCCTCGCCGAGCTGGTGGAGCGCTGCTGTCGGCACGCGCGCCGGTTCGCCGACGGGCTCCGGGCGGCCGGCCACCGCGTCCTGAACGAGGTCGTCCTGAACCAGGTGCTGGTCTCGTTCGGCGACGCGGAGCGGACCCACCGCGTGATCGGCGCGATCCAGGCGGACGGCACGTGCTGGTGCGGCCCCACGGTCTGGCAGGGCCAGACCGCGATGCGCATCAGCGTGAGCTCCTGGGCGACATCGGAGGAGGACGTCGAGCGCTCGCTCGAGGCGATGTGTCGCGCGGCGGCGGACTGACGTATCGTCGTGAACATCGCGCCAGCGATATCCCCCTGCATTGCGAGATCGAGGGAATGCCCACCACGAGAATCGAGCCTTTTCGGATCAAGACCGTCGAGCCGATCCGCATGACCACGCGCGAGGAGCGCGTGCGGCTGCTGGAGGCGGCGAAGCTGAACGTGTTCCGCCTGCGCGCGGAGGACGTGCTCCTCGACTTCCTCACCGACTCGGGCACCGGCGCGATGTCGGCGCGCCAGTGGGCCGCGGTGATGGAGGGCGACGAGAGCTACGCGGGCGCGCGGAGCTTCTACCGGTTCGAGAAGGCGGTGCAGGAGCTCACCGGCTACCCCTTCGTCATCCCCACGCACCAGGGGCGCGCCGCGGAGCGGATCCTGTTCGCGGTGGCGACGAAGCAGGGCGACATCGTCCCCTCGAACACCCACTTCGACACCACCCGCGCGAACCTCGAGTACGACGGCGTGGAGCCGGTGGACCTCGTCGTCGCCGAGGGCCTCGATCCGCGCTCGCGCCATCCGTTCAAGGGGAACATCGACCTCGCCCGCGTCGAGCGGCTCCTCGCGGAGGCGGGCAGCAAGGTCCCCTTCGGAATGATCACGCTGACGAACAACTCGGGCGGCGGGCAGCCGGCGTCGCTCGAGAACCTCCGCGCCTACAGCGCGCTCCTGCGCCGGCACGGGAAGCCGCTCGTGATCGACGCCGCGCGGTTCGCAGAGAACGCGATGTTCGTGAAGCTCCGCGAGCCGGGGCAGCAGGACCGCACGCCGCGGGAGATCGCGCGCGAGATCTTCTCCCTCGCCGACGGTTGCACGATGTCGGCAAAGAAGGACGGACTCGTGAACATGGGCGGCTTCATCGCGCTCCAGGACGAGCGCTGGGTGGAGGCCGCGCGGAACCTGCTCATCCTCACCGAGGGCTTCCCCACCTACGGAGGCCTCGCCGGCCGCGACCTCGAGGCGCTCGCGGTGGGGCTCGAGGAGGTGCTCGAGGAGGACTACCTCCGGTACCGGCTGCGAACGGTCGAGTACATGGGCGAGAAGCTGCGCGCCGGCGGCGTCGCGATCGTCGAGCCCACCGGCGGCCACGCGGTGTACCTCGATGCGAAGGACTTCCTCCCGCACCTCGCGCCCGAGGACTACCCGGCCTGGTCGCTCTGCAACGCGCTCTACCTGGAGGGCGGGATCCGCGGAGTGGAGATCGGGTCGGTGATGTTCGGGAAGCGGCTCGAGGATGGCCGCGAGACGTACCACCCGCTCGAGCTGGTCCGCCTCGCCTTCCCGCGGCGCGTCTACACGCAGAGCCACTTCGACTACGCGGCCGAGGTCATCCTGGAGCTGAAGGCGAAGGCGACGAGCGTCCGTGGCGTCCGGTTCGAGAAGCAGTCGCGGTACCTGCGCCACTTCACAGCCGAGATGCGCTGGGCGCCCTGATCCCGCCTGCGGGGTGGGGCGAGGGGCCCGCGCGCGTGAAGAGCGCCGACGGAGGAGCCTCATGCTGAAGGTCTGCCTTGCCGGGGCGACGGGCTGGGCCGGTTCGGAGCTCGCTCGTGGGATCGCGGCCGTCGACGACCTCGAGCTGGTGAGCGCGGTGTCGCGCACGCATGCCGGCCGCGAGCTGCGGGACGTGCTCGGCGATGACCGCCTCGCCACGCCCGTCTTCGGCAGCGCAGCCGAGGCGCTCTCGAGACCATGCGACGTCTTCGTCGAGTACACGACGGCGGCCAGCGCGAAGGCGAACGTCCTCGCGGCGCTGGCGCACGGAGCGCACGTCGTCGTGGGCGCCTCCGGGCTCACGGACGACGACTTCGCCGAGATCGATGCGGTGGCCCGCGAGCGCTCGCGCGGCGTCGTCGCGTGCGGGAACTTCGCCCTGACCGTGGTGCTGCTCCAGAAGTTCGCGGAGCTGGCGGCGAGGTACATCCCGAGCTGGGAGATCATCGACTACGCCTACGAGGGGAAGCCGGACGCGCCGAGCGGGACGGCACGGGAGCTGGCGGCGCGCATGGCGAAGGTGCGCCGGCCCGCGATCGGCGTGCCCGTGGCCCGGACGCTCGGCCAGCGCGAGGCGCGCGGCGCGGAGCTCTCCGGATCTCAGGTCCATTCGCTCCGCCTCCCGGGTTTCGTGCTCGGCGTCGACGTGATCTTCGGCATGCCCGATCAGACGCTGGTGCTGCGCCACAACGCCGGAAGCAGCGCGAAGCCGTACGTGGACGGCGCATTGCTCGCCATCCGGAAGGTGCCGACGCTCGTCGGCCTCCACCGCGGGCTCGACGCGGTGCTCGACTTCTAGCTGCGCCTGCGATGCAGGAACCGAGGAGCAGGCCGCCGCTACCCATGTGTGGTGGTCAGGGATCGCCGCGAGGTTCTTCCATTCATTCGGATCGCCGACGAAGGCGATCCGAGGCGAACCTCACACAAGGAGAGATTGTGAAGCTCATTCCTGCGGTGTTCTTTCAGAAGAAGGTGGACGGCATCGAGGCAGCCGCGAAGACGCCCGAGCGGCTCGAGCTGTTCGAGAGCGAGCTGCGCGAGGTGGTGGGTGGAGTGCTGCGCGCGGCGGGTGGAGCGCTGACAGGCGGAGCGGCGCGAGCGGCGCCGACGGGAGGTCCTGACGGAAGCGGCGGCCTCACGACCTATTCGGGTTCGGCGGGCTGGGCGGACGTCATGCAGGCCGACGACTGCACCGCCTGACTATCTTCATCCGTGGCTAGGCGCCCCGGCCGGCGGATGACCCGCTGACCGGGGCTCATCCACACGAGCTGGTGCCACATGAATCCACGGATCGGCATCTTCACGTACGGGGATGATCCCCACGGACACCTCATCAAGAAGAAGGTCGAAGAGCAGCACGGAGCCTGGTGCTGCCTGATCCCGTGCGACGAGCTCGCGCTGCGGGGGAAGCTCACGTGGTCGACGCAGAGTGGGGACCCCGCGCTGCTCCCCACCGTCGACGGACAGACCGTCGACGTGAAGACGCTCGATGCGCTGTGGTACCGGCGCATGTCCCCGAAGCAGATCCTGCCCGATGGAGCCGACGCCACCTATCACCAGCACATCAACGCCACGGTCGAGCGGGTCGTCGAGGGCATCCTGGCGAACGAGTTCCAGGGGCGCTGGGTCAGCCATCCCGTCGCCACGCGGCTGGCCGAGAACAAGCTGGTGCAGCTGCGTGCCGCGGCGCGCGCCGGCCTCCGCATCCCGGCCACGCTGATCAGCCAGGATCCCGCGCGAATCCGCAGCTTCTGCTCGCAGCACCCCGGCGCCATCATCAAGCCCGTCGCCACGCCGCGTGGAGTCGAGCTGGCGAGGACGGCGGTCGTCAGCCAGGAGCTGCTCGACAGCGACGACGTCCTCGCGCTGACGCCAGCGATCTACCAAGAGTGCATCCCGGGAGAGCGCCATCTGCGCATCTCCGTCTTCGGTGAGCGCTGCGATGCTGCCCTCATCGAGGCCAAGGCCCTCGACTGGCGGTTTGACCTGAACGTGCCATTCCGTCCCTACCCGCTCGATGGCCACCTCGAGCAGGGCTTACGCGGGACGCTCCACGAGCTCCGATTGGTCATGGGAATCTTCGACGTGAAGCTGACCGACGAGGGCGAGCCCGTCTTCCTCGAGGTCAACTCGCAGGGGCAATTCCTCTTCGTCGAGGGACTCTGCGGGATCCCTCTCGCGGATCAGTTCGCCGCCTTCCTCGTCGATCAGGTATTGCAGCCCGTCAGCTCTCGGCAGAACGTCGACATCTGGTGATGACATGAGGAAGAGCCCCTCGAAAGGCGAGTCTGCCTCCGAGCTGATCGACGCGAGGATCAAGGAGCTGGGCGACTGGCGCGGCAAGACGCTCTCTCGGCTACGCACCTTGATCAAGCAGGCAGACCCCGAGGTGGTCGAGGAGTGGAAGTGGAGAGGCGTCCCCGTGTGGTCTCACCACGGGATGATCTGCACCGGCGAGACCTACAAGAACGTCGTGAAGTTGACCTTCGCCAAGGGCGCCTCGTTGAAGGATCCCTCACGGCTCTTCAACTCCAGCCTGGAGGGCAACGCCAGGCGCGCCATCGACGTCCACGAGGGCGAGAAGATCGACGAGGAGGCGCTGAAGGCCCTCGTCCGCGCCGCCGTCACCCTGAACGAATCCTCAGCGCGCCGCTAGCAATCCCGGCCAAGATGTACGACGCATGAACGCCCCCGCGCTCCCCACCTATGACGACGTGATCGCCGCCGCCGGACGCCTCCAGGGTCACGCGCACCGCACCCCGGTCCTCACCTCGCGGACGGCGGACGAGGAGCTCGGGGCGAGGGTGTTCTTCAAGTGCGAGAACCTCCAACGCATGGGCGCGTTCAAGTTCCGCGGCGCGTTCAACGCCCTGTCCCGGTTCGACGAGCGGCAGCGGCGCGCCGGCGTCGTCGCCTTCTCCTCCGGCAACCACGCCCAGGCCATCGCGCTCTCGGCCCGGCTCCTCGGCATCCCGGCCACCATCGTGATGCCGCGCGACGCTCCGGCGGCGAAGGTGGCGGCGACCCGCGGCTATGGCGGCCAGGTCGTCGTGTACGACCGCTACACCCAGGACCGTGAGCAGATCGGCCGCGAGCTTGCGGAGAAGCACGGTCTCACCCTGGTCCCGCCCTACGACCATCCCGACGTCATCGCCGGCCAGGGGACGGCGGCGAAGGAGCTCCTCGAGGAGGTGGGGCCGCTCGACGCGCTGTTCGTCCCGCTCGGCGGCGGTGGGCTGCTCTCCGGCACCGCCCTCGCTGCGCGGAAGCTCTCGCCGGCTTGCAAGCTGTACGGCGTCGAGCCGGAGGCGGGCGACGACGGGCAGCGGTCGTTCCGCTCCGGCGCCATCGTCCACATCGACACGCCGAAGACCGTCGCCGACGGCGCGCAGACGCAGCACCTCGGGCAGCTCACGTTCCCCATCATCCGGCGCGACGTCGAGGACGTGCTGACCGCCACCGACGCGCAGCTCGTCGACGCGATGCGCTTCTTCGCCTCGCGGATGAAGCTCGTCGTCGAGCCCACCGGCTGCCTCGGGTTTGCCGGGGCGCGGGGGATGAAGGACCGCCTGGCGGGGAAGCGCGTCGGCGTCGTGCTGAGCGGCGGAAACGTGGACCTCGAGCGGTTCTGCGCGCTCCTCGCGACCCCGCCCGCCACAACCTGACAGGAGTCCGGGCCATCCATGAAAGCAGTGATCTACGAGGCGTTCTCCTCCCCTCCGCACCTGGCCGACGTTCCGGACCCGGTCCCGGAGCCCCATGGCGTCGTCATCAAGGTCATGGCCACAGGCGTCTGCCGTAGCGATTGGCACGGCTGGAAGGGGCACGACCCCGACATCCGCCTGCCCCACGTCCCTGGTCACGAACTGGCCGGAGTCGTCGAAGCGACGGGCAAGGACGTGAGGAGGTGGAAGGCCGGGGACCCGGTGACCGTCCCGTTCGTCTGCGGTTGTGGAGAGTGCCCGGAGTGTCGCACCGGGAACCATCAGGTCTGTGAGGCACAGTTCCAGCCTGGCTTCACGCACTGGGGGTCGTTCGCCCAGTACGTTTCGATCCACCGGGCGGACATCAACCTCGTGCGGCTGCCCGACGGGCTCGACTTCACCACGGCCGCGAGCCTGGGGTGCCGATTCGTCACGTCGTTCCGGGCCATCGTCGACCAGGGGAGGACGTCGGCCGGGCAGTGGGTGGCGGTCCACGGCTGCGGCGGCGTCGGCCTCTCGGCCGTCCACATCGCCAACGCGCTCGGCGCCAACGTCGTCGCCGTCGACATCTCGGAGGAGAAGCTCGATCTCGCCCGGAGGCTCGGCGCGGTCGCGACGGTGAACGCGAGCACGGTGACAGGCGTGGTCGAGGCGGTCATCGGCATCACCACGGGTGGCGCCCACGTCTCCATCGACGCGCTCGGGCACCCCACGACCTGCTTCAACTCCATCAGCAGCCTGAGGAGGCGCGGCAGGCACGTCCAGGTCGGACTCATGCTCGCGGAGCACGCCACGCCGAGGATCCCGATGGCCAAGGTCATCGCCCAGGAGCTCGAGCTCCTGGGCAGCCACGGCATGCAAGCGCACCGTTATGACGCGATGCTGGCGATGATTCAGTCGGGGAAGCTGGCACCCGAGAAGCTCCTCGGCCGCACCATCAGCTTGGAGGAGTCCATGGAGGCGTTGATGTCCATGGACCGCTTCGAGGGCGTGGGCGTTACCGTGGTGACGAAGTTCTGACCGCGGGGACGCCGCGTATCATCGGCCCGGCCGCTGTCGATCCTCCCGCTGGTCGTGCTCGACGTGCACCGTCAGGTCAGCGCGAACGCGGACTACGTGGTGACGCTCGAGGATGTCAGGGCGTGGGAGAGGCGGCACGGCGCGATCCCGCAGGGCGCCTTCGTCGCCCTGCGCACGGACTGGTCCAAGCGGTGGCTGGACGGCAAGGCGATGCAGAACGCGGATGCCCAGGGCGTGTCCCATTACCCGGGCTGGAGCAAGCCCGTGCTCCAGTACCTCTACGAGACACGAAAGATCACGGCGTCCGGGCACGAGACGACCGATACGGACCCGGGCCTCGCCACGACGAAGGACGACTACTCGATCGAGTCGTACGTGCTCGGCACGAACCACTACCAGATCGAGCTGCTCGCCAACCTGGACCAGGTCCCGGAGGCCGGCGCGCTGGTGGTCGTCACGTGGCCGAAGCCCAAGGACGGGTCCGGCTTCCCCGCGCGAGTCTTCGCGATCGTGCCGCGGGACTGACGCCGGCCCGCGTCGAGTCGCCTCACGGCACCGCGTTGAAGAGCCAACGAGGAGGATGCCCCGCGCCGATCGCCTACCGATAGGCGGCTCGCATCCAGGATCGGGGCGGCGGGGGAGCCGATCCGTCCTGAAGTTCGGGCATCCGCGCGGGTCGTGGTGCCGCTCGAGCGAACGCGAATGGCCTGCGCAGGTCACGCCGCCGCTGCGCCCGGCGGGCGGTGCCCGCCCGCCTGCGGCTCGGCCGGTCCTCGTCGCCGCCGCAGCGCCAGGATGACCAGCAGCTCCAGTACGAGCGCAGCGCCGAGAAGAATGGCCACCCTCACGAGCACGTAATCGGCGAACTTCTCGGCCCGGCGGCTCGCGTCCGCGGCAAGCTCGTCGGCCGTGCGGCGCAGCTCCGCGGTCGCCGCGACGCGCTCGCGACGGAGGTCGTCCAAGGTGGCCATGCGCTCACGCTCCGCCCAGGTCATGAGCTGCTCGGTTTGCGCCTCGAAGAGGCTCAGGCCGTGGGCGATGCGGCCGTCGATCATGACGCCGGCGGCCTCACGCTGCCGGTCGGCGAACGCGTCCAGCCCGGAGGTGCCGAGCCACCCCACGACGTCATCGAAGCGACGCAGCGCCGCGTCCCCGCGCTCGATGACCCCCTCGATCCGCCTGTCGACCACGTCGAGGTAGGTGAGCTGGGCTTGCCAGTTGGCAAGCTTGGGGAGGACGAGCGGCAAGAGATCGATCCGCGCGACGACGCCATCGAGGTTCTCCGCAGCCTGTCCGGCCACAGCGGCGAGCGACGCCCCTTCTCCGAGGTCGAGCGTCGCCAGGTACTCGAGAAAGCTCTCGCGTGCGCCCGTCGCGCTGCCCAAGGGGTGCTGCCCGACCCAGCCGAGGATCTGAGCGCGCGCGGCCGCCTCATTGTTCGGAACGACCCAGGCCCAGGTCCTCTCGATGCGCTCGGCTGCCGCGCGAACCACGGGGATCGCCTGGTCGACTCCGGGCCCGAGTTCGCTGCGCGCCCGCGGGGACTCGAGGAAGAGCTGCTCCTGGAGCAGGAGCGCCCAGGTATCGGCGAGACCCGCCAGCGGCCGCTGCCCGAGCAGCGTGCCATAGGCCGCGCCGACGGCGTTCATCTTCCAGACGAGGATCTGCCGGTGCTGCGCAGTGTCCTCCGTCGCGGCGTCCATGGCATCGGCCGCTTCCTCGAGCTTGCCGGTGATCGGGAGCACCTCGGCGCGCAACCTGACCCGGAGGGCCTCCGCGGACGTGGTCGCGCCTTGCTTCTCCATGTAGGCGGTCTGTCTCGGAGCGGATGTGGCGCAGCCCACCACGAGGAGCATCGCCGCGGCGATGAGCCTTCTCATGGGAGCAGCGTTACACGGTGACCTCTGGAACGGCGCGCCCCTCGTTGGGCGGGACGCCCCGCGGCGGCCTGCCGGGCGCCGGCTCGCTTGCCGTCGATCGCGACCGATCGCGACGAACCTACCGCACCGCGCGCGTCCCGACCGGACTCCAGTCGTACATCCCGTCATCGCGGAGCGTCAGCCTCCGCGCAGGTGCCGCACAGGGCCGCCGACGTAGAAGAGCCGGCGACGCTCCTGGTCGCCCATCGAGTGGAGGCGTCACCCAGCGCGAACGAGCTCCGCCGCCAGGCCCGCGGCGTCAGTTCTGGGCGGGGGCGCCCGCCTTGTAGCCGAGCGCGTCGATGGTCTCGACGAGCTTCGCCGGCGCGAGCTTCGCCTTCTCGAACACCACGACGGCCTCGCCATGCTCGAGGCTCGCCTCGGCGAGCCGCACGCCCTCGAGCTTCGCGAGCGCCGCTTCCACACGGGACACGCAATGGCTGCAACTCATGCCCGCGACCGGGATCGTCACGCGGACCTCACCGGGCCCGAGCTGCGCGGTGGAGGCCTTGGCCGCTACCCCAGCCTGCGCGTGATCTGCGCCGTGAGCGCAGCGGTCGCATGCCGATGAGGTGGCCGGAACGAGCCAGACGGCGAGGCCAATGATGATGATGATGGCGAAGCGCTTGCCCATGACGATCTCCCAACCGGCCGACGTCCGGAGCTGCCGCGGAAGCCGAAGCAGCGCGCCCTCGCTGGTCGCGGCACTCGGATCGGACGGACGCCGGAACGAGCCGCCATCGTTCCTTGCGCTCGTTGGCGCGTCAACGAGAGGTTCGGCCCGCGCCACAACGCGGGCACCTCCGATGACCGCGAAATCCGATCGCATCCCTTCGGCGCAATCGCCGATGCTGGCTCCGCGTCACCCGCGCTCAGCCGCTCCGCGAGGCGCTCACGCCGCGCGCACCGTCGCCCGCGCAGGCTCGAGCGCCCACGCCACCACCTTCCCCTGCGGCGGAAAGACCACCGCCTCGCCCGCGCGCAGCACGTGGTCCTCCGGGTCCCCCTCGCGCGTGACGATGACCAGCCCGCTCTCCACCCGGATGGCGACCGGCCCGCGCGCCCCCGAGGAATGCCAGATCTCGTTCCGCCCGAGCTGCCAGCTCCGCTCGATCTGACCAGCGACCGACCACGGCATCCGCCACGTCAGCACCGTGTTCAGTGTCACGACCCCGTGCCTCCTGGTGCCGCTCCTCGCGGCTCCGAGGAGAAGCCTAGCCAACCTGGTACATCGAACGGAATGCACGATTGCGCAGCTTGAACGTGCACGGATGCACGCCGAGGTGGCATACTCCGGCCATGCTCGCCTGGGACGATCTCCGAGTCTTCCTCGCGGTGCACCGGACCCGCAGCCACGCCGCCGCGGCGCGCTCCCTGCGCGTCGCGGCCACAACCGTCGGCAGGCGCATCGCCTCCCTGGAAGCGAGGGTGGGCTCGCGCTTGTTCACACGCACCCCGGATGGCCTCGACGGCACGGCCGCGGCCCGCGCCCTCCTGCCGCACGCGATGCGGATGGAGATCGAGGCCATGGAGAGCGAGCGACTCCTCTCCGGCGCCGACGCGCGCCCCACCGGCATCGTGCGGCTCACCTGCGGCGACGGCTTCGCCACCTCCATCGTCGCACCGGGGCTGCCGTCCTTCCTCGTCGCCCACCCGGGGCTCGAGGTGGAGATCCGCGCCGAACCGCGCCTCCTCGACCTCACCCGCGGTGAGGCGGACGTCGCCCTCCGGAACGTCCGCCCGCGCGAGAGCTCCCTCATCGCCCGGCGTCTCGGCCACGAGCGCTACGGCCTCTTCGCCGCTTCCTCCTACCTCGCGCGGAAGGGCACGCCGCGGACCGCGAGCGATCTGGCGAATCACGACCTCATCCTCTACGACCGAGAGTACGACCGACTGCGGTCGCAGGTCTGGCTCCGGCAGGTCGCGACCGGCGCGCGCGTCGCCGTTCGCGCGAGCAACACCATGACGCTGCACGCGGCCTGCGCCGCCGGCGCCGGGATCGCGCTCCTCTCCATCGCCTTCCTGCGCGAGGACGCTCGGTTCACGCGCGTCCTCCCCCGGCTCGAGCCTCCCGCCGACGACATCTGGACCGCGACCCACGCCGACCTCCGGTCGTCGGCACGCGTGGCCGTCACGCTCCGCTGGCTCGACCAGCTCGTCCGGGAGGCGGGGATGGCGGTGTGACGTTTTGATGTGAATCAACTTCTGTTCGTCCCGCGATGGTCTCTTGCTGCGCCGCCCTCCATGTGTTCGTGTGACAAGTTGCCGCACCGACCACTGGTCCTGCGGTGCACGCCCGGAGGTCGTCCATGCCGGAACCGATCTCGGAGCTCGAGGCGCGCGTCGCCGAGCTCGCAGCGGCGCAGGAACGACTCGCCGAGCGCGTGCGCGCGCTGGAGGCGCGCGCGGGAGGACGGGCGGCGAGCGTTCCGTTGCGGTCGCCGGGAGCGGCTCGCGCCGTGCGCGCGGGCGGCGCGGCCGTAGATCACCTCCCCGCGTCGCGCCACCTGGCGCTCGCCGGGGCGACGCTGGTCGCTCTCGCCGGTGCCTTCGTGCTGCGGGCCATCACGGACGCCGGGGTGGTGCCCGCCGGCGTCGGCGTCGCCCTCGGCCTCGCCTACGCGGCAGGGCTCCTCGCGCTCGCCGCGCGCGCCGGCACCGCACCGGTCGCCGTTTATCGTGGATTGGCCGCGCTGCTGGTTGCGCTTCCGCTGCTCGCCGAGGCGACGACGCGCTTCCGCCTGCTCTCACCTGCGGCGGGAGCGGCGGGGCTGGCAGTCTTCGGTGCGACCGCGATCGCGGTGGCGGCCCGGCGCCGTCTGCTCGCCCTGGCATGGTTCGCCGAGCTCGGTGCGATCGCCACCGCGCTGTCGCTCGCCTTCGCCACGGATCGCCTCGCGCCGCCGCTGGCGGCGCTCGTTCTGCTGGGAGTCGTCGCCCTGTGGCTGGGGTACGTCCTCGACTGGTTCCATCTGCGCTGGCCGATCGCGCTGGTCGTCGACGTCGCGATGCTGGTGCTGGCGGCGAGAGCCGTCGCGCCGGGGGCGGCCGAGGGACCGCGCACCGCGATCGCAGTCCAGGGCTTCTTCATGGCGGCGTACCTCGGGAGCATCGCGGTGCGGACGCTGCTTCTGCGGCGGGCGGTCGTGGATTTCGAGGTGGTCCAGACCGCGGCGATGATCGCGGTCGGACTCGGCGGCGCTGCGTTCGTCACGCTGCGGACCGGCTCCGGCGCGCTCGCGCTGGGCGCCCTCTGCGGGATCTTCGCCGTCGCGAGCTACGCGGTCGCGTTCGCCTTCGTCGAGCGGCGCCAGCGCGGCAGCGACAACTTCCAGTTCTACGCCTCCGCCGCGCTGGTGTTCGCGGTCGCGAGCACCGCGCTCGTCCTCTCCGGGCCGGCGCTCGCGCTCGCGTGGGCGAGCCTGGCAGTGGTGGCCGCCGCTGCTGCGCGCGCGCGGCACCGCCTCACGCTGGCCGCCCACGCCTCGCTCTTCGCCGTCCTCGCCGCGATCCACGCCGGCGCGCTGTCCCGCGTCGCGCTGACGATGCTCGCGACGCCTTCTTCGCCCTGGCCTCGTACACCGGCGCCGCTCCCGTGGGTGGTCGTCGCGATGGCCGCGGTGACCTGGTTGACGGCCGGCGTCCCGCTCGCGCCGCCCCGGCCGCATCAGCGAGCGCCGCGGTGTGCGCTGCTCGCGACGCTGGCGCTGTCGGCGATCGGCCTCGCGCTGGGGTGGCTCGTTCCGCTCTTCGGCGGCCCCGGCCCTGCCGCTGGCGCGTGGCCGCTCGCCACGATCCGGACCGCGGTCCTCGTCGCCGGCGTGCTGCTCCTCGCATGGGCGGGTCGGCGCGAGCGCTGGCACGAGGCGGGATGGCTTGCCTACCCGCTCCTGGGCTTGGCGGGGCTGAAGCTTCTGCTCGACGACCTGGTGCACAGCGGCCCTGCCGCGCTCGTCGTCGCGTTCGGGCTGTACGGCGGTGCGCTCATCCTCGTGCCGCGCCTGCGCCGACCGCCGCCGCCGCGCTCGGGCGGCGACCAGTCGGCCGACGCCGGGGGCCTCGTGCCGGACCGAAAAGGCCGTGCCGGGTGATAGTCAGGTATCTTGCGGGAGGACAGGAGATCCGATGAAGGCACTCTTCGTGACGATCCATGTGAAGCCCGGGCATCGGCCGCGCCTGCTGGAGGAGCTGTGGAGCGACGCGTACGGCTCCGAGCGCGATGAGGCCGGATGCTTGATGTTCAACGTCGCCGTGGACGACGCCGATCCAGACGTCCTTCACCTGTTCGAGGTCTATCGCGACGACGACGCCGTGAACGCGCACGTGGCGACGCCGCACTTCGAGCGCTTCGCCAAGGCGACGCGCGACTGGCAGACGAAGCCGTTCGAGGTGGTGAGCACCACCGTCCTCTACCCGCCTCCCGAGTGCTGGACGAAGCGCGCGCCGCCTCCTCAGAAGCGGTAGCCCAGATTCGCGGTGAGCGTCACGCCGGACATGTTGAGCTCCTTCGGCGGCAAGTTGGCCCAGTTGTAGGTCTGCTTGCCGGAGAACAGGTACCGAGCCTCGACGCCGAGGAGCACCCGGCCGAGCAGGAAGTCGACACCTCCGCCCACCGGCACCAGGAACGAGACGTTGGTGTCGGTCTGGGACGT
>Ga0318496_10000276_pt1 | contig 16797 bp, 14 predicted proteins | sample GRESIP109b1f22_FD_203296 | JGI IMG/M metagenome (GOLD analysis project Ga0318496, IMG submission 203296) | Tropical soil microbial communities from Luquillo Experimental Forest, Puerto Rico - GRE.SIPMG.109b1f22 | ecosystem: Environmental > Terrestrial > Soil > Tropical forest > Bulk soil... | reverse complement strand
GCGCGCGTCACGCCGTGGCGCTGCCGACGCGCGCCTTGAGCATCTCCAGCACGAGGTCCCGGAACGCCTTCACTTTCGGCGGGACGTGCTTCGCCGCCGGGGTGACGACGTGGACGGTTCCGCCCACGCGCTCGAACCGGGGGAGGATCCGGACGAGCCGGCCCGCCTCCACGTCGTCCTCCACGAGGAACCTCGGGAGGAGGCCGATCCCGGCGCCCGCCCGGACGGCGGCGCGCACGAACAGGAGGTCGTCGGCCACGATCCGCGGCGGCCGCTCCGGGCTCGCCGGGCGAGGGCCCACGGCGCGAAGTCGCTGCGGTCCGGGGCGGAACAGCACCCGGTCGTGCGCCTCGAGGTCGGCCTCGCTCCGCGGCGTGCCGCGCACCGCGAGGTAGACGGGCGACGCGAACAGGTGGAGCAGCACCGGCGCCGCGCGCCGCACGATGAGCGAGGAGTCCTCGAGCTTCGACCCCACGCGCAGCGCGACGTCGAAGCCCTCGGCGACGAGATCGACCACGCGTCCGGTGAGGTGCAGGTCCACGGAGACGGCCGGGTACCGCGCGGTGTAGCGCTTCACCACCTCGGCGAGCAGGACCTCGCCCAGATCGACCGGGGCGGTGACCTTGAGCGTCCCCGACGGCGCCTCCTCGCGCTCGGGGAGCTCGCCGAGCGCCGACTTGATGGAGCCGAGCAGCGGCGTCACCCGGTCGTAGAGCGCGGTCCCCGCCGCCGAGAGCGACACCTGGCGCGTGGTGCGGAAGAGCAGCTGCACGCCGAGCTCGCCCTCGAGGCGGGCGACGCCACGGCTCGCCGACGACTTCGGGATCCCGAGCTCCTTGGCGGCGGCGGAGAAGCTCGAGGTGCGCGCGACCGCCTCGAAGACGGTGAGGAGGTTCAGGTCCATCGTTCCCTCCGTGGAACGGACAGGTGCGGAGACGATGATTGCGCGGGAGCGGGAACGGACGCAACTTCATCCCCGTCGCGAGCCTGACGCTCGCCGAAAGGAACCAGCCATGAAGAAGCTCCTCGCGTCCCTGCTCGCCCTCTCCCCCGCGCTCGCGCTCGCCGCCGGCACGACCTGGAACGTCGACCCCTCCCACTCGCAGGTCGGCTTCTCGGTGAAGCACCTCGTCATCTCGAACGTCCGCGGCGAGTTCGGGAAGTACGCGGGCAAGGTGGTCCTCGACGACGCCGACCCGACGAAGTCCACCGTGGAGGCCACCGTCGACGTGGCCAGCATCGACACGAGGGTCGCCGACCGCGACACGCACCTGAAGTCTCCGGACTTCTTCGACGTCGAGAAGTACCCGACGATGACCTTCCGCTCGACGAAGGTGGCGAAGGCCGGGAACGGCGCGCTGAAGGTGACGGGCGACCTCACGCTCCACGGCGTGACGAAGGCGGTGGTGCTCGACGTGACGACCACGCCCGAGGTGAAGGGCGCGTACGGCGAGACGCGCCGGGGCTTCGCTGCCACCGCGAAGCTGAACCGGAAGGACTTCGGCCTCACCTGGAGCAAGACGGTGGAGGCGGGCCCCGTGGTCGGCGATCAGGTCACGATCGCCCTCGACCTCGAGGTCGTGAAGGATCAGCCGAAGACCGCGGCGAATTGATTGCGGGGCGGGATCAGGCGGGCAGCGTGCTCAGCGCCTCCGCGAGATCGGCGACCAGGTCCTCCGGCTCCTCGATGCCGATCGAGAGCCGGATCACCGAGTCGGTGATCCCGGCGCGCTTCCGAGCCTCGGGCGTCATCGACGCGTGGGTCATCGACGCGGGGTGCGCGACGAGGCTCTCCACGCCGCCGAGGCTCTCGGCGAGCGTGAACCAGCGCAGGCTCTTCAGCACGTGGTCCACGCGGTGCGGGCGGCCGTCCGCGAGCTCGAAGCTCAGCATCGCGCCGAAGCCGGCCTGCTGCGCCCGCGCGAGCGCGTGCTGCGGGTGGCTCTCGAGGCCGGGGTAGTGGACCTTCGCGACCGCGGGGTGTCCGGCGAGGAAGCGCGCCACCACCTGCGCGCCGGCCTCGTGGGCCCGCATGCGGAGGAGCAGGGTCTTCAGGCCGCGCAGCACGAGGAAGCAGTCGTGCGGGCTCTGCGACGTGCCGAGCAGGTTGTTCATGCTCTGGATGCGCTGCGCGAGCGCGGTCTGCCCCGGCGCGGCCACGACCGCGCCGCCGACCACGTCGCTGTGGCCGTTCAGGTACTTGGTCGTCGAGTGCACGACGAGGTCGGCGCCGAGCTTGAACGGCTTCTGGAGCGCCGGTGAGAGGAAGGTGTTGTCCACCACGCTGAGCGCGCCCCGCTGGCGTGCGAGCGCGGCCACGGCCCGGATGTCGGTGAGGCGCAGGAGCGGGTTCGACGGCGTCTCGATCCAGACCATCCGCGTGTTCTCGCGGAACGCAGCCCGGACGGCGTCGAGGTCGGCGAGGTCGAGGTACGTGACCTCGAGGCCGTAGGTGACCTTCGCGTGCTCGAGCGCGCGGAAGGTCCCGCCGTAGCAGTCCACCGTACAGAGGAGGTGGCTGCCGTGCGGCAGGAGGTTCAGCGCCACGATCACCGCGCTCATGCCGGTGCTGGTGCAGGTGGCGCCGGCGCCGCCCTCGAGCACCGTGATGGCCTCCTCGAGCGCCGCGCGCGTGGGGTTTCCGCTCCGCGTGTAGTCGTACCCGGCGTTCGTGCACACGTCGCGGAAGGCGAAGGTGGACGTCTGGTAGATCGGCGGCATCACGGCGCCGTACGCGGGGTCGGGCTGCACGCCGGCGTGCACGCACTGGGTCCCGAGGCGGGCACCGGGGACGAGGGCGGCGCGGAGCGACCAGCCGGCGCGGGCGGGCGTGCCGGCGGGCACGATCGTGAAGTGGTACGCGGGGTTTCCCGGGATGTTCGAGTCGAGGTGGACTTCCTTGGACATCGAGGGGCTCCGGTCGAGAAGGAAACCAAACACGTAACGCGCGGCGGGGCTTCGGCACAACCGGACCGACCCTCGCGTTGGCTGGTGCGGGCAGGCGGCCGGGTGGCGCTGTCGCCAGCGGTCGTCGCTCGTCGGGGCCGGCCGCGCGTCCGTCCGAGCCGCAGACGGCTCAATGCGCCCGCCCGAGCTTCCGGTACAGCGTCGTCCGTCCGATCCCGAGCCGCCGCGCCGCCTCCGCCTGGTTCCCGCCGCACTCCGCGATGACGCGCTCCACGTGCGCCCGCTCCTGCGCGCGGCGCGCGGCGCGCAGATCCTCGCCCGGCTCGTGCGGTGGCGGAAGGACGGTGGCGGATGGTGCCTCGGCGGCGGCGGCGTGCCGGTCGAGGAGCTCCGGCATCACCGCCCGGAGGTCCTCCTCGTCGAGGCGCGACGGCGGCCGGCCGTCCGCGAACAGCACCGCCACGCGCTCGAGCACGTTCTCCAGCTCGCGCACGTTCCCCGGCCACGCGTACCCCTGGATCCGCGGGAGCACGAGCGCGAGCGCCGGTCGGAGCGCCTCCGCCGCGCCGTGGCGGAGCAGCGCGCGCTTCAGGAGCTCTTCGGCGATCTCCGCCACGTCGCCGTCCCGCTCGCGGAGCGGCGGGATGTGGAGCGGGAGGATGTGGAGCCGGTAGTAGAGGTCCTCGCGGAACTCGCCGCGCGCGATCGCCGCGCGCAGGTCGCGGTGGGTCGCCGCGACGACGCGCACGTCCACCGGCGTGGGATCGTTGCTGCCGAGCCGGAGCACCTGGCGCTCCTGGAGCACGCGCAGGAGGCGGGTCTGGAGCGTGATCGGCACGTCGCCGATCTCGTCGAGGAAGATCGTCCCCGTGTGCGCCGCCTCGAACAGGCCCGGCCGGCCGCCGCGCCGCGAGCCGGTGAACGCGCCCTCCTCGTAGCCGAACAGCTCCGACTCGAGGAGCGTCTCCGGGAAGGCCGCGCAGTTGATGGCGACGAACGGCCGGTCGCGCCGCCGGCTCGCGCCGTGGATGCCCTGCGCCACCATCTCCTTGCCCGTGCCGCTCTCGCCCGTGATGAGCACCGTCGCGTCGGTGCGCGCGTACCGCTCGGCGAGCGCGCGCATCCGGGCCATTGCCGGCGACGAGCCGACGAGCCCCGAGAGCGCGTAGCGCGCCACGAAGCGCGGGGGCCGGTGCGTGGAGCGCAGGCTCCGCTCGAGCCGGAGGACCTGGGCCGACGGGTTGCACGTGACGACCGCGCCGCGGAGCGCGTCGCGCTCGCGGAGCGGGACGCGCGTCACCACCGCGGTGCCGCTCCCCATCCGCTGCACCGCCTCGGGCTCCGCGACGCCGCTCTCGAGCACGCGCGCGAGGCTCAGCTCGGGCGCGACGCTCGAGAGCCGCCGCCCCTGCACCTCCACCGCCGTGACGCCCAGGAGCCGCTGCAGCGCCGGGTTGATCGACAGGATCCGCTCCTCGGTGTCCACCGCGGCGACGCCCACCTCGAGCTGCTGCAGGATCCCCTGGAGCTGGGTCCGCTTCTCCCGCTCCACGCGCGCGATGAGCGCCACCTCCGAGGCCTCCCGGATCGCCTCGGTGAGCGAGTCCTGGCCATAGAGCAGTACCGCGCGCAGCCCCGCCCGCTCGGCGAGGTCGCACACCGGCCCGGGCCCCACGATCACCTGGAAGCCGCGCGCCGCGAGGTCGTCCACCGCAGCCTTCGCGTCCTCCGGCGTCACGTAGGGCCGCTGCTCGATGACGGTGTCCTCCAGCAGCTGCACCCCGTGCTCGAGCCCCGCGACCACGCGCCGGAAGTTCACGACGCCGATGTGCCGCGAGAGGCGGCGCGCCTGGAGGAGCGCCTGGAGCGCGTCGACCGTGGACGCCTGGACCACCACCACCGGCACCCCGGCGTGGTCGCGGAGGTAGGCGCCGTTCGCGCCGGCGGCGACGAAGGCATCCACCTCCTCGCCCGCCTCCACGAGCTCGCGCGCGACCTTCAGCGCCTCCTCGTAGCCCTTGTCGAAGACGCGGACCTCGGCGAGGTCGGCGAGCAGCGGTGCGACGCTCTCGAAGACGTGGCGGAGCCGGCTCGTGCTGAAGGCCCAGACGACGGGACGGGGATCGGTGGCCATGTTCCGGGACACTGTACCGGAACCGGGACAGCAACGTTCCGTCCCTGGAGCGTGCCGTGCGAACGGGGCATCCGGACCACGCGGTCCCGACCCGTCGCCTCCTTGAAAACCGGTATCTTGGACTCCGCGGAGCCGGCCACCCGCGACGCGGTGCGGCGAATGCAAAGAGGTACCGCCAGCACGGCAGGACGGCCCGTTGGCACCCGAAGGCGTGAGAGCGAGGGACCATGGAGCGGATCGAGAAGGTTGCGGTGCTGGGCGCGGGGGTGATGGGCAGCACGATCGCCGCGCACCTCGCGAACGCCGGGATGCGGGTCCTCCTCCTCGACGTGGTCCCGAAGGAGCCGACCGCCGACGAGCAGGCCGCGGGGCTCGGGCTCGCCGATCCGGCGGTGAGGAACCGGCTCGCCGCGGCCGGCCGCGCGGGGCTCGAGAAGCTGAAGCCGGCACCGCTCTACCTGCCGGCCTACGCCTCGCGCATCGAGGTCGGGAACCTCGAGGACGACCTGCCGCGCCTCGCCGGCTGCGACTGGGTCATCGAGGTCGTGGTCGAGAACCTCGAGGTGAAGCGCCGGCTCCTCGGCCGCATCGCGCCCCACCTCCGCGCCGACGCCGTCCTCTCCACGAACACGAGCGGCCTCTCGGTGAACGCGCTCGCCGACGCGCTCCCCGAGCCGCTGCGTCCGCGCTTCCTCGTCACCCACTTCTTCAACCCGCCGCGCTACCTACGCCTCGTCGAGATCGTCTCGAGCCGCTTCACCGATCCGACCGTGGCCGCGCGGATGGCGGAGCTCCTCCGCGTGCGGCTGGGCAAGGGGATCGTCACCGGGAAGGACACGCCGAACTTCGTCGCGAACCGGATCGGCGTCTTCGCGATGTGCAACGCGATCCGCCACATGGTGGACCTCGGCCTCACGGTGGAGGAGGTGGACGCCGTGTCCGGCCCCGCGACCGCGCGGCCGAAGAGCGCCTGCTTCCGCACCGCCGACCTCGTCGGCCTCGACACGCTCCTCCACGTGGCGCGGAACTCCTACGAGCTCCTGCCCGACGACGAGCAGCGCGAGCAGTTCCGGCTGCCGCCGTTCGTCGAGCAGATGGTGGCGCGCGGCCTCCTCGGCAACAAGACGAAGGGCGGCTTCTTCCGGAAGGAGAAGGGGGAGGGGAAGGGGGTCTCGTACCTCGACCACCGCACCGGCGAGTACGTGCCGGCGAAGAAGCCGCGCTTCGCCTCGGTGGAGGCGACGAAGGGCGTCGACGATCCCGCGCGCCGGCTCCAGGCCGTGCTCGCCGGGAAGGACCCCGCCGCGGAGCTCGCCTGGCGCAACCTGCGCGACACGCTCGTGTACGCCTTCGACCGGATCCCCGAGATCGCCGACGACGTCGTGAACGTCGACGCAGCGATGCGCTGGGGCTTCGGCTGGGAGCTCGGGCCGTTCGAGATGCTCGACGCGATCGGCGTCCCCGCGTTCGTCGCGCGGGCCGCCGCGGACGGCGTCGCGATCCCCGCCGCGCTGCGCGGGATCGAGCGGTTCTACCAGGAGGAGAAGGGGCGCCGCCGGTTCCTCGACGTTGCGGGTGGGGGCGCCTGGCGCGACGTGCCGCGCGCGCCCGACCACCTCGACCTCACGCTCCTCCGCAAGGCGGGCGCGGAGGTGGAGCGGAACGGCGGCGCGTCGGTGATCGACCTCGGCGACGGCGTCTTCTGCCTCGAGTTCCACTCGAAGATGAACGCGATCGGCGGCGACGTCCTCGCGATGATCCACAAGGCGATCCGGCGCGCCGAGGCGGATGGCCGCGGGCTCGTCATCGCGAACGAGGGCGTGCCCGCGTTCTCCGCGGGCGCGAACCTCATGCTCCTCGCGGTGGCCATCGCCGAGGGGGCGTTCGACGAGGTCGCCCTCACCGTATCGGCGTTCCAGAAGGCGATGATGGCGGTGAAGACCGCGAAGGTGCCGGTGGTGGCGGCGCCACACGGCCTCGCGCTCGGCGGCGGCTGCGAGGTGTGCCTGCACGCGACGGCGCTGAACCCGCTCGCCGAGACGTACATGGGGCTCGTGGAGATCGGCGTGGGGCTGCTCCCCGCCGGCGGCGGGACGAAGGAGCTGGCGCTGCGCGCGATCCGGCTCGCCGAGCGGTACGAGACCGACGTGCAGCCGTTCGTGGTGAAGGGCTTCACCGCGATCGCGATGGCGAACGTGAGCACCTCCGCCGACGAGCTGCGCGGCATGGGGATCCTCCGCGACGGCGACCAGGTGACGCTCGGCCCCGACCGGCTCGTCCACGACGCGAAGCAGCGGGCGATCGCGCTCTCCGCGAACTTCCGCCCCGCCGAGCCCGCCATCGATCTCCGCGCGCCGGGCCGCTCCGTCGCGGCGAGCCTCTCGGCGCAGCTCTGGAACATGCGGATGGGCGGCTTCATCACCGAGTACGAGGAGAAGCTCGGCCGCACGATCGCGGGCGTCATCACCGGCGGCGACGTGCCCGCGGGCACGCCGCTCACCGAGCAGGACCTGCTCGACCTCGAGCGCGAGGCGTTCCTCAAGCTCTGCGGGGAGAAGAAGACCCTCGAGCGGATCCAGCACATGCTGAAGAAGGGCAAGCCGCTGCGGAACTAGGAGCGCCGTGACCCTCCTCCGACACCTCACGCACAGGGGAATCCGATGAGCGCAGCCTACGTGGTCGCCGCGGTCCGCACGCCCGCCTGCAAGGCGAAGAAGGGGAAGCTGAAGGACGCCCGCCCGGACGACCTCGCCGCCGCGGCCATCCGCGCGCTCGTGGAGCGCACCGGGGTGGACCCGCTCGCGATCGAAGACGTGATCCTCGGCTGCGCCTTCCCGGAGGGCGAGCAGGGGATGAACCTCGCGCGCGTCGCCGCGCTGCGCGCCGGGCTGCCGGTGCAGGTGCCCGGCCAGACCGTGAACCGGTTCTGCGCCTCGGGCCTGCAGACCGTCGCCACCGCCGCGGAGCGGATCCTCGCCGGGCAGGCCGACTGCATCGTGGCCGGCGGCGCGGAAAGCATGAGCCTCGTGCCGATGGGCGGCGCGAAGTTCAGCGCCAACCCGGCGCTCGTCGCGTCCTTCCCCGAGTCGTTCGCCGCGATGGGCCTCACCGCGGAGCTCGTGGCGAAGCGCTACCAGATCTCGCGCGAGGACCAGGACGCGTTCGCGCTCGAGAGCCACCGGCGCGCCGCCGCGGCCCAGGCGGCGGGGCGCTTCGACGACGAGCTCGTGCCGGTGGAGGTGGAGAGCGCCTCGATCGCGAAGGGGAAGGTGGTGCGCCGCACCGAGCGGGTGACCGCGGACGACGGCGTGCGCGCGGACACGACGCTCGAGGCGCTCGCGCGGCTGAAGCCGGCGTTCCAGGTGGACGGGACGGTGACCGCGGGGAACGCCTCGCAGATGACCGACGGTGCCGCGGCCGCGCTCGTGGTCTCGGAGGCCTTCCTCGCCCGCACCGGGCTCACGCCGCTCGGCCGGTTCGTCTCCTTCGCAGTGAAGGGCGTGCCGCCGGAGGTGATGGGGATCGGGCCGGTGGAGGCGATCCCGGCCGCGCTCGCGCGCGCGGGCCTCTCCGCGAAGGACGTGACGCACGTGGAGCTGAACGAGGCGTTCGCGGCGCAGTCGATCGCGTGCGTGCGCGCGCTCGACCTCGACCCGGCGCGGGTGAACCCGCTCGGCGGCGCGATCGCGCTGGGCCACCCGCTCGGCTGCACCGGGGCGAAGCTCACCGCGACCCTGCTCCACGCGCTGCGCCGGGACGGCGGGCGCTTCGGGGTGGTCTCGATGTGCATCGGCGGCGGGATGGGCGCGGCGGCGGTGTTCGAGCGCGCCTGACGCGCGGCTCTGGATCCGGACGGAACTCGAAGGAGGCGTGCGATGGCGGCGAGACTCTTCAAGGGCGCGGAGTACCTCATCACCGAGGCGACGAAGGACGACGTCTTCGTGCCCGAGCGGTTCACCGAGGAGCAGCGGCAGATCGCCGACACCGCGGAGCAGTTCGCCGTGTCGGAGGCGCGGCCGGCGGAGGCGCTCCTCGAGCGGCACGAGCCCGGCGTCGCGGCGGCGCTCATGCGCAAGGCCGGCGACGCGGGCCTGCTCATGATCGACGCGCCGGAGGAGTACGGCGGCCTCGCCCTCGACAAGGCGACGAGCATGCTCGCCGCGGAGAAGCTGTCGTCGGCCGGCTCGTTCTCGGTGTCGTACGCGGCCCACACCGGCATCGGCACCTTGCCGCTCGTCTACTACGGCACCCCGGCGCAGAAGGAGAAGTACCTGCCGAAGCTCGTCTCCGGCGAGTGGGCGGCGGCCTACTGCCTCACCGAGCCCGACGCGGGCAGCGACGCGATGGGCGGGAAGGCGACGGCGACGCTGTCGCCGGACGGGAAGCACTACCTCATCGAGGGCACGAAGCAGTTCATCACGAACGGCAGCTTCGCCTCCCTCTTCACCGTCTTCGCGAAGGTGGACCGGAAGCACTTCACCGCGTTCCTCGTCGAGCGGGACTTTCCCGGCGTCACGGTGGGCCCCGAGGAGAAGAAGCTCGGCATCCGCGGCTCCTCGACCACGTCGGTGATCTTCGAGAACGCCCGGGTGCCGGTGGAGAACGTGCTCGGCGAGATCGGCAAGGGGCACAAGATCGCCTTCAACGTGCTGAACGTGGGCCGGTTCAAGCTCGGCGCCGCGGTCACCGGCGCGGCGAAGCACGCGCTCGGCGCTGGCGCCGCCTACGCGAACGCCCGCCGGCAGTTCGGCGTGTCGATCGGCAAGTTCGGCGCGATCCGGGAGAAGGTCGCCGACCTCACGGCGGAGATCTTCGCGGCCGAGTCGCTCATCTACCGGCTCGCGGGCCTCATCGACGACCGGATCGCGACCCTGCCGAAGGGCGGCGACGGGTACTACGACGCCTACCAGCAGGGCATCGAGGAGTACGCGATCGAGTGCGCGATCGCGAAGGTGTTCTGCTCCGAGGTGCTCGCCGACGTGGTGGACGAGGTGGTGCAGATCCACGGCGGGTACGGGTTCATCCAGGAGTACCCGGCGGAGAAGTACTACCGGGACGAGCGCATCAACCGGATCTTCGAGGGCACGAACGAGATCAACCGGCTCCTCGTGACCGGCACCATCCTGCGCCGGGCGCTGAAGGGGGACCTCCCGCTCCAGCGCGAGGCGATGAAGGCGATGGAGGCGCTCATGACGCCCTCCCTCGACGAGCTCGATCCCTCGATCCCGTTCGCCGCCGAGAAGGCCACGCTCGCCAACTTGAAGTCGGCCTTCCTCGCGCTCTCCGGCGCGGCGGTGCAGCGGTTCATGGAGAAGCTGAAGGACGAGCAGGAGGTGCTGCTCGCGCTCTCCGACGTTGCGATCCAGATCTTCGCGATCGAGAGCGCGGTGCTGCGCGCGGAGAAGATCTCGGGCGACCTCCACGACGCCGCGCGCGCCGACGTCGCCGCCGCGGTGAAGGCGCACACCTTCGCCGGCGTGGAGAAGGTGGCCACCGCCGCGCGCCGCGCCGCGTTCTACGTCGCGGAGGGCGACACGCTCGCCGTGCTCCTCGCCGGCGTGCGCCGCTTCACGAAGTACGACGCGAGCGGGCTCCTCGAGGCGAAGCGGCGGCTCGCCGACGCCACGCTGGAGCGCGAGCGGTACCCCTTCTAGCCGAGGGAGCCCACGTGAAGATCCTGGTCACGGTGAAGCGGGTCGAGGACCCGGAGTCGAAGATCAAGGTGCGGCCGGACGGCCTCGGCATCGTCACCGACGGCGTGAACTACAAGCTGAACCCCTTCGACGAGATCGCGGTCGAGGAGGGGCTCCGGCTCCGCGAGCAGCACGGTGGCGAGGTGATCGTCGCGGCGATCGGCGGCGATCCGGCCATCACCGAGCTGCGCGCCGCGCTCGCGATGGGCGCGGACCGCGCCGTGCTGGTCCGCCTCGCGGGCGGCGCGCCGCCCGACCCGCTCGTGGCGTCGGCTCTCCTGAAGGCGGTGGTGGAGGAGGAGAAGCCCGACCTCGTCCTCCTCGGGAAGCAGGCGGTGGACGACGACCAGAACCAGACCGGCCAGATGCTCGCCGGCCGCCTCGGGTGGCCGCAGGCGACCTTCGCGTCGAAGCAGGAGAGCCTGGAGAGCGAGGCCGAGCAGAAGCGGCTGCCGGGGGTCGCGCGCGCCGCGGACGGCGCGTCGGTGCGGGTCGCGCGCGAGGTGGACGGAGGCCTCGAGGTGCTGGAGCTGCCGCTGCCGGCGGTGGTGACGGTGGACCTCCGCCTCAACAAGCCGCGCTTCGCCTCGCTCCCCGGGATCATGAAGGCGAAGAAGAAGCCGGTGCGAGAGGTCGCCGCCGCGTCGCTCGACGTCCCGCTCGCGCCCGGGGTGGTGGTGCGCCGGCTGCTCGAGCCGCCGAAGCGGAAGGGCGGCGTGAAGGTGCAGGACGTGGCGGAGCTCTGGAAGAAGCTTCACGAGGAGGCGAAGGTCCTATAGGACCAGGAGTGAACATGGCCAACGTCCTCGTACTCGCCGAGCAGTCCCGCGGACGGCTCCGCAAGCCCAGCCTCGCCCCGCTCACCGCCGGGCGCGAGCTCGCGCGCCGCACTGGCGGGGCGCTCACCGCCCTGGTGATGGGCCACGGCGCGGGTTCCGCCGCGGAGGAGCTCGCCGCCCACGGCGTCACGGTGCAGCTCGCCGATGCGCCGGTGCTGGAGCACCCGCTCGCCGAGGCGCACGCGGCCGCCCTCGCCGAGGTCGCGACCGCCTCCGCCGCCACCTGGATCGTCGCGCCCGCGACCGCCTACGGGAAGGACGTGGTGCCGCGGGCCGCGGTGGCCCTCGGCGCCGCGATGGCCACCGACGTGCTCGCCCTCGCCGGCGAGGGATCGGAGGTCCTGCTCCGGCGGCCGATGTGGGCGGGCAACGTGCTCGCCGAGGTGGAGCTCGCGACGCCCGTGAAGGCCTTCACGGTGCGTCCCACCGAGTTCGCGGCCGCCGCGCAGGCGCCGGGCGGCTCGGTGGTGCCTGTCGCCGTGCACGTGGATCCGGCGCGGGTCCGGGCCCGCTTCGTCGCGCTGCACGAGGTGAAGAGCGAGCGGCCCGAGCTGGGGGATGCGCGCGTGGTGGTGGCCGGCGGCCGGGGCACGAAGGGCGACTTCGGGCCGATCACCGCGCTCGCCGACGACCTGGGCGCGGCGGTGGGCGCGTCGCGCGCCGCGGTGGACGCGGGCTGGGTGCCCAACGACTGGCAGGTGGGGCAGACCGGCAAGGTCGTCGCGCCCGACCTCTACGTCGCCGCCGGCATCAGCGGGGCGATCCAGCACGTGGCGGGTATGAAGGGCTCCCGCGTGATCGTCGCCATCAACAAGGACGCCGACGCGCCGGTGTTCCAGATCGCCGACTACGGGCTCGTGGCCGACCTGTTCCAGGCCGTGCCCGAGCTGCGGAGCAAGATCGCCGGGGGGTGACCCGAGGATCGCGGGCGGGTGCCTCTCCGGTCCCCCCCCCCGCTCGCGTCACCGGTCTCCGCCGCGGGGGCGGTCGCCCCCGAGCTTCACGAGCGCCTGCGGCTGCGACTGCTGCGCGCTGCGCTCGCGCGAGCAGCAGCCTCCGCCGGAGCAGCCGGCGCACCCGCCGCGCTTCCAGAGCGACCGGTAGAGGATCCAGCAGGCGCCGGCCAGGACGAGGACGGCGATGACGGCGTCGGCGGCGCCCATGTCAGCCCCCCAGCCCGAGCAGGCGGCCCACCTGGAAGATGAGGAGCGCCGCGGTCCAGGCGAGGACGCTCTGGTACGCGAAGGCGACGCCGAACCACTTCCAGCCGCCGAGCTCCTGCCGCATCGCGAAGGCGACCACCACGCACGGCACGTAGAGCAGCACGAACACCATGAAGCCGAGCGCCGTGACCGGGGTGAAGGCCCTCCCGATCGCCTCCTTCAGCGCCGTGGGCCGCTCCTTCTCCTGCGCGAGCTTGGCCGGGAAGAAGCCGGACACCACGTTCACCACCGCGTCGCGCGCGGCGGCGCCGAAGGAGACCACGACCTCCTTCGCGTCGTCGGCGAGCGACGGCGGCGGCGCCTCCTGCTTCGCCTCGGCCTCCGGCGCGTAGATCTCGCCCATCGTCCCCACCACGATCTCCTTGGCGATGACGCCGGTGAGGAGGGACGCCGCCGCCTCCCACGTACCGAAGCCGAGCGGCGCGAGCGCGGGCGCCATCACCTGGCCCGCGCGGCCCAGGTAGGAGTCCTTCTTCGACTCCACGCCCCACGGCAGGTGGAGCAGGAACCAGACGAGCACCGACACCGCGAAGATGTACGTGCCGGCCTTCACGAGGAAGTGCTTCCCCTTCTCCCACGTGTGCAGGCAGAGGCTCGAGAACGACGGCATCCGGTACGGCGGCAGCTCCATGATGAACGCGGGCGCCTCGCCGCGGAACAGCGTCTTCTTGAAGAGGAAGCCCATCGCGATCGCGAGCGCGATGCCGAGCACGTAGAGCGCCCAGATCACGGTCCCCGCGCGCGCGCCGAAGAAGACCCCGGCGAAGAGCGCGTACACCGGGAGCCGCGCGCCGCACGACATGAGCGGGATGAGGAGGGCGGTGAGCACGCGGTCGCGATGGTTCTCGAGCGTGCGGGTGGCGTAGATGCCGGGCACGTTGCAGCCGAAGCCGAGCACCATCGGGATGAACGACTTCCCGTGGAGCCCGATGGCGTGCATCGCGCGGTCCATCACGAAGGCGGCCCGCGCCATGTAGCCGGAGCCCTCGAGGAACGTGATGAAGAACATCATCGCGAAGATGACCGGCACGAACACGAGCACGAAGCCCACGCCGGCGACGACGCCGTCGTTCACGAGCGACACCGTCCAGTCGGGCGCGTGGATCGAGCCGAGCAGCGCCGCCGCCAGCCGCTTCAGCGGCCCGTTCGTCGTCGCGTCGATCCAGTCGCCGAAGGGCCCCGACAGGTCGAAGGTGAGCTTGAACACGAGCCACATCGCGGCGAGGAAGATCGGGATCCCGAGGAACCGGTTCAGGACCACGCGATCGATCCGCTCGGTGACGTCGCGCCGGGTGGCGGCCGGCTTCGCGAGGATCTCGCGGGTGAGGCCGGCGGCGAGGCCGTGACGCGCCTCGGTGACGAGCGCCTCGAGGTCGCCGCCGTGGGCCGACTCGAGGTGGCGCACGGCGGGACCGGCGACCGCGGCGCGCACGAGGCCGGTCTCCGAGAGGACCCGCTCGTCGCCCTCGAGCACCTTCAGCGCGAGCCACCGCGGCGGGTAGGTCGATGCCAGCTCCGGCGCGCGGGTTCCGACCGCCGACGAGACCTCGGCGACGGCGGCCTCCAGATCGGCCCCGTAGCGCGCACGCGCTGGAGAGGGGGAGGGGGCGGCCGCCGCGGCCTCCAGCGCCGCAGCGAGCAGCGCGTCGAGTCCGGTCCGCTTCGTCGCCGAGGTCGGCACCACCCGCACGCCGAGCCGCTCCTCCAGGCCGGGGACGTCGATCCGGTAGCCCTTCGCGATCGCCTCGTCGTGGATGTTGAGCGCCATCACCACCGGCAGCCCGAGCTCGAGGAGCTGCACCGTGAGGTACAGGTTGCGCTCCAGGTTCGTCGCGTCCACGACGTTCACCACCACGTCGGGCCGCTCGCGGGCGAGGTAGTCCCGCGCGACGATCTCCTCCTGCGACCACGGTGAGAGCGAGTAGGTGCCGGGCAGGTCCACGAGCCGGAGCGCGCGGCCGGCGTGCTCGAAGCTCGCCTCCTTCTTCTCCACCGTGACGCCCGGCCAGTTGCCCACCTGGAGCCGGCTGCCGGCGATCGCGTTGATGAGCGTCGACTTCCCCGAGTTCGGGTTGCCGGCGACGGCGATCGTGATCGCGCGCGCCGGCAACCTCGCGAGCCTCGTGACGGACGCGGTCACGGCGTCACCTCCACCGCGATCCCCTCCGCCTCCTGCTTGCGGAGCGACAGGCAGTAGCTCTTCACCGTCACCTCGATCGGATCGCCGAGCGGCGCGACCTTCACCACCTGCACCGCCTCGCCGGGCACGAGCCCCATGTCCATGAGTCGCCGCCGCATCGGCCCCACGCCGCGGATCGCGGTGATGCGCGCGCGCGCTCCGAGCGCGAGCTTCGAGAGGTCCGTCATGTCCCTAGGTCCTCACCTGGATGCGCATCGCCACGCCACGGCCCACCGCGATGCGGGATTCGTCCACCTTCACGAGCACCGGGTCCGCGCCGCTCGCCAGCATCTGCACGCGCTTCCCGACCCGGAGGCCCAGGTCCTCCGCGCGCGTCGCCGCGAACACGTCCACCCGGCCCGTCGCCACGATCTCTCCGCTCTCGCCGTCGGCGAGCAGTCCCATCGGCAGCACTGGAGGCTCCATCCGCGCTAGAGCGCGGTCTTGAACGCGAGGATGGCGCCGGAGGTCTGGGTTGCGTTCTGCCCCCAGACGGCGTGCTGCACGGCGGCGACGACACGGTTGCCGGCGCCGAAGGGCGCGACCACTCCGGCGGTGGCGGTGAGCACCTGCGAGCCGGGGCCGATCGCCGCCTGGTAGTTCAGCTCCAGCTCCGGCTGGAGCCAGGAGGTGACCTGCCAGCCCACCGCCGCGTTCACCTGGGCCACCGACCGCAGGCCGCCGGCGTCGCCGGAGAACGGGGTCGCCCACGCGACCTCGCCGTTCGCGGTGAAGGCGCCCCAGTCCTTCGTCGCCACGAGCGCGCCGCGCGCGCTCCAGAACTCCTGCGACAGGCCGAGCCGGTGCGGGCCCGCGCTCGTGCCGGTGGGGATCGTCGCGTCGGCGGTGACCGCCAGCTCCAGCGCGTGCTCGGGGAGCTGCAGGAACCGAAAGCGTGCGCCGACGCCGATGTCGGTGGCGCCCGCGCCGTCCACCGGCGCCGCTGGATCCGCGAGCCGCGCCGTGCGGTCGTAAACGGTGCCGAAACCGGTGGAGAGGTTCACGTCGAGGCCTGCCACGACGCCGTAGGTGAGCGTGCCGCCGAAGCCGTGGGCGAAGGCGTTCTCCGCGAGGTGGAAGCCGGCCACGCCGCCATGCTCGTTCCACACCGGCGCGTAGCCGAGCTCCACCTCGAGCACGCCGGGGTCCACCGGCGAGGCGTCGGCGGTGGCGGCCTTGCCGTGCTCGGGCGCCGGCGCGGCGGCGCGCTGGTCCTCCTCGGCGCTCGCGGTGAGGTCGTCCTCCTCCTGCGCGGAGGGAGAAGTGGGAAGGGCGGCAAGGAGCGCCGCGAGGAGCCACGTCCTGGAGGTCATCGTTCGGCCCTGCGGGGTCGGGCTCTGGGCGCGAGGACCGCGGGCCGCGGAAGTGAGGCTCGGAGGCGCGCCGGTCAGGCCGCGCTGCTGTCGATAATGAGAATCAGAATCAACTTCGGGAAGACGAATAGCACCGCGAGCGAGCGCGCGTCAATCGCGCGGCGAGCGCCGCGCGCGCGGGCGGCGCTCGGATCGCGGCGTGTGCGCCCAGCTTTCCGGGGGTTCGGGCGCGGCGATTGATGGAGATCAACTATCGGAGATTGCTGCGGGCAGGCTCTCGAGGCGCCTCGGTCCCCCCGCTCGCGGGAGTACACTGGGCCAACCCATGGCGGCGCGCTTCCGCATCCCCGATCCCCCACGCCTGCCGGGTCCGGCGGCCGTCGTGGTCGCGTGCGTGCTGCCGGCCGTCGCGTTCGCCCTCGCGGCGGGCATCCCGGCGATCTTCGAGCGCATCCCGTTCACGCCGTTCTTCCTCGCGGTCGCGCTCGCGGCGTGGGCGGGCGGCCTCG
>Ga0318496_10000273_pt1 | contig 16889 bp, 17 predicted proteins | sample GRESIP109b1f22_FD_203296 | JGI IMG/M metagenome (GOLD analysis project Ga0318496, IMG submission 203296) | Tropical soil microbial communities from Luquillo Experimental Forest, Puerto Rico - GRE.SIPMG.109b1f22 | ecosystem: Environmental > Terrestrial > Soil > Tropical forest > Bulk soil... | reverse complement strand
AGATCGCGGACGGCCCGGAGCCCCTCGACGATGAGCGGCACCTTCACCACCACGTTCTCCGCCACCTTCGCGTAGTGGCGGGCCTCCCGCATCATGCCCTCGTACTCGACGGCGGTCACCTCAGCCGACACCGGCCCCGGCACGATCGCGGTGATCTCCTCCAGCACCTCGGAGAAGCGCCGGCCGGTCTTCGCGACGAGCGACGGGTTCGTCGTGACGCCGTCGCAGAGACCCATGGCGAGGGCCTTCTTGATTTCCCCCACGTCAGCGGTGTCGATGAAGAACTGCATGGAATCTCCTTGGCGAGGGCGGTGTAACCGCGAGGGTATAGCGGACGACTCCGACACCCCGCAAGCCGCCACCTGCGCAGTGTGGTAAACGCCTCGCATGCCGAATCGGAAGAACGCGCGCGTGGTCAAGCTGCCAGGTGGGCAAGCGGCCGCGCGACGCCGCCAGCGCGACTTCGTCGAGTACGGCCAGAGCGTGGTGGCGGCGGAGGCGGCGGCGCTCGGGCGGCTCGCGCTGGACGCCCACTTCGCGACGGCGGTCGAGTGGGTCCTGGCCTGCCGCGGGCGCGTCGTCGTCACCGGGATGGGGAAGCCTGGGTTCGTGGCCCAGAAGCTCTCCGCGACGCTCGCCTCCACCGGGACGCCCTCGCATTACCTCCACCCCGCCGACGCCGCCCACGGCGACCTCGGGCGAGTCACGCGCGAGGACGTGGTGCTGGCGCTCTCCAACTCCGGAGAGACGGAGGAGATCCTGCGGCTCCTCCCGGCGCTGAAGAAGATCGGGGCGCGGGTGGTGGCGCTCACCCGCGACGACGCGAGCCCGCTCGCGCGCGGCGCCGACCTGGTTCTCCGCATCGGCGCCATCGAGGAGGCGTGCCCGATGCGGCTCGCCCCCACCGCGTCGACCGCGGCGCTGCTGGCCGTGGCGGACGCGCTCGCGATGACGGTGTTGAAGAACCGGCCCTTCGACCTCGAGGAGTACGCGCTGTACCACCCGGGCGGCAAGCTCGGCCGGGGACTCATGAAGGTGCGCGAGGTGATGCGCAGCGGGCGGGAGAACCCGCTCGTCCGCGACACCGCGCCGCTCAAGGAGGCGGTGGCGGTCATGACCGAGACGCCCGGCCGCCCTGGCGCGTGCACGGTCGTGGACCGCGACGGCAAGCTCGTCGGCGTGTTCACGGACGGTGACCTGCGCCGGAACGTGGAGCGCGAGCGGGTGGACTTCGACGCGCCTGTCTCCGGCTTCATGTCGCGCAACCCCCGCACCGTCCGCCCGGAGGCGCTGGTCGTGGACGCGGCGCGCGTGCTCCGGCAGGCGCGCATCGACCAGGTGCCGGTCGTCGACGAGGCGGGCCGCCCGGTGGGCCTCCTCGACGTGCAGGACCTCCTCGCGGCGCGGGTGCTGTAGTGGCGCGCGCCGCCCCCGGCGAGGCCGCCCTCCGCCGCGCCGTGGTCGAGGTGTGCCGCGCCCTCCACGCGCGGGACCTCATCGGCGCCTGCGAGGGGAACGTCTCGTGCCGGCTCGGCGCCGGCCGGCTCCTCGTCACGCCCGCGGGCACGAGCAAGGCGCTCCTGCGGCCCGCGGACCTGGTGGTGGTCGACCTCGCCGGCGCGAAGCTGCGCGGCCCGGGACGCCCGTCGAGCGAGCTGCGGATGCACCTCGCCGCCTACGCCGCCCGGCCCGATGCGCAGGCGGCCGTCCACGCCCATCCCCTCACGGCGGTGGCGCTCACCGTGGCGGGCCTGCCGCCCCCCAACGACGTCATGCCCGAGGCCTCGGTGGTGCTGGGCGAGGTGGCGGTGGCGCCGTTCGCCACCCCCGGCACCGACGAGGTGCCGCAAGCGCTCGCACCGCTCCTCGCGCGCCACGACGTCGTGCTCCTGGAGCGGCACGGGGCGCTCGCGCTGGGCCGCACGCTGGCCGAGGCGTTCGACCGGATCGAGACGCTGGAGCGGGTCGCCCGCGTGGCGCTCCTCGCGCGGCTCGCCGGGCGTTGCGAGCCGCTCGCGCCGGACGCCGTCGCGAAGGTCCTCGCCGCGGCCGGCGTCACGCGGCGGCGGTGAGCCGAAGCGGGAGAGCCCCGTCTCCACTGCACCCTCCGTTCGTCCTGAGCGTAGGGCTCGCCGTCAGGCGAGCCCGTAGTCGAAGGACGAACGGAGGGCGTTTGGCAGAGCCCGGGGCGCACCGCGAGCGCACGTGGCGCTTCACGCGGCGGCCGTTATCCTGTGCCCGTTCCCTCAGGGAGGCGGCGATGCAGAGCGTGAACCCTGCGACGGGCGAGGTGCTGCACCGGTACGACGAGCACGGCCCAGGCGAGGTGGAGGCGCGGCTCGCGCGAGCCGGGACCACCTTTCCCACCTACCGCCGGACGCCGTTCGCGGAGCGCGCTCGCTGGATGGCCAGGGCCGGCGAGCTCCTCGACGCCGAGAAGGATCGCCTCGGGCGCCTCATGACGTCCGAGATGGGCAAGACCCTCCAGTCGGCCATGGCCGAGGCCGAGAAATGCGCCTGGGTCTGCCGATACTACGCGGAGCACGCCGAGCGCTTCCTCACCGACGAGCCCGTCGAGACGAGCGCCGCGCGCAGCTTCGTGCGGTACCTGCCGCTCGGGCCGGTGCTGGCGGTGATGCCCTGGAACTTCCCCTTCTGGCAGGTGTTCCGCTTCGCCGCGCCCGCGCTCATGGCCGGGAACGTGGGCCTCCTCAAGCACGCCTCGAACGTCCCCGGCTGCGCCGTGGAGATCGAATCCATCTTCCGGCGCGCCGGGTTCCCGGAGGGCGTCTTCCAGACGCTGCTCATCGGCTCGGGGGCGGTGTCGGGTGTCATCGCGGACCGGCGGGTGGCCGCGGTCACGCTCACCGGCAGCGAAGGCGCGGGCGTGAAGGTCGGGGAGGCGGCCGGGCGCGCCATCAAGAAGGTGGTCCTGGAGCTGGGCGGCTCGGATCCTTTCATCGTCCTGCCGAGCGCCGATCTGGATGCCGCGGCCAGGACGGCGGTCACCGCGCGCGTCATCAACAACGGCCAGTCGTGCATCGCCGCCAAGCGCTTCATCGTCCACGAGCGCGTCTATCCGGAGTTCGAGCGCCGCATGAAGGCGGGCCTGGAGGCGCTTCGCCTCGGCGACCCGCTACAGGCGGGCGTCGACGTCGGCCCGCTCGCCACCGAGCAGGGCATCGCGGACGTGGAGCGCCAGGTGGCCGATTCGGTGAAAGCCGGGGCCCGGCTCGTCACGGGCGGGCGGCGCGTCCCGGGGAAGGGCTGGTTCTACGCGCCCACCGCGCTGGCCGACATCCCCGCCGCCGCGCCGGCGTACCGCGAGGAGGTGTTCGGGCCGGTGGCGCTGCTCTTCAAGGTGCGGAGCGCCGACGAGGCGATCGCGGTCGCGAACGACTCCGTCTACGGCCTCGGCTCGTCCGTGTGGACGAACGACGCCGCGGAGGTGGAGCGCTTCGCGAGCGACCTCGAGGCGGGCGCTACGTTCGTGAACGCCATGGTCGCCTCCGATCCGCGGCTCCCGTTCGGCGGCGTGAAGCACTCCGGTCACGGCCGCGAGCTCGGCCCGTGGGGCATCCGCGAGTTCGTCAACGTGAAGACGGTCTACGTGCAGGAGCCGAAGCAGGGCGCCGCGGGACACCCGGCGACGCACGCGGCGGAGTGACGCTTCGGTTCATCCCGCTGCCTCGCTTTCCCCTCTCCCCGGCCCTCTCTCCGCCTGGCGGCGGGGCGAGGGAGACGAAACGCCCCGGCACCATGGTGCTCGACCTTCTCCCCGCTCGAGGGCGAGGGTGTCGCGGACCCGTCTAGTGATCGACCCTCTCCCCCACCGGGGGAGAGGGCAGGGAGAGGGGGCCGCACGGTGGGGGCTCGGTTCCAGATCACCCCGGGTACGGCCCCACCGGCTCCATGTCGTAGGCCGGCACCGCCCTGAGCAGCTCGGCGACCGTCGAGCCGGTCCCGGGCACGACGCGCTCGGGGCAGAGCTCGGCGAGGGGCTCGAGCACCCAGCGGCGCGAGCCGAGCCCGGGGTGCGGCACGGTCAGGGTCGGCGTGCGCACGACGAGGTCGTCGCAGAGGAGCAGGTCGAGGTCGAGCGTCCGCGGGCCCCAGCGGACCCTGCGCTCGCGGAAGGCGGCCCGCTCGACCGCCAGCAGCGTCTCGAGCAGCCGCTCCGGCGTGGCGGTGGTCTCGAGCTCGATCACCGCGTTGAGGTAGCGCGGCTGCGACGGTCCCATGGGCGCCGTGTCGTACACGCGCGAGCCGCGCAGGAACGTGACACCGGGGCTGGCGCGCAGCTCTCGCGCCGCCAGCGCCAGGTGCTCCCAGCGATCGCCCAGATTGGATCCCACGCCGACGTAGGCGCGCACGCACCACCCTCCGCAGCGCCGGCGCTACACGACCGGGTTCTTCAGCACGCCGATCCCGGAGACCTCGACCTCGACCCAGTCTCCACGGCGGATCGGCCCGACGCCCTCCGGCGTCCCGGTCGAGACCACGTCGCCCGGCAGCAGCGTCATGATCTGCGAGACGAAGGCGAGGAGCGCGTAGGGGTCGACGACCATGTCCTTCGTGTGGCCGCGCTGCCGCTGCTCGCCGTTCACGCGGCAGGTGACGACCACCTCGAGCGGGTCGAGATCGGTCTCCACGACGGGGCCGATCGGGCAGAAGGTGTCGTAGCCCTTGGCGCGCGTGAAGTGCTGCTCGGCGCGCTGGATGTCACGCGCGGTGACGTCGTCGAGGCACGTCCAGCCGAAGACCGCCTCGCGCGTCTCGGCGGCGGTGGCGCGCGAGAGCGTCCGCCCGACCACGACCGCCAGCTCGGCCTCGTGGTGGACCTCCTTGGACGCCTCCGGGATCCGGATCTCGCCGCCCGGGCCGATCACGGACGTCGAGGGCTTGATGAAGAGGAGCGGCTCCTTCGGCACCTCGTTCCCGAGCTCCTTCGCGTGCGCCCGGTAGTTGCGGCCGACGCAGACCACCTTCGACGGCACGACCGGCGCGAGCAGGCTCACCTCGGACAGGCCGTACGCGGGCCCCTCCGCGAGGCCGCCCGCCCACGGCTCCGCCGTGAGCGCCCGGACCTGGAGGCCCTCCACGACGCCGTAGCGCTCCCGGCCACCCCGCCTGAACCGGCATGTCCGCATCAGCGCCCCTTCAGTCCCAGGACGTCCGCCATGTCGTAGACCCCGGGCGGCCGGCCGACCACCCAGCGGGCCGCCCTCAGGGCGCCGCGCGCGAATTGATCGCGCGAGGTGGCGCGGTGGGTGAGCTCGAGCCGCTCTCCCTCGCCCGCGAAGTAGACGGTGTGCTCGCCGACGACGTCGCCGCCGCGCAGGGTCTGGACGCCGATCTCGCGCGCCGGCCGCTCGCCGATGATCCCGTGCCGCGCGAAGGCGAGATCCTTCGCCGGGTCGCGCCCGAGCGCGTCGGCCGCCACCTCGGCCAGCCGCATGGCGGTGCCGGAGGGCGCGTCCTTCTTCTTCTTGTGGTGCATCTCGACGATCTCGACGTCGTAGGCGTCGCCCAGGACCCGCGCCGCCTGCCGCACGAGCTCGAAGAGGACGTTCACCCCCACGCTCATGTTGGGCGAGAGCACGATCGGGACCCGACGCGCCGCCGCCTCCACGCGCGCCCGCGCCTCCTTCGTGAACCCGGTTGAGCCGACGACGAGCGCCACCCCCTCCGCCGCGCAGATCTCGGCGTGCGCCGCGGAGGCCTCGAAGCTCGTGAAGTCCACCACCACGTCGGCGCCGCGGCGGACCGTCTCGCGCAGGTCGGCCGAGACCGGGACGCCGATCGGCGGCAGCCCCGCCGCGGTCCCCGCGTCGAGCCCGGCCGCGAAGCCAGAACGCTCGGTGGCGCCCGCGAGCGTGAACCCCTGCTCGCGCGCCCCGCGCAGGATGTGCCCACCCATGCGACCGGACACGCCGGTCACCACCACGCGGATCATCGTCATCCCCTCTCGCCGATCACGCCGCCTTCAGCAGCCCGAACCGCACCATCACCTCGCGCAGCTTGGCGAGCGTGGAGTCCGCCACCGGCGCGAGCGGCAGCCGGATCTCGGGCCCCGCCCTCCCGAGCAGCGCCACCGCCGCCTTGACCGGGCCGGGGCTCGTCTCGAGGAACATGGCGCGGTTGAGCTCCGCGAGGGCGACCTGCTTCTCGAGCGCCTTCGCGTGATCGCCGCGGAGCGCCGCGGCGGTGAGCTCCTTCATCGCCGCGGGCGCGATGTTCGCCACGACGGAGATGACGCCGTGACCGCCGCAGGCGATGTAGGGCAGCACCGTGAAGTCGTCGCCCGACAGGTAGGCGATGGCGTCCTTCCCGACCTTCTCGAGGAGCTGGACCTGGCGGTCCATGTTGGCGGTTGCCTCCTTGATGCCGACGATGGCGCCGGCCTTGGCGAGGCGCGCCACCGTGTCGGGGAGGATGTCGCCCGAGGTGCGCGAGGGCACGTTGTAGGCGACGACCGGAAAGCGCGTCGCCTCCCAGATCGCCTGGTAGTGGCGGAACAGCCCCTCCTGCGTGGGCTTGTTGTAGTAGGGCGTCACGACGAGCGCGGCGTCGGCCTTGAGCTCCTTCGCCAGCCGGACCGCGTCGATGCACTCGTGGGTCGCGTTCGAGCCCGCGCCCGCGATGACGGCCGCGCGCCCGCGCACCTGCTCCACGACGGTCCGGATGACATCCGCCCGCTCCTTCGCGGTGAGCGTCACGCCCTCGCCGGTCGTGCCGCAGGGCACGATCCCGTCGGTGCCCTGGGCGAGCTGCCACTCGACGAGCTGGCCGAGCGCGGGCAGGTCGACCGCGCCGTCTTTCATCGGGGTGACGATGGCGACCATCGAACCTTGGAAGCGCATGGGACCTCCGGGGCGAGAGAAGTGGACTTTAATCGATCCGGCGGCGGCTGCCGAAGCGGCGCGCGGGGGGGGTGGCCGACTCTCCGCGGATGAGGTCCGCGAAGGTCTCCCTCCGCCGGGCGAGCCGCGCCACGTCGCCGTCCACCAGCACCTCCGCCGCCCGCGGGCGGGCGTTGTAGTTGGAGGACATGGCGAAGCCGTAGGCGCCAGCCGAGCGGACGCAGAGGAGCTCGCCGCCGTTCACCTCGGGCATCCGGCGGCGCTGCGCCAGGAAGTCCGAGGACTCGCAGACCGGCCCCACGACGTCGGCGACCATCTCGTCGGCCCGGGGGCGCGCCACTGGCTCGAGGCCGTGGTGGGCGGCGTAGAGCGCGGGCCGGACGAGATCGTTCATGCCGGCGTCGACGACGACGAAGTCGCGGCGGCCGTTCCGCTTGCGGTAGAGGACGCGCGTCACCAGCACGCCGGCGTTGCCGACCAGCACCCGCCCCGGCTCGAGCAGGACCTCGCCGTCGAAGCCGCGCAGCGCCTTCTTGATCGCCGCGCCGTAGTCGTCGGGGTGCGGCGCCTCCTCCTCGTCGTACTGGATGCCGAGGCCGCCCCCCACGTCGAGGTGACGGAGGTGGATGCCCTCGCGCCGCAGATCGCGGACGAGGCCCAGCACCCGCGCGATGGCGTCGAGGAAGGGACCGACGTCCGTGATCTGGGAGCCGATGTGCATCGCGACGCCCTTCACGAGCAGGGCGGGGTCGTTGGCGGCGAGCGCATAGAGGCGGCGCGCCTCGTCGATGCCGACGCCGAACTTCGACTCGCGCAGGCCGGTCGCGATGTAGGGGTGCGTCTTCGGATCGACGGCCGGATTCACGCGCAGCGCGATCGGCGCGCGCTTCTTCAGGCGCCGCGCCACGATCGCGACGCGCGCCAGCTCCTCGCCGCTCTCGACGTCGATCACCTTCACGCCCTGATCGAGGGCGAAGGCGATCTCGTCCTCGCGCTTGCCGACGCCGCTGAAGACGACCTTGCCCGGGTCGCCGCCCGCCTTGATCACCCGGTACAGCTCGCCCGCCGAGACGATGTCGAACCCGGCTCCGAGGCGGGCGAAGAGCGACAGCACCGCCAGGTTCGAGTTCGCCTTCACCGCGTAGCAGACGAGGTGGGGCAGGCCGCGGAGCGATCGCTCCAGCACCTTCCAGTGCCGGGTGAGCGTGGCGGTCGAGTAGACGTAGAGGGGCGTGCCGTAGGTCTCGGCCAGCTCGTCGAGCGGGATGTCCTCGGCGTGGAGCACGCCGCGCCGGCGCTGGAAGTGGTTCATGGTGTCCGCGGCGAGCCGGTCGGGGTCGTGGTCGAGTTCGCGGTCGAATTCGGGTTCGCGGTCGCGGCCGCGTCCGCGGTCGGGTTCGTCCCCGCGTCCGCCCCCTCCGGCAGCGGCGGACGCGGCGGCGCCTTCACGCCGCAGGCGAGGAGCGCGGCGGCGGCCAGCACCATGAGCCTCATCCCGCCCTCCCGAGCTCCTTCTCCCATCGCGCGAGCTGGCGCCCCACCTGCTTCGGTCCGGGGGCGCCCGGGATCTCGCGGCGGGCGAGGCTCGCCCGCGCGTCGAACCGGCGCACGACGTCCGGCGCGAAGGCTCGGTGGAAGCGGCGCCACTCCGCCGCGCTGAGCGCCGCGAGCGCCTTCCCCTCGCGCGTCGCGAAGGCGGCGGCCGCGCCGACCGCCTCGTGCGCCTCGCGGAACGGCACCCCCTTCTCGACCAGGTACTCGGCGGCGTCCGTGGCGAGCGCCTCACCCGAGCCGAGCGCCTCGCGCATGCGCTCCACGCGGTAGGTCGCGGTCTCGATCGCGCCCGCCAGCGCCTCGGCCGTCTCGGAGAGCTTCCGCGGCGCGTCGAGCAGCGGGCGCTTGTCCTCCTGCAGGTCGCGGTTGTACGAGAGCGGCAGGTTCTTCGGCAGCGTGAGCAGCGTGACGAGGTCGCCCACCGCGCACCCGGCGCGCCCGCGCGCCAGCTCGCCCACGTCGGGGTTCTTCTTCTGCGGCATGAGCGAGCTGCCGGTGGAGAACGCGTCGGAGAGCGCCATGAAGTCGAACTCGCGCGTCGTCCAGAGGACGATCTCCTCGCCGAGGCGCGACAGGTGCACCGCCGAGAGCGCGCAGGCGAAGGCGAGCTCGATGGCGCTGTCGCGGTCGGAGACGGCGTCGAGCGAGTTCCGGGTCACGCCGTCGAGGCCGAGGGCGCGCGCCGTGTGCTCGCGGTCGATGCCGAGCGTCGTGCCGGCCAGCGCCCCCGAGCCGAGCGGCGAGATGGCCGCCCGCGCCCGCACCTCCGCGAAGCGCTGCCGGTCGCGACCGAGAGCCTCGACGTGGGCCAGGAGGTGGTGCGCCAGCGACACCGGCTGCGCGCGCTGCAGGTGCGTGTAGCCGGGCAGGAGCGTCGCCTCGTGCCGCCGTGCCTGTCCCACCAGCGCGCGCATGAGCGCGACGAGCGCCCGGTCGCAGCGACCGCACGCCTCCACGATGAAGAGCCGCTCGTCGAGCGCCACCTGGTCGTTGCGGCTGCGGCCGGCGTGCAGGTAGCCCGCGTCGCGGCCGACGATCTCCCCCAGGCGCCGCTCGACGTGGGTGTGGACGTCCTCCAGCGCCGGGTCGAAGGGGATCTTCCCGGCGGCGAACTCCTCCCGCACCTGGGCCAGGCCGGCGTCGATGCGGCGCGCGGCCGCCTTCGGCACGATGCCCTGCGCGGCCAGCATCGCCACGTGCGCGCGCGAGCCGCGGATGTCCTGCTCGAACAGCGCCGCATCCTCGTCGATGGAGACCGACAGCGCCACGAGGCGCGGGTCGGCCTCGCCGGCCAGCGCCGCCCGCGAGACCGGCTTCGCCCTTCCGCCGCGGCGCTTCATCAGAACTTCACCGCCAGGCCGGAACGGATGACCCAGGCTCGGGAGAGGTCGGTCTGCGGCGCCGTCGCGGGCGCGCCGCCCGCCCCGTAGCCGAGACCGTCGAGCGGCTGCAGCATCCCGATGTTGAGCCAGGCGAGGAAGCCGTCGTCGGACTTGTAGTTCACGCCGCCGTCCACCTCGATGCCGAGCGGCGTGTGATCGGTCGAGGGCGTCGAGCTGGCGTAGATCGCCTGGGAGTAGATGATGGAGAGGTCCGCGGCGAGGCCGTCGAGGAACTCGTAGCGGGCGGTGGGCTTGAGGTACCAGGCGCCGGTCACGCCCCCGATGATGTCGCGGAAGAGGATCTGGTCCACGCGGTAAGCCGGGTTGAACCGGAAGTTCCGGATGTCCTGCACGTTGTCGGTCGGGCTGAACTTCGGGCCGTCGATGTCGCCCGGCTGAGGGGTGACGCAGGTGGTTTGGAGCGTGCTGGAGGTGGACGTCGTGTAGCAGCCGCGCGCGGGGCGGTTGCCGAACCCGGGGTTCGTGTCGCCGCTCGCCAGGCCGAACTCGCCGCCGAGCGTGAACTTCCCGAGCGTCCAGGCCGCCTGAGCAGCCCCGCCGAACTGCCGCAGGAGCACCGGTCCGACCGAGGCGCCGCTGGGGTCGAGGGAGGCGTTGCCGATCTGGCCGTAGATCCCGGCCAGCTCCGCCTCGAAGCGGAAGCGCTTGGTCTGGTACTTCGTCCACAGGTCGAGCGTGTGGGCGTACGCGTCGCGCTTGATCGGCGTGCCCACCGTGTCGTTGTTGCTGGGGTTGGTCGACCCGGTCGAGGGCGGCGAGGTGGTCGTGGCGCCCGCCGTCGCCGAGCCGGACGGCACCGCGCCGGCGGCGAGCCACTGCGGGAACTCGTACGACTGCGTCTTGTACATGTACCAGGCGCCGAAGGAGACGCTGGAGTCGCCGCGCTCGAGCTTCCGCTTCCTCTCCTCGTCGGTGTCGGTGCGGACGATCTTGATGCCGATCGCCTTCGCATCGTCGCCCTGGTCGAGGTCGAACGGCTGGCCGAGACCGCTCGAGACGTGGAAGTCCTGGGAGGTGACGCCCGTCGCGACGATCTCGTACATCGGCACGAGCACGAGCGGGCCGATGGGCGTGCTGATCGGCGTGAGCGCGAACTGGAGGCGGTCGACGCTGTCGCCGAAGTCGTCGTCGATGCCGCTGCCGGCGTTCGACAGGATGCCGAGGCCCCACGACGACGGCATGCGCCCGAACGAGAGCAGGCCGACGGGCGTCTGCACCTCGGCCCAGGCCCGCTTCACCGAGATGGAGTTCCGGTCGGAGTTGATGCCGGCCACGGGCACGGTCTGGCTCCCCGCCTGGAACGGGTACAGGACGGTGTCGCTGCGCGCGAACGAGCCGACCGGCGTCGAGCCGAGCACGAGGTTGTCGAGGATGTCGACCTGGCTCATCACCCGCACCTGCTCCGAGACGTTGAGCGTCGGCTCGAGCCGGAACCGCATGTTGGCGCTCGTCAGCGTGCCGTGGTGGTCGGGGTCGCGCAGCGGCCGCGGGAACAGATAGTAACCGTCCGGGTCGGCCGCCCGCCGCAGATCGAAGTTGTCCATCAGGTCCCCGCGGACGCGCAGGTAACCGTTGAGCTGCAGGAAGTCGAGCTTGGGGCGCTCGCCGGCGGCGGCCGTCTCCATGAACTCGCGCGCGGACTGCGCGCCCTGGACCTCGGCCCGGACCTCGTCGCGCATCTCCTCCTTGGCTCGCTCCACCTCGCGGCGGACGAGGTCGCGGGTGGCCGCGTCGGGCGCGGGAGCCACCGGCGCCGCGGGCGGCAGGGGGGCCGGGGCCGGAGCCGGCGCGGGAGCGGCCGGCTTTGCCTCTGCCGGCTGGGCAAGCGCCCGCAGCGGGATGAGGGTCGAAGCCGCGAGCAGCGCGGCGCAGAGCCGGGACATGAGCACCCCTGAGCGAAGCGCCGGGCGGGCGCTCTCTCGCTGGAATTCCGGCTCTTTTGGCACGCGCCGCGCGCGAGGGTCAAGCCTTCTCGGGCTCGGACGGCCCCTGCCGCAGCTCGACCAGCACGCCGCGGCTGCCCTTCGGGTGGACGAAGGCGACCTTGGCGCCGCCCGCGCCCGGGCGCGGCACCTCGTCGAGGAGCGGCGCCCCTCCCGCCTTGAGCGCCGCCATCGCCTTCGCGATGTCCGGCACCTCCAGGCAGATGTGGTGCAGTCCCTCGCCGCGCTTCTCGATCGTCTTCGCCATCGGGCTCGACGGGCCCGACGGGCTGATGAGCTCGATGCGCCCGGCGCCGTGCCCGAAGATGGCGACCCTCACCTGCTCGGTCGGGACCTCCTCCACCTCGGCGAGCGTGAGGCCGTACACGTCGCGGTAGAGCCGGATGGCGGCGTCGAGATCGGAGACGAGGATGGCGACGTGGTCGAGACCGGTCATGAGCGCTCCGGGGAGGAGGTGTGGGGCGCACATCACACCCTGGAGGCCGGGGCGCGTCAACCAAGCTCGACCGCGACGTTCCCGACCGCGCCCCGCGCTACCCCGCCGGCCGCGCGCTCACGACCTGCAGCGCCCCGAGCAGCCCCACCGTATCGACCTGCGTCCCACGCCCGAGCACGATGTGCGTCGGGTCGGCCACCGGCTGATCGAAGGTCGGATCCACCGCGATCCATTCCGAGCCGCTCTTCACCTCGACCCAGGCGTGCCAGTAGAGCGCCGGCACCCCGTCGTCGTAGCGGGCGTAGACGAGCCCGTGCACCTGCCGCGCGGGGATGCCCGCCGCGCGCGCCAAGGCCGTGAAGAGCAGCGCGTGCTCCGTACAGTCGCCCTTCCCGAGCGCCAGCACCTCCGTCGCCCGGTCTCGCGAGACGCCGTACGCCTTCTCCAGCCGGCCGTAGACGAAGTGGACGAGCTTCACCGCCGAGGCGTAGACGCCGCGCGTGTCGCCCACGACCTGCTTCGCGAGCGCCTGGATCTGCGGCGCGTCGGAGTCCACCTCCGGCGTGGGCTGCAGGTAGTCCTCGAGCCCCTTCGGAACGCCGTGCGCGCGCGGCGCGTCATGGACCGCGTCCGTGGCCGCCGGCCGCCGGGCGGACACCGTGAGCAGGACGGCGCCGTCGGGCTGCAGCGACCAGGTCTGGCGCGGGTCGGGAGCCTGGAACTCGCGCGGGACGCCGCGCAGGCGGAAGGCCATCGACCCCGGCACCGCCCGCGGCAGGGGGCCCGGGAGCTTCACGCGCGTCATGCCGAACAGGTCCACCTTGTCGAGCCGCTGGGCGGTGTCGGCCGGCTCGGCCTTCGCCACCACCGCCTCCCCCAGGCGCAGCTCCACCACCCGCCCGTCGGGCGCGAACGACACGACCGTCGCGGCGCGATCCCCCTCCTCGCGTTCCTCCACCCGGGTCAGCTCGGCCTCGACGCCGCCGGCGGCGACGCGCGCGAGCCCGACGAAGCGGTCCTCCATCTTCTTCACGCGCAGGGCCTCGAGATCGAGCTGCTCGCCGCGCACGGCCGTGCGCAGCGCCGCCGCCAGGCGGGCCGCGTCCGCCTGCTCCGCCGTCTCGCCCACCGGAGGCAGCGCGCGCTCCTCGCGCTGTCCCTCGGCGGTGAGCACCGCCCGGCAGCCCTCGGGCGTGCACCGGCCCTCCACCGTCCGATCGCCGCCGTCACCCTCGCGCCGGCTCTTGAAAGCGAGCAGCCGCCCGCCGGGACGCGCCTCGTACACCTTCTCGTCCTGCTGCGTCCGCTTGACCGTACGATCGCCGACCGTCGCCGAGAGCGTCGAGACGTTGCGCGCGACGAGCACGCGCTGGCCGTCGCGCACCTCGATCCCCACCCAGGTCGTCGAGAAGCCTGCCTTCTTGCCCATGAGGTAGACCCCGAACCACTCCGGCTCCGCCGGGCGGGCGAGGTCGACGATGGTGGGCGGCGCGGCGCGGGCGCGTCCGGCGACGGGGGCGAGGCCGAGCACGGCGAGCACGAGTGCGGTCAGGATGCGGATGCGGATCATCGAGTCTCCAGAACGCCGCTTCCTACCAAAAATTCGCCACGCCCTGCGCTGGCGCCCACAATCGCACACGTGAGCGTCCTCTGGACCCTGCTCGTCGTGGCCTCCGTCGCGACCGCGGCCGCGCACGGGCGGATGACCGAGCTCACGGCGGCCATCGCCTCCTCGGCGCAGTCCGCGGTGACGCTCGCGCTCGGGCTCGTCGGTGTCATGGCGCTCTGGATGGGCCTCATGCGCGTCGCGGAGCAGGCCGGCCTGGTGGCGCTCCTCGCCCGGGCGCTGCGACCCGTGCTCCGCCGCCTCTTCCGCGGCGTGCCCGACGGACACCCGGCGCTCGGCGCCATCGTCATGAACGTCTCGGCCAACGTGCTCGGCCTCGGTAACGCCGCCACCCCGTTCGGCGTCGACGCGATGCGTCGGCTGGAGGAGCTGAACCCGCACCCCGGCACCGCCACCGACGCGCAGGCGCTCCTGTGCGTCCTCAACACCGCCTCGCTCCAGCTCGTCCCCGCGACGGTCATCGCGCTGCGCGCCGCGGCCGGCGCTCGCGACCCCGCCGACGTGGTGGGACCGGTCGTGCTCGCGAGCGCGTGCGGGGTGGCGACGGCGATCGCCGCGGCGAAGCTCCTCGCCCGCTTCTTCCCGGCGCCGAAGCCCTCCGCGGAGCCCAGCTGAATGTGGCGCGCGGCCCTCCAGCTCCTGTCCACCTGGGCCATCCCGCTCGCCGTGGCCGGCATTCCGCTCGTCGCCCTCGCGCGCAAGAGGCAGGTGTATCCGGCCTTCCTCGAGGGCGCACGCGAGGGTTTCGAGACCGCCGTCCGCGTGATCCCTCCGCTGGTGGCGGTGGTCGTCGCGCTCGGGATGTTCAAGGCGTCGGGCGCGCTCGACGACCTCGCCCGCGCCCTCTCGCCGCTCACGAGCGCGCTCGGGTTGCCCGCGCCGGTGCTTCCCCTCGTGATCGTCCGGCCGCTCTCCGGAGGCGCGGCGCTGGGCGTGGTGGCGGACGTGCTGCGCAGCGAGGGGCCGGACAGCCACGCCGGGCGGCTCGCCTCGGTCATGGCGGGCTCGACCGAGACCACGCTCTACGTGCTCGCGGTCTACATGGGCGCGGCGCGCATCACGCGCTACCGGTACGCGCTCGCGGCCGGGCTGCTCGCGGACGCGGCGGGCTTCGCCGCGGCGGCGCTGGTCGTGCGCGCGTACTTCGGGTGAAGCTCAGCTCTTGCTCGGCGGATTCTTCGGGCACTTCGGGAGGCTCGGGTCCGTCGGCTCCCAGGGCTGGGCGCTCCCCATCCAGATGTCGGCCATGGGCCTGAACCAGCTCGGGTCGTCGAGGCTGGCGACCTTGATCACCACGACCTCGGGCATGCGCGAGCTGCCCCCGAGAACGACTTCGGCATGGGATCTCCTTCAGCGATGGGAGGGCCGCGCTTCTAGCACGAGACGCCTCGGCGCGTTCACTTCGCGGCGACCGGCGCGTAGAACGACACGCCGCGTACGTTCTCGTCCACCTGCAGCGGATGCTGCAGCGGCGGGAACGCGCGCTGCTCGCAGTCCATCCGCTCGCAGAGGCGGCAGGTGAGGCCGACCGGCACCACCGCCTCGCTCGAGGCGAGGTCGACGCCGTCGGCGTAGACCAGCTCCCGCGCGTGCGCCGCATCGCACCCGAGCGCGATCGCGTGCACCGTCCGCGGCGCGTGGTAGCCGCCGCCGTCCTTCTTCACCGTCCTCGCCACCCAGAAGTAGGTGGCGCCGTCCGGCATCTGCTGGAGCTGCGTGCGGATCATCCCCGGGGTGAGGAAGGCGGCGAAGACGTTCCAGCGCGGACAGGCGCCGCTGAACCGCGCGAAGCGCAGGCCGGACGCGCTGAAGTGCTTCGAGATGTTCCCGGCGATGTCGATGCGGAGCATGTGGAACGGCACGCCCTCGGCGCCGGGGCGGCGCAGCGTGGTGAGGCGGTGGGCCACCTGCTCGAACCCGGCGCGAAAGCGGTGCCCGAGCAGCTCCAGGTCGTACCGCTCGAGGCGGGCCGCCTCCAGGAACGGCTCGTACGGCATGAGGACCGCGGCCGCGAAGTAGTTCGCGAGCGCGACCCGCGCCAGCGATCGCGACTCGGTCGAGGTGAGCAGCGGATCCTGGGCCTGCCTGTCGAGCGCGGCGCCCTGGGTGAGCAGCCCGAGCTGGAACGCGAGCTGGAAGTTGCGGCTGCCGCGGCGGAGCGCTTCCGAGAGCGACAGCACCTTGCGCTGGGGATCGTAGCGCCGCACCGCGCCGCGCATGGCCGCGGTGCGCTCGATCTGGACGCGGACGCCGTGGCCGCGCTCGAGCTGAGCCACGAGGTCCGCGTACAGGTTCGTCACCGACAGGCCGCCGTCGCGCCAGAGCCGGGCCGCCCCGTCCTCCAGCTCCGGGAAGTGGTTCATGTGGCGCTGGATGAGGTCCGCCACCTCCTCGGTGGGCAGCCGCGCGTCGAGGCCGGCCACCGCGTCGGCCGAGAGCTCGTGCGTGAGCGTGTCGACCGCCTCGCGCGCGCCGTGAAACGCCCGGTAGAGCGCCACCACCGCGCGCGCCGCCTGCGGAGCGACGGCGGCCAGCTCGCGCACCTCCGCCGCGGCGAGGTCGTGGGCCTCGAAGAGCGGGTCCCCGAACACCTCCAGCAGGTCGGCCACCGTCCGCGCGTCGCCGTCGGCGGAGAACTGCTTCACGTCGAGGTGGAACAACTCGGCGAGGCGGATGAGCAGCGGCGCCGTCAGCGGGCGACGGTTGTGCTCGATGAGGTTGAGGTAGCTCGGCGAGATGCCGAGGCGGCCCGCGAGCTGGGACTGGGTGAGCCCTTCGCGCCGGCGCAGCAGCCGCAGCTTCGCCCCGAGCGGGGTGACCTCGTGCATGCCGAACCTCCAGATTCGCGAGTCTGGAAGCGAGCGCCTGGTTTTACAAGATTGACACCCTTACAGGCCGCGATCGCGGACGACGCGACACGTTAACGCCGCGAAAGCGCTGGGCGTATTGCGATTGATCCAAATCAACCTAAGTCATACTGTGAAAGGAGCTCCACGCATGGCCACGGATTCGCAAGCCACCTCTGCCCCGAACGCTTCCCCCGCCGCTCCAGCACCGCAGAAC
>Ga0318496_10000270_pt1 | contig 16916 bp, 13 predicted proteins | sample GRESIP109b1f22_FD_203296 | JGI IMG/M metagenome (GOLD analysis project Ga0318496, IMG submission 203296) | Tropical soil microbial communities from Luquillo Experimental Forest, Puerto Rico - GRE.SIPMG.109b1f22 | ecosystem: Environmental > Terrestrial > Soil > Tropical forest > Bulk soil... | reverse complement strand
GTTCCCGGACCCTGCCCCTGTTCCACCGCGAAGCCCTCGCGCGGGGCACCGAGGTGTTCGCCCGCCTCTGCCCCGGATCCGTCGCGGATTCGGCCCTGGAGTGCGGATTCCCCCGCGACCGCGTGGTCTGGGGACGTGGACGGATTCCGATAAAAGCGTGGAGGCGGATCCTCCGCGACCTGGATGTCGATTCCCTGGCCACCAAGGAGAGCGGGGAGGAAGGCGGACTGCCGGAGAAGATCGAGGCCTGCGCGCTGGAAGGGGTCGATCTCCACGTGCTGGTCCGGCCACCGCCTCCACCCGGTGCGCTCTCGAAGGTCGAGGAGGTCGTGGCCCGGCTCCAAGCGCGGCGGGGGAACCCTTCGGAAGGCGTTCGCCCGTGACCGCCGATCGGCCCGCGCGCTGGAACAGGCTGGGGATCCGGATGCCCTCGATCCTGCTTCCGCGCGCGGATTGCATTGCCCGGTGGCCCGTCGTGGCCTGCGACCAGCATGTGGACGATCCGGCCTATTGGATCCGTCGCCGCGACGCCGTGGGCGAAGCGATCTCGAGCCTGCACCTGGTGGTGCCCGAATGCGACCTGCCGATCTCCGACCTGGCTCGCCGGGCCGCCGCCATCGCGCACACCATGCGGATCTACCTGGATCGACAGGATCTGGAACCCGTCCGGCACGGGGTGGTCCGGGTGCGGCGCACCTTCCCCGACGGCCGGATCCGCGACGCGCTCGTGGCGTGCGTCGATCTGGAGCGGTGCCTGGATCCGGATCCGTCGCGGGGACTGGTCCGGCCCACCGAAGACACGGTGGCGAACCGGATCCCCGTCCGGCTCGCGGTCCGCCGACTCGCTCCGCTGGAGCTGCCGCATCTCCAGGTGGTCTTCGACGATCCGGAACTTTCGGCGATCGAGGCCATCGATCCCGACGACCTCGAACCCGTTGCCCTGTACGACCTGGAGCTGCCCGAGGGCGGCGGACGCCTGGAGGGACGTCGGCTTCGCGACGACGGCTCCGTGCTGGAGGCCTTCGAACGTCTCTGGGCCCGATCCGGCGGTCGGCTCTGGTGGGTGGGAGACGGAAACCACAGCTTCCAGGCGGCCCTCGCGCATTGGCGGGAACTGCGCTCCCGAGGGGTCTCTCCGGAGCATCCCGCGCGCTGGGTCCTGTGCGAGCTGCTCAACCTCCGGTCTCCCGGATTGGAGATCCATCCGGTCCACCGCATTCTCCGCACCGATCGACCCCACCGGTTGCCCGATCTCGCCCGCGCCGTCCTGGGAAGCCATCCCGAGGGTCCGGTCGAGATGCTCGGAGCCGTCACCTCGGAGCGCCTGGGCGATCCCTCCTGTACATCGACGGAATCCGTCCTGAGGTTCGACGAGCTGGTGGACCGCTTCTCCGGGATCGACCCCGGCCTGCGACTCGAATACGAACACGGCGGGGATGCGGCGAGATCGAAGGCGGGACCGGGGGTGTTCGCCTTCGTCCTGCCGCCACCCACGGTCGACGGGATCCTGGAAGCGATCGAGGGAGGCGTGCTGCCCCGCAAGACGTTTTCGCTGGGCACCGCGATGGAGAAGAGGCACTACATGGAAGCACGGAGGATCGCATGAGCGGAGTCGGAGAAGGTCGCGACGAGCGCAGGGAGATCGCTCCCGAGGAGCACCGCCGCCGCGCGCAGGTGGTCCAGGCGCACCAGAGGCGCAAGCAGGAGGCGGCCCGCGGAACCAAGGGCCTGCTGATCGTCCACACGGGAACGGGCAAGGGAAAGTCCAGCTCGGCGTTCGGGATGGCGGTGCGGGCCGTGGGACACGGGATGCGCGTGGGCGTGGTCCAGTTCATCAAGAGCGCCGACACCGCCGAACGGCGCGTGATCTCGGCGTTGCCCGGAGTGGAGTGGCACACCATCGGCGACGGCTTCACGTGGGAAACCCAGGACCGGGAGAAGGACATGGCCACCGCCGCCCGCGCCTGGGAGCAGGCCTTGCGGTTCCTCCGCGATCCCTCGGTCTCCCTGGTGGTCCTCGACGAGCTGAACATCGCCCTGGCCCACGGCTACCTGGAGACGGAATCCGTCCTCCAGGGATTCTCGGAGCGGCATGGGATGCAGCACGTGGTCGCCACGGGACGCGGCGCCCCGCCCGCCCTCCTCGATGCCGCCGACCTGGTCACGGAGTTCCGCTCCCCCAAGCACCCCTTCCACTCCGGGATCGGCGCGCAGGCGGGGATCGAGTACTGACCCCGGCTCAGCCCAGCGCGGAGCGGTGGAACCCTTCCAGGTGGATCGCAGAAAGGTCGGCGTCCAGGAGGGCCGGAGGGCAGTGGCCCCATTCCACCAGGCTCTCGAGCCAGGAGCGGGCGTCCTCCTCGCGCGGGACGTTCACTCCTTCGCCGTGGAAGCGGAGGAACCCCGGGGCATCGAGTCGACGACGGAAACCGGCGTCGATGTCGCCGCGCAGGTCGGAAAGAAGCAGGTCGCGCACGGAATTGACGTAGGGGTCCGAGGCCAGCCAGTCGGCGGCCGTCGCCAGGTTGGCGGGATCCGACAGGAATCGTCCTGCCCGGTCGAGCGCCCGCAGGAGGGCCGCGTGCTCAGCGGCGTGCATCCGGTGCCAGTCCTGCCGCACCGCCAGGACCTTCTCGGCGCGGCCGGGGAGGAGGTCGTTGCCCAGCGCCGCGATGGCCCCGAGCTTGGAAGTGGAGGCCCGCTGGTTCCAGGGCTCGCCGGCGCAGAAGGCTTCCATCATCCCGTCGCGGAGACGCCCCACCATCTCCTGCGGAGGCACCACGATCCACTCGCCGTCGCGGTCGGGATCCAATCCGAGCCCCGAGAGCCAGGTCCTCAGGTGGTACTCGTGGGGAGAGTACCGGTGGATCACGCCCACCCGCAGGGGAAGGCGCTCGGCCAAGGCCTCGCGGATCGAGGACGGTTCCGTCGACAGGACCTTCCAGACCGCGTTGGAGACGGTCACCGCGTTGCCTCCCCGCGAGAGCACCCAGGCCGTGCACAACGGAGCCGGTCGCTCGACCAGGGCCAGGGTGGCGCGGATCGGGAAGGTGGCCAGCACATGGCTCGCGTGGAGGGTGCCGTCGACCAGGCGCCGCTCGGCGAAGTCCCAGGAGGCCTGCCGCACGAGCTCCACCCCGATCCCCTGTTCGCGGAAGAAGCCCGCTTCCTGGGCCACGACCAGCGGGGCGCAGTCGGTCAGGGCCACGAATCCGATGCGGATGGTTTCGCTCATCCCTCCAATCCTAGACTTCCTTCTCCACCTGCACGGCCCCGTCCTTGTAGCTGGGCTGGCGGCTGTGCGGATCGAACACCGGCTTCACGAGGCGGTTCACCTCCGGGAAATGCATGGGGAGGAAGACCTCGCCGGGTCGCATTCCGGGACTCGGGACCGCGCGGGCCCGCGTGGTCCCACCCGCCGCGCGCACCCGGACCCAATCCCCCTTCGCCAATCCGCGCTGGTCGGCATCGGTCGGGTGGATCTCGACCCAGGGCTCCGTCGGGGCCAGGCTCCGGAGCGTGGCGCTGCGGTTGGAGCGCGTGAGGGTGTGCCACTGCGACGAACTCCCGCGTCCGGTGAGGAGCTTGAGCGGGAATTCCGCCGAGACGGGGTTGGGGCTCTCGACCGAAGGATCGAAGAGGAACTTCGCGCGGCCGTTGGGCGTGAAGAAGGTCCCGTCCTCGAAGAGCCGCCGTTGCGGCGCCGGAGGATAGGTCCCTTCCGGACAGGGCCATTGGACCCCTCCCGATCCGTCGAGGGCGTCCAACGAAGGGATTCCGGTGAAGTCGCAGGGGCGCCCGCGCGAGAGCTCGCGCATGGACTCGAACACGTCGCGGGCCGACTTCCATGAACCGATCCGTCCGCCCACGCCCCACGCCGCGGCCACCATGCGGAAGATGTCCAAGTCCGACCGGGCCTGGCCGGGAGGCCTGCGCACGCGCCGCGTGGAGCTCAGGCGGCGCTCGGAGTTGATCTGCGATCCGTCCTTCTCCCCCCAGATCCCCGAAGGGAGGTAGAGGTCGGCGATGCGGGCCGTCTCGGTGTCGGGATACGGGTCCTGGACCACCAGGAAGGCGCGGTCGGCGGCCCGGAGGAAGTCTTCCTGTCCGATCCAGGAATGGGCGGGGTTCGTCGCCACCACCCACAGGAATCCCAGGCCTCCGTCGGCGGCGGCCGAAAGGATCTGGTCGTACGCGGGGCCCGGTCCCGCGGGCAGCGCATCGGGGTCGATCCCGAAGTGCTCGGCCACGGCGCGTCGGTGGTCCGGGTCCTTCCAGTCGCGCCCTCCCGGCAGCGAGCTGGTGCAGGAGAACATCCGCGAGCCCATGGCGTTCATCTGTCCGGTGATCGAATTGGGGCCGGTTCCGGGCTTCCCGACGTTTCCCGTCATCAGGCACAGGTTCACGATGGCCTGGGCGGTGCGGACCGCCTGGTGGCTCTGGTTCACGCCCATGGTCCACCACACCGAGGTGCGCTTGCCGGGCCGGAACAGGTCGGCCAGCGCGGAGAACCGCTCCGCTCCGATCCCGGCCTCCGCGAGGGCTTTTCCGAGATCGATTCCGGCCACGTGCGCCTCGAATTCCTCGAACCCCTCGGTGGAACGGGCCACGTAGTCGCGATCGACCCATCCCCGTCGCAGGATTTCGCCGGCCAGGGCGTGGAGGAGGGTCAGGTCCGACTTGGGTGCCAGGGCGACGTGCAGGTGGGCGAACTCGGCGGTCTCGGTGCGACGAGGATCCACGACCGCGACCACGGGATCGCGCCCGTTGCGCATCACCCGTTCCCACAGGATGGGGTGCGCGATGGCGGGGTTGGCGCCCCAGAACACCAGGTGGTCGGACTCCTCGAAGTCCTCGTAGGCGAAGGGCGGGGCGTCGAACCCGAAGCTCTGCTTGTAGGCGACGTGGGCCGTGGCCATGCACTGGCGGGTGTTGGAATCGGCCGCCGCGGCGCCGATCCCGAACTTCCACAGCGCTCCCAGGAAGAGCATCTCTTCGGTCGGAATCTGTCCTGTACTCAGGAAGGCGGCCCCCTCGGGACCCAGCCGCCCCAGCGACTCGGAGAGCTTCTCCACGAAGACCTCCAGCGCCCGCTCCCACGAGACCGGCTCCATCGCTCCGGTGGAGGGGTCGCGCAGGAGCGGCGTGGTGCCGCGGTCCTTCGCCAGGGCCGGTGCGAGGGCCTCCCAGCCCTTGGGGCAGGCCGACCCGTGGTTCACGTGGTGGTGGGGATCGGGACTGACGTTGAGGGCTTCACCGTCCTTGAGGTGCACCAGGAGGCCGCAGCCCGTGGAGCACCAGCCGCACACCGAACGCGCGAACCCGTCGGGGAGGAGACGCTCGGGGAGCCTGCCGGCTCCGTCGGGACCCGGTGCCTGCCGCAGCTCCCGGGTGGCGGGACCGTCGAAGGCCCGCACGAAGTTCGGAAGCTCAGGCAAGGACGTCTCCCGGCATGCGCGCCGGAAGGGCGGCGCGGAAGAAGAGGAGCCGCTCGACCAGGTCGGACCCGAACCGGAGCAGGGCGGCCAGCACGAAGGGGGCGGGATGGGCCACGACCGTTCCCGCCAGGGCGGCGAGGACGGCGGCCGCGAACAGGAGGGCCTGGAGGCGGACCGGTCCCGCGAGGGGACCCGCCAGCAGACGGGCGCTGCCCGACAGGACGTGTCCGGACTTGGGGAGACGCGCGTCGCGCCGCACCAGGAGGGCTTTGGCGATGCCGGTGGCGATGGAAAGGATCCCGAACATCCGGATCCATTCCCCGCCGAAGGAACCGGCGAGGACGGCTCCCCCGCCCAGGGCGCACAGCGCGAACCGCCAGGCCGTGGCCGACCGGTTCCAGAACGGGCGCGGGGTGGCCAGGTAGATGCGCGCCGAGCAGTAGACTCCCACCATGCCCAGGAGCGCCGCCGCCGCCGACAGGACGGAATCCGTCGGAATCGGGACCGGAAGGGAGGGAAGGAACGGCCGCGCGGCCCAGGCCGAGAAGGCTCCGGCCGCGGCTCCGAAGGCGATCACCTCGCGCGAGAACCACGACTTCCTCCAGCCCAGCGCCGCGCGCCAGGCGCGGTCGGGCCGTCCCAGGTGGAGGGTTCCCACCCCCAGGCCCGCCGCCACCAGCAGGAAGGCGGTCAGGGGGGCGGCGGCGACCGGCGCGCATCCGGCGGCCGAGCGCAGGGCCAGCAGCACGGCGGCACCCACCGCCCACTGCGTGGCCACCAGCAGGAAGGCCAGGGGCGCGTGCGACTCCTCGGGATGTTCCGCGCCCTCGTGGCCGGGAACCATCCCCGAAAGCTCTCCGCGCGAGGAGCGGTAGACGCTCGCGGGTCGGGTGCGCTCGGGCTCCACAGCGCCGCCCAGCCGGAGGGAGGGTTCGGTCCCGCGGGGCAGGATGCGCACGGCGATGGCTCCGTTGGGGCAGCCCTGGACGCAGGCGGGGGCCTCCCCCACCGCCAGGCGCTGGTGGCAAAGGTCGCACTTGCGCACGATCCCGCGCGCTTCGCTCCACTTGGGCGCCCCGTACGGGCAGGTCCATTCGCAGTAGCGGCAGCCCATGCACTGGTCGTCGAGGTGCCGGACGATCCCGTCGGGACGCTTCTCGTAGGCCAGCGTGGGGCAGCCGTCGGAGCACCCCGGTTCGTCGCAGTGGTGGCAGCTCGAAGTGACCACCAGTTTCCGTCCACTCTCCGGCTCCAGGAGCGCACCCACCGCGCGCCACGATTCCCCTTCGTCCAGTCCGTTCAGGCTGTGGCAGGCGGCCACGCAGGCCTTGCAGGCCGAGCACTTGTCGAGGTCGACCTCGAAGGCGTACCGCTCGCCCTCCTTCGGGGCCGAAAGGGGCACCAGCCCCTCGTAGCGACCGGCCAGGGCGTGGGTGTCCTGGTGCCACGACGAGAAGGATTCGACGGCCGTCCAGTCGGACGCCTCCCGCTCCAACTCGCCGATCAGGTCGGACAGGCGCGGTCGGGTGGTCGTCCGCTCGATCATGCCGCGGCCTTGGTCGAGCAGGCGTGGCAGCGGACCCAGCGCGAGCCGCCGTCCACGAGGAACTCCTTCTTCCAGATGGGCAGGTCGTGCTTGATCCGGTCGATGATCCACTCGCAGGCGTCGAAGGCCTCCTTGCGGTGGTCGGAGCTCACTCCCACCCACACGGCGATCTCGCCGATGGACAGAGGGCCGGTGCGGTGGACCGCCACGGCGCGCCGCAGCCCGAACCGTTCCACGGCCTGTTCCACGATGGCGGCTCCCGCGCTTTCGCACAGGGCCGGATAGGCCTCGTACTCCAGGTGGTCGACCGCGTCGCCCTCGTGGTGGTCGCGCACCCAGCCCTCGAAGGAGACGAACCCGCCGGAGGAGCGGTCGGCGACCTCCCGGGACAGGGACGACGGCTCGAGCGGATCGGTCGAGAGGCGGAAGGCCCGCATCATCCACCCCCGACCGGGGCGATGAACACCACCTTGTCGCCGTCCCGCAACGGATGGTCCATGTCGGTGAAGGCGTCGTTGACGGCCACGCGGAGCCGTTCGAGAGGCAGGCTGAAGCTGTGGCGTGCGCTGGCGCGGATGTACAGGTGCCCGGCGGTCTCGCCGTGGATCTCCCACGGCTCCTCGTCGCGCCCGGCTTCGTCGCGCAGGATGGAGTACCAGACGGTCGTGGCGATCATGCGGCTTCCTCCAGGACCGAGGATCTCTCCTCGGGGGTGTTGGCGTTGAACAGATCCTGTCCCGGACTGCGGAGCAGGAGGGTGGACGTCCCGGAGAGGATCCGGGTCGGGCAGGTGCGCCCTTCGGCGAAGGCGCCCAGGGCCGTCCTCAGCGCGGAGGGTTCCCAGATGGCGCAGAGGGGTTCCGGACGGGATCCGTCGGCGGAGAGGAAGGCCGTCGCGTCGCGGGCGGGATCGCGCCCGGACACCAGCTGTCCCAACGTGCCCGCACCCAGGAGGGGCAGGTCGCAGGCGACCACCAGCCACGCCGCGTCGCGGTCGCTGGACAGGGCCGTGAGGATGCCGCCCAGAGGTCCCATCCCCAGGAAGCGGTCGGTCAGGAGCCGGGAAGGGTCCACTCCCTCGGGGGCGGCCTGGTCGGGGGCCCGCGAGACCACCGAATCCTCGCAGAAGGCGTCCAGCAGGGCGAGCGCCCGCGCGGCCTGCGGAATCCGCCCGTAGACGAGGTCGGCCTTGTCCTCCCCCATGCGACGGCTGCGGCCGCCGGCGAGCACCAGACCCCGCAGGCGCGGCGCCGGACCCGCGGAAAGGTCGGACTTGCCGCCGCGCTTCCAGAGCAGCCGCGTCCGTTCGATCTCGATGCGGTGCGAGACCGCCTTGCCCATGTCGTACACCGTCAGCGCCGCGGCGGTGGCTCCCACCAGCGCCTCCATCTCCACGCCGGTGGGCGCGTTGCACGCGCATTCGCATTCGATCACCAGGTGCTCGCCCTCCATCCGCGTCTCGAACTTGATGCGGGTGAGCGGCAGCGGATGGCACAGGGGGATCCACTCCGAGGTGCGCTTGGCGGCCATGGTCCCCGCCACGATCGCGGTCTGGACCACCGGCCCCTTGGGCGAGGAGATCTCGGTGCCGTCGAACAGATCGCGCAGTTCGCGTGGAAGGTGGATCCGGGACTGGGCCCGGGCCGAACGGGAGGTGTCCCGCTTGGCGGTGACGTCGACCATCCCGGGCAGGCCGCGCTCGTCGAGGTGGGTGAGTTCCGCGTGGCTCATTTCAGCCTCCGATCCGGTTCATGGGGCGGTCGATCCCTTCGATCCGATCGGCCGGCTTGAGGTGGACCACCGACAGGATCCGTTCCTCGATCTCCTCCGCTCCCGCGCCCTTCAGGTCGACTCCGTCGTCGCGGAACAGGCAGGGGTGCAGGACGCCCCGGGAACTGAGGCGCAGGCGCGAGCAGTTCCCGCAGAAGGGGGCCGTCTCCGATTCCATGGTGGCCACCAGCGCGCCCAGGGGGGTGGTCCAGCGCTTCACGGTGGAATCGGGAGCCGAGCGGACCGGCGAAAGCAGACCGGCGTGGTCTTCCAGGCGGGCGCGGATCTCGGCGGCAGGCAGGTGGAGATCGGCGCGCTCGGAGCGGGCGGGACCGATCCGCATGAGCTCCAGGAACCGGACCTCGACGCCCAACCGGGCCGAGAGGTCGTGGAAGGCGGGGATCTCGCGGTCGTTCAAGCCGCGCAGGACCACGCAGTTGACCTTCACGCGCAACCCCTCGGACAGGGCCGCGTCGATCCCGGACAGGACCTTCGAGAGGTCGCCGCCGCGGGCGATGCGACGGAAGTTGTCCGGATCGAGGCTGTCCAGCGAGACGTTGGCCGACACGAACCCGGCCCGGGCGAGCGAGCGAGCGTGGCGCTCCAGTCGGAGGCCGTTGGTGGTGATCCCCTTCTCGGCCCGCACGTCGGAGAGGGCGTCCACGATCCCGGCGAAGTCGCGGCGCGCGGTGGGTTCTCCCCCGGTGAGGCGGATGGCCTGGATGCCGCGCTCCACCAGCAGGGAGGCCAGGCGACCGATCTCCGCCGGAGCCAGGAGCCCCTCCTCGGGCGGATTGACGGCGTGGGCCGGCATGCAGTAGACGCAGCGCAGGTTGCAGGCCTCGGTCACCGAGATCCGCAGCTTGCGCAGGATCCGGCCGTGGGGATCGATCCGGTGGAGGAACGGGACGGTTTCCGTCCGCGCGATCCGGGCGAGGGGGGTGGCCATCACCATGGGTGGAACTCCGCGAGGGCGCCCGCCTCGAGGGGCGTGGATCCGGGAAGGATCTCCAGGATCCCGTGGGAGCCCGCCAGGTGGAGGTAGTCGCCCGATCCGTTCCCGGGCTTCAGGCGCGCCTCCAGGCATCCAGACTCGGTCCGGCGGACCGTGCAGGCCGCGTAGCGGACGAGCTTCGGCAGACGCTCGAAGGGTTCCGCCAGGCGGACCGTGGCGACCACCAACGGGCGCCCGACCGCGCGCAGCAGGGCCGGCAGGACGTGGCGGCGCATGCACACCGCGGCGGCCATGGGGTTCCCCGGCAGGGCCGCGACCAGCTGCCCCTGCGGGCCGATCCCGCACAGGAACGGCTTGCCGGGCTTCTGGGCGATCCCGTGGGCCAGGATCTCGACTCCGAGGTCCTTCAGGGCTCCCGGGACCAGATCGACCTTGGAGGCCGAGACACCCCCGCTCAGGACCACCACCTCGTGGGCGGCCAGCACCCGTTCGATCCCCTCGACGAGTTCGTCCTCGACGTCGCGCAGCGGCATCCGAGTGGCGGTGGGCAGGCCGTGCGTGGCCAACAGCGCCTCCACGAACCGGTCGTTGGACCGGCGCACCTGGTGCGGGAGGGGCTGGGTCTCGACGTCGACCAGTTCGTTCCCCGTCGAGCACACGGCGACGCGGGGCAGGGTGCGCACCGGCACCTTCGAGACCCCCACCGAAGCGAGCACGCCGATCTCCGGGGCTCCCAGCGGGATTCCCTCCGGAAGCACGACCGCCCCGGCCCGGGCGTCGGTCCCGCGCCAATGCAGATTCTGTCCGCGGATCACGTGGTCGGGGTGGAGGAGGATCCCCTCGTCCCGGACCTCGGAGTCCTCGAGCCGGACCACCAGGTCGCAGCCCACGGGGGCCGCCGATCCGGTGGTGACCTCCACGCACGAACCCGGAGCCGCGGGGGCCCCGCGCTCCGAACCGGCGGGACGGGATCCCGACAGGGCGTACGAGCGCCGACCCGCGTTCCACTCGTCCCAGCGCAGCGCGAAACCGTCCATGCACACGCGGTCGTACGGAGGGATGTCGCGGTCCGTGGCCACCTCGCGCGCCAGGACGCGCCCCGCGGCCCGGTGCAGGTCGACCTCCTCCGATCCCGATCCGACGCGGAGGCCGGAAAGGACCCTGTCGAGTTCCTGGACGGCGATCACGGTCAGGCTCCCCGGATCCAGATCCTGCCGTCCCGGACCTGCGCCTCGAAGACCTTGAGGGTGCCGCCCTCGCCGGTCAGGTTCCGTCCATCCTCCAGGGAGTACGAACGCTTGTGGAGGGGGCAGGAGACCTTGGCCTCCCCCGCCTTGTCGCCCACCAGCCCCTGGAAGATCACCGGAGCCGCCTTGTGGGGGCAGATGTTCTGGACGGCGCGCACTTCGCCGCCGGGGAGGCGGAACACCGCCACCTGCCGGCCGCCCAGCCGTGCGCAGGTCCCGGTCCCCTCGGTCAGGTCGTCGACCGGGCAGACCAGGACCCAGTTCTCCAGGCCGGTCGGAGCGGGATCGACCGCGTCGGCGAAGGACGCGTCGGAATCCACGGCGGTTTCGAGTTCGGTTTCCATGGTCGGTCTCCTTCAGGCGGGGATGCGCTGTCCGCGTTCGGCGGAGAAGCGGATGGCGGGATTGGGGCGCTCGTCGTTGGCGAAGGCGCGGAAGCGGCGGAGGACATCGGGGCTCTCCAGCGCGACCTTCCACTCGCAGCGGAAGCCCTTGACCAGGTCCTCCATCTGCGCCTCCAGCTGGGCGGCGATCCCGAGCGAATCCTCGAGCAGCACCTGCCGCAGGTGTTCGATCCCGCCGATGTCGTCGATCCACACCGAGGTGCGCGTGAGTCGGTCGGCGGTGCGGATGTAGTAGACCATGAAGCGGTCGATGACCGGCAGGACCTCCTCGGTGGACAGATCCTGCGCCAACAGCTGCGCGTGGCGGGGCTTCATGCCTCCGTTTCCGCACACGAACAGGTTCCAGCCCTTCTCGGTGGCGATCACGCCCACGTCCTTGCCCTGGGCCTCGGCGCATTCGCGGGCGCAGCCGCTCACCGCGAACTTGATCTTGTGGGGCGAGCGGATCCCCTTGTAGCGCTCCTCGATCGCCACCGCCAGTCCCGTGGAGTCCTGGACGCCGAACCGGCACCAGGTGGAACCCACGCACGACTTCACGGTGCGCACCGACTTCGCGTAGGCGTGGCCCGACTCGAACCCCGCGTCGACCAGCTCCTTCCAGATGAGGGGGAGCTGCTCCAGCCGGGCGCCGAACAGGTCGATGCGCTGTCCACCGGTGATCTTGGTGTAGAGGTCGTACTTGGAGGCGACGTCGGCGAGCACGCGCAGCTTCTCCGGGGTGATCTCGCCGGCCGGAACGCGCGGCACCACCGAGTAGGTCCCGTTCTTCTGGATGTTGGCCAAAAACCGGTCGTTGGAGTCCTGGAGCCCGTCGCGCCCCTCCCCGATCACGTGGCCGTTCCAGAGGCTGGCCAGGATGCTGCCCACGGTGGGCTTGCAGACCTCGCAGCCCAGGCCTCCGTTGCCGTGCTTCTCCATGAGCTCGCCGAAGGAATGGATGCCCTCCTTCCAGCACAGGTCGAAGAGCTCGGCGCGCGTGTGGGGGAAGTGCTCGCACAGCGAACGGTCGACCTCGACCCCCTTCTCCTGGAGCCTCTTGTGGATGATCCCCGTGACGGCCTGGGCGCAGCTGCCGCAGCCGCTGCAGGCGCGGGTGGCCTTCTTGATCTCCGAGACCGCCGTGCATCCGGCGTCGACGGCCGCCACGATCCTGGAGCGGCGCACGTTCTCGCAGTTGCAGATGATGGGATCGTCCGAACCTCCCGCGGCACCGGCCGGAGCCAGCAGCGAACGCGGGTCCTCGGGCAGCGCCTCCTGCGATTCCAGGAAGGCGGAGAGCTCGCCGAAGGCCGAGAGGTCGCCCACCAGCACGGCGCCGCGCAGGGCGCGGGTGGAGGTGCTCCACACCAGCTTCTGGTAGATCCCCTTGCGCGGATGGCTGACCACCAGGTCCTCGAGGTCGGCCGATTCGGTCACCACGTCGCCGATGGAACCGACGTCCACCCCCAGCAGCTTGAGCTTGGTGGCCGGGTTGTAGCCCGCGAAGGGCTTGGAGAGACCCGCGATGTCGTGGGCGGCGGCCTCGGCCATGCGGTAGCCGGGTGCCACCAGGCCGTGGATCATCCCCTTGTGCAGGGCGCACTCGCCGATGGCGTAGATGCCCGCGGCGGAGGTGAGCATGGTGTCGGACACCGCGATGCCGCCGCGTTCCCCCGCGGCGATCCCCGCGGGCTTGGCCAGCTCGTCGCGCGGACGGATTCCGGCGGAGGCCACCACGATCCCGGCCTCGAGCACGGTGCCGTCCTGCATGCGCAGGCCCTCCACGGTGTCGTCCCCGGCGATGGATTCGCTGCGGGCGTTGAGGACCACTTCCACGCCCAGCGCCTGGATGCTCTTGAGGAGCAGGAGCGAAGCGGCCTCGTCCAACTGCCGGGCCATCAGGCGCGGGGCGAACTCGACCACGGTCACGTGCAGGCCCAGGTCGACCAGGGCCTTGGCGGCCTCCAGTCCCAGCAGACCGCCGCCGATCACGATCCCGCGGGAGCACTTGGCTCCCCAGGCCTTGATCGCCTCCACGTCCTCCACCGTGCGGTAGGCGAAGAAGCCCGGCTTCTCGCGACCCGGCAGCGGCGGAACGAAGGGCGCCGATCCGGTGGCCAGCACCACGTGGTCGGCGGTCCAGGAGAGGCCCGAGGCCGCGTGGACGGTTTTCGTCGCGGCGTCGATCGAGACCACCTTCTCCCCGGTCCGCAGCTCCACGTCGTGCTCGGCGTACCAGGCGTTGGGAAGCATCTCCAGGTCGCCCGGGGCCGCCCCGGCGAAGAGGGAGGAGAGGTGCACCCGGTCGTAGGGAGCGCGCGGCTCCTCGCCCACCACCACGAGCCGCACCGAGGGCAGGAGCTCCTTGATCGTTTCGCAGAAGCGCGCGGCGACCATGCCCGCGCCGACCACCACCACATGGGGCGATGCGCTGTTCTTTTCGTTCCGTTCGTCCATAAGGCCACACCCACCGAGAATCGGTTGCGTTGGCGCCCTTGGACCGGACGGACCGGTTGACCTTGGCGGTTTGTTGAGACTGATTCGCGAATGCGGTGCCAACCGGAATCCGCCAGCTCAGTCCCCGATCGGGGCGAATTGTCCAAGCCTCATTGTCAGATCCGGCTGACGCGAGCTGACAAACCGACACGGCACCGAACGAGCGCCGAGGAGGTCCGGTGGTCAGCGCCCGGAGTGGGAAGCCAGATAGAAGCCTTCGAGGAGGGCGGCCAGCGTGGCCAGCACGGCCCAGAGCAGGAGTCCCCGGCCGGGTCGCGCGGGGGCTTCCACGTGTCCGCGATCTTCGACCAGTTCCTGTCGGTCCATCGCGTGCGCGAGCTCGCTCAGGGCCTGGAAGCGGCGGGCGGGATCGGTCTCCAGGCATTTGTGGACGATCCGGTCCAGCCACTGGGGCACCAGGGGATTCCAGCGCGAAGCGGGGGGAACGACTCCGAACCGCGGCCGCACGAAGGGTTCGATCTCCCCGTGCGGCAGGCGGCGCGTCAGGCATTCGTACAGCGAGGCGCCCAGGGCGTAGATCTCGGTCCCCTCGTTCGCTCCCGCCCCCTCGAACAGCTCGGGGGCCATGTAGCTGGGGGTTCCCGGCGAGCGTCCCGATCCCGCCTCCATGGCTTCGATCCGCGCCACGCCCAGGTCGCACAGCACGTACCGGCCGCGCTCGTCGCGCAGGATGTTGTCGGGCTTGAGGTCGCGGTGGAGCACTCCCTGGCGGTGCAGGGCCAGGAGGGCCGGGTAGATCTCCAGGAACATCCGCCGCAGCTCGAAGGCGTCGAGCACCCCCTCGCGCTCCAGGACCTGGCGCAGCGAAGTGCCGGGGACGTAGGGCATCGCGAAGTAGAGGCGGGTGCGGCGCCCGGGCTCCAGGTCCAGCACCGGCACCAGGGCGGGATGGTGGACGCGGCGACCGATCCATTCCTCGCGCAGGAACTCCTCGCGGGCCTCGGGGTCGCGCGCCGTGGCCGGTTCGGGGATCTTGAGGACCACCTTGCGCTCGCCGGCCCGGTCGTCGGCCAGCCACACCTGCGAGCAGCGTCCGCGCGAGATGCGTCGGACCAGACGGAATCCGTCGACATCGGCGCCCGCGACGGGATCGTCCACCGGATCGAGGGGGATCCCCGCGTCGGCGAACCGGATCTCCTCGGGCGCGGGCAGTTCCACGATCCTCAGCGCCAGCAGGGTCGCGTCGTCGTCCCCTCCGCGCCTGCGCACGTCCTTCAGGACCTCGGCGCACGCGACGGCCGAGTCCGGCGAAGCCTCCAGGGCCGCCCAGGCTCCCTCGTCCACCTCCTTATGGATGCCGTCGGAGGCCAGCACGACCAGGTCGCCCGGGGCGAGCTCCAGCGAAACGATGTCGGGATGGACCGTCTCGTCCAGTCCGTAGGCGCGGTGCAGCGCCGCCCGCAGGTCGGGCTGCCGCCAGGTGTGGTCCTGGGTCAGGCGCTTGGACTCGCCTCCCCTCACCAGCCAGGCGCGGCAGTCGCCCACGTGCGCGAGATGGAGGTGTCGCCCGTGGACCACCGCGGCCGTCAGGGTGGCCACGAAGCCCGCGTGGTGGGCGCGCGCCTGCGTGTTCAGTTCGGTGCAGATGGCTTCCAGGCTGCGCGGCGGACTCCACGTCTCGGGGCTGGAGAACCAGCCGGAGGCGAAGCCGCGCGCGAGGGAGTCGGCGAGAGCCCCTCCGCGCGGATCGGAACCCGCGGCGTCGGAGAGGGTCAGGACCGCACCTCGCGCCGCCATCGGGCCCTCCTCGGGAGCCGAGAAGAACCAGCGGTCGTTGCCGCCGCCCTTGCCCGCCCCCTCGGCGTGCGAGAATCCCAGCCGCAGCGGCAATGGATCAGATCCGCGCGGTCGTGAGGGCCGACGATCCCCAGGTGGAGCGCCAGCGGCCCTTCACGCCCATCAGTCCGGCGAGCGCGACCAGGGCCAGCCCCGCGAACACCAGGAATCCCGGCTGGTACGATCCGGTGAGCTGCTTGGCGTAGCCCAGCGAGGTCGCCAGGTAGAACCCGCCGAAGCCGCCGGCCATTCCGACAAGTCCTGTCAGGAGGCCGATCTCCTTGCGGAACCGCTGCGGGATGATCTGGAAGACCGCGCCGTTGCCCATGCCCAGGCCGAGCATGCCCAGCACGAAGAACAGGACGCTCCCCGGCAGCGAATGGGCGGAGAGGGCCACCAGACCCATGGAGATCGCGGCCACCAGGTACATCACCTGCAGGGAGGTGGCGCCGCCCATCATGTCGGCCACGCGCCCTCCCACCGGACGCGCGAGCGATCCGGCCAGCACGCACGCGGCGGCCAGGTATCCGGCGTGGACGGCGTCGATCCCGAACTGGGCGTTGAAGTAGATGACCAGGCTCGCCGCCAGTCCCGAGAAGCCGCCGAAGGTGACCGAGTAGAACAGCATGAACCACCAGGTGTCCCGGTCCTTGAGGACGGCGCCGTACTGGGCGAGGGTCTTGGGCGGAGGCTGGTCGGGAGCGTCCTTGGCCAGGAACTGGAAGGCCAGGAAGGCGACGATGGCGGGGACGGCGGCCATCCCGATCACCGCGTTCCACCCGAACGAACGGGCGAGCAGCGGAGCGAAGAGGGCCGAGAACACGGTTCCCGAATTGCCCGCGCCGGCGATGCCCATGGCCAATCCCTGCGCCTCGGGGGGATACCAGCGCGAGGCCAGCGGAAGGGCCACAGCGAAGGAGGCGCCCGCCACGCCCAGGATGGTGCCCAGGACATGGACCTGTCCCAGCGAGTGGATGTTCGCGAACCAGGCCCAGCCCAGGCCCGCGATCACGGCCAACTGGGCGAAGGTGCCGGTGCGCTTGGCGCCCAGGCGATCGACCGACATCCCCAAGAAGAAGCGTGCGATGGCGCCGGCCAGGTACGGCAGGGCCACCATCAGGCCCTTCTGCGCGGGCGAGAGGCCCAGGTCCTTGGCGATCGAGACGCCCAGGGGCCCCAGCAGCACCCAGATCATGAACGAAACATCGAAGTAGAGGAAGGAAGCGAACAGGGTGGGCGGGTGTCCGGCCTTCAGGAATTCGCGCATCTGCATCGGAGGTCTCC
>Ga0318496_10000266_pt1 | contig 17088 bp, 13 predicted proteins | sample GRESIP109b1f22_FD_203296 | JGI IMG/M metagenome (GOLD analysis project Ga0318496, IMG submission 203296) | Tropical soil microbial communities from Luquillo Experimental Forest, Puerto Rico - GRE.SIPMG.109b1f22 | ecosystem: Environmental > Terrestrial > Soil > Tropical forest > Bulk soil... | reverse complement strand
CGCGAACCGCCAGCGCGGGCGGGGCGCTGCTCCTCACCCATTCCCACTCGGTCCTCGCCGCCAAGTGGGCCTATCTCATCGAGGTCTCGCACAACGCCATCGGCCTCCTCGCGGTCCTGATCGCCGTGGGCCGCTGGCTCGAGCTCCGCTCGCCCGAACCCGGCGCACGGCGCGCCTACGGGCTCGTCTGGCCGACGTGCCTCGTCCTCGTGGGACTTGTGCTCATCTTCTACCGCGAGGCGTGACGGGCGGTCGGCCCGGGCGTGGAGTGCCGGCGGGCGCTTCGGTGTTATGAAGGGGTCATGGAACTCGGTTTCGGCGAGATCATCGTCGTCGTCGCCATCGTGCTGCTCCTGTTCGGCCCCAAGAAGCTCCCGCAGCTCGGCGACGCGCTCGGGCGCGGCATCCGCAACTTCAAGGACGCGATGAGCGGCCGCGAGCCCGAGGGGCGCGGCGCGCCAGGCCCGACGGCGGAGCCCCCGCCCGCCGCGCGTGAGGGGGAGCTGCCCGAGCCGAAGCACGACGCGCCGGCCCAGCCGCCGAACGATCGGGACGTGCCCGTCGCGCGTTGACGGCGGTGGCGGCGACCGCCCTGCTGGCCGCGTGCAGCGACCCGCCCCGCGCGCGCCGGCCGCTCTGTCGGCGGGGCCGCGCGGCCTACGGAGTCGGTTGGCCGAGCGGGGCGCGCTGGGATAGAAGCGCTCGCATGGCTTCGAAACGCGTGCTCGTCCTCAGGACCGGGTCGGCGCCGCCCGCGGTCTGCGCCCGCTTCGGCGACTTCGACGCGTGGTTCGCGGCGCTCCTCGCGCCCGTGGTGGAGACGGTCGCCGCCGACGCCGGACCGGGTCATCCGCTCCCGGACCTGTGGGACGTCGGGGGCGTGGTGGTCACGGGATCCCTGGCGAGCGTGACGGCACCCGCCCCCTGGATGGACCGGCTCGGGCGCTGGCTCGTCGACGCGGGCGCGCGGGTCCCGGTGCTCGGCGTCTGCTTCGGCCACCAGCTGCTCGCGCACGCGCTCGGCGGGCGCGTCGAGCGCAACCCGCGCGGCCCGGAGGTGGGCACGCACGAGGTGGAGCTCACGGACGCGGGCCGCCGCGATCCGCTGTTCGACGCGCTGCCCCCGCGGCTCGCGGTCCAGCAGAACCACGAGGATCACGTCTCCTCGCCGCCGCCCGGCGCGGTCGTGCTCGCGCGGAATCCGCACTCGCCGGTCCAGGCGTTCGCGCACGGACCGCGCATCCGCGCCGTCCAGTTCCACCCCGAGTTCGACGCCCGCAGGAATCGCGCATTCACCGAGGGTGATCGCGGGCCGCTGGAAGCGGCGCGACCGGGGCTCGCCGACGAGGCGCTGGCGTCGATCCGGGAGACCCCCGAGGCGGCCACGATCCTGGCGACTTGGGCCAGGAGCTACGTGATCGGCCGGACGTCCTAGCGCGCGCCGCGCGGTAGGAGCGGCGAGGCGTACAGGTCCTCGCGCGTGAGCGGAAGCCCGCTCCGGCCGCCGTCGGGCTTCGCGTATAGCGCCTGGAAGACGGTGTTCGTGGCGCGCTCGAAGTCGGCCGCCGCGCCCGCCAGGTAGAGCCGCCAGATGCGGTACGCGGCGGCGCCGACGGCGCGCTCGGCCTCCGTCCGCCGTCGCTCGAGGCGCGCGATCCAGTGCCGGAGCGTGAGCGCGTAGTGCTCCCGCAACGACTCGAGGTCGCGGAGCTCGAGCCCCGCCGCGACCGCCGCCGCCGCGGTCTCGTGCAGGAACGGCAGCTCGCCGTCGGGGAAGACGTACCGCTCGAGGAACCGGCCCTCGCGGAAGAGGCGGCTCTTGAGGCCGTCGTCGCGGGGCACGGCGGGCGCGATCCCGTGGTTCAGGAACAGGCCGCCGGGGCGGAGGAGCGCGGACGCTCGGTGGAAGTAGCTCGGCAGCTGGGCGACGCCGACGTGCTCGACCATCCCGACGCTCACGATCTTGTCGAAGCGCTCGCCCAGGAGCCCGCGGTAGTCGGTGAGCTCGACGCGGCACCGTCCGGCGAGGCCGCGCGCCGCGATCCGCTCGCGCGCGAGCGCCGCCTGCGGCGCGCTGAGCGTGACCCCGAGCGCGCTCGCGCCGTGGCGCTCCGCCGCCCACGTGACGAGGCCGCCCCACCCGCACCCGATGTCTAGGAGCCGATCCCCCGGCGCGAGGCGAAGCTTGCGGCACACGAGCTCGAGCTTCGCCTCCTGCGCCTCGTCGAGCGTGGCGTCGGGGCGCGTGAAGTACGCGCACGAGTAGACCATCCGCTCGTCGAGCCACAGCGCGTAGAAGTCATTCCCGACGTCGTAGTGGTGGCGGATCGCGGCGGCGTCGCGTCGGAGGCCGTGCTTCGCGCCGCGCAGGCGCGCCGCCCTCGCCCGCAGGTCGCCGGAGGACGGGCGGGCGTCGCGCCGGTGGATCGGAGAGGAGCCGTGCAGGAGCGCCGCCGCGAGCCGGCCGATCTCGAGGAGCTCGCGCGGGCCGACGTGCAGGCGATCGCGGAGCGACAGCGCCGCGACGAGATCGCCCTCGACGTCCCAGTCGCCGCGCACGAACGCCTCCGCAGCGCTGAACTCCCCGGGCGGCCAGAACATCCGGAGGAGCGAGGCCGGGTGGGCGAGGACCAGGACGAAGCGCGACTCGCGTCCCGGCGACGGGCCCAGCGCGTCGCCGTTCCAGAGCCGGACCGTGAAGTCCCGCGGCGCGAGCAGGCGCTCGAGCGAACGGAGCGTCTGGCGCGCAGCCTGGTCCGCCGCGACGGACCTCGCGTCGAGATCGTGCGCGCGCGTCGCCATGTCCTCCCCCCATCGTGACGGTAGGGCGCGGCGACGGTCGGCGGCCGCAGCCCTCTTGGGCGCCGACGGCACGAGGACTACCCGTCACTGCTCGAGAGCCCGTGAGCAGAGCGCTCGACGAGCGGCCCAGGGGGCGGCCACGTCGGGCGGGCCACGTCGATCACCTGCCTTCAGCGCACGAACACCTTGATCAGGCGTCCGCCGCCGCCGACGTCGGTGACCAACACGTTCCCGTCCAGATCGAAGGCCAGCCCGTGGGGCGCCTGGAGGCCGGTGATGAGCATCCGGTGATCCGTCCCGTGGACGCGGTGGAGGATGCCGTCACCCACCGTGTTGACGTAGACGTTTCCCTGATCGTCGCCGAGCACGTCGTCCGGTGCGTTCAGCCCGCCGAGCAACGTCTGCGTGCTCCCGTCGGTCCGCCGCAGCACGACGTCGCCGCCGTTCTCGTCCGCGACGAGGAGGGTGCCGTCCGAGCGCACGAACGCGCCCGTCGGGCGGACGAACGGAGGTTGCCTCCCGCTGACCGGGATGGGCGCGGCGGTGTTGCCGTCCAGGCTGACTCTCAGGAGCGTGCCGTGCGGGCTGTCCGGCACGACGATGGAGGGATCGGTCGGATCGAACGCCAGCCCGTCGACGCCGAGGTTGCCCGTGGTGTTCGGGAGCGCGCGAAACAGCGTGATCGAGCCGTTGCTCGGGTCGACGCGCGAGAGCTGGTTCTTTCCCTGCTCGCACACGACGAGCAGCCCATCGAGGGCGACGATCCCTTCCGGATGGCTGAGCGCTCCGGTGACGAGCCTCACCCGACCGGTGGCGGGCGACCAGGCCGACAGCTCACCTCGGGTCTCGTCGCTGATGTAGACGGTTCCGTCGGGCGCGACGGCGATGTCGTCGGGCGTTCCGAGGCCGCTCACCAGGACGCGCGCGGACACCGAGGCGTCGACGGTCAGACCGGGGATCGGCGTCGGGTTCGGGCTCGCGTTCGGGGACGGGCTGCCCGGCGCGCCGGCGCCGGTCCCGCCGCCGTTCCCGGACGCGGTACTCGTCGCCCCGCCGCAACCGGCGCAGGCGAGCGCGAGCATCGCCAGCGCGAGCGCACGCATCGAGGGGTTGGATGCGCGAGGGGGAGGGACGTTACACGTGGCCGTTCAGCGGCGCCGGCGGGATGCCCACTCTCGAAGCGCGCGCCACGCGAAGTACAGGCAGATGAGACCGAGCAGCGCCGGTTCCACCCCCCACGTCCCGGAGTAGTACCCGCTCGGACGGAACGCGGTCCACAGGAACCACCCGCCGAGCGCGGTCAACGCGGCGGCGACGAGCAGCCTGGGAATCGGGCTCGGCAGGCTCCACCCACCGTCACGGCCAACCAGCACGTCGTAGATGTCGTCGAGAGAGCCGTCCCCCGTCGGCGGAGCGGCAGGCCTCCGCGCGCGCCGGAGCTCGCGATCCATGCGACGGCTGCGCTCGAACCGGTGCAGGCCTCCGTTCCGGAGGAACCGCCGGATCGCGCCGAGCTCGCCCCGGTCGAACCACGCGCCGTGGGCGCGGCACACGTCGATGATCACCCCGGACACCCGCCCGAAGTTGGACCGGTTCATCACGTCCGCGCAGGCCGGGCACGCACGGTAACGGATTCGCGCTTGCTGACGCGGACCCGGTCGGTGCGTCGGGGGCGGGCGCGCCGCGACGAGCGCAGCCTCTTCGTCGGGGGGACGAGACTCCTCCTCGCACAGGCGCTGAAACGAGGCAGGGTCGAGCCAGATGCCACGACAACGTGGACACCGGTGAGCCGTCACGGACCCCGACTCCACCGCGGTGAGGTCGAGCTTGCAGTCGGGGCACGTCATGGCTCGTCACGTGGCCATTCGTCGAACGATCCGCTGGTGATTAGAGAGCCGCAGCCATTGCTCTTAAACGGACCGTGATGGAGCGAGGGGCTCGCGACGCCTAGGGGGCGACGTCGAACGTCACGGTCCCCGACACGCCGCCTCCGGGCTCGGGGGTCGTCACGTCGATCGTGGCGGTGCCCGGGCCCGCGACGTCGCTCGCGGGGATGAACGCGACGAGGGCGGTGGGACTCACGCGGCGGGTCGTCCGGTCGGTGCCGTTCCACCGCACGACGGAGCCGGGAACGAACCCCGACCCGGTCACCGTCAGGCGGAAGTTCCCGCGGCCGGAGGCTGCGCTGGCGGGCGACACCGCGTCCAGGACCGGTGCCGCGTTCGGCGTCGGCGACGGCGGAAGCACCGCGGCGCCACGGACGAGCACGATCTCGCTCCCGACGATGAACGCGACCCCGTCCATTCCCCAGCGGATGAGCCGGCTGGCTTGGTTGGAGTACCCTCCCACGTACGACAGCGTCGTGGATTGCGTCGCGGCGTAGCTGGTGAGGTCGAACGAGCGGAGGGTCACCCAGCCGCCGAACGAGGGCTGGCCGGCGAAGAAGGCCTCCCCCAGCGACGAGTCGGGCACCATGGTCGTCGCAGAGTACATCCCAAGGCCGCTGACGAACGTTCCCTCGACCATGCCCGACGTCGGCTGGACGGCACGTCCGTCGTCGCCGTACACGAGGCCGGTCCCGGCGTCGAAGTGGATCCGCGCCGCGCAGGAGAGCGAGTTCACGTAGTCGCGCGCGAGGGCGGGCCCGGCTGCGTCCACCGAGAACGCGTAGAGGTGGCTCGAATACGAGGAGTAGCTCTCGTTGCACGCGTAGAGCGTGGAAGCGTCCGCGCCCCACTGCAACGGTCCATAGCGGTTCGACGGGTCTTTGGCGCTGGTGGTACGCGGCGTCGCATCGTCGAACACGGTGATCCGTCCCTGATACGGACCGTATGAGCCGGTCACCGCGAGCGAGACGGCGATCGTGCGGGCGGCCTCCGGCGCGACTTGCACGTCGCGCGCGTAATAGGGACCATTGGCCGGATCGAGGCCGAGCGGGATCTCCAGGTCGAGCGCCAGCGAAGGGAGCGCGAAGCGACGGACGAACGACGCGCCGCCGAGCCCGGCGTAGAGGTACGCCCCGTCGTCGGAGATGGCGAGGGTCCGCGGGTCGCTGCCGGCATCGTGGTACGCGGTGAGCTCGCCGGTGTAGGGATCGAGGACCGCGATGGTATTCGGACCCGCCGCGGAGCTGCTGGGAACCGCGGCGTAGATCTTCCGTTGATAGGGATCCCACGCGAGGTCGCTCGCCGCCAGCTCGACGACGGTGACCCCGGGGAGCGCCGGCCTCGTCACGGCGAACGGCAGCGTTCCCGACGTCCCGCCGCCCGGCGACGGGTTCGTGACCGACACCTGCACCGTGCCGACGGACGAGAAGTAGGAGCTCGGGACCACGACCTGGAGCGTCGAGCTGTCGACGAGCGTGGCCGAGAGATAGCTGTAGTTCCAGGTCACGCTGGACCGTGCAGTGAACCCGCTGCCCGTCACGGTGAGCGTGAACGGCCCGGTTCCCGCCGCCACGCTCGACGGCGAGAGAGAGGAGATGGTCGGGACGGGGTTCGGCGGCGGAGTCGTCACGGTGAACGTCGCGGGGTTCGACGTGCCCCCACCCGGCGGCGGGCTGAAGACCGTGATCTGCGCGGTGCCGGCCTGGTAGAGGTCGTACTGCGGAACCGAGGCCACCAGGGTCGAGACGTCCACGAAGGTGGTCGGGAGCATCATCCCGTTCCACGCCACCGTCGAGGACGCAACGAACCCGCTACCCGTCACGGTGAGTGATAGCGACGAGCTCCCAGCCTGTGCGCTATCGGGAGAAAGCGCGTCGATCGCCGGCGTGGGGTTGCCCGCGATGACGGAGAATACGGAGTCGAGCGTGTTCGAGGCGCTGCCGCCCGAGTCGGCGACGCTGACCCGGATCGTGTAGTCGGCGATGACGGCCGTGGAGACGGCGACCTGGCCTCGGACCGTCCCGCTCATCATCCCGGGCGGATTCTGAATGTCGAAGGTGTCGGCGGAGATCACGCCGCCGTCGGCGTCGTACAGCGCGACGGCGATCTTCGCGACGTCCGCGCCCGCGTCCATGACCTCGGCCGACAAGTCGACCATCACGGAGCCGCCCCCGTCGCCCCGGGCCGCATTGGAGGGCCAGAGCACCAGGTTCGCGAGGACGGGCGCGGTCGGGTGAGCTCCGGTTCCGGGCGACCCGGCGAGGCCGCTCCCCTTCCCGCTGCACGCGAGCGCGGCGGCTGCGCCCACCGCGAGCACGAGGACGCGGGAGACACGACGGATGGAGCTCCGCGAACAGTGAACGGACATGCGTTCTCCCCCAACCCGGACAAGGTCGCGTCGCGGGCCTTCGCGCGGCATATGGGTTCGCGCTGAGTAACCATAGCATCCTCGATTCAGAGCGTTCTCGGCTCGCGGCCGAGAGCAAGCCCGCTGCCGCCCGGGCCGCTCCAGATGGCGGAAGCTGAGGCATTCCGCCGCGCAGGCTGGCTCTCGGGCTGGCGTTCGTGGTGCGGGGCTACTCGTCGGTGCTCGCGAATCCCGCGTCGAATCGGAAGCGGAGACACGCGGTCAAGGCGATCCTCGGCGGGTGAGGCGACCGGCGAGCCCGCGACCGGGAGCGGTCGCGCCGCGCTCGAATGCCGCAAGCTCCCCGCCATACACGAGCCGGTACGCCGCGTAGCTCCCGAGGACGCGCTTCACGTAGTCACGGGTCTCGGCGGCGGGGATCTGCTCGACCCACTCGTCGAGCTCGGCGCCCGGACGCGCTTGCAGCCAGCGCTCCACCGCTTGGGGCCCCGCGTTGTACGCAGCGACGGCGCGGACCTTCGAACCGTCGAACGTGGACAGCAGCTCGCCGAGATACGCGGCGCCGAGGCGGATGTTGAGCTGGGGCGCGTGGAGCGCCGCCGGCGTGACGCGCCCGAGCTTCAGCTCCGAGGCGACCGCCTGCGCCGTGCGCGGCATGAGTTGCGTCAGCCCGATCGCCCCGGCCCAGGAGCGCGCCCACCGGTCGAACCGGCTCTCCTCGCGCATGAGCGCCTGGAGCAGGTCGGGATCGATGCCCGCCGCCCGCGCCCACCGCTCCACGGCGCCGCGGTACGGCCGCGGATAGGTCGCCTCCCACACGCCCACCGTACGATCGTCGACGCTCCCGGCGAGCCCGCGCCCGAGCGTCGCGCGCGCGACGAAGGCGGCTGCGTTCGGGCGGCGCGTCCGCTGCAGCGCCTCGATGAGGAGCCTCGCGGCGTCCTCGGGGAGGCCGCTCCGCTCGACGGCGAGCAGCTCCTCGGCGGCGCCCGGGAGCCCCATCCGCAGCAGCTCGACGCCCGCGAGGAAGCGCGGGTCCGCGCCGAGCGGCCCCGCCTCGAGCGGCCACACCGACCGCCACGGACCGGAGCGCGAATCGCAGGCGAGGACCGGCGCGACCCCGGCGCCATCGCCGACTCGCGCACGATCGCGCGCGAGCAGCCCGTACCAGCTCGCGGGGGACTCGGCCGAGACGGCGGCGAACTCCGGTCCAGCCGACGCGTCGCCGCGCGCGTCGAGCGTGCGCGCGCGCCAGTACCGCGCCCGGAGTCGCTGCTCGCGCCCGGCCACGGAGAGCCGCTCGATGCGATCGAGCGCCGCGAGGGCCGCCGCGTGCTCGCCGGCGGCGCGGTGCTGCGCCGCGAGCAGGAAGAGCGCCTCGGCGGCGAAGTTGCCGTTCGGGTACTCCGCCGCGACGCGCTCCAGGCGATCGAGGGCCTCCCGCGTGCGCCCGGCGCGCAGGTCCAGCTCGGCGGCGAAGTAGAGCGCGTCGTCGGCGAAGGGGTGGCGGGGATGCTCGCGCGCGAGCGCGTCGTAGGTGCGCACCGCGTCGTCCTCTGCCACGATGGACTGCGAGTAGCCGAGCAGGTACATCGCCTCGGGGCGTCCGGGCCAGCTGCGGCACGCGTCCACCGCGGGCGCGAGCGCCGCGATCGCCTTCCGATGCTGCCGCTGCTTCCGGAGCGCGTTGCCGACCACGAGCGCGGCGCGGCAGGCGTACTCGTCGGGGAGGATCGTCTTCACCTGCTGCGCGAGCCGCATCGCCTCGGCATCGTCGTGGAAGGACAGGAACGACTCGGCCCTGCGCAGCCGCCACGCGTTGGGGATGGGGAGCTGCTTCAGCCGCTCCCAGACCGCCTGCGCCTCGTGGGAGAGCGGGCTCGTCGCCCAGAGCTCGAGCATCGCGCGGTGCTCGCCGGGGAAGTCGAGCTTCTTCTGGTGGAGGCGCGCCGCCGCGAGGAGCGCTCTGCGCCTCGCTGCGTCGTGGCGCGGCATCGCGGGGAGCGCGCGGAGGGGCTCGAGCGCCTCGATCGCGCCGTCGATGTCCAGGGACCGCTCGAGCACGCGTGACCGCGCGAGCCGCGCCTCCGCGAACAGCGTCGAGCGTGCGCTCACCTCGCCGTAGGCTTCGGCCGCGGCGCGGCGCTTGCGGACGCGCTCGAACGCGCGGCCGGCCTGGAACAGGCAGTGGTCGCGCATGGGTGGGTAGTCGTCGGCGAGCGCGCGGAGCTCAGCGGCGGCCGTTGCCGGATCCGGGCGGACGGCGGCGACCGCCCGGAGGTAGCGTACGGGAGGCGCGTCACCCACGAGCAGGGCGCGGGCGCGGGCGTGGTTCCCTCGATCGAAGCTCGCCTTGGCGGCCGCGAGCGGCCCGGCGGCGAAGTACGGCGCGAGGTCGGTCTCCGCGTAGCGGCGCGTCTGCTGCGGCACGTCCGAGCCGCTCTCGAGCAGGTCCTCGAGCCGGCTCTCCGTCACCGGCGCCTCGTCCGCCGTCCCCTCAGCCGATGCGACCGCCGCGCGGGCGGCGCACACGAGCGCCACGAGCCACCGGCGCGGGCGCGCGCTGCGCCGGCTGCGCGCCCTGGCGCCTCGATCTCGCCCTTCGCTCAAAGTACGGGCAGTCTACCGATCGACGCGCAGCCGTCACCCGCACACCCCCCGCAGCAGGATCCGCGGACCGTACATCCCGCGCCGCGGTGGGTGACCGTGACGAGGGCAATTGCGTCCGGAGCGGTCGGAGCGCTCACCTCCCCCGAACACGCATCGCCCAGCCGACCATCAGGATCCCGGCCGCAGCGACCCAGCTGCCGGCGACACGGACCGCGATGCGGGCCCACCTCGCGCGGAGCGACACGACCAGCGCCGACGCGAGCGCGACGAGGACGAACACGGCCGACGAGAGCCCCAGCAGCGCGGCGAATGCGACCCCTCGCCCGCCCATGCCGCTGCCGTTGAGGCCGCCATGGTACAGACCCACGACCCCAGCGAGTGACACCGTCGCGGTCGCCGGGAGGCGCGCATCGGCCGCCACGAGACCGCCGAGCAGCAGGAACCAGGCGGCCGACACGAACGGGCTGCCGCTCGTCGCCGCGAGGCTCGACCCGAGGACGCCTCCAGCGAGCCATGCTGCCGGGAGGACGAACAGCGCCTTGCGACCCTGCGATGCGTCGCGCAGCCCGGCGAGAAGCGCGAGGGAGAGGGCGGGAACGAGGTCCTCGGGGCTCAGCAGGAAGTGCAGGACGCCGTCGTAGACCGGCCCCATCCCCGTCGAGTTGAGGTGCGCGAGGGCGAGGCCGGGACACGCCGCGGCGCACACTGCGACGGCGCCGCGCCGCCACCCGGCCGGAGGGCTGCGCGGGGCGATCACGCGAGCGCCCTCCACAGGAAGAACACCCCGCCGACGGCGACGAGGGCACCGGCCGAGCGCAGCACCGCGCGTCCCCAGGAGGCGCGACGGATCTCGCCGATGCCGATGCCGACCGCGTGCAACGTGCCGGTGGCCACGATGAACCCCAGGCTGTAGAGCAGCGAGCTCTGACCCGCCGGCAGCTCGGTGCCGTGTGCGTGACCGTGGAACACGGCGAAGAAGGCGACGAGCGCCGCCGCGAAGACGACGCGCGGCCGCACCTCGAGCATCACCGCCGAGCCGAGCAGGATGCCCGAGAGCGCGATTGCGACCTCGACTCCGGGCAGCGCCACGCCCATGAGCCCGAGCATCCCGCCGAAGGCCATCACCATCGGGAAGGCGACCGGCAGCATCCAGATGGCGGGACTCCCGAGCTGCGCGCCCCACAGCCCGACCGCGACCATCGCGAGGACGTGATCGAGCCCGGAGATGGGGTGCAAGAGTCCCGTCACGAAGCCGGCGGCCTCTCCCTTCTGGACATGCGCCAGGGCCGGCGCCGCCCAGAGCAGTGCCGGCGCCGCGACGGCCACGCTCCGCAACGTGCGCCCGACCGTCATCGCGCACCTCCGATCAGCAGGACCACCCGCTGGATCGTCCAGAACGCGCCCAGCGACCCCACGGTGTAGCCGGGCAGCGCCTCCACCCACCGAGGCCACCGGACCTCCAGGATCCGGAACGAGCGTTCCAGCGCGAGGAACAGCCCGATGAACGCGAGCTGACCGAGCTCGACGCCGACGTTGAAGGCCACGAGAGCGACCGGCAGCTCCGCCCTGGGAAGGCCGGCGCCGGTGAGGGCGCTCGCGAAGCCGAACCCGTGCAGGAGCCCGAACGCGAACGCCACCACCCATGGGTGACGGATGGTGAAGCTCGTCTCGCCGCGCCACGTCCGCACGATCTCGGGCCCGAGGAAGAGAATGCTGAGCGCGATCGCCGCGTTGAGCGGCACCGTCGGCACCTCCGCGTACCCGAGGGTGGCGACGGCCAGCGTGATGCTGTGAGCGAGCGTGAACGCGGTCACCGTCTTGAGCAGCATCCAGCGATGTCTGACGATGAGCAGGAGCCCCAGGACGAAGAGCAGGTGGTCGGCGCCGAAGAGGATGTGCCGGAGGCCCTCGACCGTGTACGTGCCCATCACCTCCAGGAGCGTCTGGGAAGCGGGCATCTCCACCCAAGCCTGCGACGGCCGCGCGATGGTGGTCCACTTCCGCCCATCGCGTAGCTCCACGCGAACGAGCACGTCGGTGATCGTGGCCTGCAGTCCAGTGAACTCGATGCGCTGGCCGGGGAGCCCGCCGGACACCTCGACGACCCGCCGCTCGACGATCGAGTCGCCGAGATCGTGCTGCGTCGGCGCGACGACGTTGCGCGACGCGCCGGGCATCGTCAGCTCGATCGGCAGCCGCATGCCAGAGAGGACCGGAGTTCGCCACAGCACGTCGTAGCGCTGTGGGCTGGATTCGGTGATCTCGAGGTACGCCGGTCGTGACTCGTGCGCCCGAGCCGCCGGCGTGGCCACGTACAGCGCGAGCGCGAGCAGCGGCAGGAGGGCCCGTTTCATCAGGGCAAGCGCCTCGCCGGATCCGAAGGGCTCATGGCATCGACCGCCGCCCTGATGTCCGCATACGGGGTCTGCCGCAGGTAGGCGGCGACCGCGAGGCGCGACGCCGGGTCCGGCAGCGCACCCGACCTGAGCAGCGACAGGAATTCGGGGGCCGCGTCCCAGTACCGCCAACGCGCGAGGTCCTGCACGACGAAGCTCGCCATCGGCCTGCGGTGCTTCATGAACACGCGGTAGGCGCGGATCACGCGCTCGCGTGAAATCGCCGCGTCGGCGCTTCCTTGCACGGACAGCGCGAGCAGCGCGGCACGGATCTCCGGCAGCGTCCGATCCCGCTCGACGAGGTACGTCCTCTCGATCCAGGCCACGCGCGACGGGCCGCGCAGCTCCAGGTCGGCCACGAGGAGCGCCATGAGATTGCTGGCATCCCCCGCTCTCCAGGCGGCGTCGAGGCGCTGCCCGATCGGACCCGCTCCCTGCTGCCCGCCGGCGATGCCGTAGAGGAGCGTGTAGAGCGTCCTGCGGTCCGGGTCATCCAGCGCGATGACGTACTTCTCGGGATCGAGAGCGCCCTTCAGCGAACGCAAGGCGGGATAGGGCGCACGGGAGAGCTCGGCGTAGGCGATCTCTGCGATCATGGGATCGTCGTCTTCGAGGAAGGGCAGCAAGTACGCGACATGCTCCCGCCATCGCGCCTCGCGCGACGTCTCGTCGGGTGCGTCGGTCGCCAGGCGACGCAGGAGTCCGGCGTGCTCGCGGGCGACTCGGCCGACCACGATCCAGGCCGGCGATACGTTGCCCTGGAGGAGCAGCAAGGCGTCGTTGCTGGGCAGCGCCCCCGGGCGCGGGGGCAGGACGTCGCCACCGATCCGCTCGCCGGGTGCACCGGGTCCCTTGACGATCTCGACGACGTCGAGGGATGTCCCGTCCGGTGCAGCGACGGCGAGCACGGCGCGCTCCGCCGCGGCGAGGTGCTGCGCGGTCGTGAGCCGCATACCGCGAAGGCAGATCGGGCAGGCCGAGGCGTTCGCGGGAACGCTGGCGAGCGGGAGCACGACTCCCAGGGCGATCCAGGCTCTCATCGGCCTCGAGCGAGGCTCTCCGCCGGCTCCGTGACTACGACGTCGTAATGTGCGCGCATCGCTTCGTAAGCCCGGCGCTTGGCCAGCTGACCCTGGTCGGTGATCCACTCCGACTTCACCTCGGGCTCGACCTCCTCGAAGTCAGGCGTCCGTCCGGGAGTCGCAGCGGTGACGAGGACGAGGTGCCACCCGTACCCCGACTCGATCGGGCCCTGCCAGGACCCCGGCTCGAGCTGTTGCAGCGCTCGGGCGAAAGCCGGCCCGAAGTCCTTGGCGATCAGATCGGGCGTACGCTCCGCGTACTCGTCCTGGAACATGAAAGGGTCGCCGAGCTTCACGATGCGGGTCGAGGCGTCCTTCGACCTGCCGAGCCTCGGCAGCGCCGACGCCGCGTCGTCGCGCGCGCTCTGGCCGCGCTTGTCGAACGAGAAGTAGAGGTGCCGGAAGGAAAAGCGCGGCGGCTCCGCGAAGCGCGAGGAGTTCTCGCTGAACCACTGCCGGAGCTCGGCCGAGGTGGGTTCGCGGGCTTTCGAGACGTCCTGCGCGAGGAAGTCCATCTTCTGCACCATCCTGCGCTTCACGATCATGTCGTCTCGGTCGAGCCCGAGCGCGAGGGCCTCGCGATAGAGCACCTCCTCGCGCACCTTCGCCTCGATGAGGGAGCGCAACTGTTCGGGGGTGGGCGGCGGCATACCCTGCGCGAGCCATTGGATGCGCATCTGCCGGACATCGTCCTGCGTGAGGACGATCTGCTTCGCGCTCCGGCTCGACGCCTCGGGGTGGAGCGCGCGATTCAGAGCGAAGAGCGCGGCGCCCGCGACGAGGAAGTGCAGCAGCGGCTCACGGATCAGCCGCGACCGCCACCCTGCGCGCGGCGTCGGCGCTCCCATGGCCGACGCGGGCCCGCTCATCATTTCGCTCACGCCCCGGGGAGAGGCAGCGTCGCCGTCCATATTGAACTCACTTCGAGGTCTTCGGTCCGGCCGGGTTCATGTCCGAACCCTCGCGCAACTGCAGCCGCTCCAGCTCGGCTGGCTGCGCGATGAGCTCGTAGTTGGCGAACCCGAACTCGTTGCTCCGAGCGGCGAGGTACTTCTCGCCCAGCTTCCAGACCGACACCTCGAAGGGCGCGTTGCCGAACCACGTGACGATCTTGCCGTCTTTGATCGAATATGCGGTCGTGATCCCGAGACTCCCGCGCTCCAGCGCGGCCCCCACCTCCGCCGGCTCGGGATATTTGCCCTTCGTGACGTGATAGATCAGCCGCTGCCCGTTCTGGCCGAAGTTGATCCTGAACAGACCACCCGTGACGTTGTTGCGCAACCAGAGGTTCTTGCCGACGATGAGCGCGCCGAGCGCAGCGTCGTCGAGCGCGACGGCGCCCTTCGACTTCAGGTCCGCTACCGTTCCGCCGGCCGGCGCCGCACCGCGCGCCTCCTGGGTCGGCGTGTACCAGATGGGAGAGGTCCAGGCGCGTTCCTGCACGGTCGCCGGAACGACGTCAGGTGGAGCGACACCGAGCTGCTTCGCCTGGATCGTCGTCCAGCGTGGCGTGGGGATCTCGAGCACGCGCGCGTAGTAGAACGCGTCGATCGACGGATCGAAGTCGGGATCCTTCCAAACGGCCTTCAGCTCCGTCGCGCCAATGGTGTTCTTGTAGCTGGCGTTCGCCACATCGACGGTGCTGCCGATCGGAGGCACCTTGCCGGTGTAGCGGTCGGGCCGGCGCTTGCCGGCCCAACCCACGTCGTACACCGTCTCGAAGCTCTGCCCGTTCCTCGCCCAACCCTTCACGATCTGGATGCGGTCGAGGTTGCCCGACGTGGGGTCCTTCACGGCCCACACGAGGAACGACAGCGCCTTGCCCCGCTCCGCCGGCAGGTCGCCGCCCATGGGCACACCCTTGGCGTAGCCCGTCTTGATCCAGTCCCGCGCCTTGACGGTGTCCGGCCCGTAGGTCCAGCCGCCGAAGAAGCGCACCCTGATGTGCGGGCCGCTGGTCGCGAACGTCTCCTTGCGCTTCATCGCGTCGAAGAGCGACGCGCGGGTGTTCTCCTCCGCCCAGACGCCGGTCAGTCCGGCGGGATTGGTGAGGCGCGGATCGAGACCGGTGAACAGCTTCCCGCTCATCCGCTCCTCGATCTTGCCCTCGAGCGAAGCATGGCCGCCGTAGAAGTTGTCCTGCCGGTAGGGAGACGCCGAGTTGTGTGAGTCGGAACCCCCGACGAACCCCATCTTGTACGGGTTGAAGCCCGCGGCCGTTTGCATCGCGATGCCGTCCTTCAGGCCTTGGCGGATGTAGCTGCCCGGGATGCGGGGCGACACGCCCGGCGGATCACCGAGCAGGAACGTGAGGATCTCGAAGTTGGCGAACTCATCGGTCGGGGAGAGCAGCGGGTGCGTCTCGGAGGCCCCCTTGATCTGCTTCACCTCCGTCAGGCTCTCGTTCCGCAGGCGGGATTCGGCCCACGCCCGGTCGATGGGCCGGCCCTTGAGGTCGGTCTCCGTGGGGAACATGATCCCGTTCGACAGGTTCGCGTTGTGCGAGATCGCGAGCAGCTCGTTGCCCGCCTTGCGCTGCGCGTCCATCCAGGCCCAGAGATCCTCGGGGGCCTGCGAGTCGAGCGACGAGAACGGCAGCTCCGGCACCTTCGCGCAGTCCCTGAAGAACACGTTGCGGTGCATGTTCTGGAACCGGGGCGTGGAGGTCCACTCGTAGGCGCAGAACGCGGTGAACTTGCCGGGCTGGTTCGCCGCGTTGGCCATGTCGTTGTTGAGCTTCCACACGGTTCCTGCGACGTCGGGGGCTACCAGCTCCTTGATCGGCTTCTGCTGCACCATCGAGCCGCCGAGCCACAGGTACAGCCGCTGGACGTCGGCGGGTTCGCGCACCACCAGCTGCTTGGCGATCGGCAGCTTGCTGATCGGGGAGCTCGGGTCCTGCGCCAGGCGCACGGTGCCGGCGTACTCGGAGTGATCGGTCACGCCCATCCAGTCGAGCGGCGTGTCGATCTTGATGTCGTAGCCGAGCGGGTGCTTGATCGGCTTGCCCTTGGCGTAGTCGTACGCGTCGGACGGCTGCGTCAGGTGGTTCCCGAAGATGAACGCGTCGAACGACCAGCTCGTGTGCAGGTGCGTCTCGCCGAAGTAGGCGTTGCGTTCGGGGTTGCGCTCTACGGCGGAGGCCGGCGGAGCGGAGACGACTGCGGCGAGCGCCAACCACGCCCATCGGGACGTTCGTGCCATCGTGTTCCCCCCCCCGCGCTGATCGCCCAGGCCACCGTGAGGTGGCCGGCCAAAGCAGACGCCGGATATGGTCTCCATGACCCCTGCATGACATGGGACGTTGGGTGTACTCGTGGGGTGTTGCCGAAGAGCAGCCGGCGTCGTCGAGGGCCACCGACACGTGTGCCGCGGAAGGGCTGCGACGATGTGGTGACGGCGGACCAGGAGCACCATCGGTGTCCGGCCGGTGGGACGCTCGGGACGAGCGGAAGGGGACCTGTCGCACGCGGTTGCTACTCGGTTGATCCTCGCGACTTCGATCGTCAGCCGCTTGCGGCCGAGTCCGGCCGCGTGGGAGTCTCCGGCGCCCATGCTCACGCCGAGCCGCTCGACCCGTGCCGAGGTCATCGCCGTCGCGGCTGTCCTCGCGGTCGCGACCCTGGTCTTGTGGACGACTCGCCTCGACCTCGCGGCCGCCGACGCGTTCCGCGTCCCGTGCTGCAGCTGGCCCATGGCGGAGCGGCCGTTCTGGAGCTTCATCTACCGGTACGGCATCTTCGCCGGCATCCTCCTCGCTGCGGCGGCGCTCGTCGCCTTCACGCTGTCGTACTGGTTCCCCCGACGGCTCTTCGCGTGGCGCCGGCCGGCGCTCTTCCTCGTGCTCGTGGCGGCCCTCGGTCCGGGCCTGCTCGTGAACGGCATCTTCAAGGACCACTACGGACGGCCCCGACCGCGCGAGGTGCAGGAGCTCGGCGGGCAGG
>Ga0318496_10000265_pt1 | contig 17097 bp, 15 predicted proteins | sample GRESIP109b1f22_FD_203296 | JGI IMG/M metagenome (GOLD analysis project Ga0318496, IMG submission 203296) | Tropical soil microbial communities from Luquillo Experimental Forest, Puerto Rico - GRE.SIPMG.109b1f22 | ecosystem: Environmental > Terrestrial > Soil > Tropical forest > Bulk soil... | reverse complement strand
GCGCCCGCCAGGCCGGCCGCCGCGGCCCGGACCCAGGCACCCCAGGGGCATGTCCGGGTGGACGCGCGCCTGCTCGAGGCCGCCCTGCTCAACCTCAGGAAGCGGATCGCCGCCATCCCCATGGTCTTCCAGATCTCCGGTTCCGCCGAGGTCAAGGCCGAACGGACCAAGCTCCTCAGCCAGATCGACGACTACCTGCTGCCCCGGGTGCGCCGCTCCGTCGCGCCGATCCTCGTCGCCCTGGTCGGCTCTACGGGCGCCGGCAAGTCCACGCTGGTGAACAGCGTCGTCGGCGCGCACGTAAGCGCCACCGGCGTACGCCGCCCGACGACGAACAGCCCGGTGCTGGCCTGCCACCCGGACGAGATCGACTGGTTCGCCGAGAACAACTTCCTGCCCACCCTGCCCCGGGTCCGGCAGGAAGGCCTGGCCAGGCCCGGCCGGGACGGGCTGCTCGTGCTCGCGGCCAGCGAGGGCATGCCGCGCGGCATCGCGCTGCTCGACACGCCGGACATCGACTCGGTGGTGCAGGCGCACCACGAGTTCGCCCTGCAGTTCCTCGACGCCTCGGACCTGTGGCTGTTCATGACCAGCGCCAGCCGGTACGCCGACGGGCCGGTCTGGGAGATCCTGCAGCACGCCAGGGACCGCAAGGCCTCTCTCGGCGTGGTCCTGTCCCGGATCCCGCAGGCCTACCGGACCGAACTCGTCGACCACTTCACCGCCATGCTCGACGCGAACGGCATCCCGGCCGAGAACCGCTTCGTCATCCTGGAGACCCCGCTGATCGACGGGATGCTCCCGGCCGACGCCTACCAGCCGGTCCGCGACTGGCTCGCCGACACCGCCGCCAGGTCCGACCGCCGGGTCGCGGTGCTCTCGCAGACCATGTCCGGTGTGCTCGACACGTTCAAGAGCCGGGTCCCGGCCATCGCCGCGCACGTCGAGGCGCAGGTCGTGCTGCGCGCGCAACTCCGGCAGGCCGCCGAGACGGCGTACGAGAACGCCTTCGCCGAGGTCGGCGCCGGCCTGAAGGATGGCACCCTGCTCCGCGGCGAGGTCCTCGCCCGCTGGGAGGACTGCATGGTCGGCGGGGAGTTGCGGCCTCGCCGGGGCGGGGCCAGGCCCGCCAAGAGCGCGGCCAGGAAGGGCAAGCGCGCGCGCCGCGGTCCTTCGCGGACGGTGGCGCTGAACGCCGCGCTCCGTTCGGCCATCGAGTCCTACATCGTGTCCGTCGCCGACCGGGCGGCGGAGGCCGTGGAGGGAAGCTGGCGTGCCGATCCCGCCGGAACCGTGCTGCTCGCGGACGCGGCCGCCGAGCGCGCCCGCGACGTGCGCGCGAAGCAGGTGTTCGAGTCCGTCTTCGGGCCCGCCGGGCAAAGCGGCGGCGGCGATCTGGCCGACGTGGACATCAAGGCCGCCGACGTGATCGACGCCGCCGACGCGACCAGGTCCTCGGCGTTCAGCCGGTCGTCCCCGGACCTGGGGTTGCGCTCCGCGCGAGCAGTCGGGGCGTGGGAGGATAACCTGGCCCGGCTGGTCGAGGCGGAGGACACGCGGCCCGCGGTCCGTATCTCCTTCGACGAAGAGGCGCTGAGCCTGGTCGTCCTGGTGGCGATGCTCGGCGAGGATCCTCCCCGCGCGAGCGTGGCCGCGCCGCCGTCCGAAGCCGAAAGAAGTAGCGTCTACACCGAGCCGCGGCAGATGCTGACGTCGGTGTTCGGCGCGGTGACGCCGACCGAGATCCTGGCCAAGGCGCGCGCCGACCTGTCCGAGCGGGTCCGGCTGCTGCTCGACGAGGAACTGGTCAGGTTCGTTGCGGTGCTCGATGCGGCCGGAGCCTGCGAAGATGTCGCGGCCATCCGGGTCTACCAGGCGGAATTCTCGCTCGAGGCGGTTAGGTGACAGCGAACACGATCGGGATGACCGGGCTGGCGCAGTCGCGGCTGCCCGCCAGGCTTGCCTCGCTCCAGGAGCTGACCAAGATCGGATCAGCCAGAACCGGATCCGAAGGGTTCAGCCAGGAACTCCTCACCGAGGCGGAAGCGCTGCTGCGGCGGTCGGGCGAGCGGATGCGGATGTCCGCCTCGCACACCGTGGTGGCCCTGGCGGGAGGGACCGGCAGCGGAAAGTCCTCGTTGTTCAACGCCCTGGCCGGGGCGAACTTCTCACCCGCGGGCGTAACCCGGCCGACCACCAAGCACTCGCACGCCTGCGTGTGGGGGATGGAGGGGGCCGCCCCGCTGCTCGACTGGCTGGGCGTGCAGCGGCGCCACCGCTACGCCCGGGCGAGCGCCCTCGATGACGGCGAGGCATCGCTGACCGGGATGCTCCTGCTCGACCTGCCCGACCACGACTCGGTGGTCACCGGGTCGGCGGCGCTGGTCGACCGCCTGGTCAAGATGGCCGACATGCTGGTCTGGGTGCTCGACCCGCTGAAATACGCGGACGCCTCGGTACACCGGCGCTACCTGGTGCCGCTGGCCGGGCACGCCTCGGTGACCACCGTGGTGCTGAACCAGGTCGACACGCTCAGTCCCGACCAGGCCGCCGACTGCGAGGCCGACCTGCGCCGGCTCCTCGACGCCGAAGGGCTGACCGAGATCCACGTGCTGGTGACCTCGGCGACCGCCGGCACCGGGCTGGACGACCTGCGCCGCGTGCTAGCCGGCGCGGTGGCTGCCCGCCAGGCCACCGCCGAGAGGATCACGGCGGACGTCGACGCCCTGCTCGAGCGGTTCGCGGTGTACGCCGGGGATTCGGTGCCCGGCTGGCTGCCCCCGGCACCCGCCGAGCCCGCGCTGGCCGCGGCGGCCGTGACGGCTCCGTCCCTTCAATCCCTTCAATCCCTTCAACCCGAGCCGGCCCAGGCCCCGGCCCGTCCGCCCTGGGAGGTTGATGACGGTGAGGAGAACGAGGGCACCGGGCGGGTAGGCGCGGCCGACTGGCAGCCGTGGCAGACGAACGCGGCGCCGGCCCGGCCGGCGTCCTCCGCGCGGCCGCCGTGGGAAGACGCCACCCAGGACGGCAACGGCGCCAGCAAGGTCACCGAGGATCCCTCGATCTACGTTCCCGCCGGTCCGGTCGGCGCGTTGACCGCGGCCTTCGCGAAGGCCGCCGGCGCGACGGCGGTGACCGAGACGCTGAACGGCATGCGTGAGCGCAGCGCCGCAGGTTACATCGGCTGGCCGCCCGCCCGGCTGGCCGCCCGGCTGCGCGGCGAGGCGCCGGCCCCCCAGCTGGTGGCCGGCGGCCCCGGCCACGCCGGACAGGCGCAGCGGTCCGACATCGACAACGCGATCAACGTGTTCGCCGGCGAAGTGGGCGGCTCGCTGCCCGAGCCCTGGTCGCGGACCGTGCGGGCGGCGGCGCGCTCCCGGGCCGACGAGGCCCAGGCGGCGCTCGGCCGGGCGGTGGCGCAGGGGCTGCCGCCACGCGACAAGGTGACGAACTGGTGGCGGCTGATCGCGCTCGCCCAATGGCTCCTCGTGGCGCTGACGCTCGTCGGCGTGATCTGGATCGTGCTGATCCTGACGATCGGCGGGTCCGGCGGAACGCACAAGTCGTCCCTGATCAACGACGTCTCCCTGGCCCCGTGGCTCGGGGTCATGGTGGTCGCGCTGCTGCTCCTGGGCTGGCTGATCTCGTCGTGGTGCCAGAACATGGTGGTCCTCGCCGCGGATCGCGAACGCGAGCAGGCGGTCCGCGACATCCTGGCCCGGATCGACGCCGTCACCAACGACCTGGTCGTGGTGCCGGTCGGCCGCGAACTCGGCGACTACGAGCGGTACCGCACCGAACTGGCCGCGGCCCGCGACCGCTAGCCCTCCCGGGCCTGGGCGACTACCCGCAGGATCGTGTCGCCCACCAGGCCCGGCCGGTCCCTGGGGATGTTGTGGCCGGCGCGGTACCCGGCGGGCCCGGGTGGTCAGCCGAGCAGAGTCGGCCAGATGACCAGTGAATTCTGCGGCTTGTTCCATTCGCGAGGATCGGGCCCGACGAGCGTGGTTCCGCCGGGGGCGAAGGTGATGTCGCCGTCGAGGTGGGTGCTGCCGGTGCGGCACGCGGCAGGCAGCGGCCGTGACAGGCTGGTCACGTTCCAGGTGCAGGTGGCCAGCCGGGAGCCGCCGACAGCCACCGCGGTGAGCCGGGTGCCGTCCGGTGAATACGCGAGCGCGTAGGAGTGCCCGCCGGCTGATGTGGTGATGCTGGGCATCGGCGCCGCATGCGCGTAGCGGGCCGGGCCGGTCAGGTTGACCACGGTGACCGCGCTGTTGTCGCTGAGGTAGGCCAGCTGCGGCCTCGCGGGCGAGAACGCCAGCTCGTCCACGGGCCCGCTGTCGCGGCCGACGGTGGCGAGATACCGGGGTGCCGGCAGGTCCGTGACGTCCCACAGGCTTACCGTGTGCCGGGCGGTGGCCGTGGCGAGCGTCTGCCCGTCGGGGGAGAACGCAATCTGTTGTCCGAAGTCCGGGGCGCCTGCGGCGGCGGTGGCCGGGATGGCCGCGATCCGGTGCGGGGCCGCCGGGTCGGCCAGGTCCCACAGCACCACGGTTCTGGCGTAGGCAACCGCGACCGTGGTCTGGTCGGGGGCGTACGCGATCCCCCGGGCCATGCCCGGGCCGGGCATGGTGGCGATCCGCGCCGGCTTGGCCGGGTTGGCCAGCGACCACACGATGACGGCGGCCGGGGTAGTAGCGAGCAGTGTCCGGCTGTCCGGGGTGAGCGCGACCGGCGCGCCGCCGTCGACGTGGGCGAGCACTGCGGGGTGGGCGCCGATCCGCCAGACGATGTCAAAGCCGATGCCGTCGGCCTGAGCGGTGACACCCAGGCGGGTGTCGGAGGAGACGGTGAGGCCCGCCGAGTGGTCGGCGGTCAGTACCCCGTCGGTTTGCTGCTCGTGCCTGATCTGCAGGGCCAGCAGCCCGCCGAGAACGACAACTGTGGCGGCGACGGAGGCTGCCACCGTCGCGGCGGTACGCAGCGGGCTCCCGGGGCCAGGCATGGTGATGCCTTCCCTCCGGTAGGCGGGGTCGAGGTGGGTGCCGAGCGCGCCGAGCGCGAGGTTGGCCACCGTACGGGGGCGCGCCCGGTGCTCGTCGAGCAGCGCGAGCAGCTCATCGCCGTAGCGCCGCCGCCACCGGCGCGGGTAGCAGCTGACCATCAGCCGGGCCAGCCGGCCGGCGAGCCCGCTCATGCCGGCGCGATCCGCCGCTGGCCCACGACGACGACCCGCTGCATGCTGGCCAGCTGCGCGGCCAGGACAGCCCGGCCGGAGCCGGTGATCTCGTACGGCCGCCGCCGGTCCTCGGCGGGTAGCGGCCGGACCCAGCCGCGGCGTTCCAGCCGGGTCAGCGCGCCGTACAGGGTTCCCGGTTCCATCTGGACGCCGCTGAAGGCGGCGATATCGGTCATGATCGCGTACCCGTGCCGGGGGCCGTCGGCCAGGCTGGTCAAGATCAGCAGGGACGGGTCGGCGAACCGGCCGAGATCATCGAACTTCTGATGCATGCCCACCCTGTACTAAGCACCGATTAGTATGCGGTAATTAGTAACGCCCGCGGGACTGCTTGTCAAGACCGGATTCACCCATCCGGAGCCGGCGATGGCCGAGGTCTGCTGCCCTCAACGTGGCGATCTGACGCGTACGGCCACCGCTGACCAGCCGCAGACTCCGGGGCACGATAGAGCAGGATGGAAGGGTGACGGAGGTTTACCTGGAAGCGGGAAAGCGGAAGGTATTCGCCTGTGCCCCGCGGTGGCCCGGATGGTGCCGGCCGGGCCGGGGTGAGGAGGCGGCCCTCGCGGCACTGGCGGCCGCGGCGCCGCGGTATGCCGAGGTGTGCGCCAGGGCCGGGTTCGCGTTTGATCCTGTGGAGGCCGTGGCTGGTTTCGAGGTCCTGGAGCGGGTCACCGGGTCCGCGACGACCGACTTCGGCGCGCTCGATGTGGCGCCCGCTCTGGATGGCGAACCCGTAGCGGTACAGGAAGCTCAGCAGTTGGCCACGCTGATCGAGACGGCATGGGGCCTCTTTGAGCAGACCGCAGCCCTCGCACCGCCCGTGCTGCGCAAGGGTCCGCGTGGCGGTGGCAGGGATCGCGACGAGATCGTGGCCCACGTGCGGGAAACCGAGGTGCTCCACGCGCGGATGCTCGGGCTCAGGGAGCGGCCCTTCCCGCCACAGGACGTCGCTGCCGTCGAGCGAGTCCGAGCCAGGATTCTCGCGGAGATCCGGGCCGGCGCAGGCCGCCCGCCCGAAGAGCGTGCCCGCTCCCGGCGCCCGGCCAGGTTCGTCGCCCGCCGCACCGCCTGGCACTCCCTCGACCATGCCTGGGAGATCCTGGACAAGCAGGAACCGTAAGGATCCGCCCGTCAACGATCACCCGCCTGCGCTGGGGGTGGGCCCCGGCGGTAGCTGCCCGCCCGACCGCTTCTGACGCCGTACGTCGACCATCATGCCCACCGTTACGATCGGCGCCACGAGCAGGGTGACGGCCGCAACGATAAACGTCATCAACGCCAGCCCGTCGTCGGGCTGCCACGCCAGGATGGCAGCAGCCACACTGGCCGCAGCGATGGTCACGCCGACGCCGATCCGGACATCCCTGGCCATCGGCGGCCGGGCCCAAGCATCCATCCGGCCGACGGGAAGGTCCGCGGTGAGCGCGGCTAGCTCGGCATGGAATCGCGAGGCGGACACCTGGCTCATCCGCGCGTCGTATTCATCCTCGGTCAGCCGGCCTTGCACCAGCGCGGCCTTGAGGATACGGATCACCTGCTCGCGGTGCACGCGGTCGGCGGGGCATTCCGACAGACGGCCACCGCCCTCGGCGCCTGCCGCCATCTCGTTTCCCGGCTCGGTCGTCACCGGTGCCTCCCACGCGCGACGGAGCGGGCCATGACGCGGTGCCCTTACCGGCCGGCACCCGGCGCTGACCGCGGCGGCTGCTGCCCATTGGATCGCTTCCCGAGACGCGAGGCGACGACCATGGACACGCCGAGAACCCAGAAAATGGCGTAGACGACCGCGGACACGGTGACCACCTCCCTGACGGTGGTAGGAGCGGGCCCGCCAGGGAGGACGGCAAGCGTCATGAGGCCCGGCAGGATCAGCGCGTATACGACCCCCCAGGCGACCTTCGTCGCCCGCCATGGGTCGCGCGGGGGCCGGGCTCCGGTGAGCCCGATGGGGATGTCGGCGGTGACCTCGGCCAGTTCCGCATACGTCCGCGACGCGTACACCTGGTCCACCCGCGCATCGAGTTCATCCGCGGTCAGCCGGCCCTGCACGAACGCGGCCTTGAGGGTGCCGATCACCTGCTCGCGGTCGGCGTGGGACGCGCGGAGGTGACCATCACCTCGGCCTTCTGCGGCTTCTGTGTTATCGCCAGGCTCTGCTATCACGGCGCCTCCCCACCAGCGTGATGCAGGGGAAGCGTAACGCCGTTACCCTCTGCTGGCTATCCCCGCGGCAGCTAGATCGGGTACCGCGTGGGTTCGGTGGTGTATGTGCGGCCGGCCGGGGTGGTCCAGCGGAAGGTGCCGTCGGGGAGCTGCTCCACCTTCCACTTCGGGTGCTGCTTGAGCCGGTGGTCGTGCCGGCATTTAGGGCCGCCGTTGCACAGGCAAGTCCGACCGCCTGCTTCGTACGGGGTGTTGTGCTCGAAGTCGCACTGGGCGGCGGGCCGGCGGCAGACGGGGCTGGCGCAGGTGGCGTGCCGGACCTGGGTCAGGTGCCGGAGCTTGATCCCGGGGTCGTGGCCGCCGGCCTGGTACCGGTGGTCGCACGGTCCGGTATCGATGGGGTCGAGGGTGACCCGCCAGTCTGGCCCGGGTCCGGGGGTGCGGAGCCGCCAGGTGCCGTATCCGCCGGGCGGGCCGTCCTGGCTGGCGGGAGTGAAGGTGAAGCCCGGTGGCCCGGGCCCGGCGCGTTTCCGGTTGCTTTTGGGCACGGGCCGGGCGCAGCCATGTCCGATGGCGTGCCCATGCTGGTCGGTCACGGTGACGCACCACGTCGACCGGCGGTCGTGCGCGGCGGCGGTAGCCAGGTCGCGGGCCAGCCACGGGTCGATGGGCCCGAGGCCGGCGAGTTCGCCGGGCCGGTCCGCCAGGCGGGCCAGGGTGGCCAGCGGGGCGGTCAGGGTGACCCGTCCGGCGAACCCGGCCGGTACCGAGCTGCCCGCCGGTCCCGCGGCAGGCGGCGGCCCCGCGGCAGGCGGCGGCCCGCCCGGATCTGCCGGGCCTGGTCCGCCGCCGCCCGGTCCGCCGCCGGTGCCGGAGCGGGGGCGGGAGTCCTTGCCCAGCAGCAGGTCCAGGTAGGCGCGGGCGCGCAGTTCGTCCATGCCGCCCGCCAGCCCGGCCTCGCGCAGCTCCCCCGCCCACCAGCGGATCCGCTGATCCGCCGCCAGCACCTCATCCGGGGGCAGCTCGCGGCCCATCAGGGCGGCGTTGCCGGAATCCTCGGCCCACCGCTCCACCCGGGCGTCCCGCGCCGCCGCCTCCCGCCGCTTGCGGGCCTTCCCCGGAGCCACCTCCATCACCGCGCGGGCGACCGCGGCGCGCAGCCCGCCCGGGGTCAGCCGGCCCGCCCGGCCCAGCACCCTGGCCTCGGCGGCCCGGGCCTCGGCGGGGTCCAGGAACTGGGCCGCGCTGGCGATGAGCCCGACCTTGTGCCGGGAGATCGTCCCGTCCAGGAACGCGGCCATGGTGCCCGGAAGGTGAGTCTGCAGGACCTGGGCCAGGCCCAGCAGGTCCTCCGCCTGGCCGCGGGACCCGGCCAGCGCGTACGCCAGCTGGTCCGCGGCGAACTCATCCCAGATCACCGGCATCCGGGCCGGTCCCGCCAGCTCGCTGCCGGGCTCGGGGTTGCGGCGGATCAGCTCGGCCACCACGGCCAGCTTCCGCGCCGCGGCGTGCGCCTCGACCCGGTCCCAGGCGCACAGCACCCCGATCAGCTCGGCCTCGGAGACCCCGGCGAACCCGTCCTCCGGCACCGCGGCATCGGCCGCCACCGCCAGCTGCGCGCAGCCCGGCAGCACATCCAGCGGCATCCCCGGCCCGAACGACGCCGCGCGGCTGGACGACTCGCCCGGGAACACCCGCCCCGAGCCGGGCATCCCCGGGCCGCGCCGCCCGGTGGTGGCCGCCTCCACCGCCAGCAGGTCATCGCCGGCGGCCCTCTCGACCTCGGCCAGCTCCCCGGCGGTCAGCGGCTCGCAGTCCTCCGGGTCTTCCTCCTCGTCGAGGTCGGGCGGCTCGTCGAGCTCGGCCAGGTGATCCAGCCAGGCCTCCCGCTCCTCCGGCGTCATCGGATCCGGCCGCGACCAGGCGGGATCATCATCCCACTCAGCAGGCTCCCGAGCCGACGCCATCGCCATGGAATCTCCTCAACAAGATCATTAATCGAAATTATACTCGAAATGCCTAGGAAATGCAATCCAATGAGGTTTTCTCAGCGACTTTCATGTGATCATTTGTGCTCGGATTGGGGCGGATAACGGCAGCGCGGCTAACTACTGGCGGACAGAATGCGCAGTGCGGTCATGAGCGCGGGGCGCTGCCCTGGGGGAAGGGCGGCGAAGACCTCGCCTGCCGCGGCCTCGTAGTCCCGTAGCCATGCCTGAGCGCGGTCCTGCCCGGTCTGGGTGAGGGCGAGCTGGGTGGCGCGGCCATCGCGCGGGTCGGCCCGGCGTTCGAGGAGGCCGTCGCGGACGAGTGCTTCGGCCAGCGTCGACGCTGTGCCCTGGCTGATTCCGACGTTGCCGCCGAGCTCGCTGATCCGCTGCGGGCCGTGCCGCAGCAGTGCCACGAGCAGCTGGGCGCGGGGCATGGACAGCTCATGGTGGGACAGCCGGCTGGCCAGCCGGGCGCCGAGCAGCTTGGCCGTGCGCCCGAACTCGTCGGCCAGGTCCACGGCGCGGATCGTTGCCTCGTCCTGGGTCATCGCCGGTCCCTTGACAAATCGGATACATTGACGTAGATGTATTGACGTCAATTTAGTTCGATGGTCTCACACCAGGAAGGAATCCTGCCATGCCCGACACGCTCCCCCCCGCATCCCCGCCCGGCCAGGCCGCCCGGGAATCGTCCCCTGTCCTGGCCGTTGTCGAGGTCACGGCCAAGCCCCGGGATCAGGCGCGGGTCCTCGGCGAACTGATCGCGGCCACGCGACGCTGGGCCGGCGAGGCGGGCTGCTCGCACGCCACCGCCTGGCGCGACTCCGCCGACCAGACCCGGTTCCTGGTCCTGGAGGGATTCGACTCCGGGGAGGCTTTCCAGGCCCACCTGGCGATGCCCGGCACCGGCGAGTTCGCCAGCCGGGTCCAGCCCTACCTGGCGGCACCACCGGCGCGCACCATCTGGCACCCTGTGCACCAGCCCGCCCCTCAGGGCAGGCGCACCGCTTCGGGGTTGTAAGTTGCGCGGGCTAAATCACGGTCAGGCTCCGTGACACCGTGGTATCGCGGGCTTGCCTGCACCTGCGTGCTCAGATCGAGCTGATGGCACCCCCGTCAACCGGGATCATCGCGCCCGTGATACGGCTCAGCACGACCTTGCCGAGGGCTCTCCGGTCGGCGATGGCGCGCAGCGCCCCCCGCGCATCGGCGAACGGATACACCTCGACCGGAGGGTCGGCCAGCGCCCTGGTCCGCCACAGCTCCACCAGCCGCCCCCACAGCTCCGCCGCCAGCGCCGGCCTCTGCTCGAAGAACTCGCGCGAGGCGACCCCCAGCACGCCGGTATTACCGAGCAGAAGCCGGTTCACCTTCACCACCGGGATCTCGCCGCCGGCGAACCCGAGCACGAGCAGCCGCCCCTCCGGAGCGAGCGAACGCAGGCTGTCCGTCATCCGGTCGCTTCCGACCGGGTCGACCACGATGTCGACCGCCCGCTCGCCCAGAACGTCACGCACCGCGGCCAGCCAGCCGTCAGCGAGCACCGCGTGGTCCGCGCCGCACCGCAGCGCGAACTCCCGCTTCGTCTCGTCCCCCGCGACCGCGATCGTCCGCAGCCCGAGCGCTTTCCCCAGCTGGACGGCCGCGGTCCCGACGCCTCCGGCCGCGCCGTGGACCAGCAGCGTCTCGCCCGCCTGGGCCCGGGCCCGCCGCACCAGCGCGAACAGGCCGGTCAGGTAGTTGAGCGGAGCGGCCGCGCCGACCTCGAAGCTCATCCCGTCCGGCAACGGCAGGACCCGTTCGGGCGGGACGCTGATGACCTCCTGCCAGCACCCGTACGGCACCAGCACCGCCACCCGCTGTCCCGGCCGCAAGCCAGCAGAGCCGCCAGAGCCAGCACCGGACCTGACCACCCCCGCCGCGTCCATGCCCGGCGTATAGGGAAGCGGCACCCGCATCTGGTACGCGCCCTGGGTCTGCAGCAGGTCCGCGAAGGACACCCCGGCCGCGGCCACGTCGATGACCACCCCGTCGCCGGGCGCTGGCTCCGCCACCTCCGCCCACCGGACGTCGCCGGGGCCGGTGAACGCCGCGATCCTATGAGCGAACATCAAACTCCGCCGGCGCCGGCTGGCAAGATCAGAGCCGAACGGATCTGCTGGCTGCTCGCGTGACAGACGGAGGGCACCCCACCGATGGTAGACCTCGAGCGAATGCTGGACCTGGCCACACCCTGGTGCCTGCGCGTGGCGGCCACGCTCCGCATCCCCGAACACATCGCGGCCGGCCACGCCGGCCTCACCGACCTCGCCGCCGCGGCCGGCTGCGACCCGGACGCCCTGCACACCGTCCTCGGGCACCTCGTCGCCCAGGGGGTGTTCGCCGAGGAATCCCCCGGCCGGTTCGCCTGCAACGAGGCCGCCGAACAGCTCGCGAGCGTGCCGTTCCTCGACCTGGACGGCATCGGTGGCCGGATGGCCCACACCTGGGGCACGCTGCTCGACTACGTCCGCACCGGCCGGCCGGCCTACGAGCGGGTCTTCGGCCGGCCCTTCTGGGAGGACCTGGCCGCCCATCCGCGGATCGGGTCGGAGTTCGACGCGCTCATGGGACCCGCCGGGCACGGCGTCCCCGATTACGACATCGAGCTCAGCGGCGGCTGGGAAACCGTCAGGACCGTCGTCGACGTCGGCGGCGGGACCGGGGCCATGCTGGCCTCGCTGCTGCGGCGCCATCCGCGGGCCCGGGGCATCCTGGTCGACCTCCCCGGCACGGTGGCCCGGGCCGGCGAGATCATCGAGAGCTTCGGGGTCGGCGGGCGGGTGACGGTCGAGGGGCAGAGCTTCTTCGACCCGCTGCCCGGCGGAGCCGACCTCTACCTGCTGAAGAACGTCCTCAACGACTGGCCCGACGAACCGACCGTCGCCATCCTCCGCCGCTGCGCCGAAGCGGGACACCCCACGACAGCCGTCGCCGTCCTCGGCGGCGTCTCGGCCGACGAGGCGCCGCGCTCACTCGGCATCGACATGCTGGTGGCGGGCGGGAAGACCAGCACGCTCACCCAGTTCACGGCGCTCGCCCGGCAGGCCGGCCTGGACGTCGTCGCCGCCCGCACCCAGTCGTCCGGCCATTTCGTCGTCGAGTGCCGCCCGGCGGTCCAGCCCCAGGGATTCAGCTTCAGGCGGAACACGCGCGGGTAAGGACCCCGGCCCCTCTCTGGTTACAGTGTAATCCTGTAATCATTGCGTGAATGGCTGGGAGATGCGATGGAGGACAACCACCCTCTGGATGCATATTCGCAGATCGTCTCCGGTGTGGCCGAACGGCTCACGCCCAAGGTCGCCAGCCTCCGCGTGCCCCGCGGGGGACAAGGCGCGGGCTATGGCCGCGGCGAGAGCCTCGGCTCCGGCGTGGTCTTCACCGGCGACGGGTTCCTGCTGACCAACGCCCACGTCGTCGGCAGGTCGACGGGCGGCACCGCGGAGTTCTCCGACGGCACGGCGGCGCCGTTCCGGGTGGTGGGCGCGGACCCGCTGTCCGACCTCGCGGTGCTGCGTGCGAACGGCCCGACCCCGGAGCCCGCCGAGCTCGGCGAGGCCGACAAGCTCGTGGTCGGCCAGCTGGTGGTCGCGGTGGGCAACCCGCTCGGGCTGGCCGGGTCGGTGACGGCCGGCGTGGTCAGCGCGCTCGGCCGGTCCCTGCCGGCCCGCGGCCGCGTGATCGAGGACGTGATCCAGACCGACGCCGCGCTCAACCCGGGCAACTCCGGCGGCGCGCTGGCCGACGCCGCCGCTCGCGTGGTCGGCATCAACACCGCCGTGGCCGGCGTGGGCCTGGGTATGGCCGTGCCGGTCAACGCGACCACGAGAAAGATCATCTCCGCGCTGATGCGCGACGGCCGGGTTCGCCGGGCCTACCTCGGCCTGGCCATGACGCCGGGCCCGGTGCCCGCGCACTGGCGCGAGCGGCTCGGCCGCAAGACCGGCCTGCTCGTCGCCCAGGTGGTACCCGGCGGCCCGGCCGACCGCGCGGGCCTGCGCCAGGGCGACCTGCTGCTGACCGTGGCCGGTCACCCGGTCGCGGTCTCCCAGGACCTGCAGCGGCTGATGTTCTCCGAGGCCATCGGCCGCCCACTCGCGATCACCGTGATGCGCAACGGCGCGCTGGTCGACGTCATCGCCGAACCGTCAGAGCTGGTCAACGCCTGAGGCCGGCGACGGTTCCGCGGAACGCAGGAACCGCCGCACCGCCGCCGGGGTAGTGAGCCGAACGAACTCCAGGTGACTGTTCGCCGGATCGCCCATCGCCGCCTCGAACTTGGCGCGGGTCGTCGCGTGCGTCTGCCACGCCCAGGAGATGACGGACTCCTCCTTGTCCAGCGCGAAGAAGTTCCGCCAGCGCTCGCGGTTGCCGTTCCACAGCTCGACCCGCGCGGCCGCACGCCGGAACGACCGCCAGATGACTTGCCGCATCACCGTGCGCTTGGGCAGGTCGAGCCAGACCACGGTGTCCGCGCGCGCCCAGACGAGGTCCCGGACCATGCTGTAGTTGCCGTCGATCACCCAGCGCTCGCCCGCGACCGCGACCGCGACCCGCTCCCGGAACTCCTCCCGGGGCAGCGGCACCCAGCCCGGCTGATGGAACACGGAGTCGAGCTCGAGGAAATCGACGCCGAGCCTGGCCGCCAGCGCCGCGCCCAGGGTGGACTTGCCAGCACCCGAGGTGCCCACCACCGAGACCCGCCGCACAGTACCCCCTACAGGTGGCGAACGTAGCAACGCCCCACCCTGCTTGTCACCCTGTTTTCCGCCCGGCCATGATGGGCTCATGACGCAGAGCAGGGAATCCATCCGCGCCCCGCGGGGTGCCCAGCGTAGCTGCAAGAGCTGGGCCACCGAGGGCGCGATGCGCATGCTGATGAACAACCTCGATCCCGAGGTGGCCGAACACCCCGACCAGCTCATCGTGTACGGCGGATCCGGCCGCGCCGCCCGGAGCTGGGAGGCGTACGCGGCGATCATCGCGACGCTCCAGGATCTCGAGGGCGACGAGACCCTGCTCGTCCAGTCCGGCAAGCCGGTCGGCGTGCTCCGCACGCACGAGTGGGCCCCGCGGGTGCTCATCGCGAACTCCAACCTGGTCCCGCAGTGGGCGACCTGGGAGGAGTTCCGCCGCCTGGAACAGCTCGGGCTGACCATGTACGGCCAGATGACCGCGGGCTCGTGGATCTACATCGGCACCCAGGGCATCCTGCAGGGCACCTACGAGACGTTCGCGGCCGTCGCGGCCAAGCGGTTCGGCGGCTCGCTGGCCGGCACGATCACGCTGACCGCCGGGCTCGGCGGCATGGGCGGCGCGCAGCCGCTGGCGGTCACCATGAACGGCGGCGTCGCCATCTGCGTGGACTGCGACCAGTCCCGGATCACCCGGCGGATCGAGCACGGCTACCTCGACGAGCAGGGCGACGACATCGACGACGCCGTCCGCCGGGCCGTCGCGGCGAAGGACAAGGGCCAGGCCCTGTCCATCGGCCTGCTCGGCAACGCCGCCGACGTGTTCCCGGCCCTGCTCGCCAGCCACGCGCCCATTGACATCGTCACCGACCAGACCTCGGCGCACGACCCGCTCACCTACCTGCCGCAGGGCGTCGCCTTCGAGGACATGGCCGCGCTGCGGGCCGAGGATCCCGAGGGCTTCACCCACCGGGCCCGCGAGTCGATGGCCGTGCACGTCGCCGCCATGGTCGGCTTCCTCGACGCCGGGGCCGAGGTCTTCGACTACGGCAACTCGATCCGCGGCGAGGCCCAGCTGGCCGGGTACACCAGGGCCTTCGACTTCCCCGGCTTCGTCCCGGCCTACATCCGGCCGCTGTTCTGCGAGGGCAAGGGCCCGTTCCGCTGGGCCGCGCTGTCCGGCGACCCGAAGGACATCGCCGCCACCGACCGGGCCATCCTCGACCTGTTCCCGCAGAACGAGTCGCTGGCCAGGTGGATCAGGCTGGCGGGAGAGAAGGTGCACTTCCAGGGCCTGCCCGCCCGGATCTGCTGGCTCGGCTACGGCGAGCGGAACCTGGCCGGGCTGCGCTTCAACGAGATGGTAGCGAGTGGCGACCTCTCCGCGCCGATCGTCCTCGGCCGTGACCACCTGGACTGCGGCTCGGTCGCCTCGCCGTACCGGGAGACCGAGGCGATGGCCGACGGCTCCGACGCCATCGCCGACTGGCCGCTGCTGAACGCGCTGGTCAACACGGCCTCCGGCGCGTCCTGGGTATCCATCCACCACGGCGGCGGCGTGGGCATCGGCCGGTCCATCCACGCCGGCCAGGTCTGCGTGGCCGACGGTTCGGTGCTCGCCTCGACCAAGCTCGAGCGGGTGCTCACCAACGACCCGGCGATGGGCGTGATCAGGCACACCGACGCCGGCTACGACCGGGCCGCCGAGGTCGCCGCCCAGCGCGGTGTCCGGGTGCCCATGGCAGACCAGTGACGTTTGCGGAGCTCTGGCCGCAGCTCGAACCGATCGGCCTTCACGCCGCGGGCGGCTACCGCCGCTACTCCTGGACGGCGGCCGACGCCGAGTGCCGCGCCTGGTTCACCCGCCAGGCGGAACGGCTCGGCCTGACCGTGGAGCCGGACAACAACGGCAACCTGTGGGCCTGGTGGGGGCCGCCCGGCCCGGGGGCCATCGTGACCGGCAGCCACCTGGACTCGGTCCCCGACGGCGGGGCCTACGACGGGCCGCTCGGGGTCGTGTCCGCGCTGGCCGCCGTGGAACAGCTGAAAGCCAGGCACTTTAACCCCGAACGGCCGGTGGCCATCGCCGTCTTCACCGAGGAAGAGGGCGCCCGGTTCCGGGTGGCCTGCCTGGGGAGCCGCCTGCTGACCGGGGCCGTCGACCCGGAGAGCGCCCGCGTCCTCCGCGGCGACGACGGCGTCACGCTCGCCGCGGCGATGAGCGCCGCGGGCCTCGACCCGAGCCTGCTCGGCCCCCGCGATGACCTGCTGGAGTTCATCGGCGCGTTCGTCGAACTGCATGTCGAGCAGGGCCGGGCGCTGGCGCCGATGGGCGCCGTGCTCGGCGTCGCCGAGAGCATCTGGCCGCACGGCCGGTGGCGGTTTGGCTTCGGGGGCCGCGCCGATCACGCGGGCACGGCCCGGTTCGCCGACCGCCACGACCCGATGCTGCCCTACGCGAGCACCGTGCTGGCCGCTCGCCGCCTCGCCGCGGAACACGGCGCGCTGGCCACATTCGGCAAGGTCATCGCCGAGCCTGGCGGCGCCAACGGCGTATCGGCCAGGGTCACCGCCTGGCTAGACGCCCGCGCCCCGGACGAGGAGGCGCTGGATAAGACCGTCACCGAGATCCGTTCGGCCGCGGAAAGCTCCAGTGCCGAGCAGGGGGTGACGCTCACCGTGCACCCGGACTCCTACACCCCGGCCGTCCGCTTCGACCCGGGCCTGCGCGACCGGATCGTGAACGTGCTGGCCGCGGCCGGGGTGGACGCTCCGATCCTGCCTACCGGGGCCGGGCACGACGCCGGGATCCTGGCCGCCCGGATCCCGACCGCCATGCTGTTCGTCCGCAACCCGACCGGCGTCTCGCACTCGCCCGCCGAGCACGCCGACCCGGCCGACTGCGAAGCCGGCGTGCGCGCGCTCGCCCTGGTCCTCGAGGACCTGGCCCGTTGAACAGTGTTAGCCC
>Ga0318496_10000255_pt1 | contig 17308 bp, 16 predicted proteins | sample GRESIP109b1f22_FD_203296 | JGI IMG/M metagenome (GOLD analysis project Ga0318496, IMG submission 203296) | Tropical soil microbial communities from Luquillo Experimental Forest, Puerto Rico - GRE.SIPMG.109b1f22 | ecosystem: Environmental > Terrestrial > Soil > Tropical forest > Bulk soil... | reverse complement strand
GGGTTGTGGTTTCGGGGGTGGGTCGGCCTCGGACTCCCGCGAGCCGCGATCGTAGATTGAAGGCATGCTCCGCACGTTGGAACTCGTCGCCGATGCGCAGGGAAAGGTCTCGCTTCCCGCCGACCTGAAGGCCGCGCCCGGCTCCAAGGTCGTGGTCGTGGTCGAGGCCGCCGCGCCCGACCCTGCGCTGGCCAAGCCCGGTTGGGGACGCGACATGGTCCTTTGGGTCGCCGACGATTTCGACGAACCCCTTTCCGACGAGTTCTGGCTCGGGGCCGCGGAGCCACCCGCTTGAAGCGGATCCTCCTCGACACGCACGCCTTGATCTGGTGGCTCACCGACGATCCTCGCATCGGACGGCTTCGACAGGAGATCGAGGATTCCGGAGCGACTCCCGTCCTGAGCACCATCAGTCTCTGGGAGATCCAGTTCAAGGTCCAAGCAGGGAAGATCCGGTTCGATCGATCCGTTTCGGAAATCCAATCCGCCTTCGAATCGAACGGATTCGGGTGTCCGCTCCCCTTCGAGGGGCGGCATGTGGCCACGCTGGAAGGACTGCCCAGCATCCACAAGGATCCATTCGACCGGGCGTTGGTGGCACAAGCCATCTGCGAGGGCTTGGTCCTGGCGACCCACGACACTCTGGTGCTCCGGTACCCGGTCCTGACCCTCGCGCTCTGAGCGCGGTCAGATTTTGCGGGCCTGGATGCCCTTCTTCGCCAAGGCCGCCACGATCTTCTCGCGGTGGTCGCCCTGGATCTCGATCACGCCGTCCTTGACGGTTCCGCCGGTGCCGCAGGCCTGGCGCAGGGCCTTGCCCAGGTCTTCCAGCGGCGCGGGTGCCAAGGTCAGACCGGTCACGATGGTGACGCCTTTGCCGTTGCGACCGGAGGTCTCCAGCGAGACGCAGGGCCCCTTGGGCAGGTGCTTGCGGACCGGAGCGCCCGACGGAGCCGGCCCTCCCGAACGGGCACGGGCGGAGCCCATGGCTCCCTTCTGGGGGATGCGCCCCTGGAGGGCGGGATCGGAGGACCAGACGAGATCGTCGGACATGGGAATGCGAATGTAACCGCACCCCGTGCCGACCCCCGCGGAGCGTTCCTACCATGCAGGCTCCATGCTCCGGACCTTCGGCACCTTCCTCCTCCTGGGGCTGCGCGGCTTCGGCGGACCGGCGGCGCACCTCGCGCTGTTCCGCGCCCACTTCGTGGAGAAGCGCAAGCTCCTCACCGCCGAGGAATGGGGCGAGGTTCTCTCGATCTGCCAATTTCTGCCCGGACCCACTTCCAGCCAGGTGGGGATCCTGCTGGGCCGACGGATGGCCGGGAACGCGGGGGCTTTCGCGGCCTGGCTGGGATTCACCCTTCCTGCGGCGCTTCTCATGACCGCGCTCGCCTGGGCGGGCCGGACCTGGCCCCGCACCTTCCTGGACGCGCATTGGACCACCGGACTGCGCGCCGGCGCGATGGCCGTGGTGCTCCAGGCGGTGCTCGCCATGGCGGGCAACTTCTGGAAGGGCCGACTCCTCGCGTCGGTCGGGGTGGGGGCCGCGGTCCTTTCGCTGGTGTTCCCCGCCGCCTGGGGTCACATCCCCCTCCTGCTCCTGTGCGCCCTGGCAGGATCCCGATCGTTGCCCTCTCCCCTGGAGTCGGCCCCTTCCGCTTCTCGGGCACGCGATCCCTGGAAGCGGCATCTGTTCGCGCTGGTGGTCCTCTTCGCGGCCTTGCCGCTGGCCGCTTCGTGGATGGGGAGTCCCGCGTGGCGTTGCCTTTGGACCTTCGTGAAGGCGGGAGGTCTGGTGTTCGGTGGAGGCCATGTGGTGCTGCCGCTGTTGCAGTCCTCCTTCGTTCCCGAAGGGTGGGTCTCGGCGCGCGAATTCCTGGACGGCTACGGACTCGCCCAGGCGATGCCGGGGCCGCTCTTCTCCATCGCTTGCTGGCTGGGCGCCTTGGCCACGCCCTTCCCCGGGATTTGGGCTGGCTCCCTGCTCGGTCTCGCCGCCATCTACCTCCCCAGCGTTCCATTGTTGGGCCTCTCGCTGCGCGCCTGGAGCTGGGTCCGTGCCCGGTCGTGGGCGCGGGGCGCCGTCGCCGGAATCTGCGCCGGTTCCACGGGAATCCTCGCGGCCGCGCTGTGGCCCCTGGGCCGCGAATGCGCCAGCTCTCCACTGGGCGCCGGGTTGGCCCTGGTCGGGGCGGTGGCCCTGTGGCGAAAGGCCCCGGCCTGGTCGGTCCCGCTGGGCTGCGCGCTGGTGGCCGCGATCGCGGGTTAGGCCCACCCGTCCAGGTGCGCCAAGAGGCGCGCGCAGCAGGTGTCGATGTCCAACGCGCGGCGCAGGGAATCGAAGTCGGAATCCGTCCAGCGGGTGGGGGTGGCGAGGATCCGCTCCAGGGTGCCGGCCAGCGAGGAGGCATCGTCGGAGTGGAAGAGGTCGCCGCAGCCCAGGGTCTCCTGGAAGTCCCGGAAGAAGGGGATGTCGGAGGCCAGGTACGGGACGCCGTGGCTCACGGCCTCGGCGAGCGCGCCGCTCTGCGAGATCCAGCGGTAGGGGAACAGGGCCAGGCGCATGCGCGCGAAGGATTCGGCCTTGGCGCCATCGGGCATGTAGCCGCGGAACAGGATGCGCTCCCGGAACTCGGGGCGGACCTTGTCCTTCAGTTCGACGGCGTACTGCTCCTGGCCCACTCCGGGGGCACCCCAGATTTCTAGGACAGGAAATGTCCCCAAGGGTCGCGACTGGACCGCCTCCAGGACCAGGTCGTGGCCCTTCTTGCGACCGATCTGCCCGTAGAGGGCGAGGGTCTCGGGCGCTCGCGGCACTTCGCGGTCGGGTGGGTTCAGGATGGCGTGGGGGATGATCTCGGCCACCGGTGCGCCCAGGTCGCGCATCTCGCGCTCGTGCAGCCGCGTGTGGACCACGAAGGCTCCGGCGCGGGAGGCCACGGCCCGTTCGTAGCCCAGGTAGGCCGCCTTGAACGGAGGGAGCTTGTCCAAGTGGCGCGCGTAGGTGGTGGGGGTCTCGTGGGAGACCACCACGGTCCGCAGTCCTCGGCGCCGCGCCGCCTTCAAGAACCACGGCAGGAGCGGGCCCGAGCAGGTGGGCGTGTGTTGGACCAGCACCGAGGTCGCTCCGATCTTCCGCGCGACCGTCAAGGCCTGCATCCACTTCCAGGCGGTGGTCTTCTCGCCCCAGAAGTAGAGGCGGAAGGTCTCGACGCGGCGGCCCGCGCGCTCCAAGGCTTCCTTGTACCGGCCGGCGTAGTTGGACAGGCCGTTGTTCCGGCTGGGGAAGGGGCTGACCAGGAGGATGGGAGAGGAAGCCACGGCGGGGAAGTTAGTCTGCCCGTCCGGGCCGGGGCGGAAGGGCCACGGCCGTTCCGATGGGCACCGCGCGGAAGTCGGGTGCGGCGGGATCGAGGGCCCGCAGCGCCTCCAGGGTGTCGGCCGCCTCGCGCGGCCCGTCGTCGGCCAACGCGAAGGTGCCCCAGTGGATGGCCAGGCTCGTGCGGGCACCCAGGGTCTTCGCCGCCGCCAGCGCCTGGTCGGGGCCGATGTGCTGCGGCGCCATGAACCAGCGCGGCTGGAACGCCCCGATCGGGAGGAGGGCGAGGTCCACCGGACCCAAGCGGCGGAAGATCTCGGCGAACTGGGGGCCGTCGCCGGTGTCGCCGGCGAAGTAGACGCGCCCACCGCGCGTGGCCACCACGAAGCCGCCCCACAGCCGGTCGAACCGGTCCCAAAGCCAACGCGCGCCCCAGTGGCGCGAGGGGACCAGGGTGACGGTGTCGCCCGTGGGCAGCACGGTGGACTGCCACCAATCCAGCTCCACCACGCGTCGGAATCCGGCCTCGCGCACGAGTCCCCCCAGGCCGAGGGGGACGATCCCCACCGGATCCTTCCCCACGGCCAGACGGCGCAAGGTGGGAAGGTCGGTGTGGTCGTAGTGGTCGTGGCTCAGCAGGACCGCGTCGATCCGCGGCAGGTCCTCGAAGCGGACACCGGGTGCGGCCTTGCGCTTGGATCCCACCCACGACCAGGGGCCCACCCGCGGGCTCCAGACCGGATCGGTGAGGAAGTTCAGACCGGGGGCCTGGACCAGCACGGTGGCGTGCCCCACCCAGGTGGCCAGGAGCCCCGAGTCGACGCCGGCGGGGGGAACCGTGGGCGTCACGGGCAACGAGTCGGGCCAGGGCGCCGGATGGCGGTGGATCTGCCACTTCAGCACGTCGGAAAACGACGGATTCACCGGGGGGATGCTGTGGAACCTCTTGCCGTCGCAATGGTCGGAGACGGGATAGGTCCGGTTCGCGCACGACGAAAGGAGGGCGCACAAAGGAAGGATGCGGCGCATGGAAACCAATGTATCGCTCCCCGCTCCCGCGGCCCACGGGAACCTCGCGGGACCGGGTCCCGGGGGGAGTCAGCCCGTCAGCGCCTCGCCCAGGCGGTCGTCGGAGAGCCAGGCCGCCCAGCGGGTGCGTTCGGATTCGTCCAGCGGGAGATCGCCCGTGAGGATCTTGTCGACCCCTTCGCGCCAGCGTTCCAAGAGGCCGATGTGCTCTTGCAAGAGTCCCGCACGGCCCAGCGCCCCGCCCGACTGGTCCTGGCCTTCCAGGTCGCCGGCGCCGCGCTCCTCCAGGTCGATCTCGGCGATCTCGAAGCCGTCCTCGGTGGCCGCGAAGCGCTTGAGGCGCTCGACCTTCTCCTCGTCGGCGGGCAGCAAAAAGCACCAGCCCTGTCCGCCTCCGCGCCCCACGCGACCACGCAGTTGGTGCAACTGGGCCAATCCGAAGAACTCGGGGTGCTCGATCACCATCAGGTCGCAGTCGGGGACGTCGACGCCGACCTCGACCACCGTGGTGCACACCAGGGCCCGCACGCGCCCGTCGCGCAAAGCCTGGATGGCTTCGCCCTGCTCGGGCCCGTCCATGCGACCGTGCAGCACGCCCACGACATCCTCTCCCAACAGCCTCCGCAATCGCTCGGCCGATCCTTCGATGGAGGCCCCTTCCTCGCTTTCGTCGACGCGGGGAACCACCCAGAAGAGCTTCTGCCCTTTGGACAATTCCTGTTGGATCCACGAGAGCATGTCGGGGGTCTTCTCGGGCGAGACCACGCGGGTGCGCACCGGAAGCCGGTTCCCGGGGCGACCGCGCACCTCCAGCACCTCCATGTCGCCGTGCGCGCCCAGAAGGAGCGAGCGGGGGATGGGCGTGGCGCTCGCCGCCACCACGTGCGGGAAGGTCCCCTTGGCCACGAGCTTCTGGCGCTGCCCCACCCCGAAGCGGTGCTGCTCGTCGAACACCACCAGGGCGAGGTCGCGGAAGACCACCTCGTCGGACAGGAGCGCGTGGGTTCCCACCGCCACCGCCGCCTTGCCGTGGGCCAGGCGGGTCAGGGCCTGCGCGCGCTCCTCGCGCGTCTGGGCCGCCGAGAACCAAAGGACGGGGATGTCGTGCGGGGCGAGCCATTTGCGGAAGGTGGCCAGGTGCTGGCGCGCCAGGACCTCTGTGGGCGCGAGGACCGCCACCTGCGCCCCGGCCTCCAGGGCCCCGCAGGCCGAAAGCAGGCAGACCAGGGTCTTGCCGGATCCCACGTCGCCCTGCAGGAGGGCGTGGACCTGGTCGCCTCCGGAGAAGCGGCGCTCCAGGAAGTCGACCGCCGCCCCCTGGCTTTCGTGCAGCGAGAAGGGCAGGGCCGATTCCACCGACGGGCGCAGGAGCTTGGAGGGCACGAACTTCCGCCCCCGGCCAGACAGATCCTGTCTGCGCTTGCGCAGGCGCGCGAGGACCGGGAACCATTGGGCCGCCTGTTCGTGCAGCAGCAGCGCCTGCGACTGGGCCACCGACTCGGGCCGGTGGATCCGCAGGATCCGCTCGGCGCGAGGCAGCGAATTCCCCGAGCGCATGCAGCCGGGCAGGATCTCCGAGAGGTCGGCGCGGGCGAGCGCCGCCAGGGCCAGCTGCTGGATGGCGCGGTGGTCGACCTTGGCTTCGCGCAGGGACTGCGTGAGCCGGTAGACGGGGATGATGGAGCCCTTGGCCTCCTCGCCTTCCTTCAGGACCTCGAACTCGGGGTGCACGATCTGCAGCCCGCGAAAGCGCGTGGCGGTCCCCGAGACCAGCAGGCGCATGCCCCGTTCCAGCCGGTTGGCGATCCAGCGAGCGCCCCCGAACCACAAAAGCTCGATGCGCCCGGACGGATCGGAGGCCGAAGCCACCAGCCGTTCCCGACGGCCGCGCAGGAGGTTCACCAGATCCAGGCGCACATCGAGGAGGACATCCTCCCCCTCGCGGATCTCGGCGATCCGCCGCACCACGGTCCGGTCGATGTACCGGCGCGGCAGGTGGTCGACCAGGGCCTGGGGCGAGGAGATCCCCGACTCCTCCAGCGCCTTGCGCCGTCGCGGGGTCATGCCGGGCACCTGGTCCAGGAGGTGCACGACGGATTTCGTCTCCACGGCGGCGGGGACGGGCGCCGCCTTCGCGGTCCGGCGCGGTCGCCCCCCGCTCGCGGTCACGGGAGGACTTCCGCCTCCACCTCGCCCACGCCGTCGGCGGTGAGGCCCAGCTGGTCGGCGGCCTCGCGGGAGATGTCCAGGATGCGCTCCGGCTTCTGGGGCCCGCGGTCGTTCACGCGCAGCTCCACGGAGGTGGCCTTCTTGGGGTAGCTCACCTTCAGGCGGGTCCCGAAGGGCAGGGTGCGGTGGGCGCAGGTGAGCGCGGAGGGATCGAAGGTTTCGCCCGAGGCGGTCGACCGTCCCGCGAACTCCTTGCCGTAGTAGCTGGCCTGGCCCTTGATCACGGTCCCCGCCGGAAGCCGTCCCGAGGTGTCGATGGAGACTGGCCAGGAGGCCGAGTCGGGGGAGGCCGCGACGCTGGTCGAATCGGACCCGGCGGCTCGCGCGGCGGGCCGGGGCTTGGCGACGGCGGTCTTCTTCGTGGCCACCCGTCCGGTCGTCTTCCAGGTTCCGGTGTTGCGGTCGTAGCCCGTGCGGGGAGGGATCATCCCCGCGCAGCCGGTCAGGAGGAGTCCGGCGAGGGCCGTCGGGAGGAGGGAGGCTTTCACGTCGGGGCTCCTCAGTTGAAGTCTTCCGGTGTCAGGAACTGGTCCTCGGGCCGCGGCGGGATGGGCTCGGGGACGTCGGCCGGAAGCAGGCCGGAGGGATTGGGCTTGCGCGGTCCGAACTTGGTCCGCGTGGAATCGAGCTTCTCGGTGCCCTCCACGAAGTCGTCGTCGGCGTGGTGCTCGATCGTGCGCCCTTCCAGGAAGTCGCGCGGCTGACCCTTGAGGATGGCGTCGGCGCGCTGGGCCCACCGCGTGCCCGGCAGGCTGTCGACCACGCGCCGGTAGGCGGGCGCGGCCTTCGCGCTGTCGTGCAGGAGGTTGTCATGGATCCAGGCGACGGCCCAGTAGGCGCGCTTCCCGGGTTCGGTGACCCGGTCCTCCATGGCCGCGAAGGCGGCGGCAGCGGCCTTGGGGTCGCCCTTGTCCATCCACAGGATCTCGGCCTGCCGGTAGCGGGCCTCGGCGGAATCGGCCGCGGTCCGTTCGGTCACCGGCACTCCCGCGTTGCGCTGGGCCGCCTTGGCGAACTCGGTGCTCGGGTAGTCGCGCGCCACCTGGAGCCACGCCTCGCGGGCTCCACCCCCCGAATCGGACTTGGCGTCGTCGGCGATCCAGGCCAGCGCGTAGGAGGCGCGGGCCTTCTGGGGCCGCTTGGAGGAGGTGTCGGACAGGATCCGTCGGTACTGCGCCACCGCGCTGTCCCGGGAAGACAGGCGCAGCAGGTGCAGCTCCGCCAGGTCGAACAGCCAGTCGACGCGGGTGGAATCGACCACCTTCCGCTCGCGCAGCTTCCCGAGGTCCTGGAGGGCGTCGGCGAGGGACCGGTCCCGCTGCCCGAAGAAGCCCGCCCCCCCCACGCGCGCCCCGATCAGGTACACGCGCAGCGCTTCGCGGTCGTCGATCCGGCGCAACCGCGCGTCGTCGCCCAGCAGCAGCATGCCCTCGGCCACCTTTTCAGGGGGCTCCAGGAGGGTCTCCATCGCGCCCAGGTCGCGCAGGGCGTCGGAGAACCAGCCGTGGGCGAGCTCCAACCGCCCGAGCTCGAGGAGGATCTCCGACTCGGAACGCTTGTAGGTCCCCTTGGCCATGGCCCGCAGCTCCTTCACGCAGGCCTCGGCGGTCCCCGTCCGTTCCAGGGCCAGGGCGGCGTACAGGTGGGCGCGGAAGCGCTGGACGTAGGGCAGCCGGAGGATGTCGGGCAGGAGGAACTTCTCGCGGGCGTCGGCCCAGTCGGCCTGCGCCCAGGCCAGGGTCCCCGAGAGCCAGGCCGCCTGCGCCTTGCGGTCGGGATCGGCCTCGCGGATGGACAGGATCCGTCCCAGCTCCCGCCGGGCGGTCAGCGTGTCGAGCCGTCCCAGCGCGATCTGCGCCTTCAGCCAGGCGAGCCCCGCCGGGCCGCCCTCCACCTTCAGGCTGTCGAGCCGGGCCATCAGCTCGGTGGCCTGCTCGTAGCGCCCCAGGGCCACGAGGCACTCGATCTCCCCCTGGATGGCCGGCATGAGCCGCACGCTCCCCGGGTAGTGCTCCACGATCTCGTCGTAGGAGCGGTAGGCCCTGTCCCAGTCGGAGAGGCGCTGCTGGCTGCGGCCGATCACGATCAGCGCCTCGGCGTGCCAGGAACTGTCGTTGGGCCAGAGCTCCAGGACCTTGGCTCCCTTGGTGATCGCGCGCAGGTAGAGGGTCCGCTCGTCGGCGGAGACCGGCACGGTGTCCAGCGGGTTCTTCCGGAAGCGCCTCTCCCGCGAGATCTCGGCGAGCTCCCAGGCCTTGCGCGCGTTGAACAGCGTGTTGAGCCACAGGCATCCGGAGAGGAGGCCCGAACCGGAGATCGCCGCGGCGAGGGCGATCCAGCGGCGCAACGAGGTGCGGTTCATCCCCGGGTCATTCCCAGAGGGGTTCCCACGGGACCTGGGCCCACACGCCCGCGCCACCGCGCGACAGGAGCGAGCGGACCCGCCCGATCTCGGCGGCCTCGGGCTCCTCGTCCAGGCTCCGCGAAAGGGCCTGCGCCGCCAACCCGACGCTCGCCGTCCATCCCCGGCGGGGAGGCGCCGACCACACGACCGGCGCCGTGGCGGGAAGTCCCGCCTTCTCGCGGGCCCAGAGCACGGCGTCGTCGACGTCCCCGACGGCGTCGACCAGTCCGACTTCGACCGCCCGACCGCCGGAGAAGATCCGGCCCCCGTCGACCCGGAGGAAGGCCGCGCTGTCCAGATGGCGGTGCGAGCGCACCTGCTCGGCGAAGTCCCGGTGGGCGTCCTCGACGAATTCCGCCACCCGCGCGGTCTCCAGCGAATCGAAGGGGACGAACGGACTCATGGCCCCGGCGTGGGGCGCGGTCTTGATCCGCTCCACGCGGATCCCGAGCGAATCCATGAGTCCCTGGACGTTTGCCTTGGCGGCGAAGGCCCCGATGGAACCCACCATGGCCTCGGGCTCGGCGTAGATGCGGGCGGCGGGGAGGGCGAAGAGGTAGGCGCCCGATGCGGCCACCGATCCCATGCTGACCACCACCGTCTTGCGGGCCGCGAGCTTCTCGACGGCGTGGCGCAGGCGCTCGGAACCGGCGACCGATCCACCCGGCGAGTTCACGCGCAGCACCACGGCTCCCACCGACGGATCGGCGCGCAGCTTGTCGATCTCGCGGACGGCCTTCTCGGCGGAGAGCGAACGCGACCACGGGGCCATCCCGGCTTCGCCTTCGCGGTCGACCACCTGCCCGTCGAGGAGGAGCACGGCCACCCGTCGCCCCTCGCCCCAGGTCTCGCGGGCCTCGCCGTGCAAGGGCAACGCCAGCGGGCCGCGCTTGGGAACTCCCGCCCAGGCGCCGAGGTCGGCCTCTTCCAGGAGGGTGTCGACCACGCGGGCCCGGACGGCCGCCTTCGGAAGCACCGAGCCGGAATCGACGAAGGCCACCAGGGCGGCGGGATCGAGGTGCCGGTCGGTCACCACGCCGGCCATCACGGAGGAGTCGAGGTCGAACAGCAGGTGTTCGAGGTCCTCGCGGGCCTGGGGCGACATCCGGTCGGCCTCGAAGGGCTCCATCGCCGACTTCCACGGTCCGGTCTTCACCACCTGCACCTGCACGCCGTGGCGGCGCAGCGCTCCGCCGAAGTAGGGAAGATCCATGGCGAATCCGCGGGAGCGGACCATCCCCTCGGGATCCAGGGCGGCGTGGTTGGCCGAGGCGAGGACCGCGAGGGTCCCCATGTCGAGGTCGCGGGCCCAGGCCCAGACCTCGATCCCGTGCGAGCGCAGGAACAGGATCTGTCGGCGCAGTTCGCCGGCGGCGACCGGTCCCAGCGGCTTGTTCCCCAGGTCGATGGCGACCGTGCGCAGACCGCTCACCGAAGCCATCTCGACGAAGTCGGCGCGCACCCGGCGCAGGCCTCCGCCCAAGTCGGAGAGGTCGGCGGGGATCCGGTAGACCAGCACCGGCGACTGGGCGACGGAGGCCGGGCGGGACTGGCCCGAGAACTTCACCCCCAGGCCCTGGAACTCCGAGCTGGACGGCTGCGGCGCCGGGGCGGAGCGCCCGAAGATGGAGAGGTTCGGCGCCACCTGGATCGCGACCGCGCCGCCGATCCGATCGGGATGCAGAGGGTCGACCCGACCATCGAGGGTCAGCCAGGGCACCGGGCGGATGCGGGCGGCCGCCTCCCAGACGGGTTGGTCCCACGAGAGGCGCGACCAGGCGGGACCGGTCAGCCAGGCCTCCATCCCCACCTGCAGGTCGACCGCTCCGGTGGGACGGAAGGCCACGCCCAGGGCGTTGCCCCCGTTCCGGGACGGATCGCGGCTGCGCCAGTTGGGGATCGACCAGCCCACCGAAAGCTGGGGGACCGGCTGCCACAACAGACCCAGATCGAGGCTCCACCCCTGGACCTGGCCGTCGATCTTGTGCCGGACCCCGGTGGCACCCGCGTACAAGCCGCGGCCCAGATACCCGCCCAGACCCAGGCGGAAATCCGATTCGCGGACCGAAGTGACCCACGTGCCCGGCAGTTCGTCCCATCCCGCGGCGAATCCGTCGACGCCTCCGGCGAGCAGGTCCTGGCTCTGGTCCTGCCGACCGGCGGTCTGGGCGCCCAGCTCCCAGGACTTCATGCGCCCCAGGCCGGCGGGGTTGGTCTGCATCGACCAGATTCCGTCGGGATCGGCCACCCCGAAGGGGGTCGGCACCAGCTGCGTGGCGGCCACGAGGCCGGGGAGGATCAGTGCGGAGCGGACGACGGTCTTCACGCGCTCCAAAGTAGGGATTTTGGGCGGTTGTCGGCGGTCAGGGACCGTAGGAACGCGCGCCGACCGGTTGGAGGAGCGGCAATACGAACAGGAGGGCCACCTGGAGCTGCCACAGACGGTACATCCGGTCGTGGTCCCGGTCGGTGTGGTAGGGCACCTGGTTGAGATCCAGGTGGCGGGCCCAGGACCGGAAGCGCCGCGCGGGCCACACGTCCAGGCCCAGCAGGGCGACCAGGACGGGCAGGCGGATCCAGGGATGGCCTTCCCATCCACCCGTGGAGGTCACCAGGAAATGGAGGCCGATCCCGCCGGTGAAATGGACCAGGGCCCCGATCCACAGGAGCCGGTCGGATCGGCGGACCATGCGCGCCTCGCGCACCGAGAGGGTGCGTCGCAGGCAGAAGCCGCGGCCCAGCACGCCGCCCGCCAGAAGGATCAGACCCGCCGAACTCCAGCCGTCGGCCAGCACGTGCAGGAATCGGAGGCCCGGGCTCACCGGCGACCCCGGGCGGCTTCGACGGCGTCCACGAGGATGCGCGCGGCCGACGCGATGTCGGGGGCCTGGGTGACCTCGGTGACCACCGCCACGCGGTCGGCTCCGGCGGCCACCACCTGGGCGGCGTTCGAGAGCTTGATGCCACCCATGGTGGTGACCGGAACGGTCGACAGGGCGGTCACGGCGCGCACCATCTCCAGGCCCACCGGTGCGATGGCCACCTGCTTGGTGGCGGTGGGGAAAACGGGTCCGATGTTGATGTAGTCGGCCCCCTGGGCGATGGCTTCGCGAGCCTGTTCCACCGAATGGGTCGATCGTCCCACGATCTTTCCCGCACCCAGCAGCGCGCGCGCGTCGGCGGTGGGGAGGTCGTCCTGTCCCAGGTGCACCCCGTCGCAATCGACCGCTGCGGCGATGTCGACGCGGTCGTTCAGCAGGAGCCACACACCCAGCTCGCGGCAAAGCGCGGAGAGGGCCCGGGCCTTCTCCAGGTACGTCCGGGCGGTGGCCGACTTGTCGCGGTACTGGAACAACCGGATCCCTCCGGCGGCGGCCGCGCGGACCACCTCCAGCTCGCTGCGGCCGTGGGAAAGCTGGGGATCGGTGACCAGGTAGACGGCTACCCGCGCGAAGTCGACGGACATGCGCGGAAGGTACTCACCGGCGCGCCGCGTTGTTCCCTTCGCCCCACAACTGGCGGTGGTTCAGCCGCTCGCGGAAGGGGTTCGCGCGGGGCAGCACCTCGACGATCGCGTAGGCGGGATCGAGGATGTCGCGCGCAGGGTAGATGTGGAGGAGCTTCTCGTCGGCGTCGGCGACCACCCGGACCTCGGGGGCCTTCAGGTTCTCGGTGCGCCGGGTGACCACGGCCGTCTCGCGGCTGGCCAGGCGCACCATGAGGCCGGGCGCGAACAGCCCCAGGACCCGCACGAAGCTCTGCGACAGTTCCTCGTCGACGATGGAACCGCGCGTCTGGAAGATGCTGTGGACGGCGTTGGGCGACTGGATCGCGGGCCGGTAGGCCCGGGGCTTGGTCATGGCCGAGTAGATGTCGGCGATGCCCAGCAGGCAGGCGTTCTCCTGGACCGCGTCGCCGGAGACTCCGCGGGGGTATCCGCTGCCGTTGAGGCGTTCGTGGTGCTGCTCCACCGCCAGGAGCCAGGCGGGATCGCGCACGCCCGCGTCGCGCAGGAGCCGCGCGCTTTCCAGCGGGTGGAGTCGGACCTGCTCCTGCTGTTCCTCCGAGAGGGGATCGCTCTGGCGTTCCAGTTCGTCCTGCAGTTCCAGGAACCCGACGTCGCGCGTGAGGGCCGCGGCCACCAGGGTGCGGCGGACGTCGGCAGCCGTTCCGCGGGACGCGGCGACCAGCTCGCAGACCGCCGCCGAGTGGAGGGCGTGGAGGGTCCCGTAGCGCGTGGCGCCCGAGAGTTCCAGCGCGGCGAGGAGAGCATCGGTGTCGCGCTGCAATTGGACCTGGATGCCTCGCGACAATTCGAGGATGCGGTCGGGAAGCCCGGTGCCCTTGCCATTGAGGAGCTCGGAGAAGATCTCCTCCAGCTGCAGGGAGAGACGCTCCACGGGCTGGAAGAACTTGGGTTGGACCGAACCTCCGTCGGAAGCCCGCGGTGGTTGCCTCCACAGGCTGGGTGGCGGAGCGGTGTCCATCGCCGCCACCCGGACGGGCTCGTCTTCCCGCAGGAATCCGCGGGTCCACAAGGCGCGGGCCTGGGTGTCGTCGGCCACCGCCATGCCCTTGGGGAGGAGGACGCGACCGGCACTGTCGACGACGTCCCAATCCAATCGGCTCCCCGGAGCGAGCATGTCGAGTTCGATCTGGCGCAGAGGCATGACGACCTCCATTATGCCAGACCAATCCCCGCGTGTACAGGGTTTCGGTGCCGCTTTCGTCCGTTCCCCCCCCGGCGACGGTATCTTTTCCTCCCCGCGGCGGCCGCAGATGGCGGCTTGGCCATTCCCCAGTGGAGGAGACAGATGGACCAGGTGCGCAGCATGACAGGATTCGGAACCGGCTCGGCGAAGGCCGGCCCACGCATCGTGCGCGTCGAGGTCCGCTCGGTGAACGGGCGATTCATGGAACTCCAACTCCGCCTTCCGCGCCCGTTGCAGACCCACGAATTCGCCCTGCGCGAACTGGTGCAGGGGAAGGTGGGCCGGGGATCGGTCACCGTGCAGGCCGTGGTCGAGGAATCGGGCGAAGGACGCACCGGCGGCCTGGACTGGTCGGCCCTCTCCCGCGAGCTGCGCGAAGTCTCCGCCGAGGCGGGACTCGAAGGGGAGATCACCCTGGAGAACCTCCTGCGCTGGGCCCAGGTCCGCAAGGGCGAGGAGTCCGGCGAGGTCGCCGATCCGGCCCTGAAGGAATCGTTCCTGGAGGCCGCGGCCCAGGCCCTGGTCGAGCACCAGGCCTTCCGCGTCCGCGAAGGAGCTTCCCTCTCCGCCGACATCCTCGCGCGCCTGGCCCGCATCGAGGAAGCGGCGTCGAAGATCCCCGCGCTGGCGCGGGCCACGCTGGAGAAGGTGCGCGAGACCCTCGAGGCGCGCATCCGCGAATACCTCGACGGCAAGGAGTTCGACGCCGCGCGCGTGGCCCAGGAGATCGGGCACATGTCCGAACGCCTGGACGTCCAGGAGGAGATGACCCGGCTCGCCACCCACGTCGCGGCCTTCCGCAAGACCTTCGCCGACGGCGGGGCGGTGGGCAAGCGGATCGGGTTCCTCCTGCAGGAGATGCTGCGCGAGACCAACACCACCGGCTCCAAGTGCCAGGACGCGGCCATCACCGCGCTGGTGATCTCCATGAAGGAGGAGCTGGAGGCCATCCGCGAGCAGGCCGCGAACCTGGAGTAGGAACTTGTCCTTCTTCTGCCCCCACCAGGACGGGACCCGCGAGATCTGCCACCGGCTGGGAGGACTCGCGTGCCGCCCCGGCCTGGCCGGTTGCGCTCTGTTCGGGAAGGTGGTCCGGCTGGAGGATGTCGAGAAGGCGCGCGCTCCGCGGAGCCGCCGCAAGGATCCGGGAATTCTTGCCGACCGCGGCTGAGCCCGATCTCGACGGCCTCTGCGAAGCCTTCCTGCTCACCCGCGGCGAGGGCGACGCCGCCCACGACCTCGACCATGTGCGCCGCGTGGTGGTCGCCGCCGCCGACCTCTGCGCCCCGGAAGGCGCGAACGAGCGCCTGGTCCGCGCGGCGGCCTGGCTCCACGACTGCGTGCACGTGGCCAAGGACTCCCCCGACCGCTCCCGCGCCAGCCGGATGTGCGCGAACGAGGCCGGACGGTTCCTGCGCGGCCTGGGATGGACGGAATCCGACGTCCTGGCGGTGGAGCACGCCGTGGAAGCCCATTCCTTCACGGCCGGGATCGAGCCGCGCACGCCGGAGGCCCGCGTGGTGCAGGACGCCGACCGGCTCGACGCCCTGGGCGCGCACGGGCTGGCCCGCAACCTCATGCTCGCGGGCTCGTGGAACGGGCGCCTCGCCCACCCCACCGACCCCTGGGCCCGCCGACGACCGCTCGACGACCGCGCCTGGGCGGTGGACCACCACTTCGCCAAGCTCCTGCGCCTGCCGGGCACCATGAAGACCGCCGCCGGTCGCCGCGAAGCCGTGCGCCGGGCGGACTTCCTCAAGCTCTTCCTGCGCGAACTCGCCCGCGAACGCGGGATCGATCCCCCCGAGGAGGCGCTGGGCTAGTCCGCTTCGGGGCGCCGGACCTCGTTCAGGTCCTGCCCGAAGCGCCGGGCCTCCTCCTTGGCCTTGCGCCGGGCGAACCAGGCGCGCACGGCGGCGACCAGCGCGAGCACGCCGACCACGATCAGCTTCTTCGCGGCGATCAGGAGGGCGAGGAGTCCCTTGAACAGACCGGCCTTCGCGGCCACCGCCGCACCGCCGGCCACCAGCGCCGCGATGCCGAACTTGGCCATCTTGTCCTTGCCGGAATCGAAGTCGGAGTAGGCGTTCCCGGGCGTGAAGGAGGCCGCGGGCAGGAGACGACGCATCCCCGACTGGACCACCCCCAGCATGTCCATGGAACTCACCGCGTTCAGGTTGAGCACGCCCACCCGCCCCAGGACACGGACGTTGTAGTTGAGCGTGTGCCGCGGGGAGCCGAAGTCGATCTCCTTGGCCCAGTAGAGCTTGCGCGCCGAACGGGCGTAGGTGGGTCGTTCGGCCCAGCCGACCAGATGCACCGGCGGGAAGCCCTGCTTGTTCCGCTCGGCGTTGCCCTCCTCGGTGCGCTTGCGCATGTCGTCCAGCAGCTTGGAGTAGTCGATGGATTCGGCGTCCTTGTCGTCGACGTGCCCGTCCTCCTCGTAGGTGAGGACCACGCCCCAGCTCGAATCGCCCCGCGGGGCCATGCCCGGCCCGAACACCATCCCCAGGGTCCCCTCTCCGTCGGGGTTCCCCCAGAGGTCCTCGAGGACGGTCTTCGAGTCGGCGGGGTCCAGGTAGCGGAATCCGTCGGGGAGGTCCAGACGGGCGACGCCTCCGGGCAGATCCACGGTTCCCGTCCGCCAGCGGAGGGAAGCCTCCTTTTCGAGCAGGGCGGCGGCGCGGGCGGCGGTGTCGAAGGATTGGGAATCGGCGGAGGCGATGGCCGCGACGACCAGGAGATGCGTGAGGAACATGTCGGGCATTGTAGCTCCGCGAGACCGCGGAAAGAGCCGGTATTGGGATATTTGGTCCCATCATGTCCGGTCTGTACCTCGTCGACGCCATGGCCCTGGCCTACCGCTCCTTCTTCGCGCTCATGCGCACGGGGATGCGCGCGCCCGACGGGAGGCCCACAACGGCCGTCCACGGCTTCGCCTTCGCGCTCCTGCGCGTGGTGGAGAGCCGAGGCCCCTCGCACATGGCCATCGCCCGCGACCTGCCCGGGCCCACCTTCCGCCACGACCTGTATCCCGACTACAAGGCCCAGCGCCAACCCATGCCCGACGACCTGCGCGCCCAGATCCCGCTGGTCGAGGAGCTGTGCGCCGCCTGCGGCCTGCCCATGGTCTCGCTGCCCGGATACGAGGCCGACGACCTGATGGCGACCTACGCGCGGATCGGCGCGCAGGCCGGTGTTCCCGTGTTCCTCATGACCCGCGACAAGGACCTGATGGCCATGGTCGGCGAAGGGGTCCGCCTGTTCGATCCGGGACGTGGATCGGAGCGCCCCGAGGAGATCGACCCCGTCTGGGTGAAGGGGAAGTTCGGCGTGGAACCCGGCCAGATCCGCGACTACCTGGCATTGGTCGGCGACGCCTCCGACAACGTGCCGGGCGTTCCGCGCGTGGGCGAGAAGACCGCCGCCGAACTGCTCTCGCGCTACCCCGACATCGATTCCATCTACGCGCACCTCGACGAGATCGGCGCGACCAAGAAGGCGCTGCGCAAGAACCTCGAGGAGGGACGCGCCTCCATGGAGCTCTCGCGGACCCTGGTCACCCTGCGCGACGACCTGGAGCCGCCGCTCCCGCTGGAATCGCTCGAGTTC
>Ga0318496_10000251_pt1 | contig 17452 bp, 15 predicted proteins | sample GRESIP109b1f22_FD_203296 | JGI IMG/M metagenome (GOLD analysis project Ga0318496, IMG submission 203296) | Tropical soil microbial communities from Luquillo Experimental Forest, Puerto Rico - GRE.SIPMG.109b1f22 | ecosystem: Environmental > Terrestrial > Soil > Tropical forest > Bulk soil... | reverse complement strand
GGCGGGCGGATGTCGTGTGGCAGGGGGGTGTCGTGTAGCAGGATGAGGGCATGCTGGTCGTTCATGTTCATGTGCGGGTCCGGCCGGGGCAGGTCGAGGAGTTCATCGCCGCGACGCTGGGCAACGCGCGGGCGTCGCTGGCCGAGCCGGGCGCGCTGCGCTTCGACGTCATCCAGGATGAGGCCGATCCGGCGCACGTGGTGCTGGTCGAGGTCTACCGGGACGCGGACGCCTCGGCGGCGCACAAGCTGACGCCGCACTATGCGACCTGGCGTGACGCGGTCGCCGAGATGATGGCCGAGCCGCGGGCATCGACCCGGTTCTCCGCGGTGTTCCCGTCGGACCGCGCGGGCTGGGTGAGCGGCGCGCCATGACGGCGGCGGGGTTCGAGTTCGCCACCGCAGGCCGCATCGTAGCCGGAGCCGGGCGGGCCGCCGAACTGCCGGACGTACTGGCCGGACTCGGATCGCGCGTGCTGGTGTGCACGGGGGCGAACCCGGCGCGTCATGCGGGCCTGCTGGCCGGGCTGGGGCGGCCGGCCGCGGCGTTTCCGGTGGCCGGCGAGCCGACGGTCGAACTGGCGCGTGCCGCGGTCGCGGTCGCGCGTGAGCACGGCGCCGACGTCGTCGCCGCGATCGGCGGCGGCAGCGTGATGGACCTCGGCAAGGCGGTCGCCGCGCTGCTGGCCAACGGCGGTGACCCGCTCGACTACCTGGAGGTGGTCGGGTCCGGGCAGAAGATCACCCAGCCTGCCGTGCCCTGCGTCGCGGTGCCCACCACGGCAGGCACCGGGGCGGAGGTGACCGCGAACGCGGTGCTGGCCGTACCGGAGCACCGGCTCAAGGCGAGCCTGCGCAGCCCGCTGATGATCCCGCGGGTAGCACTCGTCGATCCGGTCCTCGCCCTGTCCTGTCCGCCGCCGGTCACGGCGGCCAGCGGCCTGGACGCGCTGACCCAGTGCCTGGAGCCGTTCGTCTCGGTCCGGGCCACCCCGCTGACCGATGGGCTGGCCCGCGAGGGGCTGCGCCGCGCGGCGACCGGCCTGCGCGCCGCCCACGCCGACGGCGGCGACCTGGCGGCCCGGACGGACATGGCCATCTGCGCGCTGCTGGGCGGCATGGCACTGGCCAACGCCAAGCTGGGGGCGGTACACGGGCTGGCCGGAGTGATCGGCGGGACCGCGGACGTGCCGCACGGCATGGCCTGCGCCGCGCTGCTGGGCCCGGTCATCGAGGCCAACGTGCGGACCCTGCAGTCCGGCGCGCCCGGCTCCCCCGTCCTGGACCGGTACGCCGAGGTGGCCCGGCTGCTGACCGGGGACGCCGGCGCATCCATCCAGGACGGCCTGGCCTGGATCCGCGAGACCCTCACCCTGCTCGGCGTATCCGGGCTGGCCGGGTTCGGCCTCGGGCGCGAAGACGCCGATGACATCGCGGCCAAGGCCCTGACCTCGAGCAGCATGCAGGGCAACCCTGTCGCGCTGAGCCAGGGCCAGCTGAAGGCCGTCCTGCTGGAGGCGCTGTGATCAGCCGCCGGGTGCTCGCCGTCGTGTCCGGCCTGCTGATCCTGCTCCCCGCGGCCTGCACGGGGGCTCCGTCCGCGCCCAGGCCCGCGACCTCGGCGAGCCGGCCCCTCGCCTCGGCCAGCCAGGGTCAGGCGGGACTGGCCGGGACGCGACGTCACGCTGGCGAGGCCGCGGGCACGGTCACGCTGGCCTTCGCCGGGGACGTGAACTTCGCCGGGCGCACGGCACGGCTGCTGAGCGACCCGGCCACCGCGTTCGGCCCGATCACGGCGGTGCTCAAGTCGGCTGACTTCGCCGCGGTGAACCTGGAGACCGCGGTCACCAGCCGCGGCGCGCCGCAGCCCAAGACCTTTCATTTCCGCGCCGCGCCGGCCGCTTTCACCGCGTTGCGCGACGCCGGCATCGACCTGGTCACGATGGCCAACAACCACGTCCTTGACTACGGGCCAGTCGGCCTGGCCGACACGCTGGCCGCGGCCGGGGCCGCCCGGTTCCCCTACGTGGGGATCGGGACCAGTGCCGCCGCGGCCTGGGCGCCGTACCTGACCACGATCAAGGGCGTGCGGATCGCGGTGATCGGCGTCTCCCAGGTGACCGAGCTCGCCTCCTCCTGGGTGGCGACGCCCAGCCGTCCCGGCGAGGCCAACGCGATCGACCTGCGCCGTACCCTGGCGGCCGTCCGGTCGGCCAAACGGCTGGCCAGCATCGTGATCGTGTTCATGCACTGGGGCACCGAAGGCCAGGCCTGCCCGGACCAGGCTCAGCTGTCCCTGGCACGCCGGCTCGCGGCCGCCGGGGCCAGTATCATCGTCGGCGCGCACGCGCACATGCTGCAGGGGTCCGGCTGGCTCGGCCGTACCTTCGTCGCGTACGGCCTGGGCAATTTCCTATGGTGGGAGCGTTCCTACAGCACGGCCACCGGCGTCCTGGAACTCACCGTGCACCCGCGCGCGCCGCTGACCGCGCGGTTCATGCCCGCGGTCGTCTCCGGCACCGGCCGGCCCGTTCCCGACCGCGGCGCCGCGGCGCGGCGGGCCGCCGCGCACTACGCCGGCCTGCGCGCGTGCGCCGGGCTGGCCGCGCGACCGTCCTGACCGCGGGCCGGCGGCCGCACCGGCCAGAACAGGAACACGCCGGCGGGCCCGGCCAGTTGCCGGAACGGCAGCGAGCCGAACATGGCCGCCAGCCGAGCCCAGCCACCGCCGTCCCGCTCCTCGTGGTCCTCATGGTCGATCGGGTCGCGCAGGTGATCCGGATGCGTCAGCATGGCAGGCTCCCGTCGGTAGCTGATCGCTTCACTGTCGGCCCGCGACCCTCCCGGGCACATGCGTGCCAGTACTTAGTGCGCCACCGGACTTTGCCGTGGACGGCGGACGCCCGGGCGCGGGAATATGGCCGCATGTCTGAAGTGGCCCCTGGCCTGGGCATCCTGGCCGGGCGCGACCGGGAGCTCGGCACGCTGCGGCGGTGGCTGGCCGAGGCGCTGGCCGGTCACGGGCGGCTGGTCGTGCTGACCGGGCCGCCGGGGATCGGCAAGACGCGGCTGGCCGAGGAGGTGGCCGACGGCGCGCGGCGGGCCGGGCAGCGGGTGCTGCGGGGCCGGGCCGTCGAAGACCCGGGCGCACCGCCGTTGTGGCCGTGGCGGCGGATACTCGACGCCGTCGAGGGCGCCGGCGAAGGAGACGGGCTGACCGCGGATCCTGGCGGCGCCCGGGCCGATGACCTGGCCGCGGCCAGGTTCCGCGCGGCCGCCGCGGCGGCCGACTCGCTGACCGCCGCGGCGCGGGCGGACGGTCTGCTCATCGTGCTCGAGGACCTGCACTGGGCCGACCACGCCTCGTTGTTCCTGCTGCGGGAGCTCACGGCCGAACTGCCCGCCTCCCGGCTGCTGGTGCTGGCCACCTGCCGGGACACCGCCGGTGATCCCTGGCGGACCGCGCTGGGCGACCTGAGCCGACTGCCCGGCCTGCAGGTGATGCGGCTCCCCCCGCTCGGCGAGGCGGCCGTGGACGAGATCCTGAAGACGGCCGGCCTGGCCGCGGATCCGGATCTAGCGCGATTCGTGCACGCCAGGTCGGAGGGCAACCCGCTGTACGTGGCGACGCTGGCCCGGGTGCTGGCGGCACGCCCCGAGGCCGCGCCCGACGCCGACGCGGTGGCGCGCGTCGCGGGGGCCAGCGCGGAGATCAGCCACCTGGTCTCGTCGCTGACGGCCGGCCTGGACCGGGGCGCACGGGATCTGCTAGCGGCCGCGAGCGTGCTGGGCACGGAGTTCGGCGCCGAGCTGGCCGCCGCGGTCGGCTGCGGCGGTCAGGATGTGCTGGCGGCATTGGCGGCCGCGGAGGCCCGCGGGCTGGTCACCGGGCCGGCGAGCCGCCTGGGCGGCTGGCGGTTCAGCCACGCCCTGATCCGCGACGGCATCTACGCCGACCTCGGCGAAGACCAGCGGGTCGCGCTGCACGGCCGCGCCGCCGCGGCCCTCGGTCCGCTGGCCCGGCAGGCTCCCGAACGAGGCGGCGAGGTCGCCGCGCACCTGCTGCGGGCGGCTCCGGACCAGGCGGCCCTGCGCCAGGCCGCGGACTGGGCCCGGGCCGCCGCGACGGCGGCGACGGTTGCGCTGGCCTTCGAGGACGCGGCCGGCTACCTGGCCACCGCGCTGACCGCCGCCGAGGCCGCCGGGGCGGACGACGCCGATCGCGCCGGGCTGCTCATCGAACTGGCTGCGGCGCAATACCGGGCCGGCCAGCTCGGCGCGAGCCTGCAGCACGCGGTCGCTGCCGCGCAGGCCGCCGAACGCGCCCGGCGAGCCGACCTCGTTGCCGAGGCGGCTCTGGTGGTGCGCGGCGTCGGGCATCACCAGGTCGCCATGACGCTACTCGGGCTGTGCGACCGGGCGCTGTGTGATCCGGCGCTGGCCGATCCCGGCGCCCCGGCTGCGCGGAAGGCGCGGCTGCTCGCCCAGCGGGCCTCGGCGCTGGCCGAACTCGGCGACATGGAAGCCGCCGACACCGAGTCGGCCGCCGCCATGACCGCGGCCCGCGCGGCCGGCGACCCGGTCGCGGAACTCGACGCCATCCGCGCCCGGGTGGCCGCGCTCTCGGCTCCGCAGCTTCGCACGCAGTGGTGGCAGCTGGGCGCCAGGACCGTCGAGCTCGCCACCGCCACCGGCCAGCCGATCGCCGCCGCGCTCGGCCGGGTGTGGCGGATCGACGCGGCCTACGCGCTCGCGGACATCGAGGCGGCCGATACCGAGATCGCCCTGCTCGCGCAGCTGGCCGAGTCGACCCGGCTGCCGCTGGCCCGCTGGCACCTGCTCCGCCAGCAAGCCTCGCGCGCGGCGCTGGTCGGCCAGTTCGCGGTCGCGCGGGACCGCTCGGAGCAGGCGCGCCGGCTCGCGATCCGGATCCAGGACCCGTCCGGAGCGGGCATCTCCTACTCGTTCGCCGTCTGGCTCGCGGTCATCCGCGGCGACGCCGCCGAGCTCCAGCCGGATTTCTTCGAGGCCGCCGCGGACGCCCCGCCGATTCCGGTCGTCCGGGCCTCGCACGCCCTGGGGCTGTTCGCGGCCGGCCGTGCCGACGAGGCGCGGGCCATCTACGAGACGCTACGTCAGCTACCCGCCGCCGAGGACAGGGACATCCGGACCTTCGGCGCGCTCGCGCTGCTGCTGAACCTGATCATCGCGTTCCGGGACACCGAGACGGCGTCCGCCACCTACGACATGTTCCACTCGCACATCGAGCACAGCGGTCTCATCGGGTCCGGGCTGATGGCCCTGATGGGCTCGCTGCACTGGCCGCTGGGCCAGCTGGCGGCGCTGCTGGGCCGGACCGATCTGGCCCTGGATCACTTCGCCTCGGCCCAGGCGGTGCACACCCGGCTCGGCGCCCGGCCCCTGGTCGCCCTGACCCGGCTGGATACGGCGGCCGTGCTGCGGGATCGCGGCACCCGCGAGGACCTGGCGCGGGCCAGGGAACTCGCCCGGCAGGCCGCCGCCGAGGCGCGCCGCCTGGACATGCCCGGCCCGGCCGGCCGGGCCGGGCGCCTCGCCGGTGAGCTCGAGCAGGCCATCGGAGCCGGCGATCCGCTGACCCGGCGCGAACGGGAGATAGCGGAACTCGTCTCCGACGGCCTCACCAACCGGGCGATCGCCAGCCGGCTGGTCCTGTCCGAGCGGACCGTCGAGGGCCACGTCCGCAGCGCCCTGGCCAAGCTGCGGCTGACCAACCGGACCGAGCTGGCGGCGTGGGCGCTGCGGGACCCCGGGTCGTAACGCCCGGCCGCGGCGCCACCACGGGCGGCGTCGCGGCGGATCCGGATCCGGGTGCGGGTCCGGGTACGGGCGGGCGCCGGGCGCCGGAGCAGACGGGCGGTGCCGGGCGTCCCTCCACCGGGCGACCATCGCTTCCTCGCCGACCAGCCGCAGGAACACCGGCGGCCCGGTGGGGATCCGGCGCCATTCCAGGATCCGCCGGTTGAGGCCCCTGACGACCTCGCGGACCTCGTCCTCGGAGTTCAGGTCCTGGACCGTCCCGGCGAGCCGTTCGATCTCCTTGCGCAGCCGCAGCGGGGTGGGCAGCAGTTCGTCGGCGGACACGCCCTCGCGGCGCAGGTAGTCCTGCAGCCAGGCCTCCGTCCCGCCCCGGCGCGGGATCGGCTTGCCCGCCCCGGGCAGGTTGTCGAAGGCACCCCGCTCGGCCGCCTCGGCGATCTGCTGGTCGACCCACGAGGCGAAGCCGATGTCCCGCGGTTTGCGCTCGGTCATGCCGATTTCCATGCTAGCCGCGTCATGAACCCCGGGTTCAGTACGTTCGGGGGCGCGGGTCAGCACGGGTCAGCGCAGGCCGGCCACTGCCGCCAGGCCGGCTTCGACGGCCCGGGCGGCCCCGTCCGGGTCGGGGTCCGCGAGCAGGACGAGCCGGTGCACGCCGATCGCGGCGAACTCGGCGGCCCGTTCGGCCGTCATTTGGCCTCGCGGCGTCACGCTGATCTCCAGCTCGCCGAGATCGGCGGGGCGCGGGACGCGCCGTGCCGCCGCGGCCAGCCCCGCCATCGACTCCGCCGCCTGGGCGGGCGTCAGCCAGTAGCCGTACCAGCCGTGGCCGCGCGCGACGGCCCGCCGGTAGGCCGGGGCGCTGTGCCCGCCCACGACCAGCGGGATCGGCCGCTGCACCGGCCGCGGGTGCGCGTCGACGCCGCCGAAGCCGGCGAACCGGCCGCGGAACTCCGGATGCTCGTCGTACCACAGCGTCCGCATCGCGTCGAGGTACTCGTCGGTGACCGCGCCGCGCTCGGCGAAGTTCGCCCCCACGGCGCGGAACTCGGGTTCGAGGTAGCCGGCGCCGACGCCGAGCATGACCCGTCCGCCGGACAGCACATCCAGCGTCGCCACCTCCTTGGCCAGCAGCACGGGATTGCGCTGCGGCAGGATGACGATGCCGGTGGCCAGCCTGATCGTGGTCGTATGCGCGGCGGCCCAGGTCAGCGCCAGCAGCGAGTCGAGCAGCGGCTCCTGCGGCGCGGACGGCGACGGCGGCACCTGCGGGTCGGGCAGCACCAGGTGCTCCCCGGCCCACACCGAATCGAAGCCGGCCTCCTCGGCCGTCCGCGCCGCCTGGACCAGGGTGTCCGGGCGGCTCATCGGTCCCATGTTGATATGGATAAGGCCCAGTTGCATGATCGCTTACTTTATTGGCATGGATCGCATTGAGCGCCGGGAGTTCGTGCGGAAGCACCGGACCTGCATCTTCGGGTACAACCGCAAGAACGACGGCCCCGCCATGACCGTCGTGTACTACGTCCTGGACGGCGACGACCTGCTGATCTCGACCATGGCGGCCCGGGCCAAGGCGCTCGCCGTGCAGCGCAATCCCAAGGTCAGCCTGTGCATCCTGGACGAGCAGTGGCCGCTGACCTACCTGCAGGTCTACGGGGACGCCACGCTCGAGGAGGACTTCGGGCAGGCGGTGGACGTGCTGCGCCGGGTCATCGACCTGATGGCCGAGAAGGACGTGTCGTCGGCCAGGCTGCCGGAGATCGAGCGGATGGCCCGCGAGGAGAACCGGGTGGTGATCCGGGTCCGTCCGTACGCCACCTTCGCCACCCCGCCGCGGCACGTCTACAAGGCCGAGGACATCGACACGCTGACCCACTTCACCAGCAACAGCCAGCCGTGGTGACCGTCAGGTCACGACCTTTTCACGATCCCGAACGGGCCGTGGCGTCGTGCCCTTCCGTACGATCCTGACGCCCGGCGCCGGATAGCCGTTGAAGGTGCTGCGGCCCGAATAACACGTGGTGTAGGCGCCGGCGTTGCCGATCAGCACCTGGTCGCCCGCCCTCGGTTCCGGTAGCCAGACCTGGTCCAGGATCGTGTCCTGGCTGTCGCAGCTGGGGCCGGTCAGCGTGCACGCGACCAGCATGCGGTCGCCCGCGGCCGGGATGGTCACCGGGGAAGCCGCCGCCCACGTCGAGCATTTCCAGCCGGATCCCGTCGGCGGCCAGCGTGAAAACGGACACCAGTCACTCCGGTACCGCCCGCACCAGGCCGTAAGGCGTGGATGTGGCATCCACGTCGTATGAACGACGTGGCTGGGACATCCTGCCTTATCCGCCGGGCGGACCGGAGCGGCAGGCGCGTATCACCAGTCACGGCAGCGTGTCAGGAGCGCAGCAACACCAGAAGGCAAGGCCGGGCGCGGACCGCCTGCCGGGGTGTGGCGGCTAGGGCGGGGGCGGGAGCAGCATCGTCAGGTTGACGGCGTCGGCCATGGCCTGGTACCCGGCGTCGTTGGGGTGCAGGTGATCGCCGGAGTCGTACGCGGGGTTCAGCCGCAGCGGGTCGGCCGGGTCGCGCATCGCGGTGTCGAAGTCGACGACGCCGTCGAAGGCGCGGCTGGTTCGGATCCAGGTGTTTACCGCCTCGCGGGTCGCCTCGCCCGCCGGCGTGTAGTCCCCGGCTCCCTCGAAGGGCAGCAGGGTCGCGCCGAAGATCCTCAGGTTCCGGGCGTGCGCCCGGGCGATCAGCTGCTCGTAGCCGGCGATCAGCTGGGCCGCGCTGACCTCGGTGCCGGAGTTCGGCGGGCCCGCGCTCATGCCTATGTCGTTGATCCCCTCCAGCACGATGATGTCCCGGACGCCGGGCTGGTCCAGGGCGTCCCGCGCGAACCGCGCCAGGGCGCTGGCCCCCCAGGGCCGCGAGCCGGTCAGCACCCGGTTGCCGCCGATCCCCGCGTCTGTTACCGCCATGGTGGGGCCGGCTAGCTGGTCCAGCCTCCGGGCCAGGTCGTTGGGCCAGCGGTTGTCGCCGCCGATGGTGGACTGCACGCCGTCGGTGATCGAGTCACCGATGGCGACCACGGTCCCGGCCGCCGCGGATGACCGGACGAGGAGCCCGCTGAGGTAGTACCACGACCGGATCGCGGCCGTGAACGCATCCGACCCCGCCTCGGCGGCGTGGTCGCCGACCGTCGACACCCAGTTGACCTGCTGAGCCCACGAGTGGAGGGTGGCCCGGCCGGCCCGGCCGGGCAGGTACACACTCACCGCCAGATGCTGCAGCGGCGACACCTGCATGCCCACCGGATCGCTGAGCACCTGCTGGCCGGCCGGGATCCGGACCGACGCGCTGCCGCCGAAGGTCACCGGGTGGATCGTGCCGGGCGCCAGCATGGCGCCCAGGCCCGCCACCGCCACGGTGACGTGGCCGATCCGCAGGGCCGAGGCACCGAAGACGTTCGTCAGCTCGAGCCGGATGGGATCGCCGCCGACGCTGGAGAAGATGATCTCGCGGACCGTCTGGTCATCGAAGCCGGCGGCGGCGAGCGTGCCGGGCATGGCGGTCTGCGGGCTGGCACTCCAGCTGGTCACCCAGCCGCCGTGCCGCGCCGCGACGGCCGGGCGCGATGACGCGAACACGGAGATCGTGGCCACCAGGAGCAGCACGGCCAAGGCACCGGGCAGCCCGAACCGGATCAGCCGCCCGGCGATGCGCCGGCCGGTCCCGCCGGCCGTGGTCACAGCCCCCGTAGGTCCTTGCCCATGACCCACCTTCCCCGGTATGGCGCCAGATGCGCGGGCCGTCCAGTCAACGGTAACCCGGCTACCCGTGCCGAGCCAGGTAGCGTAGGTAGCGTGCTCCTCGCCGAGGATCTTCTGCTCCTGGTCACCGACGATGCCAGCGGCCGGCTGTCGGCGCCTGGCGCGCAGGTCGATGCCGGTCTCGGCGGTGCGAACCTGGTCGAGCTGACGTTGCTGGGCCAGGTGGACATCTCGGGCGAACAGGACCAGGGCAGGCGGGGGCGCATCGTCATCCGCGACTCCTCGCCGCCCGGGGACGACGTTCTCGACGCGGCGCTGGAGATCCTGGTCGCGCGGCAGGGCAGCAAGCCGTCCGCCGTGATCAGGCCGCTCGGCAAGAACCTGCGGCCGGTGCTCTACCAGCGGCTGGCGGCCAGCGGGGTGCTGCGCGCCGCGCAGGGGCGAGCCCTGGGCATCTTCCCGACACGCACCTGGCCGACTCTGGATCCCAGCCACGAGGCCGAGGTACGCGGGCTCGTGACCCAGGCTCTGATCCAGCCGGCCGCGCCGGACGAGCGGGCCGCCGCGCTCATCGCCCTGCTGCACGCGCTCAAGTGCGAGCACAAGGTGGTCGACCCGCGGGCCTACCAGCTGTCCAGACGGCAGCTCAGGGACCGGGCCGGACAGATCGCGCAGGGCAACTGGGCCTCCGAGGCGGTGCGCAAGGCGATCGACGAGATGATCGCCGCGGTGGCGGCGGCCAGCGCCGCCGCGACCGCCAGCTCGGGCTAGCCGCGCCGGCGTCGGCGCGGCCAGTGCCGCCCCCGCGTAGAAATATAGTGCGACATTCATCTGCTGCTTTCCCAGGAATGCGGTGGCGGCGCACTTTCCCGGCTCGGGGCCCGGCCGGCCGCGAGAATTCCTTGCCGACTCCGAAGGCATGGTGTAGGTAAGAGGGGAGGGTGGTGTGGCCGGTCATCGACGATGAGGCCTGATTTGCGATTCGTCATTCGCGTGAAATGGGAGGGGCAAGCTGATGACGTACCCAGGAGAGTCCGCCGGGCATGCCCGTGAGTCCGCAGGCCCGTGGAAGGACCCCGGCGCGGCCGGCCAGGAACCCACAGCTCGTGACGCCGAAATCGCCCGCTTCGAGGCCGTCCCCCCAGAAGAGCGGAAAGAGGCCGGCTCGCGCGGCTTGGTGGCACCCGTCGTGCGGATGATCGTGGTGCAGGACGAGAGCGGGCAAACGGTATCGGTCACGAAAGTGGCGCCCGACGCGAAATTCGGGGTCGGGGTCCAGCCGCCGCCGGGATACACGGTGAAGGAATACGAGGCGGGAACGCTGGCCGAGGATCCGTTCGGCGGCGGCGGGACGCGCGAGCCGGGCCATCCGGGCGATTCCCCGGAGTGACCCATGTCGGTCGGCATCGGCACGCAATTCACCGCGACCCTCGCGGCGGGCCAGACGCAGACCTGGTTCACCTGGGGCTGGGATCCGAACTACCTCGTGATCTGGTCCATTCGCCCGACAGCCCAGCCGTCCCAGGTGCGGCTCACCCAGGTCGGCCTGGACTACAGCCCGCAGGGTGTCACCTACCATCTCACGGTCGCGAACACCGGATCCGGTCCGGCGACGTTCGAGGCGCGGTATTACTTCAAGACGGTCATTCCCGAGGATGCCTGGCGCAGCCTGGGGCCCGACCACCTCAGCGGGTGCATGATCCAGGTGGCGGTCGACCCGGGCAACAGCGACCGGCTCTACGCGGTCGCCCAGGGCGGCGGGCTGTGGAAGCTGGATAGTGTCGGCAACTACCCGTCGGCCACCTGGGTACCGCTCAGTGACCAGCATGCCTCGCTGGCCGGGTTCGCGGTCGCCATCGCGCCGTCCAGCAACTCGGTGATCTACCTGGCCGAGGGCAGCAGCTTCCTGCGCTCGCCCGACGGCGGGTCCACCTGGGCGCCGGCCGCCGCCACGCCGCTGTGGTCCGGCGACAATCCGTGGACTCATGCCGCCCGCCGGATCGCGGTCGACCCGCGGAACGCCGACCGGGTCCTGGTGGCGTCCAATTCGGGCCTGTGGCAGACGCCGGACGCCGGCGCGCACTGGACCCAGTTGCTTACGGGCGATGTCACCGACGTCGCACTGGACCCAGACGACCCGGCCATCGTCTACGCCGCCCAGCGCGGCACCGGCGTCCTGAAGTCGGCGACCGGCAGCGCGCCCTGGACCACCATCCAGCCCTGGAATGCCGCGACGCAGGTCAAGATCGCGCTGGGGCGTCAGGGAACCCCCGCCAGCCGCACCGTCGCCCTCAAATTCGACCAGCAGGTCATGGTCAGCCATAGCGCCGGAAGCGGCCCGTGGACGTCCAGCACCCTCCCACAGGACATGTGGAATGAACAGCAGTACGACTGGAACACCTGCATCGCCGTCGACCCCTTCGACAACCAGGTCATCCTGGCCGGGGTCCAGGAACTGTTCCGCAGCGCCGACGGCGGCCTGACCTGGTCGATGGTCGCCTTTTACTACCACCCCCACGAAGACCAGCAGAGCCTGGCCTTCGACCCGGTCAACCGGGGCGTCGTATACCTGAGCAACGACGGCGGGGTATGGCGCTCGACGGACGGCGGGCAGACCTGGATGAGCGGAGCCGCCTGGCCCTGGAACGACGTGTTCGCCCGGCAGGATCTCAACTTCGGGCTCGTCACGGCCGATTTCTACCGGGTCGGCGTGGGAACCGGCGGCGCCGTCGGCCCGGTGGCCGTGGGGCCCGGTCATCACCAGGGCCTGATGGCCACTCCCTTCGTCAAGAGCAGCGAATGGGAGGGGATCCAGGGGCACGCCTGGGAGGGGGCGAACACCTACGCCTTCCCGAACCAGGCCGGAGTCTTCTACCTCGTCCAGGGACCGGATCTGTTTCGGCAGCTCTACCCGCTGACCGGTACGCAGGCCGACCTGGTGAAGATTCTCCCGGCCATCGGCCAGCCGCACGCGCTCGCGATGGACAACCGCCCGAACTCCACGATGCTCTTCGCCGGCACCTCGGCCGGCGAGCTCAACTACACCGTCAATCCGGCCGCCGCCACGCCGTCCTGGACTACCGTGGGCGGCGTCAGCCTGAGCGAGCCGATCGTCTCCATCGCGTTCGCGCCCGGGACGCCGGGAATGGCCTACCTCGTATCGGCGTCAGGAAAGGTCTTCCGGAATGCCGACGTGGCCACGCCGGCCAGCTGGACGGACATGAACAGCAACTGGGCAGGCGGCCCTGTCGTCCAGATCGCCGTGGACGCGGCCGACAGCAACCGGCTCTACCTGGCGGCGAGTAACCAGATCGCCGTGTCGGCGAACGGGGGCGCGACGTGGCAGCCGATCGCCGGCGCCACGTCAGCCGCCCTGGCGACGGGCTACTTCCAATCCATCGTGGCGCACCCGGCGCATCCGGGTGCCGCCTTCGCGGCGGGTAACCCGGGCGTCTTCGCGTCAACCGATTCCGGACAGACCTGGCAGCATTACGGGGCGGGCTTGCCCAACGCGAGCGTCGCGTGGCTCACCTGGTCCGGGCCTTACCTGTACGCATCGACGTGGGGACGCGGATTGTGGCGGCGCCAGCCACTGGCCAACTTCGGAGGGGACAACGTGCAGATCAATACCCAGTTTTCTGCCACCCTCGGCCCCGGGCAGGGACACAGCTGGTTCACCTGGGGCTGGCCGACGAACTGGTTCGTCGTGTGGTCGGTCCGGCCGCTCACCGACGGCGGCCAGGTCGTGCTGGACAGCGTCGACGTGCAGCTGGGGCCGCCTGGCTTCACCTACACGCTGACGATCACGAATACCGGCACCCAGCCGGTGGTATTCGAGGCCAAGTACGCCTACGTCGCCTTCTAGCCCGGGTGTCCCGGCCGGTCCCGGACCGGGCTGGACGGCTCTGGCCGGCCCCGCTAGGGTGATGCCGACCCGACGGGAGGCGGCGAGGCTGATGCTGGGGGAAGGTCCGGGGCTGACCGTCTCGCGCGTCGCGCTGGGCTGCGGGAACTTCGGCGGGGTGGGCTCGGCGCCGGAGTTCTTCGGCCGGGGGCTGACCGAGGACGAGGCGTTCGCGCTGATGGACGCCGCCTGGGCGGCCGGGATCGACTGGTTCGACACCGCCGACGCGTACGGCGGCGGCCGGAGCGAGCAGGCGATCGGCCGCTGGATGGCCGCGCGCGGGGTCCGGCCACGGCTCACCACCAAGACGTACAACCCGGTGCGGGCCGGCGCCGATCACGGGCTCAAGCCGGACCGGATCGCCCGCCAGCTCCGCGCGAGCCTGGACCGGCTCGGGGTCGGCCACGTCGAGCTGTATCTCGCGCACGAGTACGACCCGGAGGTGCCGCTGGCGGAAAGCCTCGGGGCGTTCGGCGCCGCCCAGGCCGGCGGCCTGATCGGCGCGTACGGGGTGAGCAACTTCGACGCGCCCCAGCTCGCCGCCGCCCTGGCGGCCGGCGCGCCGCGGGCCGTGCAGAACAGCTACTCGCTGCTGGCGCGGCAGGACGAACCGGACCTGCTCCCGCTGTGCGCCAGCCGGGGCGTCGCCTACCTGGCGTTCGGCCCGCTGGCCGGCGGCTGGCTCACCGGCAAGTACCGGCGCGGCGCGCCGTACCCGGCCGGGTCGCGGATGACCCAGCGGCCCGAACCGTACCTGGAGCTGGTCACCGGCGCGACCTTCGACGCGCTGGACCGGCTGGAGGCGATCGCCGCGGCCCGCGGCAGCTCCCTGGCCGGGCTCGCGCTCGGCTGGCTGCTGGCCGACGAGCGGGTGACCCAGGTCGTGATCGGCCCGGGCCGCCCGGAGCACCTGGCCCCGGCGGCCGAGGCGCTGCGGCATCCGGTCACCGCGCCGGAGCGGGCCGAGATCGAGGCGGCCGTGACGGGCCTGTCTGGGGGGGCGACATGATCGATCTGGCCGAGATCGAGGCGGCGCGGGCGCGGATCGCCGGCGCGGTGGTCCGCACGCCGCTGGTGCGGCTGCACGTGGCGGACGCTCCGGCCGAGATCTACCTCAAGCTGGAGAACCTGCAGCCCATCAACTCGTTCAAGATCCGCGGGGCGACCAACGCGGTCATGCTCGCGCCGGCCAGCGCGCGGGCCAAGGGGCTGGTCACCGCCAGCGCGGGGAATATGGCGCAGGGCGTCGCGTGGACGGCACGCGAGCTCGGCGTCCCGGCCACGATCGTGGTGCCCGACCACGCGCCCGAGGCCAAGCTCGCCGCGATCGAGCGGCTGGGCGGCCAGGTCAGGAAGATCCCCTACGACGCCTGGTGGGAGGTCATCGTCACCAGCCACCTGGACGGCCAGGACGGGCTGTTCGTCCACCCGGTCCAGGACCCGGCGGTGATGGCCGGCAACGGCACGATCGGCCTGGAGATACTCGAGGACCTGCCCGACCCGGACGCGGTGGTGATCCCGTACGGCGGCGGCGGGCTGACCACGGGGATCGCCAGCGCGGTCAAGGCGCTCCGGCCCGGCACGAGGATCGTCACGGCTGAACCCGACACCGCCGCGGCGCTGGCCGCGGCGGTGTCGGCCGGCCACCCGGCCGAGGTCGACTACCGACCCTCGTTCGTGGACGGCTCGGGCAGCCGGCGGGTGCTTGACAGCATGTGGCCGCTGGTGGCACCGCTCGTGGACGACGCCGTGGCCGTCCCGGTCGCCGAGGTCGCCGCCGCGGTGCGGATGCTCGCCGAGCGGGTCCGGGTCATCGCCGAGGGCGCGGGCGCGCTCGCGCCCGCCGCCGCGCTGAGCGGCCGGGCCGGGACCGGGAAGATCGTGTGCGTGGTCTCCGGCGGCAACATCAACCTGGACAAGCTCGCCGAGATCCTCGGCGGGGCCGACGGGTAGCGCGGCGCTCAGCGGGCGAGGTCGCGGATAACCTCAGGCCGTTCAGCGCTCCGGTCAACCGGTCGACCTCGTCCGCCGAGTTGTAGTGGATGAAGCCGATCCTGACCGACTTGCCGGTATAGCCGAGCCGCTGGTACAGGCCGAGGGAGTACCACGAGTCGTGCGCCCAGACCCCCATCCGCGCGTCGGCCAGCCGCGTGGCCACCTCCTCGGCGGCCACGCCATCGACGTTGACCAGGAACGTCGGCACGCGGCCGTCCATCCCGGGGCGGCCGTAGACGGTGACCGCGTCGGAGATGCCGTCGAGGAAGCGCTGGCCCAGCGCGCGCTCGTACGGGGAGATCGCGGCGATGCCCCCGATCGAGTCGAGGTAGTCGATGGTCGCGTTGAATCCGGCGAGCAGCTCGTAGGTCTGCGTGCCGGTTTCGAAGCTGCGGCCCAGCGGGCTGGTGGGCGCCGGGCGGGCCTTGTACGGCCGCCACTGGCTCATCACCTCGGACCGCCCGGCCGCGATGCCCAGGTGCGGCCCGCAGAACTTGTACGGCGAGCAGATGAGCACGTCGGCGCCGATGGCGCGGACGTCGATCGGCTCGTGCGCGGCGTAGTGCACCGCGTCCACCCAGGCGAGCGCGCCGGCGTCGTGCGCGAGCCGGCACACTCGCCGGGCGTCGGTGACGGTGCCGACCGCGTTCGACGCCCAGGCGAACGCGACCACCCTGGTGCGCGGCCCGAGCTTGCTCTCCAGGTCCGCGAAGTCCAGCGTCGTGTCGTCGAGCAGCGCGACGTGCCGGACCACCAGGTCCCGGTCATGCGCGATCTCCAGCCAGGGGGCGACCCCGGCGTCGTGATCCAGGCAGGACACCAGGATCTCATCGCCCGGCTGGAAGGCGCGCGCGGCGGTCCGGGACAGCGCGAAGTTCAGCGTGGTCATGTTCGGCCCGAAGATCACCTCGTGCGGCTCGCAGCCCAGGAACCCGGCCGCCTTGCGCTCGGCCTCCTCAAGGATGTTCCCGACCCGGATGCTGGTGGCGTAGCCGGCACCCAGGTTGGCGCTCGCCTCGCGCAGCGCTCGCGCGATCGCCTCGCCCACCTCGTCGGGGACCTGGGTGCCGCCAGGGGCGTCGAAGAAGGCGAAACCCTCCCGCAGCGAGGAGAACCGGGCCCGGATGGCCGCGACGTCCACCTGCGCGTTGAGGTTTTCGCTAGCACCGAGCACCTCGGCCACCGGACGCTACCTCCCCCGGGGACGCCGCCCCCTAGATATCGACTTCACAACTGCCAGGCCGGTACCACATTAGCCCTCTTGCCTAGGCGTAAACGGCGATGGTTTGATCGGCGTTACGAATTCGGCCATTGGGGAGGGCGTATTGAGTCTGCGGATGGGGCGTCACGGCGCAAGATCTCGCAGGCGGCCGATCCGGGGGGCGTTTCGACAGTCCGCGCGGCCGCGCGGCATGACCCTAACCTCTACATCGTGAGATAACCCGGGAATGGAGGCGTATCCAATGAAGGGACGCCTGGTTCTAGCCGCGGCGGCGGTCGGTTCGCTGGCCGTGGTCGGCTGCAGTAGCAGCAGTAGCAGTACCGCCGCGGGCGGCGCTACCAGCGGTACCAGCAGTGCATCGGCCGCCACCAAATCGTGCGTCGCGTCGGTCGGCTTCGAGGGCCCGATCACCGGGCCGGTGGCGCCGCTCGGCGCCGAGCAGCTGCACTTCGCGCAGCTCGCCGTGCTGACGGACAACCTCGCCAACAAGACGAAGATCAAGCTGGTCCAGGGCGACACGCAGCTCAACCCCGCGCAGGCGACGACCGTGACCCAGCAGTTCGTCTCCAACTCGAGCATCCTCGCCGTGGTCGGGCCGGCCGGCAGCCAGGAAGTCGAGGCGGTCGGCGGCCCGATGGACCGGGCCGGGATGGGCTTCATCACCGGGTCGGCGACCGCGGTGGCGCTGACGACCGGGAAGTACCCGACGTTCTTCCGGGTGGTGTCGAAGGACAGCGTGCAGGGCCCGCAGGACGCGAACTACATC
>Ga0318496_10000249_pt1 | contig 17523 bp, 16 predicted proteins | sample GRESIP109b1f22_FD_203296 | JGI IMG/M metagenome (GOLD analysis project Ga0318496, IMG submission 203296) | Tropical soil microbial communities from Luquillo Experimental Forest, Puerto Rico - GRE.SIPMG.109b1f22 | ecosystem: Environmental > Terrestrial > Soil > Tropical forest > Bulk soil... | reverse complement strand
TGGCCGAGCCGCAACCCAGGCGCGAGGGTCTTGCTCGCCGACCCGGCGTAGACCACCTGGTCCGGGGCCAGCCCCTGCAGGGCGCCGACCGGCGTCCGGTCGTAGCGGAACTCGGCGTCATAGTCGTCCTCGATGACGACCGCGCCGCTCCCGGCCGCCCAGCGCAGCACCGAGGCCCGCCGCTCGGCGGACAGCACGGACCCGGTCGGCCACTGGTGGGACGGCGTCAGGACGACGGCATCGGCGCCGGACGCGGCCAGCAGGTCCGCCCGGATGCCGTTCCGGTCGACCGGGATCCCGATGACCTCGAGCCCGGCCGCCCGCGCGGCCGGCAGGGCGTCGTCGCCCGAGGAGGGGTCCTCCAGCGCGAGCCGCCGCGCGCCCGCCGCCGCCAGCACGCCGACGAGCAGCGCGATGCCCTGCGCGTAGCCGGTGCAGATCACGATCTGGTCCGGCTGGGCCACGGTGCCGCGGACCCGGTTCAGGTAGCCGGCGATCGCCGTCCGCAGTTGCGGCACGCCGCTGCCCGCCAGGTAACCGAACAGATCGTTCGGCGCGCTGGCCAGCGCGCCCCGGATGGCGCGCAGCCACGCGGTCCTGGGGAAGCTGGACACGTCGGCGCGGCCGTAACTCAGGTCGATCCGCGGCGGGGTCTCGCGGGCCAGCCGGAGCCCGGCCACGGCCGGGGCGGGACCTGCCGCCACCTGGGTGTAGCCGCCGGCGTGGCTGGCCAGGTAGCCCTCGGACGCGAGCTGCTGGTAGGCCTCCACCACCACGCCCCGGGAGACGCCCAGGTCGGCGGCGAGCACCCGGGACGGCGGCAGGGATGACCCGCGCGGCAGCCGCCCGGCCCGGATCGAGTCGCGGATCGAGGTCTCGATCTGCCGGTGCAGCGGGATCCGGGCGTCGCGCCGGAGCACGACCGGCACGCTGGAATTGGTCCTGGTTTTGTCCATCGAACTGGACCTTATCGTCAGGACCAGCTGCTGTCAGGCTCGTACCCATGCGCAGAATCATCAACTCCACCTACATCTCCCTCGACGGGGTCATCCAGGACCCGCAGGACTGGCCGGACAACGGCATCGAGTCGGACGGCACCGGACTGAAGGCCCAGACCGACCTGCTGTTCGGCTGCGATGCCATGCTGATGGGCGGGCGTACCTACCCAGCCATGGCCAAGGCGTGGATGGCCCGTTCCGGCGACCCGTTCAGCGACCGGTTCAACGGCATGGCCAAATACGTCGTCTCCAGCACGCTGACCGATCCGGAGTGGACCAACACCACGGTGATCAGCCGGGACCCGATCGACGCGATCCGCCGCCTGAAGGAACAGCCCGGCCTGGACATCGTGCAGTACGGCTTCGGCCAGCTGTCCTACGCCCTGCTCGAGCACGGCCTGCTCGACGAGCTCCGGCTGTGGGTCCACCCGCTGTTCGTCGGCCGTGCCACCGCGGACCACCTGATCTTCCGCCCAACCGCGACCGCCCAGCTGGAGCTGGCCGGCACCCTCGCCCTCAACACCGGCATCGTCATCCTCACCTACCGCGTCCCCTCCGGTAGCTGACGCGGAGCAGCCGGGCCCGTTCGGCTCCTACTGTCCGGCCGAGTCCTCGGCCAGTTCGGCCACGTACGGCTGGCCGTCGCGCCACGCGGCGACCTGCGCCGGCCGGCCGTACTCGGCCAGGTAGTCTGCCACCCGGTCCTTGACGTGATCCCAGGTCCGCACGCCGCCGACCACGGTCTCCAGGGCCGGGTAGACGAAGACCGCCATCGACCGGCGGGTCACCGTGCCGCCCGCCACCACCCGGTGCCGGCCCGGCCGGAGCCGCCCGCCGGTCCACCGGGCGAGCAGGTGCCCGGAGAACACCTGGAGCGCGCCCGGGATGACCGGAACCGGCGTCCAGCCGCCGGGCCCCTGGACCTGCAGTCCCTCGTAGTCGCCGTGCTGGGCCAGCACGGTGACCGCCGAGTCGTCCGCGTGCTCGAGCAGCAGCAGCTTGTCTTCGTCGGAGGAGGTCTCCGGGTAGGTCCAGGTGGGGTAGTCGTTAACGGTCAGCCGCAGGTGCGGCAGGGTACCGAGGCCGAACGTGCCTGCTGGCACGCCCTGCGCGACGGCATAGAGCCTGAGCATCCGGTCCGCCAGCCCGCGGGACGCCTCGATGTACGCCAGCGCCGCGTCCCGCAGCCCCGGGTCGTCCGCCGGCCACAGGTTGGCGTGCGCGGACAGGCCCAGGAACTCCTCCGGCAGGCCCGCCGCCCGGGCCGCCTCGATGTCGTCGAACTGGGCCACGTTGAAGCGCTCCAGCTCGAGCCGCCCGAAGTCGTCCGGCCACTGCCGCCAGCCGCGGTAGGGGTGCGGGCTGGCCAGCTTGGCCTTCTCCGCCCGCGGCAGGCCGAGCAGCCGCGCCATCCGGGCGTTCAGGTCCGCCACCAGGTCCTGCGGCACGCCGTGGTTGACCACCTGAACGGCGCCGAACTCCTCGCCGGCGAGCCGCACCGCGTCGAGTTGCGCGCGGTCCCCGGCCTCGGCGGCCTCGACGTCGATCACGGGAATGGCAGGCGACATTGGTCTTCCTTTCAGTAGGTCACCTCGATCTGCTGGTTCCGGCCGTCGACGGTGACGGTCCCGCCGCTGGGGATGACGAGCTGGGGCTCGGTGTGCCCGAAGTCGGCGCCGAACACCAGCGGGGCCCCGGGATGGTACTCGGTGACGGCGGCCAGCACGGCCTCGTGCTGCTCCTTCGTGTACCTGGTCTTGGCCGCGGGATCGTTCGGCTGGTCGAGGGCCCAGGCCTTCGGCCGCCCCCATACGATGGCGGCGAACCGCTGCAGCAGCCTCCGTTCGCCCATGCACATCAGCACCCGGTACACGTAACTGGCGGAGGGGAGTTCCTCCGACGTCTCCAGGAACAGCACGGCACCCTGGTAGCTGTCGTCGGGACGCAGGTACTTCCCGGTCCGCAGGTGGAAGTCGATGACCTCGAGGTTCCCGCCCCAGGCCGGACCGGACACCCTGACCTGCGGGCCGTGCCAGGACCAGGCGGCCGCCGGGAACGAGGCAGGCTCGGTCGCCAGCGTCGAGGGATCGGCCCAGTCGCCTTCCTGGTCGCAGTACCTGTCCGGCGGCTCGAGCCGGTAGCTGCCCGTGGTGAACAGCGCGCGCTCCAGCGACTGGCGGGACACCGGATGCATCGCCACCGGCCAGCCGAACTGCACCATGACCGAGCCGCCGAGGTAGGAGACCAGCCCGAGGTTCCACAGGAACAGGTGCAGGTTCGTGTTGTCGCTGTAGCCGAAGAACGGCTTGGGACGGGCGCGGAGCACGTCGGGGTCCAGGTGCGCGAGCACCTTGAGTTCGTCCTCGCCGCCGATGCTCGCGATGATCGCCTTGATCGCCGGGTCGGCGAACGCGGCGTGGATGTCCGCCGCCCGCTGTGCGGGCGAGGCCTGCGCGGCGCGGGTGCTGGGGTATTCGACCGGCCGCAGGCCGAACTCCTCGCGCAGCCGGGTCAGGCCCAGCTCGTAGGGCAGCGGGAACCGCGCGGGCAGCCCGGCCGACGGCGAGAGCACGGCTACCGCGTCGCCGCGGCGGGGCTTGTCCGGATACCTGAATGCAGGTGCCATGCCGCCGACAGCTTATCAACGCCCCAGCTGGCCGGGCCGTGGTCGCTGGCCTGGAACCTCCTCACCGTCCGGGGGATAACCCCCGATGACAATCGGGGGGCCGCACCGTCGTATTTTTTGCCGCCTGATTCCTACCGTAGAGGTACGGGGAACAGAGGTTGACCAGGAAACGGGGTAACGAGATGACGGCCGTGGTAAGCCGGGAGCGGGCCGCCAAGACCGGCCTGACCGCCGCCGCCGGGGTGCTGATGCTCGCGGTCGCCTTCGTGATGATGGTCGTGGCCGCGCCCGGCCACGGGCACGTCCGGGTGCCGCGGGCCGGGCCTGCCAGCGTGCGGCTGACCACCGACGTGTGCCATCTGCTCACGTCGCGGGGCGATTCGGCGGCGGTGCTCGCGTGCCAGGTCGTCCGGCCCCCGCTGGCCGGGGCTCTGGTGAGCTGACCGGACCGGGCCTATGACAGGCCAGTCTCCGCCGGGGATGCCACCCGGCCCAGGCGCGCCCCGCGGCCTCGTTCCGAGACGAGGAAGATGACCAGCCCGACGGCGATCGACACCACCGTGATCGTCCCCACGGCCAGGTCCCACCCGGCCTTCGTGAAGATGGGTGCCCACGGGGAGAAGAACAGCAGCACGACGGCTGCCGCGTCGGCGACGATGCCAAGGACCCCGCACACGGCCAGCAGGGCCCACGGAGTGCGCTGGGCTTCCTTGAATTTCTCCGGGAACGAACGCCGGACAAAGAACACGTCGGCGAAGAGCAGCACCATCGACGTGCACCACACCACCGTCACCGCGGCGAGCAGGACCAGGTAGACCTTGGTGGCGTAGCTCGAGGTGGCGGACTGGATCGGGAAATAGATGATCGCGGTCGCGACCGAGGCGATCACGGTCTGGGCGAGGACGGCGTTGGCGGGAACCTTGTTCCTGTTCACCTGCCCGAACTGGTGCGGCATACGCCGTTCCAGGCCCGACACGAACATCAGCCGCGCGAACGAGTAGTTGTACACGACCGTGTCGGACACGAAGATGAGCACGAGAATGAAGCCGACCACCGAGCCGAACGTGTGGCTGATCGCGATTTGCACGGTCTGGACGATTCCGTAGGTGGCGTTGTTCTGGGCGACCGGGACGACCACCATGTTGGACCAGGTAGCCCACAGGTAGGCGACTATCACCACCAGGCAGCCCCAGAACAGGTATCGCTTGATGGACCGCTCGCTCTTGATCTCCGCGCCCATGTTCATGGGCACCTCGATACCCAGCAGGGCGAGGACCACGGTCGAGAAGAACGTCCATTGGCCCCATCCGCTCAGGGACGAAGCATGGAGGGCGAAGGAATTGGCCGCGTGGTGCCCCCCGGCCAGCCAGACGAAGCCGGAGATCCCGATCATGAGCAGGCAGAAGGAATACAACACGAACTGAACGTTCACGTAGCTCTGAGTCAGGCGGAAGCGCAGCGTGCCGAGAAGACACGAGAACCACAGCACGGCCAGCACGATGAGCCCCTGCTGCCATGGCCGGGTGAACAAGCTGGAATTAATCGACTGCGCGAGCGACACGACAAGTGTGCCCGACAGGATCATGACCAGGACACCCGGCCACCACGCGACGAACCCGGCGAAGAATCCCCAGAACGAGCCCAGGGCCTTGTTCGTCCACACGTACAGTGAGCCCTCTTCGGGGAACATCCGCGCCAGCTGCGCGGTGACGAAGGCCCCCGGGATGAGGAACGTCAGGAACCCGAGGCCCCAGAACACGAAGGCCGCGGACCCGGCGAACTGCACCGTTGACGCGTTCGGTATGAACAGGACGAGGGCGACGAAGATGACCACGAGGTCGAAGGAGTTCAGCACCCTGGTGACCAGGGTGGGGGCCACCTTCTCGGAGATCATCTCCCGTTCGGAGATCGCGGCCCGGTCGCCGGTCATGTCTGCGGCCATGGAACACCTCCCATGAGCCCCCCTATTGATAGCTTCTCACCTGGGTCGGCGGCGCGCCATAGCTGCGGTGCAGGTCAGGAGCGGGGACCCGACACCGCCCTCAGCGTGATTCCGGCCCGGGCGAGATCCGCGGGCCGCGCAGCACCAGGACCGAACGGGGCTCGACCGTGACGTGATCTCCGGCCCGGCGCTCCGGCGCCGCGGCCGCGGGGTCGAAGGTGTCGACCTCCGCCCGCCAGGCCAGCGCAGGCCGGGGGTCGGGGATGGTGAACTCCAGGCGCTCCCACCACGCGTTGACCAGGACCAGGAAGTCGTCGTCGAACAGCGGCCGGCCGTCGGGCCCGGTATCGGGCGCGTCCGAGCCGTCGAGGTAGACGCCGAGCGCGAGCGCGTTGCCGTCCTCCCAGTCGGCCTGCGTCATCGGCGTCCCGGCCGGGGTGAACCAGCCGAGTTCGGCCGCCTCGACGCCGGTGAGGTACCGGTGCCGCCGGAACACCGGGTGCGCCCGGCGGAGCGCCACCAGGCGCCGGACGAACGACAGCAGGTCAGCGTCACAAGCGGACCAGTCGACCCAGGAGATCTCGTTGTCCTGGCAGTACGCGTTGTTGTTGCCGTCCTGGGTGCGGCCGAGCTCATCGCCGCCGAGCAGCATCGGCACGCCGAACGAGAGCAGCAGCGTGCCCAGCATCGCCCGGGACCGCTGCGCCCGCAGGGCCAGCACGACCGGGTCATTCGTAACACCCTCGACACCCGAGTTCCAGGACCGGTTGTCGTCGGTGCCGTCCCGGTTCGACTCGCCGTTGGCCTCGTTGTGCTTGGCGTCGTAAGACACGAGGTCCCGCAGCGTGAAGCCGTCGTGCACGGTGATCAGGTTCACCGAGGCCGTCGGCCGCCGCCGGTCGTCTCCGTACAGGTCGTAGGAGCCGGCGAACCGGGTGGCGAACTCGCCCAGGCCGATCTTCTGGCTGCGCCAGAAGTCGCGCATGCTGTCCCGGTACCTGCCGTTCCACTCGCGCCACAGCGCGGGGAACTCGCCGAGGTCGTAGCTGTCCATCTGCCCGACGTCCCACGGCTCGGCGATGAGCTTGGCCTGCGATACCACCGGATCCTGCGCCACCAGGTCGAAGAACGCGGACAGGCGGCTGAACCCGCCGTCCTGGCGCGCCAGGGTGGCCGCGAGATCGAAGCGGAACCCGTCGACGTGCATCTCGGTCAGCCAGTACCGCAGCGAGTCCATGATCAGCCGCAGCGCCACCGGGTTACCGGCGTTCAGCGAGTTGCCGGTCCCCGTGGTGTCGTAGTACTGGTCCGGGTGTCCCGGGTTCAGCCGGTAGTACGCGGTGTTGTCGAGACCGCGGAAGCACAGCGACGGGCCGCCCTCGCCGCCCTCGGCGGTGTGGTTGAACACCACGTCGAGGATGACCTCGAGCCCGGCCTCGTGCAGCGCCTTGACCATGGCCTTGAACTCGCGGACCTGGCCGCCCGAGCGGTCCCCGGCGCGGACCGCGGCGGAGTACGCGGCGTGCGGCGCGAAGTAGCCGATGGTGTTGTAGCCCCAGTAGTTGGTCAGCCCGCGCTCGAGCAGGAACTGGTCGGGCACGTACTGGTGTACCGGCAACAGCTCGACGGCCGTGACACCGAGGTCGGCAAGATAGGACCGAACGGACTGGTGTGCGAGCCCCGCGTAGGTGCCGCGCAGCTCCTCGGGCACGTCCGGGTGCCGCATGGTGAAGCCCTTGACGTGGACCTCGTAGATGATCGTGTCCGCGAAGTCCCGCCGCGGCGGGGCATCGGATCCCCAGTCGAAGGCCGGGTCCGTGACCAGGCTGAGCGGCACGTGCCCGGCGGAGTCGAGCGGGCTGGGCGCATCGTGGTCGTCCCAGGAGTAGTCGAAGACCTCGGGGCCGAACGAGACCTCGCCGCGCAGCGCCCGCGCGTAGGGGTCGAGCAGCAGCTTGGCCGGGTTGCAGCGCAGTCCGCGGGCCGCGTCGTACGGCCCGTGCACGCGGAACCCGTAGGCCTGCCCTGGCTCCGCCCCGGGGACGAACCCGTGCCAGGCGCCGCCGTCGTAGTCCGGCAGCCGGAACCGGCTCTCCGCGCCGGAATCGGAGAACAGGCACACCTCGGCCGCCTCGGCCACGCCGGAAGCCACCGCGAAGTTGATCCCGCCGTCGCGCGGCGTCGCCCCCAGGGGCGACGGCCGGCCGGGAAGTGCATCCGCCACCCGCCCTACGCTACCGAGCACCGGCGGGGCGTGGTTGACCCGGATCGGGCGCCGGGGCAAGCTTGGAGTGCGTTTGCCGGAATGTTCCCTGATCGCAGGTCGGGAGAGGATCGTGCGGACGCAGGACCTCGTCCGCCGGCACCAGCCGCTCGCGCCCGTGCCGGACGTCGGCGGTCCCCGTGACCGGCCGGCGGCTGTCCCCTGGCCGCGCCGCGGCCTGCGGCGGCTCCGCCCGTTCGCGCTGGACATCGCCTGGGCGGGGTTCGCCGGCCTCAACCTGGCCGCGATGCGGCTGTTCCCGGCGTGGCAGACGGTGCCCTTCCTCGCCATCTGGGTCAGCCTGACCGTGATCTACGGATTCCGGCTGTGGCGCCTGCAGCCGACCATCCTGACCCTCGCCGCGGTGACGCTGGCCACCGGCGGGATCATCGGCGTCCAGGTCATCAAGGGCCAGCAGGACGCCGACTACCTGGCCGAGGTCCCGCTGATCGCGCTGATGTTCCTGGTCATGGTGCTGCACGGCCGCCGGAGGCTGGCCGCGACCCAGGAACGGCTGACCGCGATGGAGCAGGTGCAGCGGGTCTCCCAGGAGAACCTGCGCCTGCTGGAACAGCAGCGCCAGTTCCTCGTGGACGCCTCCCACGAGCTCGGCACCCCGATCACGGTCGCGCTCGGCCACGCCGAACTGATCGAGCAGGCGGCCACCGACCAGGACGTGGCCGCGGACGCCCGGGTGGTCACCGGCGAACTGGCCCGGCTGCGCCGCCTGACGAACCGGCTGCTGCTGCTGGCCTCGGCCGGGACGCCGGGCTTCCTGCACGTGGCGCCGGTGGCCACCGACTCCCTGATCCTCGGCGCGCTGGAGCGCTGGGGGCACGTGCCGCGGCACTGGCGGCTCGGCGAGGCGGCCGAGGCCACCGTGCCCGGCGACGCCGACCGGCTCGTGGTGGCGCTGGACGCGCTGCTCGAGAACGCCGTCGCGCACACCGAGCCGGGCGACCGGATCGAGGTCAGCGTCCGCCTCGAGGACAAGAATGCGGTCATCGCCGTGGCCGACTCCGGCTGCGGGGTCCCGTCGGCCGACCTGGACCACATCTTCGGCCGCTTCACCCGCGCCGAGCCGTACCGCAGCCGGGAGGCCGGCGGGTTCGGGCTCGGCCTGCCCATCGTGCAGGCCATCGCCGAAGCCCACCACGGTTCCGTCCGGGTGCACAGCACCAGCGGCCAGGGCGCCACCTTCGAGATGGTCATCCCCGCGGCCACCGAGTTAGCCTGCCGGGTGCGGGCACGCCGATGGGGCTGGGGTAGGGGAGCACGCTCGCGCACGCCTGCGCGAGCGGGGTGAGGGCGGTCACGATCCCGGCCGTGGTCTCCGGCTCGAGCCGGGCCCAGGGCCGGGACGCGGCCCAGTCGGTGGCGTTCTCCACCGCCGCGTGCGCCGCGCGCCCCGCGCTGGTCAGCGCGCCGTCCGCGCCGATCCAGCCGCGCGCGGCCAGCCGGGACAGCGCGCCGTCCCACGCCTCGTCGGTCCAGCCCCGCACCGGCTGCATGTCCTCCCGCCGCAGGTCCAGGCAACAGCGCAGGACCACGGCCTCGCAGCCGTCGATGTCCGCCGCCGCCAGCGCCGCGAAGTGCCCGTCGCCCCGGTGCTCGCGGAGCACCGTGGCCGCCTGCCAGAGCGCGGCGAAACCTGAATCAGGCACCGGCAGCACGGCGTCCGCCGAGTCCAGCCGGACCCGCAGCGCCTCGTCCGGCGTGATCAGCTCCCAGACGCCGGGGATGGCGCGGGCCACGAAGGCGGGCGCGAAGTTGAAGAACGAGGCGGTGACCACCGCCGCACCGGCCGCGCCGAGCGGCGCCGCCCGGCCGGCGAAGTAGCCGCGCCAGAACCCGCGCAAGCCGGCCCGCTCGTAGGCCGAACGGGCCTCGGGCGCGAAGTAGCTCACCGCGTGGATGGGCTCGAACAGGGTCCACATCGACCGCGCCGTCGACGCCGCGTCAGCCACCAGTGCCCTCCTCCTCGCTCGAACGGGCCCAGGATAACCCTGTTACGCGTGCGGCTGCGTTCATGCTCCCCAGCCGGGTAAGAGCTGTGGTATGCGGACTGATCCGGCGGAAACCGGCCGGACGCCCGGTGCTGACGCCGCTGGTGACAGCGAGCGGCAGGGAGAACGGGGAGAACGGGGAGAGCGGCTGAGCCTGTGGCGGCGCTGGCGCGCCTGGCTCCCGTTCGTGGCCAGGCCGTTGCGCCACGGCATCGTCATCTTCATCGTGCTGCTGATCGTCGAGTACCTGGTCGTGCCCGAACTGGTCGGGGCGAGCAAGGACCTGTACCTGCTCGGCCGGGTGAACGCCTTCTGGCTGGCCGCGGGCGTGATCCTCGAGGCCTGGTCGCTGTTCTGCTACGGCCTGCTGACCCAGACCATGCTGCCGCCGGGCGCGCACAATCCCGGCCTGTCCCGGCTGTTCCGCATCGACCTGGCCGCCGCGGCGGTGGCGCACGTCATACCGGCCGGCACGCTGGGCAGCGCCGCGGTCGGCTACAAGCTGTTCACCGCCGAGGGCATCAAGGGGCACGACGCCACGGTGATGATGGCGGCCAAGGGCCTGGGCTCCACCGTGGTGCTCAACGTGCTGCTGTGGCTGTCCCTGGTCGTCTCCATCCCGCTGGCCGGTTTCCACCCGATCTATGTGACCGTCGCGATCACCGGCGCCGTGATCATGCTTGCGGTCGCCGCGCTGGCCTTCGGGTTCATCCGGGGGGCCCGGCACGCCTCCCGCATCCTGCACTTCGTCGGGGACCGGATACCCGGCATGTCGGGCGATCGCCTGGAGCGGGCCCTGCTCGACGCCGCGTCTTCGCTGTCCGCGCTGGCCCGCGACCGGCGCACCCTGGTCATGTCGCTGACCTGGGCCACGCTCAACTGGCTGCTCGACGCCGCGTCGCTGTGGTGCTTCGTGGCGGCGTTCGGCCGGTTCGTCAACCCGGTCGAGCTCTTCGCCGCCTACGGGATCGCCAACGTGGCCGGCGCGCTGCCGCTGACCCCGGCCGGTCTTGGCGTCATCGACTCGCTCGCGCCGCTGCTGCTGGTCAGCTTCGGCGTCACCCGCAGCGTGGCGACGCTGGGCGTGCTCGCCTGGCGGCTGGTCAACTTCTGGCTGCCCATCCCGGCCGGCGCCATCGCCTACGTGTCCCTCAAGGTCCCCCGCGGCGCGGGCCTCAAAGCCTGGCGCGCGGCCATGTCGGCCCTGCTGGCGCGCCCCGGGCCGGACGAGCCGCCCGAGGGCCCGGGCTAACTGCAGCTGAGCTTGGGATTGCCGCCGAGGTAGTTGACCGGGCCGAACAAGATGGTCACCAGGATCGTGCCCACGCCGGAGCAGTTCGCCGAGGTGCTGGCGTAGTAGTGCCGCTGCCCGGCGGCGAGAGCGCCGATGAGCAGCCAGACGGTCAGGATCACCCAGACCACGCGCACGGCCACCTCCGGATTGGTGCGGGAGGCATGGACCGGGTCCAGCCACCTCCCAGTGATATCAGGCGGTGAGGTCCGGCGGTAGACCCGGCCGCGGGCACCGGATTTCTTTAAAATTCGGGCCATGTTCCACCCATCCGATCCGTCGTCTGCTCCGAAGGTGACATATGAGCCCGAACGATCCGGACGCGTCCAGGTTCACGTCCGCGACCGCGGATAGGAGGGGAGGGCGGGATCTCGACGACCTGCTCGTCCAGGTGGCGCGGGGCGACACCGAAGCGTTCGAAGCGGTGTACGACCGGCTGGTCGGCCCGGTGTACGGCGTGATCCGCAGGGTTCTCCGGGATCCGTCCCAGTCCGAGGAGGTGGCCCAGGAGGTTCTCCTCGAGGTGTGGCGGACCGCCGCACGGTTCGACCCGGCCGTGGGCGGCGCGGCGACCTGGGTGCTGACCATCGCCCACCGCCGCGCCATCGACCGTGTCCGTTCCGCCACGGCGGCGGCCGGCCGCGAACACAAGACAGCCGAGGTACACACACCACATGACGAGGTCGCTGAGGCGGTGGAAGCGAGCCTGGACCGGGAGCGGGTGCGACGCTGCCTGGACGCGCTCACCGACGTGCAGCGCGAGTCCATCACCCTGGCCTACTACGGCGGGCACAGCTACCGGCAGGTGGCCGACCTGCTCAAGGTCACCCTGGGCGCGATCAAGACCAGGATCCGCGACGGGCTCATCCGGATGCGCGATTGCCTGGGGGTGAGCTGACATGCGGCTCTTCCGGCACGACCTGCACTCGCTGTCCGGCGCCTACGCGCTGGACGCGCTGGAGACCGAGGCCGAGCACGACCGTTTCACCCGCCACCTGAGCCGCTGCCCGTCGTGCGCCGGCGAGGTGCGCGGCTTCCGCGAGGTGGCCACCGCGATGGCCTTCGCCGCCGCCACCGAGGCCCCGCCCGGAATGCGCGACCAGGTGCTGGCCGCCGCGGCGCGCACCCGCCAGCTGCCGCCCGAGGTGGCCGGCGAGTCCCGCGCGCGTCAGAAGCGCTCCCGAGCCTGGATGCCGTGGGTGCCGTGGCTGTCCGGGGCCGTCGCGGTCGCCTCGATCGCGGTCGCGGTGTTCTTCGGCTTCGCGCAGGCCCACACCCAGGACGAGCTCGACCAGATCCGGGCCCAGAACCAGGCGATCTCGCTGCTCCTGTCGTCGCCGCAGGTAACGCTGCTCAGCAAGTCGACGACCGAGGGCGGCGTGGCCACCGTGGTGCTGGCCGCGGCCAGGCATCAGCTGGTCGTGGTCACCAACGGGCTGCCCGCGCTGCCGGCCGGCCACGTGTACCAGCTCTGGCTGATCGGCAAGACGACGACCACGTCGGCCGGCCTGCTGCCCGCGGCCACGGACGGGCGGACTCCGCCGGTGCTGGCGACCGGGGTGGTCAAGGGCGACACGCTCGGCCTGACGGTCGAGCCGGCCCCCGGCTCGGCGCAGCCCACCACCACGCCGATCCTGGCGCTGCCCCTGCCGGTGTAGGCGCGGGGAACCCGGCCCGTTCGGGACATAGTGGTACCGAACGGGCCGAGGTATCCGCCCTTCCGCCGTCACCGGGCTCAGCCGGGCCAGTGACAGCTGCTGACCTGCCCGCCGGCCACCGTGACGGCGGCCACCGGGGTGTGTCCCCGCCAGACGGTGTAGCGCCCGGCCGGCAGGCCCGGGTAGACCGCCGCGTACCTGGTCTGCCCGGGCACGTGCCGCGGCCGGACCCGCGAGTGCGTGCGGCGGGACCCGTCCCGGCTGATCTCGATCTCCTCGCCGTCCAGGCCGGCCGGCGTGTACAGGATCAGGGCGCCGATCCCGGCGCCGAGCTCCATCACCACGGTGCCCGGCCCGGACGGTCCCGCCGCTGGTTCCCACATGTCAGGACGGCTCGTTGTAGCCGCTGTAGGGCACCCCGAGGTAGGGGAACTGGCCGAGGTAGGGGGCGTGGACGCTGGCCGGGGTCAGCCCGTCGGTGAGCTGCCCCGCCGCCGCGTCGGGCTTGAAGTTCTTGTCGATCAGCGGGTACGTCACCCCGGCCAGCGCCCTCAGCTCGATCGCCACCACGTCGTCGGTGACCCGGCGCCCGTTCGGGAAGCCGGCCGCGTCCCCGCCGAGCAGCCCGAAGATGCTCTGCCTGGCGGACGGGGTGGGCGGGATGGAGGTGTTCAGGCGGAGCATGTCGGCCAGCACCGGCCCGGTGAAGTTAGTGAAATCAGCGATGATCCCGGAGGGGATGCCGGTGAGCAGGATGGCCTGCAGGTCGGCGCGCGGCTTGGAGGACTTGACCAGCGCGGCCAGGTTGGGGAACACGCCGGGATACAGGACCGGGTGCAGCGCCGCCAGGCCGGGCTGGGTGACGTACTGAAGGAACCGCTTGTCGTCCGACGGCGGCAGCGAGTTCCACTGGTCTTTGTGGCCGAGCGGGATCAGGACCTCGTTGACCAGCGGGTTGCCGAGCCGCGACACCTGCCGGAACGGGCCGCTGTCGACGTTCTCGCCGTTGTCGGCGTCCCACAGCCGGACCCGCTGGCGGCTCGCCGTGGTCCACACCCCGATGGTGGGATGGCCGCTCCGCCTCAGCGCGGAGACCGGCACCTGGATCGCGATCGAGTGCACGTTCACGTTGTTGGTGGCGTTGACCCCGGGCACCGCCTTGAGGGCCGGCAGGCCGAACGTGGCGTGCAGCTGCTCGAACGGCCGCAGGTCGCCCAGGTCGAATATCGCGCCCAGGTCGACGTAGAAGCCCTCGGCCCGCTGCCCGGCGAACACCGTGATCCCGCCGCCGAGATGGTGCACCGCCTGGGCGGCCAGCGCACCGTAGTCCGGCGTGGACAGCGGCCCGATGTTGCACGGCGGGCAGGCCAGCCCGGTGCCGATGGCCCGGGCCGAGAAGCCGGACACCATGGTGACGTCGTAGGTCTGGCGGCGGTTCCAGTTCGGGCTGTCCAGCGACTGGATCGGGCCCGTGTTGTACAGGAACGTTTCCGGGTTGCGGACCCTGGTGGTGAACCGGAACTGGAACGAGACGTCCGCACGGCCGTCCCCGTTGTTGTCCACGTGGATCTCGTAGAGAACGTCGTCGCCGAACTCGTAGAAGTTCGGGCCCCCCGCCGGTGACTGCAGGGGGATGTAGTTGGCGATCAGCGTGACCGTTCCGGGCTGGTCCGGGCTCACGAACGCGTATACGTCGGTGCTGTCGGCCACCGGGTCCTTGGAGATCTCCGGTGCCTCGCGATGCGAAGACATGCAATTACCTCACAGGCTGGAAGCTGGCTCGAACGTGGTACTAGGAGTGGATGCGGGGCGCGGCGGGTCAGCCGATCGACCGGGCGATCCGGGCGGCCAGGTCCTGGTCGCGCAGCCGGGTCTGGCTGGTCCCGGCGAACACCTCGATATCTCCCGACCGGGCGTCCCTGACGTGCACCATGATCGGCCCGCCGGGCGCCCGGCCGTGCGCCCGGCCGGGCGCCTGGCCGTGCGCCTGGTCTGGGGCCGGCGCGCTGCCGGTGGCGGCTAGGGCTGGGCTGGCGACGGCGCCGATGGCCGTGGCCGCGAGCCCGGCCGCGCCGGCGGCCGCGGCCCCCTGGAGCAGGGAGCGCCGGGACAGCCCTGCGCGCTTTTCATCCTGACTGGGCATGACGATCCTTTCGGTGGCTGGCCTTTCACGCCCGGTGCTTCGCGGCCGGCGGCCGTTCGGATGGGTGGCCGGCCAGAAAAAGTTCGGTGACTTTGCGCTTGGCCGGATTACAGTCCGTGAATTACGGCGTCCACTTCGCGATGACGGTCAGGTAGAGGCCGAACCACGTCGTCGCGACGGCCAGCACCCCGATGAGCGGCACCAGCACCGAAGCCCGCAGCGGGGCCAGCAGCCGGGCCACCGGGAGGGCGAGCAGCACGGCGGGCAGCAGGAAGCGCGGCTTGGAGCTGAGCCAGTTGGCGCTCGTGGCGACGGCCAGCACGACCACCACGACCGTGTAGACGTGCAGGTAGACGGGGATGCGTTCGGTCAGGCTCCACAGCATGAGCAGGACCGCGACGATGATCACCCAGGCCACCAGGACCTGCGCCACCGAGGGCGCGCCGAGCAGCGTGACCCGCACCGCGCCCAGCGTGCTCGTCCCCCAGTCGAAGACCATGTGCATGACGTGCCGCTCGACCCAGAACCACCCGTCCAGCCGGTGCGTCGCGGTCGCCACGTACCACAGGAACCCCAGCAGCCCCAGCGGTGCTAGCAGCGCGCCAGCCAGCGGCCGCCACCACACGGCGAAGGGCTGCCGCGCCCGCACCGCCCGCACCACCGCGATCGCCGCCGCGACGAGCACCGCGAGGATGAGCGCCACCGCCGTGCTGCGCACGGTGCCGGCCGCCAGGGTGAGCAGGCCGGCCGTCAGCCACCGCCCGCTGACCAGGGCGACCAGCGCCCAGACGGCCAGGGCGCAGAACAGCGCCTCGGCGTACAGCATGGACAGGACGATCGAGCTCGGCGCCACCGCCCAGACCGCCACCAGGAGCAGGCTGATCCGCGCGTCGCCGGTCAGCTTCAGGCCCAGCGTGGTCAGTCCCCACGCCGCCGCCAGGCCGGCCACGGCCGTCACGATGAGGCCCGCCGTGACGATCGTGATCCAGTGCCCCCAGGCGAGGGAATCGATGAGCGCGGGGTACCCGGGAAACCAGGAAAATACCGAGGCGTGTGCCAATTGGCCTGGCGGATAGGCGTAGCCGTGCGCGGCAATGTCCCGGTAGTGCCCGCCGTCGGAGGACCTCATCCACCGGAGCAGCGACCAATGCCGCATCCGGTACTGTCCGTGCGCGAGCAAAAACGCGGTGATCGCCACGCTGACCAGGCGAATTCCCAGGTAGATGAGGGTCCCGGCCAGCGGGAGCCGAGAGGATTCCGGGATAGACCAGCGCCTGCGGGCACCATGTTCCGGTCCCCGTTCCGGCCGGGCCGGCCCGGGGACGTTGTCGATGTCCGAATTTACGCCAGAAAGTGACATTCGCCGTCCAGGCCGTTCGGTTGATCACGTGTCACAGCTGCATCGTCCGCGTTACCGGAATCGAGCCTAAGCCCCGCTTCGTTGCGAAAGCTACCGCATCACTCCCCGGGTCGGCGCCGTCCCGCCTGTCCTGCCCCCGGTAGCATCCCAGCCATGGCAGCCTCCGGCGGGTCGGTGCTGGTTCTCAACTCGGGTAGCTCATCGGTGAAGTTCGCGCTGATCGCCGCGGAAACCGGCGAGCGCGTGCTGGGCGGCCTGGCCGATAAGGTCGGCACGCCCGAGGCCGTGCTGCGGATCCGGCGTCCCGCGGGCGACGCCGCCTCCGAACCCCTTCCCGACGGCGGCCGTGCCGCCGTCATCGCCCGTATCCTGGACCGCGTGGCCGGCCCGGGCGAGGATCTCATCGGCGCCGGCCACCGGGTGGTACACGGGGGCGAGCGGTTCAGCGCCTCGGTCCTCGTCGACGACGAGGTCATCGCCGCGATCCGGTTGTTCGCCCCGCTGGCGCCGTTGCAGAACCCGGCCGACCTGGCCGGCATCGAGGCGATCCGTGCCGCCCGTGCCGCGCTCCCGCAGGTGGCCGTGTTCGACACCGCCTTCCACCAGACGATGCCGGCCAGCGCCTTCCGCTACGCGGTGCCCGAGGAGTGGTACACCCAGCACGGCGTGCGGCGTTACGGGTTCCACGGCACCAGCCACCGTTTCGTCAGCGAACGGACGGCGGCCCTGCTCGGCCGGCCGCTGGGCGAGCTGCGCCTGGTCACCGCCCATCTGGGGAACGGCTGCAGTGCCGCGGCGATACGGGACGGGGTATCCGTGGACACTACCATGGGGCTGACCCCGCTGGAGGGGCTGGTCATGGGCACCCGCTCCGGCGATATCGATCCCGGTGTCTTCGCCTACCTGGCCGAACGGACCGGGCTGAGCGCCGCCGAGCTGACCGAGACGCTGAACACCCGCAGCGGCCTGCTTGGGCTCTCCGGCGCCAGCAACGACATGCGGTTCGTGCAGGACGCGGCCGCCCGCGGCGACGAACGCGCCCGGCTCGCCCTCGACGTGTTCGTGCACCGGCTGGCCAAGGCGATCGCCGGACTGGTCACCAGCCTGGAACGCCTCGACGCGCTGGTCTTCACCGGCGGCATCGGGGAGAACAGCGCGGTTGCCCGCGGCCTGGTCCTGGCCCGTCTCGGGTTCCTCGGCCTAACCGAGGATCCGGCGGCCAACGCCGCGCACGGC
>Ga0318496_10000248_pt1 | contig 17528 bp, 16 predicted proteins | sample GRESIP109b1f22_FD_203296 | JGI IMG/M metagenome (GOLD analysis project Ga0318496, IMG submission 203296) | Tropical soil microbial communities from Luquillo Experimental Forest, Puerto Rico - GRE.SIPMG.109b1f22 | ecosystem: Environmental > Terrestrial > Soil > Tropical forest > Bulk soil... | reverse complement strand
GCGAACGCGGCGGCGGTCTCCGCGAGGAGCGGCGCGGAGCCGGAGACGAAGAGCCGGACGTCGCGGCAGCGTGCCCGGTCGAGCCGCGGCGACTCGAGGAGGCGCGTGTAGTAGGTGGGCACGCCCATCATCACCGTCGCGCGGGGCAGGAGCTCGAGCACCTCCTCTGCGGCGAAGCGGCTCGCGAAGAGCATCGCGCTCCCGGAGAGCAGCGCGCAGTGCGCCGCGATGAAGAGCCCGTGCGCGTGGAAGATCGGGAGGGCGTGCAGGAGTACGTCGCCTGGGCCGAACCCCCACGCCGCGGCGAGCGCCTCGCCGTTGCTCGCGAGGTTGCCGTGCGTGAGCATCGCGCCCTTCTGGCGACCGGTCGTGCCGGACGTGTAGAGGATCGCCGCGACGTCGTCGCGCGAGCGCTCGGCGGTCTCGAATTCGGCGGGCTCGCCGGCGGCGACGGTCGCGAACGTGCCCTGCCCTCGGCCGTCGAGCGTGAGGGACGCGCCGACGCCCGCGGCCTCGGCGAGCGCGGACCGGCGGGCCGCGTCGGCGGGATCGCAGATCAGCACGGCCGGCGCGCAGTCGCCGAGGAAGTACTCGAGCTCGGCGGGAGGGTAGGCGGTGTTGAGCGGGACGTAGATCGCGCCCGTCCGCAGCGCAGCGAGGTACACGCAGAACGCCTCGGGCGACTTCTCGACCTGCACGGCGACGCGGTCCCCCGGCCCGACGCCGGCGGTCCGCAGCGCGTTCGCGTACCGCGCCGTCGTGGCGAGGAGGTCGCCGTACGTCCAGCGCACGCCGGCCGGCGTCTCGAGGAAGCTCGCGCCGGGGCGACACCGCGATTCGATCAGCGCGAAGAGGTTGCCGTTCATCGATCGAGCTCCCGGCCGGTGCGCAGCTCTCGGGTGGACGCGCCTTTATGCGTACTGCATCGTGTACGCTGTATACATGGCGCAAATCTGACGGTCAATGGCCCGGTCGCACGCCCGAGCGGTGTTCCAAAATTGGCAAGACGACGCGCGAGGTTCCGGCGCAGGGGCAGCGAAGGCGGCGTCCACCGCCCGCGCGACGCGCAGCGAATGCAGCACAAACTTGCGCGAGCGCCGTCGTTCCGAGCGTAGGCCCGAGCGCAGCGCGGGGCGGGAGGCGAGGGGCGACTCGAGGGCCCGGCGTCACGCCCCGTCGCCCGCGTCACCGGCGGGCGGGCGTCGCGCGTACCGCTCCGCGATCGCCGAGCAGACGAAGAGCTGGAGCTGGTGGTAGCACATCACCGGCAGCACCGTGACGCCGGCGTGGGCGCCGAACAGCACCTTCGCCATCGCGACGCCGGACGAGAGCGCCTTCTTCGAGCCGCAGAACACGGCGGCGATCTCGTCCTCCTTCTCGAACCCGAGCCAGCCCGCCACGGCGGTCGTGAGCGCGAGCACGATCGCGAGGAGCGCGCCCGCGCCCGCGATCGCGAGCACGACGAGGCGCGGCCCGTGCCCGGACCAGAGCCCCGCCGCCGCCGAATCGCAGAACGCGACGTACACGATGAGCACGACGACGCCCTTGTCGATGGACGAGGTCCGGCCGCGGTGGCGCGCGAGCCACGCGCCCGCGACCGGGCGGAGCGCCTGGCCGGCGACGAGCGGCAGGAGCACGAGCCCGGCGATGCCGAGGATGGCATGCCCGAGCGGCAGGCCCGACCCGGCGTGCGCGCTCGCGGCGCCGACGAGCACCGGCGTCACGACGATGCCGAGCACGTTCGAGAGCACGGCGTTGAAGATGGCGCCCGGCACGTTCCCGCGCGCGATCGCCGTCATCGCGACCGACGACGAAATCGTCGATGGCAGCGCCGCGAGAAAGAAGAAGCCGAAGCGCAGCGGCGCCGGCACCCAGCGGCCGAACGCCGCCGCGATCGCGAGCCATACGGCCGGGAACACGACGAACGTGAAGAGCTGGACGACGACATGGAGCCGCCACCGCGACATCCCCTCGCGCACGGCCGCGCCAGAGAGCGACGCACCGTGCAGCAGGAACACGAGGAAGATGCCGGCGTCCGCGAGCAGCTCGCCGTGGAGCGGGCCGCCGCTCCTGCCGATGGACGGCGCCGCCGAGGCGAGCGCGATCGCGCCGAGCATCCCGGCGAGGAACGCGTTCGCGCGGAGCCTGCCGACGAGCGCGCTCGGGCCCGGGAGGCGCATGGTCTAGGTGGGCGCCCGCCGCGCCGCGTCCGGCGCAGGCGCGGCGGCGGCGCCGCTCGCGCCGAGCCGCTTGACGAGGTCCGCGAAGCGGTCGCCCTGGACCTGCACATGGGCGCGCACCCGCGCCGCCGCGAGCTCGCCGTCGCGGCGCAGCACGGCGTCGACGACGTCCGCGTGCTCGGCCGACGAGACCTTCATCCGTCCCGGGACGCGAAGCTGCAACCGTCGGTACGGGCGGAGGCGCCGGTGCAGCACCGTGGCCTGCTCGGCGAGGAAGCCGTTGTGCGAGGAGGCGTACAGCGCGAGGTGGAACGCCTCGTTCATCCGGTAGAACGCGTCGGGATCGTCGGCGCGAACGGCGGGCTCGCACGCCTGGTGCGCCGCGACGAGCACGCGCTGATCCTCCGGCGTCGCGCGCGCGGCAGCGAGGCGCGCGCACACGGCCTCGAGCTCGGCCATGACGTCGAACATCTCGCGCAGGCGCTCCGGCGGGGTGGTCGCCACGACGGCGCCGCGGCGCGGCCGCGTCTCGACGAACCCCGCGGAGGCGAGCTGGATGAGCGCCTCGCGGATCGGCGTACGGGAGACGCCGAACTCGCGCGCGAGCTCGATCTCGTCGAGGCGGGCGCCCGGCGCGTACTCGCCGACCACGATGCGCTCCTCGATCTGCTCGCGGAGCTGCTCGGACAGCTTCAGGCCGACGATCGAACGCATGCTCACCCCGGCTGGGCTCTGACGACAGCATACAATATACAGAGTCCATCAACGGCAAAGCAGCGCCGGTTTGCCGCATTCGGGGCGCAGGACGAGCGACCGGTTGACGGCTAGCAATGTATACAGTATGCAGTATCGCGGAAGCGCGGAAAGGAGCGCACCGTGGGCCGAGCGGCGCAGGCGTTGGCGACGGATCGCTGGCGAACGCGGAGCGCACGCAAGGCCCGCCGGCTGGGGGCGGTGGCCGGCTGGCTGCGCGGAAAGGTCCTCCCCGCCGAGCGGATGGTCGACGCGCTCGAGCGGCTCGTCGAGCCGTTCGATCGGGTCGCGCTCGAGGGCAACAACCAGAAGCAAGCCGACTTCCTCTCGCGCTCGCTCGCGCAGGTGGACCCCCGCGCCCTGCACGACCTCCACCTCCTCATCTCGAGCATCAGCCGCCCCGAGCACCTCACGCTCTTCGAGCGCGGCGTCGCGCGGAAGGTGGACTTCGCCTACGCCGGCCCGCAGAGCCTCCGCCTCGCGCAGCTCCTCGAGGATCGCAAGCTCGAGATCGGCGCGATCCACACGTACGTCGAGCTCTACGCGCGGATGTTCGTCGACCTCACGCCGGACATCGCGCTCGTCTGCGCGGAGCGCGCCGACGCGGACGGCAACCTCTACACGGGGCCGAACACCGAGGACACGCCGACGATCGTCGAGGCGACGGCGTTCCGCCACGGCATCGTCGTGGCGCAGGTGAACGAGCTCTCGGACGACCTCCCGCGCGTCGACATCCCGGGCTCCTGGGTGGACGTCGTCGTCGTCTCGGACCGCCCCTTCGCGGTCGAGCCGCTCTTCACCCGCGATCCGCGCCACATCCACGAGCTGCAGATCCTGATGGCGATGATGGTGATCCGCGGGATCTACGAGCGCCACCGCGTCACGTCGCTCAACCACGGCATCGGCTTCGACACCGCCGCGATCGAGCTCCTCCTGCCGACCTACGGCGAGTCGCTCGGGCTCCGCGGGAAGATCTGCCGGAACTGGGCGCTGAACCCCCACCCGACCCTCATCCCGGCGATCGAGAGCGGCTGGGTGGAGAGCGTTCACTGCTTCGGCAGCGAGGTCGGAATGGAGGACTACGTGCGGGCGCGCCCCGACGTGTTCTTCACCGGGCCCGACGGGAGCCTCCGCTCGAACCGCGTGCTGTGCCAGCTCGCCGGGCAGTACGGCGTCGACCTCTTCATCGGCTCGACGCTGCAGATGGATCCGGACGCGAACTCGTCGACGGTGACGCTCGGGCGGCTCGCCGGGTTCGGCGGCGCGCCGAACATGGGCCACGATCCGCGCGGCCGGCGGCACGCCTCTCCGGCCTGGCTCGACCTCATCACCGCGGAGGGCGAGATCGTCCGGGGTCGCAAGCTCGTCGTGCAGCTCGCGGAGACGTTCCAGAAGGGCGGCCAGCCGGTCATCGTCGAGTCGCTCGACGCGGTGCAGGTCGGCAAGGCGAGCGGGATGCCCGTCGCGCCCGTCATGATCTACGGGGACGACGTCACGCACGTCGTGACCGAGGAGGGCATCGCCCACCTCTACCGGGCGACGGGCGCCGAGGAGCGCCGCGCCGCCCTCGCCGCCGTGGGAGGCGCGACCCCCGTCGGGCTCCGCGCCGACGCTCGCCGAACGGCCGCGCTCCGCGAGCGCGGCATCGTGACCTTCCCCGAGGACCTCGGCGTCCGGCGCGGCGACGCGAAGCGGTCGCTGCTCGCCGCGCGCTCGATCGAGGACCTCGTCGCCTGGTCGGGCGGGCTCTACCGCCCGCCCGCGCGCTTCCGCACCTGGTGAGGGACGGATGATCACGACCGCGCCCATCCGCAGCACCGCGGCCGCGCGCCTCGCCGCGCTCGCGGAGGCGAGCCTCGCCGACGAGGCGTGGCTCTCGCCGAAGCCCGGCCTGGTGGACGCGCGCGGGAGCGGCGCGCACCACGACCTCGACCTCGCGACGATGCTGCGGTCGGCGCGGGCGCTCCGCCCGGCGTTCCGCGCGATGGCCGCCGCGGCGGCGGGCGCCGCGCCGACGCAGGCGCTCCGGGAGCGGCTCGCGGCGATCGGCCGCCTCGGAGAGCGCGCCATGCTCGCCGCGAGTGGCGGCGCGAACGCGCACCGCGGCGCGATCTGGGCGCTCGGCCTCCTCGTCGCGGCGGCCGCGATGGACGGCGACGGCCGGGCGGAGTCGGTCGCCGGGCGGGCTGCGGCCGTCGCGCGCCACCGGGATCGCTTCGCGCCCGCGCCGGGCGGCACGAACGGCGCCCGCGCCTGCGCGCGCTACGGCGTGGGGGGCGCGCGCGGCGAGGCGCGCGCTGGGTTCCCGCACGCGGTCGCGATCGGGCTCCCCGCGCTCGACGCCGCGCGCGCCCGGGGCGCGGCCGAGACGGACGCGCGGCTCGACGCGCTCCTCGCGATCATGGCGAGCCTCGAGGACACGTGCCTCCTGCACCGCGGCGGCCGGCCGGCGCTCGACGCCGCGCGGCGCGGGGCCGCGGAGGTGCTCGCGCTCGGCGGCGCGTCGACGCGCGCCGGGCGCGCCGCCCTGCTCGCGCTCGACGCCGAGCTCGTCGCCCGGAACGCCTCGCCCGGCGGGAGCGCGGATCTCCTCGCCGCCACCCTCTTCCTCGATCGGCTCCGCGCGCCCGGCGCGCGGGACCACGCCCGGAGGTGATCGCGATGGAGGTCTTCGAGTTCGAGTACCCGGCCTCCGGCGCCGTCGCGCGGCGCGCCCACGCCGGCGTCGTCGCCTCGGGCGACCTGGAGGTGCTGCTCGAGCCGTCGCCCGACGGGCGCGCCCGCGTGCGCGTCCGGACGAGCGTCGACGGCTACCGCGAGGTGTGGGCGAACGTCCTCGAGCGCTTCATCGCGCGCTGGGGCGGCGCGGCGTCGATCGAGATCAACGACTTCGGCGCGACGCCCGGCGTGGTCTCCCTCCGGCTCCAGCAGGCGGCCGAGGAGGGCGCGCCGTGAGCGCCGGAGACCTCGCGCGCGCCCTCGCCCGGCGCAGCTTCGTCGAGCTCACGGCGCGCGAGCGGGCGCGGGCGCTGCTCGATGCGGGCGAGCAGCGCGAGCTGCTCGGGCCGTTCGACCGGCTGCACTCGCCGTGGCTCGAGCGGCAGGGCATCGTCCCGCAGGAGGATGACGGCGCGGTGATCGTCCGCGGGCGCCTCGACGGCCGCGAAGCGGTCGCCATCGCGATCGAGGGGCGTTTCCAGGGCGGCAGCATCGGCGAGGTGGCCGGGGCGAAGATCGCGGGCGCGCTCGACCTCGCGCGCGCGGCCGCGGAGCGCGGCGCCCCGGTGCTGCCGGTCCTGCTGCTCGAGACGGGCGGCGTGCGGCTGCAGGAGGCGAACCTCGGCCTCGCAGTCATCGCCGAGATCCACGCGAGCGTCGTGGCGCTGCGGCGGCACGTGCCGGTCGTCGGCGTCGTCGCGGGGATGGTGGGCTGCTTCGGCGGGATGTCGCTCGCGGCCGCGCTGTGCAGCCGGCTCGTCGTGACGCGCCAGGCGCGGCTCGGCATGAACGGGCCGGAGGTCGTCGAGCAGGAGGCGGGCGTCGAGGAGCTCGACGCATCGGACCGGCCGCTCGTGTGGAGCCTCGTCGGCGGCGAGCAGCGCCACGCGGTCGGGCTCGCCGACGCGCTCGTCGAGGACGACGTGGACGCCGTGGCGGGGGCCGTCCGCGAGGCGTTCCGGCGCGGGGCGCCGCACGTTCACTGGAGCGAGGAGGTCGAGCGGTTCGAGCGCCGCCTCGCCGCGATCGACCCGGCGGGCGCGCTCGACGGAGCGGCCCTGCGCCGGCTGTGGAAGCGGGAGGATCGATGAGCGAGGCGAACGGAGCGAGGAGCCGCGGCGAGACCTGGCTCGCCGCCCTCACGGGGACGGACGGGATCGCCGCCGGCGGGCCACGGTCGGTGCGCGTCGCGGACGCGCCGCTCGGCGACGAGCGCGCGCGCTGGCTCGCCGTCGTCCCGGATCCCGCGGGGCGCTTCCCGCGCGCGCGGTCCGGCGAGGTCGGGCTCGACGAGGCGTGGGCGCTCGCGCGGCGCGTGCGCGAGGCGATCGCTGGCGACGCCCGCGGCACGCGGCGGCCGATCGTCGCGATCGTGGACGTCGCGAGCCAGGCGTACGGACGCCGGGAGGAGCTGCTCGGGATCCACCTCGCGTGCGCGGCCGCCGTGGACGCGTACGCGACGGCGCGGCTCCTCGGCCACCCGGTCGTCGCGCTCCTCGTCGGGCGCGCGATGTCCGGCGCGTTCCTCGCGCACGGGTACCAGGCGAACCGCCTGCTGGCGCTCGACGACCCGGGCGTCCTCGTCCACGCCATGGGCAAGGAGGCGACGGCGCGCGTCACGCGTCGCACGGTCGCCGAGGTCGAGCAGCTCGGGCGCGAGGTGCTGCCGATGGCCTATGACGTCCGGAGCTGGGCGCGCCTCGGCATGCTCGACCGGCTCATCTCCGGCGTCGATGCCGACGCGCCGTCTCACGAGGACGTGCGCCGCGTCCGCGGCGCGCTCGGCGAGGCCGTCGCCGACGCGCGCTCCGGCCCGCGCGATCTCCTGCGGCGCCTCGCGTCGCCCGCTTCACGCGAGTTGCGCGCAGCGTCCACCGAGGTGCGGCGGCGCCTCGCCGCTCAGTGGGACGCCGTGTGAATACCGCGCCGCACGACCTGCTCCGGCTCCGCCCGCGCACGAGCCTCGCCTGCGATTGCGCCCCGCCGGCCTGGGCGCGGGAGCACCTCGCCGGCGCGCGGACTGTGGTCGTCGTCCGGCGCGCGCGGCCTCGCGGGTCTCTGCTCGCGGTCGGCGTCCGCGGCGGCGCGCGGTCCGAGCGGCTCGCGGCGTGGGTCGCGCCCGTCGCGATCGAGGAGCGGATCACGCCCGAGGCGCTCGCCGCTCGCCACGCGTGGCGCGAGGAGCCGCGCCGGCGCGTCGCGCCGCTCGATGCGCTGGACGCGGTCGCGGCGCTCGTCGAGCCGCTCGGGCTCGCGTGGGGGCCGGTCGGCAGCGCCGGGTTCGAGCTCGCGACGGGCGTCTCCTGCCTGCACGCAGGGAGCGACCTCGACATCCTCGTCCGCGCGCCGGCGCGGCTCGCGTGCGCCGACGCGCTCTGGGCCGCGCTGGCGGCCCTCGCGGTCCGCGTGGACGTCCAGGTCGAGACGCCGCGCGGCGCCGTGGCGCTCGCGGAGCTCGCGGCCGGCACGCGCCAGGTCCTGCTGCGCACGTTCGACGGCCCGCGCCTCGTCGCCGACCCCTGGGGGGAGGCGTGAGCGTCGCGTTCCTCTGCCCGGGTCAGGGCGCGCAGACGCCGGGGTTCCTCCACCGCCTCCCGGACGCTCCCGAGGTCGCGACGACGCTCGACGAGGCGAGCGAAGTGCTCGGGCACGAGGTGCGCCGCCTCGACGGCGCGGAGGCGCTCCGCTCGACCGTCGCCGTCCAGCTCGCGACGGTGGTCGCCGGCGTCGCGACCGGTCGCGCGCTCGCGGCGCGCGGCGCGGTTCCCGACCTCGTCGCCGGCCTCTCCGTCGGAGCGTTCACGGCCGCCGTGCTGTCCGGGGCGCTCACGCTCCCCGACGGACTCCGGATCGTGCGGCTCCGCGGCGAGGAGATGCAGCGCGCGTTCCCCCGCGGGCATGGGCTCGCGGCGGTCGTGGGGCTCGACGAGCGGCGCGTCGCGGCGCTCGCCAAGGCGAGCGTCGAAGGCCCCGCATACGTCGCAAACCTGAACGCGCCGACCCAGTTCGTGCTCGCCGGCAGCGACGCCGCGCTCGAGGACGCGATCGGGCGCGCGCTGGCCGCGGGCGCGTCCCGGGCCGAGCGGCTCCCGGTGGATGTCCCCTCGCACAGCCCGCTCCTCGACGGGGTCGCGGAGGTGCTCGCGGCGGCGCTCCGCAGCGTCCCGGTGACGGACGCGCGGGTCCCCTACGTGACGAACGCCCGCGCGCGCGCGACCCGCGACCGCGAGGCCGTCCGCGAGGATCTCGCCCGGAGCGTGGCGCTGCCCGTGCGGTGGCACGAGGCGACTGCGATCCTCTTCGAGCTCGGGGCGCGGCTCTTCGTGGAGTTGCCGCCCGGCCGGACGCTGACCGGGCTCGCGCAGGCGGCGCTCCCGCGTGCGCGCGCGGTTGCGGCCGACGAGGTTCGCATGGATTCGATCGTCGCGCTCGCGGCGCGCGAGCGGCGGGAACCCTAGAGGACCGACGGCGCGCCCGCCTTCGCACTCCCCGTCCCGGTGGCCTGCGGCTCCCACCTCCGGGTGTCACGAACGTGGGCGGGTGAGCGGCCGGGTGCGACCGCTATGACGGCGGCGATGAAGGCCGCTCACGACCTCGCCTCCGTGAGCCCTCCCGCGCCCGCTCCGCGCGCGCGTCTCGTCGTCCGCGCCCTGCTGCTCCACGGGATCCTCCACCCGCTCCTCGCCATCGCCGCGTTCGGCGCGTACGAGCACTTCAAGCTCAACGGACAGTCCATCCCGTCCTACGCCAGCCTCGTCGCGGCGGCCGGGTTCGCCCTCGCGCCGGTGCGGGCGATCGCGCGCGAGCTGCTCGCCGTCGAGGGCGCCGTGCTGCACCTCGTGCACGGCGTCGGCGGCCTGGCGGTGATCGGGCTCGCGGCGGGGGGCGTCATCTCCGGCGGACCCATCCTGGATCGCGCCGCGCCGGCGCTCGGCCCGTTCGCGATCATGGGCGCCGCGCAGGCGCTCATGCACCAGGACCACCCGCGCAGCCGCGAGGAGGCCGACGCGCTCAGGCGCTTCGCGGCGAGCCTGCCCGAGCTCCAGCAGCTCACGCGCGGCGGGAGCCTCGGCTCGCCCGCGAGCGCGCGCCGGGCGGTCGCGGTGCTGAGCGATCTCATCGCGAAGGCGCAGGCGCTCGGCGAGGCGGAGCTCCGGGCCGATCCCGGCTTCCAGGGTGCGCTCCGGCAGACCACGGCGCGGGTCGGGCTCTCGCTCGGGCTCGACGGCGTCGATCGCGCCATCGCGCGGCTCGCTGCGGATCCCGCGACCGCGAGCGCGGCCCCGGAGCTCCGCAGGAAGCTCGCCGCGGCGCGCAGGGCGGTCGAGCAGGAGGAGCGCCCCGCCGCGCCCGCCGACGGCGCCGCACCACGAAGAGCCGCGAGGAGACCATGAGCATCTCGCCTGTCCGCCGCGCCGTCCTCGTCGCCCTGCTCTCGCTCGCGCTCCCGAGCACGCGCGTCGTCGCAGGCGAGGGGCGCGCGCCCATACCCCCCGCGGACGTTCCCGCCGCGCTCGCGCTCCCCCCGGACGAGGCGCCGTTCCTGAAGCTCCAGGCGCGCGGGACGCAGAACTACGAGTGCCGCCCGGCGAAGGACGCGCCGCAGCGGAACGAATGGGTGCTCGTGGCGCCCGAGGCGGCCCTGTTCGACGAGGGCGAGAAGCAGGTCGGGAAGCACTACGCGGGGCCGACCTGGGAGAGCACGCAGGACGGCAGCAAGGTCGTCGGCGCGGTGAAAGCCAAGGCCGACGCGCCCGATCCGACCGCCGTGCCGTGGCTCCTCCTCGGCGCGACGAGCACCTCGGGACGCGGCGCGCTCGCGAACACCCGGAGCGTGCAGCGAGTCGACACGCACGGCGGAAAGCCGCCCCCCGGCGAGTGCAAGCCGGGCGAGGTCCTGAAGGTGCCGTACACCGCGACGTACTACTTCGCGGGGGCGAAGCGGTGATGCCTGTCGGGGATCCAGGCTTCGCGGATCCTCACGTGGAGAGAGAGCTGGGGGCTGCCTCGGAGGCGCTGAGAGGAATCCGCCGCGGCGGCGCTCCTTCCACTTCGACGGTGACGAGCGCGGGGGCGTCGTGCTCGGGACACTGCGCGAACTGAGGTTCTCGCCCCGGCGCCTGCTGCGCTTCGCGCGCCGCGTGGGGGCGTCGTTCCTCGCCAACCGGGGCTTCCTGCTCGCCGGCGGGGTCGGCTACAACGCGCTGCTCTCGCTCGTGCCGTTCCTCGTCGTCGCGCTCGACGTCCTCTCGTTGTTCTTCGACGAGAAGCGCATCCTCGCCATGCTCGACGCCGAGCTCACCGAGCTCATCCCACAGCACGCCGACACCATCCTCGACGCCGCCCGGACGTTCCTCGAGCAGAAGGCGACGACGAGCTACATCGGCATGGCGCTCCTCGTGATCTTCAGCTCGCTCGCGTTCCGCATGCTGGAGGAGGCGGTCGCCGCGATCTTCCACACCTCGATCGAGGCCGGCCGCCGGAGCGTGTGGGTGTCCGCCGTGCGTCCGTACCTGTTCATGCTGGTGCTCGTCGTCGCGCTCCTGGCGATGACGCTCGTCACGTACGGCCTCGACGCCCTTGGGGAGCGCTCCGTGCGCATCCTCGCCGTGGACCGCCCGCTCGACCCCGTCGTCGCGTGGGCGCTGCGGCTCGTCAACTTCGCCGGGCTCGTGCTGCTGTTTGCCGCGATCTACGGCGTGCTGCCGCTCGTCCGGATCTCCGTGCGCCGCGCGCTCGTGGGCGGGCTGTTCGCGGCGGTGCTCTGGCGGCTCGTCGGCCGGTTCATGGTCTGGTACTTCACGAACGTCTCGATGGTGAACGTGATCTACGGCTCGCTCGCGACGGTCATCGTGGTGCTGCTCTACCTAGAGATCGCGTTCATCATCCTGCTGCTCGGGGCGCAGATCATCGCCGAGCTCGAGGCGAGCGCCGCGGCAGGGCTGCCCTGGTACGAGCAGCCCCCTGGACGCGTCGTCCACCGCCGCGCGTGACTGACCGGCGAAGCCCCGCCGGATCGTGCGATCTGGCGTGCCGGCGTGCCAGGCACGAACTGGCGCCTATCAGTACGTGAGCACCGTCGTGTCGTGCAGCAGGCCCGACGCGCCGTCCGCCTGGACGATCACGTACCTCTTCGCGCCGTCCCCGCTGTGGAACACGTAGGCCCCGTGCGTCTGGAACGCGTCGTCGCCCACGGACCACCAGGGCAGAGACATGCGGTCGACGTGGCCGAGGTACGTCATGTTGAAGAGCTCCACCGCGGTGTCGTTCGCGGCGGTGCTCGCGTCCCAGCTGCTCGTGGCGGGGATCGCGGCGATCTCGTCGGCCGAGCAGTCGAGGTGCTTCACCGAGGTGATCCCGGACAGCCGCCCGCCGTACACGATGTCCTGCGCCTGCGTGGAGGACGTGCGGAACGCGGTGCCGGCCGCGGTGAGCAGTCGGGCGCCGTCCGCGCTGAACCAGAGCTCGGGGCCCATCGCGTAGTCGCCCCAGTACTGGGACTGCCACTTGAAAGTGGCGGCGCCCGCGGAGACGTCCCAGCGGTAGATCTGCGCCGGGATGACGCCCGTGGTGACGACGTAGAGCGCGGTCGGATCGGTCGGGCTCAGCGCGGCACGATCGCCGGCGTACACCTGCCACGAGCCGGACTGCACCTCGACGCCGGTGGCGATCTCGACGTTGTGGATCGCGACCCATTGATCGATGCGCGGGAAGAGGTACGCCCAGCCGTTCCCGCCGAGGACGCAGTCGCCGATGTCGGCCGAGACCGGGATGGTCTTCGCGACCGAGGCGGAGGCGAGATCGACGTACGAGATCCAGGCGTTGTGCCCCACGACGGCGTACTTACCGTCGGGGCTCAGGCCCAGGCACTGCGGCGGGAGCGCGAGCCCGACGGTCGACTCCTGACCCGTCGCGGGGTCGTACACGTACAGCGCGTTCGGCGAGCCGTCGGTCATGACGATCCGCTCGAGCGACCGGCTATAGGCCGCCTGCGCGACGCGGTGGGCGAGCGCGGTGAGGGCCTGGGACGGGGGCACGACCTTCACCGTCACGGCGGCGCCGGCGCTCTGGCCGTCCGTCGCCGTCACGATCACCTGGACCGTGTAGATCCCCGGGATCGACGAGGAGAACGTGGGCTTCGCCGTGGTCGCCCCGGTCAGCGTCGCGCCGGTGCCGTACGGCTGCGTGATCTGCCAGGAGAACGTGAGCGCTCGCCCGTCGGGGTCGGCGCTCGCGCTCGCGTCGAGCGTCACCGGTGCGCCGGGCGACGTCGTGACGGGCGACACGGCGCTCGCGGTCGGCGGCCCACGATCCGTCGCGCCGGGCGGCGTCGCGGAGCGGCCGCCGAAGAAGGCCACCGTCATCGACTCGCCGGACGCGCCGCAGCCATGGGCCGTACCGGTCGCGGAGAACACGAGCGTCCCGTTCGCGAGCATGCCGCCGCCCGACGCGATCTCCCACGTCAGCGTGCAGCTGTCGAGCGGGACGGGGCAGGAGTAGCTCGCGAGGACGAACTCGGAGTCCGACGTCACCCTCGCCGCCGGCCCTTTGCCGTCGCCGCAGAATCCCGGGAACGTGAGCGCATTCCGGCCGGTCACGTCGATGTCGAGCTCGGTCGTGCCGGAGGGCGGCTGCTGCGCGCCCGAAACCGTCAAGTTGGCCGTGCCGTACCAGGCACCCGCGAACAGGCTCGAGGCGTCGTGATCCAGCGTGTCGGGCGGCAGGGTCGCCCCGGTCTCGCTGTCCGAGCGGTTGCACGAGACCGCTCCTGCGATCGCGAGCGCGACGGCCAACCCATGAACGTTGCGCATGGCTTCCCTCACCGTCGTGTTCTGCGCCTTCTCACGTGCGCCCCGGGCCACACGCGTGGGCCTGCGGCAACACTTCGCGCCCCGGTTTAGCTTTGTCCGGCGGGATTTCGGGCGCATAGCGCCGGCATGGCGCTCGCACTGCAGGTGTGGCGTGGCCGCGGCATGCGGGCACGAGGGAGCGCGAAGATGACCTTCACCGACCACGTCACCGCGATCCGGCCGCTTCGCGCGCTCGTCCTCCATCCCGACGACGGTTCTGCCCTCTCGCTCCGCCGGGCGCTCGAGGCGTGGTCCTTCTCGGTCCTCTCCGCCTCGGACGGTGACACCGGGCTCGAGATCCTCCTCGGCGAGGTGCTCGCGCTGGATGTCCTCGTGATCGCCGCCGACCTTCCCGGCCGCGACGCGCGCTCGTTCGCCGAGCTCATCCGACGCGCCGGCGGCGAGCGCGACCTCTCCATCGTCGTCGTGGACGCCTCGTCCCCTCAGCTCGAGGCCGAGCTGCTCGCGGCCGGCGTCGACCGGGTGATCGGTCCGGCTGCCGATCCACACCTCGTTGCCGAGGCCGCCGCGAGCGCAGTGGCGTTGCGGCGGAACGCGGTCCGAAGGGCCGCGCCGGCCGCGCTCGAGATCGAGCTCGAGGACTCGCCGGCGCCGACGCGGGCCCGGTCGTCCCCGCTCCGCGGGATGGCGCTCCTGGCGTCATGAGCGCCTGCCTCCCGGCGGCGAGCTGCCGGAAGCGGCGAATCGGGCGGTCAGCGAGGCGCCGGGCGGGCGTCGCCGTTACGAGGACATCATGACCGTCACGGCCGATCTCGTCGTTGCCGCGGGCCGCATCTCCGAATCGCTCGGGAGACCGAGAGTCGGGCGCGTGGTCCTCCCGGCGCCGGAGCGGCGCGCGGACCAGCATGGGGCCTTCTGCGCCGTCCAGCTCGCCGGCGGCAGCACGGGCCTCGCCTACGTGCTGCTCGGCGATACGCGAGCGCGGCTCGGGTCGCTCGACGTGGACGCGCTCGAGGGGCGGGAGGCCGCCGCGGTCGCCGAGGGGCTCACGCAGGACGACCCGGCAATGCGCTCCGTCGCGCTCGCCGCGGTGAACGCGCTGACGCGGCTCCTGTTCGACGCGGCCGGGTTCGCGCCCGACTTCGCCGCGAACTCGCTCGGCTCGCTCGGGCTCGCGCCCGGCGATCGGCTGGGGATGATCGGCTTCTTCCCGCCCCTCGTGCGGCAGGCGCGCGAGCGCGGCGTCCCGCTCACCGTCCTCGAGCTGCGCGAGGAGCTGGTGCAGGAAGCGGCCGGCCTCACCGTGACGCTCGACGCCGCGCGCCTCGCCGGGTGCAACGAGATCGTCTCGACCAGCACCGTGCTGCTCAATGACTCGCTGGAGTCCGTGCTGGAGCACGCCCGCGGCTGCCGCGAGTTCGTCCTGGTCGGGCCGAGCGCCGGGTGCGTGCCGGATCCGCTCTTCGCTCGCGGCGTCACCGGATTGGGCGGTCCATGGGTCATGGACCCGGAGCGCCTGCTGAAGCGCGTGGCGAGCGGCGATCGATGGGGTGACGCGTCCCGCAAGTACTCGCTGCGCAACGATCGCACGTGGCCCGGGCTCGACGAGCTGCTGTCGAGGGCCGCGGACAGGCAGCGGGGCGCCTAGCAGACGCTCCAGGCGCGCGCTCCCGGCCGCTCGCGCGCATCGACTTCACGGTGCGGTGCACCCACCGGGATCGGGTGCGAGTCGCACCGTCACGACCTCGTCGGCTCCCTCGCGCAGATCGACCGTAACTCTTCCGCACATTCCGTGGGCGTCCCCGGTCGCGAGCACGGTGTACCTGTCCGGCGGCAGGTTCGTGACGGGGTGCTCGAGGTCGACGCCCGTCCCGTAATGGGGCACGCGGACGCCTTCACGATCACGCAGCGGTTCCCGGGTCGTGATCTTCTCCGGGAGGATCACGACCGATGCATTCGCGAACGTCCCGTCCGGCATGAGCACGTGCACCCGAAGTCTCGACGGTCGCCGGGGATACCGAAACCGACCCTCGCCGGGCCGATCGGCTGGCACCCGGACACGAAGCTGCCACGGCTGCGGGCGCGGTACGCCGACGCCGCGAACGCCGCTGAGGTTCAGGGCATAGTTGCCCGGCGCGAGGCCTCCGATGACGCACATCCCGTCGTCGTCGCTGACGCAGGTACCGTTACCTCTGGGGCTGATGGCATGGATGTAGGCACCGCGCAGCGGCGTCCCGTCGACGTCCTCCACCCTCACGCGCGCGCTCGACGCCGTCTCGAGGCGGATCTCGACTTCGTCGACGTCCGCGCGGATGACGTACTGCGTCCGCCGATAGCGCGGATGGAACAGCCGGACCGACGCGTCGCGCTCCTCGAGCCCGTTCAGCACGAAACGCCCCGCGGCATCCGTCGTCCCGAGCGGCGTCGCCGTCGCGTACTTCTCGAACCCCGGGTTGAGCGCGACGCCCTCGATCGGCTTCCCCGCCTGGTCGACGACCCGGCCGCGCACCGTTCGTCCCGGGCTCAGCACGATCTCGCCGAGATCTCGCTCCTCGCCCTGCTGAAGAGACACCTGGAACGTCGAGAACGCGAGCGTCCTCGACCCCTTGGACCAGACGAGGATCGGGAGCTCGAACCACGGGCGGAAGACGGGGACCTCGAATGCGCCGTCGGCTGAGTCGAAGATCCAGCCGCGTGTCGCCGGCGTCTCGACGACGAATCGCTCGGCCGGGATGATGCGTCCATCGTCCGCCGCCTCCACGACCCGGCCGCGAATGACGCCGGACTTGATGACCGGAAGCACGAGCCCTCGCTCGCCGGTTCGCACAGGCTGGCCGTCGAAGCCGATGCACTCGCACCAGAGCCCGCGGCCGGAGGCGAAGACCCGATAGCCGCCCCGGTGCAGGCCGGTGATCCTGAACGCCCCGTCGTCGCCGGAAACGCCGACCCCGAAGCTCGCGCCACCTTCGGGCGCGTTCGGAGCCGGCTCGGGGTATGCGCTCACACTGACGCCCGGCACGGGATTCCCATCGGCGTCGACGACGAGCCCCGTGATCTCCGCGTCGCCTCCGAACTGCAGACGAACGCCGCGCATGCTCGACGCCGCATCGATCGGCACAGCGCGGGCTTGGACGCTCCGACGGTTTGCCTCGTGGACCGCGAGCACGAATGCCGCCCCCGGCGCCGCGCGGACCCGAAACGTTCCCTGCGAGTTCGTGCGGCTCGTGAACGCCCAGTGTCGCCAGGTCTGGATGTGTCGCAGATCGATCCCGACGTCGTTCCGGCCGATGACGAAGATCCCTGCGTCGCGGAGCGGAGCGCCGCGTGCGTCGAGCACGCGGCCGGCGATCTCGACGCGCTCGGTCGGGTACGTCGCCGCGCCATCGCGTGTGGGCGTGGCAGCAAGAGCAACGAGCAGCAGCGCGGCCAGGCTCGGCATGTCGTCCCCCCTGACAGGGATTTGAACCATGCACGGGATCTCGTGTCGATGTCGCCATGTGGCGCGCAGGACCGAGCGTGAAGGGCCCCGGCGCACACCGCGCTCGCTTGCGCGGCGGCGCGCACCGCCGAGGCGCGTACGAAATCGCCCGCTGCAGCGCGATCCCGTCCTCCACCGGGCGTCCGCCTTGCAGCGTCGTGCTCGCGGCATGTCTGCCTAACCCCGCCGCGAGCCGAGCAGAGGCTCGTCCACGCCGTCGTCCGCTCCCGCCGCGCCGCCGGGGCCGCGCCGCCGTCAGTGGATCCGCTTCTTCTGCCCCGACCACTCCTTCTCGCGGAGCTTGAACTTCTGGGTCTTGCCGGTGGACGTCTTCGGCAAGGGGCCGAACTCGACCTTCTTCGGGCACTTGAAGTGCGCGAGGTGCTCCCGGCAGTACTCGACGATCTCCTCCTCGGTGGCCTCGCGCCCCGGCCGCAGGGTGACGAACGCCTTGGGCACTTCACCCCACTTCTCGTCGGGGATCCCGATCACCGCCGCCTCGAGCACCGCGGGGTGGAAGAAGAGGACCTTCTCCACCTCCACCGTCGAGATGTTCTCGCCGCCCGAGATGATGACGTCCTTCTTCCG
>Ga0318496_10000246_pt1 | contig 17578 bp, 15 predicted proteins | sample GRESIP109b1f22_FD_203296 | JGI IMG/M metagenome (GOLD analysis project Ga0318496, IMG submission 203296) | Tropical soil microbial communities from Luquillo Experimental Forest, Puerto Rico - GRE.SIPMG.109b1f22 | ecosystem: Environmental > Terrestrial > Soil > Tropical forest > Bulk soil... | reverse complement strand
GTGCGTCTCCCAGAAGACGCGGAGCAGCTCGGCGTAGCTCACCTTCGCCGGATCGAACTCGAGGAGGACCGACTCGGCGTGGCCGGTCTCGTGCGCGCTCACCACCTCGTACGTCGGGTCCCGCTCCCCGCCGCCGGTGTAGCCGACCGCCGTCGCCACGACGCCCGGCACCCTGCGGAAGCGCTCCTCGACGCCCCAGAAGCAGCCCTGGGAGAAGACCGCCAGCTCATGCCCGGCGGCCGGGACGAGCGGCGTGCCGTGGCCGACGTTCCCCGGGCGCGTGCCGAGGCTCGGGTTCCCGATCGGCTCGCCCGTCGCCCGCGCGGACGCGACGACCCTCGCGATCGCGACGGCGGCGACCGCGAGCGCGCCGAGGAGCAGCGCCGCCTTCACGGGTGCGCCCTCCCGGCCTGCGCGGCCGACTCGAAGAGCGTCGCGTACTGCCCGTAGCCCTCGGCCGCGAGCCGCTCGACCGGGACGAAGCGCAGGGCGGCGGAGTTCATGCAGTAGCGCAACCGGGTCGGCGGCGGCCCGTCGTCGAAGACGTGGCCGAGGTGCGAGTCCGCGAGGCGAGAGCGGACCTCGGTGCGCGCGAACAGCAGGAGATGGTCGGTGCGCGTCGTGACCGCGGATGGATCGAGCGGTCGCGTGAAGCTCGGCCAGCCTGTCCCCGAGTCGAACTTGTCGAGCGAGCTGAAGAGCGGCTCGCCCGAGACGACGTCCACGTAGATGCCGGCGCGGTGCTCGTCCCAGTAGGCGTTGTGGAACGGCGGCTCGGTGCCCTCGTGCTGGGTGACCTGGTACTGCTCCGGCGTGAGCCGCTTGCGCAGCTCTGCGTCGGACGGTTTCTGGAACGACCGCATCGTCGTCTCCTGCGCGCCTTCCGGGCGCGGGCCCGACTGCACGTCCGCGGCCTTCACGTTCGCCGCGCACGCCAAGCCCGCCGCGGCGACCCACGCGCCCGGCAGCCATCTCCTGCTCATGATCGACTCCCTCGTCCTCGGGGACCGATCTGTCGCTCGGAGGTGCCGGGCGCCACGCTCGTTCGCGGCGTCGCTCATCTCGGCGGACGCGCCCCACCGCGTTCCGGGTTCCCCTCGTCCCCGCCGTCCCTAGGTTTGCGCGCGCGGGACATCCGCGATGGAGGAACCCATGGCTCGGAGCCAGAAGGCGGTCGTTCACAAGCCCGGCGAGGGGAAGGCGTTCTGGATGCTCGGCGGGCTGTACGAGGTCCTGATGTCGAGCAACGAGACGAACGGCGCTGCGACGATCATGCAGATGACGATGCCGGCGGGGATGGGGCCGCCGGCGCACATCCACCACGGCGTGACCGAGACCGTGTACGTCGTCGAAGGCACGATCACGTACCACGTCGACGGCCAGCGGCTCGAGGGCGGGCCCGGGACGCTGTTCCGCGTGCCCGCCGACATCCCCGAGCGGTTCGAGCCGAAGACGCGGGCGCGCGTCATCGTTACGTATGAACCGGGTGGAATGGAGAAGTTCTTCGCGGAGGCCGGCGAGCCAGCGCAGCGGCGCGAGGTTCCGCCTGCGCCCAAGTCCCAGCCGGACGTCGCGAGGCTGAAGAAGATCGGCCAGCAGTACGGGCTGGAGATCCAGACGCCTTCCGGCGCCTGAGGCGCGTCGCGGCGGGGTGGTCGCGCGGGCGCACGCCGAGGTCTGAGCCGGCCCGGGGACTATGCGCGCCCGTCACGCGTGGCTGGCGCGCACACAGGGCGGGCGCGAAACCGCCGTCGTTCTAAGCGCCGGGCGGTGGCACGCCCAATGCTCCACCCAGTATGGGTGAGCGCCATGACCAAGCTCGTCGCGATTCTGTTGGTGTCCGGGACCCTGATGGTCCTCCCTGCGGCGGCGCCCGCGCAGGACGAGACCTGGGTCGAAACTCCTGGCGGGTCCTCAGAGGCCCCGTCCACCCAGGCGCCGTCCGAGCAGCCGCCCGCGCCGCCGTCCCAGATGCCTGCCCCGCCGGCGCAGCAGCCGCAGCCGCAGGCGCAGGCGCAGGTGCCGAGCACGGCCGGGCAATGGGTCTACACGCAGCAGTACGGCTGGATCTGGATGCCGTACTCGGACACCTACGTCTACTCGCCGCCGACCGGCTACGGCGAGCCCTATGCGTACGTGTACTACCCGACGTACGGCTGGCTGTGGGTGGCCGCGCCGTGGGTCTGGGGTTACGGGCCGTGGCCGTACTTCGGCGTCTACGGCGCCGTGAGCTTCGGGTGGTACGGCGCCGGATGGTGGCGTTACCCGTATCACTACCATTACGCGCCGTACTACGGCGGCTACTACGGCGGTCACTACGGTGGTGGGGGGGTCCCCTCGTATCGACCGCCGGGAGGCACCTTCCCGCGGCCGGGGCCGGCGTACCACCCGGGCGGCCCGGGCTGGGGCGCGAGGCCGGGCGTCCCCGCGTACCACTCCGCACCGCTGGCGCGTTACGGCGGTGCCGCGCCGTTCATGGGCGGCGTCCGCGGCGGCTCCTTCGGAGGCGCTCATCCCGGTGGCATGTCGCACGGCGGCGGCTTCGGCGGCCACACCGGCGGCTTCGGTGGCCACGCCGGCGGTCGGGGCGGCGGCGGGCACGGCGGCCACGGCCGCTAGCGCGACCGGCTATCAGCGCGCGTTCATCTGCTGGAAGCGCCGGTCCAGCTCGGCCCTGGACGCCGTGAGCGCTTCCGCGGTGAACCCATAGCCGATCTCGGGCACGTCGCCCTCGAGCCCCTTCATCGCCGCCTTCGCCGCGCTGTAGTCGGGCATGCGCGCGGCGGGCACGAAGCCGAGCCCCGAGGAGACGTTGACGATCGCGGCCTGATCCTTGCCGGCCAGGCGGGGGACGAAGAGGCCGGAGAGCACGATCGGCGCCTCGAGGTTGATCCGGAGCTCGCTCTCGCCGGCGAGGTAGGGCGGCGGCTCCCTGAGTGAAGTCGACGTCCCGCTGGATCCCGGCGTCGTTCACGAGGACGTTCAGGTGCGGGAGCTCGCCGCCCGCCCATTCGGCGAGCGCCCGGCACCCAGCGCCGACCGATCGCAGTCGTGGAACCAGGACGCGAGGTCGCTCGAGGCGGCGAACACCCCGCGTGAGCTCCGCCGCAGACCCTGTCGGATCTGCTCCGGGCCGCGTGCGGGGTGAACCGTCGGGGGCGGCCGCGACGCGGGGCGCGTCGGCGCGTCCGCGACGGACGAAGGTCCGATACACGCACCGGCACGGTCCCTGGTAAGGCGAGACGAGGCGACGGATGGACGCCCAGTGAAAGGGAGGACGTGATGCGGAGGATGATCGCGGGATGCATGATGGCGGCGGTGCTGCTGCTCGCCGGCAGCCCGGCTCGCGCAGCCGAGGAGAACCTCGGGGACAAGGTGAAGAAGGCCTGCAGCAAGGAGCTCAGCACCTTCTGCAAGGGCGTGCCGGAGGGCGAGGGGCGCATCCTCGCGTGCCTCTACGCGTTCCAGGACAAGGTCTCCGACAAGTGCCTCTACGCGGTGTACGACGCCGCGGATCAGCTCGAGCGGGCGGCCACGGCGGTGAAGTTCGCCTACAGTCAGTGCCAGGCCGACCTCCAGAAGTTCTGCGCCGACGTGAAGCTGGGTCAGGGGCGGGGTCTCGCCTGCCTCCAGAAGCACGACAAGGACGTGAGCCAGCAGTGCAAGGACGCGCTGCAGCAGACCGGAATCACCAAGGCCGCGGCCAAGAAGAAGTAGCCGGGTCTGCCGCCGGGGGCCGACGCGCGGCCCCCGGCCAAGGCCCGCGCGCCTTGGGGCGCCATCGCTGGAGGAGCCATGAAGCGCCTGGTGGCGGACCTCACGCGCGATCCGGTCAGCCTCGCCGGCGCGGCGCTCGCGACGGTCGCCGCGGTCCTCATCCTGTCGCTGACGGCGATGGGGCTGCTCGGGTTCCGCGGCGGACCGTACCTCGGCATCATCGCGTTCGTCGTGCTGCCGACCATCTTCGTGGTCGGCCTGCTCCTCATCCCCGCGGGAGCGTGGCGCGCGCGGCGGCGTGCGCGGATCGCGGCCGAGCACGGCGAGAAGCCGCCGCCGCTGCCGGTCATCGACCTGAACGACGCGCGGGTGCGGACGATCGCGCTCGCCGTGGTCGCGCTCACCGTGGTGAACCTCGCCATCCTCGGCCTCGCCACCTACAAGGCGGTGCAGGTGATGGACACCCCCGCGTTCTGCGGCTCGTGCCACAGCGTCATGGCCCCCGAGCTCACGACGTACCAGCGGTCGCCCCACGCGCGCGTCGCGTGCGTCGACTGTCACATCGGCCCGGGCGCGCCGTGGTTCGTGAAGTCGAAGCTCTCCGGGGCGTGGCAGCTCGTGTCGGTCACCTTCGGCCTCTACTCGCGGCCGATCCCGGTGCCGGTACACGACCTGCGGCCGGCGCGCGACACCTGCGAGCAGTGCCACTGGCCCACGAAGCTCGTCGGCGACCGGCTGAAGGTCATCACCCGACACCTCGACGACGAGGCGAACAGCGCGCGCAAGACGGTCATCCTCCTGCGCGTGGGCGGCGGGGGCGCGGCCGGGATCCACCGGCACGTCCAGACCGGCGTCACGGTGCGCTACCTCGCGGATCCGAGCCGCGAGAAGATCGGCACCGTGGAGCTGACGCTCCCCGATGGGACGCGACGCACCTACGCGACGAAAGACGGCCCGTCCACTCCGACTCCGGGGTCGGGCTGGCGGACGATGGACTGCGTCGACTGCCACAACCGGCCGACGCACCAGTACGGGAGCCCCGAGGGAGAGATCGACGCGGCGATCGACGACGGACGCATCGATCGCGCGCTGCCGTTCGTGCGGCGCGAGGGGCTCCGGCTGCTCAAGGCCGACTACCCGACGCACGAGGCGGCGCGAGAGGGGATCCGGCGTGGCCTCGTCGCCTTCTACTCGGCCGACTCCGCGAGCTGGCCGGGGCGGAAGGGCGCTGTCGAGGCGGCGGCGACCGCGCTCGGCGACATCTACACGACGAACGTCTGGCCGACGATGCGGATCGCCTGGGGCACCTATCCGACCTTCCTCGGGCACGACGCCGCGCCGGGGTGCTGGCGCTGCCACGACGAGGAGCACCGCACGGCCGATGGCAGGACCATCTCGCAGGATTGCGACCTGTGCCATGCGCTGCTCGCCGACGGAGAGGCGGATCCGGCGATCCTGAAGATGATCGAGCGGTGATCGGCGTCCGGCCCACGTTCGCTCCTGGTGGCCCGCCGGCGCGACCGGCATGGCGTCCGAGGTCTCGCGCCCGATGCGTGGTGGGCTGGTGGTCTGACCAGGCGCGGTGAACTGGTCTTACCACTTGACAGTAAAACCAAGGCCATCCTAGGCTGCTCCAGCAGCATGACGCCAGCGCGGATCGCGGCGGGGCTTCGTGCGTCGGGCTCGTTGGCCACGGTCGACATCGTCCGGGGCCAGCGGGCGCCCAGGGAGCGCGAACGGGCATGGCCTACGATCGTCTCAGCCTCGAGGGGCGCGTCGCCGTCGTCGTCGGCGGGACCACGGGGATCGGGCGCACGCTGAGCCTGGGGCTCGCCGAGGCGGGCGCCGACGTGGTGGCCTCCTCGCGGCGCGAGGCGGAGGTGGAGTCCACCGCCGCCGAGATCGAGAAGCTCGGCCGCCGGACCCTGCGCGGCACCTGCGACGTCCTCGACCGGCCCTCGCTGGTGCGGCTCCGCGACCGGACGCTGGCGGCGTTCGGGAACGTCGACATCCTCGTCAACTGTGCGGGGCGCACCAAGAAGGCGCCCTTCCTCGAGGTGACCGAGGAGGACTGGAGCGCAGTGCTGGAGACGAACCTCACCGGCATGTTCCGGGCCTGCCAGGTGTTCGGCCCGCCCATGCTGGACCGGGGCTACGGGCGGATCATCAACATCGCCTCGCTCTCCACGTACCGGGCGCTCGCGTTCACCGCCGCGTACAACGCGAGCAAGGCTGGCGTGGCGTCGCTGACTCAGACCCTCGCCGTCGAGTGGGGCCCGCGGGGCGTCTGCACGAACGCCATCGCGCCCGGCGTGTTCCGGACCGCCCTCAACTCTTCCCTGCTGGATGGCACCGAGCGCGGGAAGGAGTTCCTGCTCCGCACCCCCATGCGCCGGTTCGGCAAGCTCGAGGAGCTGGTGGGCGCGGCCGTCTTCCTCGCCTCCGAGGCGGCCAGCTTCGTGAACGGCGAGGTGCTCGCGGTCGACGGCGGGTTCCTGGCGAGCGGCGTCAACCAGTAGCGCGGGCCTGCCCGGGCGACGCGAGGAGCGACGGCGATGGAGCTGGCGGTGAAGCCGAAGGCGGGGTGCCGGTTCGACCTCGTGGCGCTGGGGGAGATCATGCTCCGGCTCGACCCGGGCGACGTCCGCGTCTCGACGGCGAGGACCTTCCGCGCCTGGGAGGGCGGCGGCGAGTACAACGTCGCCCGCGGGCTGAAGCGCTGCTTCGGCCTCGACACGGCGGTCGTCACCGCGCTGGCGGACAACGCCGTGGGCCGGCTCATCCAGGATCTCGTCTACCAGGGCGGCGTGGACCAGTCGTACCTGCGCTGGGTGCCCTACGACGGCGTCGGCCGGACCGTCCGGAACGGGCTCAACTTCACCGAGGCCGGGTTCGGCATCCGCGCCGCGCAGGGGTGCTCGGACCGCGGGCACACCGCGACGAGCCAGCTCCGGCCCGGCGACGTCGACTGGGAGCGGATCTTCGCGAAGGACGGCGTTCGCTGGCTCCACACCGGTGGGATCTTCGCCGGGCTCTCCGAGACCACCGCGGCCGTGGCCGAGGAGGCGATGAAGGCCGCCAAGGCGCACGGCGTGGTCGTCTCCTACGACCTCAACTACCGCGAGTCGCTGTGGAAGGGGATCGGCGGGCAGGCGCGGGCGCGCGAGGTGAACCGCGCCCTGGCGCGCCACGTCGACGTGATGATCGGCAACGAGGAGGACTTCACCGCCGCCCTGGGGTTCGAAGTCGAGTCGGGCGAGGGCTTCAGCCACCTCGACGTGGCCTCCTACCAGGCCATGATCGGCGTCGCCACGCGCGCCTACCCGGGCTGGTCGGTGGTGGCCACCACGCTGCGCCGCGCGCGGACCGCGACCCGCAACGACTGGGGCGCGCTGTGCTGGCACTGCGGGAAGCTGTACGAGGCCGCGCAGCGCGACGACCTCGAGATCCTGGACCGCGTGGGCGGAGGCGACTCCTTCGCCTCGGGGCTCATCTACGGGTTCCTCACCGGGCGCGGGCCGCAGTGGGCGGTGGACTGCGGCGCGGCGCACGGCGCGCTGGCGATGACGACGCCGGGCGACACGAGCATGGCGACCCTGGCCGAGGTGGAGAAGGCGATGAAGGGCAAGACCGCGCGGGTGGAGCGCTAGATGGACGCCCGGGACACGCTGCAGCGCATCGCCCAGACCGGCATCGTGCCGGTGGTTCGCGCCGCCTCCGGCGAGGAGGCCCTCGCCGTCGTGGACGCCATCCGCGCCGGCGGGATCGACGTCATCGAGCTCACGATGACCGTGCCCGGCGCGGTGGAGGTCATCCGCGAGCTGGCGCGCCGGTGCGGGGACGACGTGCTCCTGGGCGCGGGCACCGTGCTCGACGCGGAGACCGCGCGCGCCTGCATGCTGGCCGGGGCGCGCTTCGTGGTCAGCCCCATCGTCGATGCGGGCACCATCGCCTGCTGCCGGACCTACGGAGTCCCGGCCATGGCCGGCGCGCTCACGCCCACCGAGGTGGTGCAGGCCTGGAAGGCGGGCGCCGACGTCGTGAAGATCTTCCCCTGCAGCGCGGTCGGCGGGGCGAGCTACATCCGCGCGCTCAAGGCGCCGCTGCCCCAGATCGCTCTCATGCCCACCGGCGGCGTGTCGCTCGCCACGGTGGGTGACTTCATCCGCGCGGGTGCGACCGCGGTGGGGGCGGGCGCCGATCTGGTGGACGTCGCGCGCATCCGCGCCGGTGAGCCCGGCGCGGTCACCGAGAAGGCGCGGCAGTACGTGGCCGCCGTCGCACAGGCGCGGGCGCCGGGCAAGAGCTGAGAGGCACCATGAGCGGAGCGCTCACGCTTCACGAGGATCGGCTCTTCCCCTCGGATCCCACGCAGCGGGCCATCGCCCGCCGGCTCTACGCCGAGGTCCGGGCCCTCCCCATCGTCAGCCCCCACGGCCACACCGATCCGCGCTGGTTCGCCGACGACGAGCCGTTTCCCGACCCCGCCACGCTCCTGATCATCCCCGACCACTACGTGTACCGGATGCTCTACGGCCAGGGCATCCCGCTGGAGGCGCTGGGCGTGCCCCGCGCCGACGGCGCCCCGGTGGAGTCGGACGGCCGCAAGATCTGGCGGCTCTTCGTACAGCACTGGCACCTCTTCCGCGGCACGCCCACGCGGCTCTGGTTCACGCACGAGCTCCACGAGGTGTTCGGCGTGCGTGAGGCGCTCACCCCCGACACGGCCGACCGCATCTACGACCAGCTCGCCGACTGCCTGGCGCGCCCGGAGTTCCGGCCTCGTGCCCTGTTCGAGCGGTTCAACATCGAGGTGCTGGCCACCACCGAGTCGCCGCTCGATCCGCTGCCCCACCACCAGAAGCTCCGCGCCTCGGGATGGAAGGGGCGGATCATCACCACCTATCGGCCCGATCCGGTGGTCGATCCCGACTTCGAGGGGTTCGCCGCCAACGTCGAGAAGCTCGGCGCGCTCACCGGTGAGGACAGCTCCTCGTGGGCCGGGTACCTCCGCGCGCTGGAGAACCGACGCGGCTACTTCGCGCGGCTCGGGGCTACCGCCACGGATCACGGCCACCCCACGGCCGCCACCTTCGACCTGCCCCGCCACGACTGCGAGCAGCTCTTCGCGTTGGCGCGGGCCGGCGTGTCGACGCCCGAGGAGCGGGAGATGTTCCGCGGGCAGATGCTCACCGAGATGGCCCGTATGAGCGTGGAGGACGGGCTCGTGATGCAGCTCCACCCCGGCGCGCTGCGCAACCACAACCCGCTGGTGATGGCCGGGTTCGGGCGCGACAAGGGGGCGGACATCCCCACGCGCACGGACTACGTCCATGCGCTCCGCCCGCTCCTGGACCGCTTCGGGAACGAGCGCCGCCTCTCCCTCATCCTCTTCACGCTGGACGAGTCGAGCTACGCGCGCGAGCTGGCCACGCTGGCCGGTCACTACCCGGCGCTGAAGCTCGGACCGCCCTGGTGGTTCCACGACAGCCCGGAGGGCATGCGCCGGTTCCGGGAGAGCACCACCGAGACCGCCGGCTTCTACAACACCGCCGGGTTCAACGACGACACCCGCGCCTTTCCGTCGATCCCGGCCCGGCACGACGTGGCCCGCCGCATGGACTGCAGCTTCCTGGCGCGGCTCGTGGCTGAGCACCGCCTCGAGGAGGACGAAGCGCGCGAGGTCGCCGTGGACCTCGCCTACCGGCTCGCGAAGCGGGCCTACAAGCTGTAGCAGCGTCGTGTTGGCGAGCGAGTCTCCAGTTCCGGGAGGAGTCATGGAGCCGTCTGTCCCGCAGCAGACGAGCATCGAGCCGGCGGCGGCAGGCGCCAGGGCGTTCACGGTTCGTGGAATGCGCTGGTGGATCGCGGGCCTGCTCACGCTGATCACCATCGTCAACTACATCGACCGCTCGGCGCTCGGCGTGGTCGGACCGACGCTGAAGAAGGAGCTCTCCATCGACGAGGTCTCCTTCTCGTACATGGTGATCGCCTTCCAGGTGGTCTACGGGCTCACGCAGCCCTTCGCCGGGCGCATCATCGACTGGCTCAACATCCGCGTGGGCTACGCGGCGGCGCTCGCCTGGTGGTCGATCGCCCAGACCCTCACCGCCCTCGCCACCGGGTGGCGGTCGCTGGCCGTCTTCCGCGCCGTCCTGGGCGTCGGCGAGGCCGGCAACTTCCCCGGCGCGGCCAAGACCGTCTCGCAGTGGTTCCCGCCCAGGGAGCGGACGGTGGCGATGGGCATCATCAACATCGGCTCCGGCGTGGGCTCGATGATCGCGCAGCCGCTGGTGGTGGTCCTGATCCTGTCCTACGGCTGGCGCTCCGCCTTCCTCGCGACGGGCGTCGCCGGCTTCGTGGTGCTCGGCCTGTGGCTGCTCCTGTACCGCTCTCCCGAGACGCACCCGTGGCTCTCCGCGGAGGAGCGCGAGCGCATCCGGTCGGGGGGAGCGCTGCTCCAGATCGCCGAGCCGCCCAGGGAGAAGGGCGTCCTCAAGCTGGTGCTGCCGCAGAAGAACTTCTGGGCGCTGGCCATCGCGCGCTTCCTCTCCGAGCCCGCCTGGCAGCTCTTCACCTACTGGATCCCCTTCTACTTGATGACGGAACGGGGGGTGAACCTGAAGCAGGTGGCCTACTTCGCCTGGGTGCCGTTCCTGGCGGCGGACCTCGGCTGCCTCTTCGGCGGCGTGCTCTCGCCCTTCTTCATGAAGATGGGGGCCAAGGTCCTCACCGCGCGGAAGCTCGCCATGACCGTCCCCGCGGTGCTGATGACGCTCGCCGCGCTCACGGGCAAGGCGCCGTCGGTCGAGCTCGCCATCCTCTTCTTCTCCATCGGCGCGTTCTCGCACCAGGCCATCTCCTCGACGCTGCTCACGCTGCCGGCGGACGTCTTCCCCTCTCGCACCGTGGCCACCGCGAACGGCCTCTCCGGGATGGCCGGGTACGCGGGCGGCATCCTCTTCACCTGGATCGTGGGCCACGTGGCGAGGTCCATCGGCTACGGCCCGCTCTTCCTCGGCATCGGCGTCTTCGACTCGATCGGAGCGATCACGCTCTGGGCGCTGCTGCGCGAGCCCAGGGGCGAGGAGCAGGCAGCGTGACGGACCGCGCCGCGGCGGCAACGGAGCGGAAGGGGGCGGGAATGGCCGGCGATGCGCAGGTCACCTCGAGGCGGGCGAGCACGCTCCGGCTCCACCCGCTCGACGACGTGGTGATCGCGAAGGTTCCGCTCGCCGCGGGGACGACGGTGGAGACGGAGGTCGGGCCGGTCCGCCTCCGCGCCGACGTGGGCGCCGGGCACAAGATCGCCTTCCGGGCGCGCGCGGCGGGCGAGCCCGTCCACCGCTACGGGCAGTTGATCGGCGCAGCGACCACGGCCATCGCGCCCGGCGAGCACGTCCACACGCACAACCTGGCACGGGGCGAGGTCCGCCCGGACTACGAGGTCGGCTGCGACGCCCGGCCGGTGACGAGGTACGCGCCCGAGGCGATGCGCCACTTCCAGGGCTTCCAGCGCGCCGATGGGCGCGTGGGGACGCGCAACTACGTCGCCATCCTCAGCACGGTCAACTGCTCCGCCAGCGTGAGCCGGTTCGTGAAGGACCGGTTCCGCGACGTTCGGCGCGATCACCCCGCCGTCGATGGGGTCATCGCCCTCACGCACCGTGGCGGGTGCGGGCACATCGCCGACGGCGAGGACCACCGCTCGCTGGAGCGGGTGCTCGCGGGCTACGCGCGCCACCCCAACGTCGCGGCCTACGTGGTGGTGGGGCTCGGCTGCGAGGTCGTCCAGCCGCTGCAGCTGATCGGGCGCCAGAGGCTCGGCGACGCTCCTGGCGGCGCGCCGCCGCTGGTGGTCATCCAGGAGGCGGGCGGGGTCCGCAAGGCGGTCGAGGCCACGGCGGCGGCAGTGGAGCGGCTCCTGCCCGCGGCCGCGGCGGCGCGGCGGTCCCGCCAACCCGTCTCGCACCTCGTGCTGGGCACCAACTGCGGCGGGTCGGATGGGTACTCGGGCATCACCGCCAACCCGGCGCTGGGCTGGGCGGTGGATGAGCTGGTCCGCTACGGCGGCGCCGCGGTGCTGGGCGAGACGACCGAGATCTACGGCGCCGAGCAGCTCCTCGTCCGCCGCGCCGCGAGCCGGGAGGTGGCGCAGCGGCTCCTCGACCGGATCGCCTGGTGGCGGAACCACCTCCGCGCCTACGACGCGGACGTGGACCACAACCCGTCGCCCGGCAACGTGGCGGGCGGGATCACGACCGTCCTCGAGAAGTCGCTGGGCGGCGTGGCCAAGGGCGGGACCACGCCGCTCGTGGACGTGGTCGGCTACGCGGAGCCGGTGCGCGCCCGCGGGCTCACCTTCATGGACACGCCCGGCTTCGATCCGGTCTCGGTGACCGGCATCGTCGCAGGCGGGTCGAACCTCCTCGCCTTCACCACCGGTCGCGGCTCGGTGTTCGGGTGCAAGCCGGTGCCCTCGCTCAAGCTGGCAAGCAACTCGGCGATGTACCGCCGCATGGAAGAGGACATGGACGTGGACTGCGGCGCGGTCCTGGACGGCGCGACCATCGAGGAGATCGGCCGGCGCATCCTGGACGAGCTCGTCGAGGTGGCCTCCGGCAAGCAGACGAAGAGCGAGCAGCTCGGCCTGGGCGAGGAGGAGTTCGATCCCTGGCTGCGCGGGCCGACGCTGTAGGCCTGGGCGCGCGCGAGCGGCGCAGGAGATCCCATCGCGAAACGCCCGGCCACACCCGGACGCCGATCGCCTCCTCGGCCTCTCGGCTGGATCCGGCCGGACCCTATCGGCCCGGCGTGCATGCCGCCGTGAACGGGGGTCGGCGTGCTAGGGTCGAACCGCCATGAACCTCCCCACCCTCTCCGAGCTCGAGGCTGCCTCACGGGTGGTGTACGCGGCGATGCCGCCGACGCCCCAGTACGCCTGGCCGCTCTTGTCGGCCCGGTGCGGCGCGCGCGTGGTCGTGAAGCACGAGAACCACACGCCGGTCGGCGCGTTCAAGGTGCGAGGCGGGCTCGTCTACTTCGATTGGCTCGCGCGGACGCATCCCGAGGTGCGCGGCGTGGTCACCGCGACGCGCGGAAACCACGGCCAGTCGGTCGGATTCGCCGCGCGCCGGTACGGTCTCCGTGCCGTGGTGGTCGTCCCCCGGGGGAACAGCCCCGAGAAGAACGAAGCCATGCGCGCTCTCGGCGTCGAGCTCATCGAGCACGGGCTGGACTTCCAGGACGCGGTCGAGCACGCGGGAAGGCTCGCCGCCGCCGAAGGCCTGTGGCGGCTGCCGTCGTTCGATGCACTGTTGGTGCAAGGCGTCGGGACCTACGCGCTCGAGCTGCTTCGCGCCGTCCCGGAGCTCGAGCGGCTCTACGTTCCGATCGGGCTCGGTTCCGGGGTGTGCGGAGTCCTGGCCGCGAGGGAGGCGCTCGGGAGGACGCTGGAGGTCGTCGGCGTCACGTCCGCGGGTGCCCCCGCGTACGCCCGCAGCTTCGCGAGCGGGCGGCCGGAGTCGCATGCCGTCACGACGCAGGTCGCCGATGGCATGGCTGTTCGAACGCCCGACCCGGAAGCGCTCGCGCTCATCCAGCGAGGCGCCGCCCGCGTCATCGAGGTGACGGACGCCGAGGTGGAGGCGGCCATGGCGGCGCTCTTCGTCGACACGCACAACGTCGCCGAAGGGGCTGGCGCCGCGGGTCTCGCGGCGCTGCTGCGCGAGCGCGAGGCCAACCTCGGCCGACCCGTCGGGTTCGTCCTGACGGGGGCGAACGTGGACGCGGTTCGTTTCGCCGACGTGCTGCGGCGGCATTGCGGTCAAGCAGCGATGGAGTCGCGCTCGTCGTAGGTCGGCGTCGTGCGCCCGGAAAACGGCAAAGCGCCCCGAGGTCGAGGCCTCGGGGCGCCGGGGGCGGCGGCGCGCCCCTACGTCGCGATCACCAGCCCTGGCCGTTCGGATTGGTGAGCGTCGGGAAGTCGATGAACGCCTGGCTGCAGTCCACCACCTGCGTCGGGTCGACGGCTCGCGTCGCCGCGCCGTTCACCACGACGCGGGCCGGGTCCGAGGCGAGGAGCGGGAGGTTCACCCCGTCCAGCGTCAGGTTCGCGTCGGACGAGATGACGTTGATGGCGTCCGGCGTGTCCGCCACGACGTCGGTCATCCACATCGTGAGCGGGTACTGCGGGTTGAGGTCGCCGTTGAACGCCGGGTCGGGCGCCGTGCCAGCCTGGAACCCCATGAGCTTCACGTCGGTCGGCCCGATGATCCGCACGTTCTTCAGGTGGATGTCGTGGAAGTCGGGGATGAGCGGCGAGGGCGACCCGGTCGGCAGCGCCTTGGTGCTGTAGTACGGCGTGAAGAGGAGCGCGTTCTCGGCGTTCCGGATGCAGATGTTCTCGTAGAAGATGTGGGTCACCTTCCCGCCGCGCGCATAGTCGGACTTGATCCGCAGCGCCTCCTCCGAGTCCTCGAAGCTGTTGTCGTAGACGTGGACGTTGGTCACGCCGGCGTTGGTCTCGCTGCCGATCGAGATGCCGTGGCCCCAGTAGATGTGGTTGTGCGCGATCATCACGCCGTACTTCCGGTCGGGGCGGACGTCGCGGCTCCCGTCGATGGCGAAGACGCTCGGCAGCTTGGTGGTGGGGTCCTTGGGCCCGGGGTTGTTGGACCCCTTCAGCACGATGTCGTCGTCGCCGGTGCTCACGTGGTTGTAGGCGAACACCACGTTCTTCAGGAACCCGTCGAACGACATGGGGTCCGTCGAGGTGGTGGTGCTGCCGGTGGTCAGCTTGGCCTGAGTCGGGGACGAGGCCGAGGCGGGATCGAAGGCGTCGGTGTTCTTGACGTTGTCCTTGTCGAAGATGTGGCCGGTGTAGAGCGGGTTGTTGTTGCCGGCCGGGTTCGCGTACGCGGCCTGCGACGGGGTCTGCAGCTTCACGCCCCACACCGTGAGGCCGTCCACGCCGGCCGGCACGAAGTGGAAGTTGGCGCTGTTGTTGAGCGTGATCCGGAAGAGGGTCAGGTTCTTCGCGTAGTTGAAGACCATCATCCGGAAGTTCGACTGCGAGCCCGCGCCGGTGCGGCCGTTCTCGACCATGTTGCCGAGCCAGGCGAGGTCCCACCACGTCATGTTGCGCGACGAGTCCTTGCTGTTCACCACCGTGCCGCCGTCGTCACAGGGCGTCCCGTCCGGCGCCTGCTGCCCCGCCGCGAACGCGGCGTAGGTGTTGGAGCAGCTGAGCGTCACCTTCATGAGCGGGTAGAGACGGTTCGTGGTCACCAGCTCCGCGTAGGCGCGGCTGTCGATGCTGCCGTCACCCACCACCGCGGAGTTGACCAGGTTGTTGCCGCCGATGAGCGCTCGGCAGTTGCCGGAGCTGCCCGCCTTCGTGGCGCTGACCGCGGTGTTGCCGCAGTACTTGGGCGAGGTTCCCAGCGTGGTGTAGGCCATCACGTCGCGGGTGGCGAAGACGGTCACGCCCTCGTCGATCCAGAGCGTGACGCCCGAGGGGAGCGTGAGCGGGCCGCTGATGAAGGAGTCGCCGGGACCGGTGCTGCTCTTCACCAGCCGGACCGCGAACTTCGACGCCCGGTATCCGGGCCGGGTCAGCTCCTCGCCGGAGACGCCGGAGATCGGCACGAAGACGCCGGCGTTGGCCGCCGCCTTCGCCTGCTGCTGCATGGTGGCGATGGCGTCGGCAGCGGCGATCGTGGCGCCGACCGCCGCGTCCACGGCCGCGCCGCAGGCATCGAGGGCGGCCTGGATGCGCGCCTGGTCCGGGTTTACCGTGGCGGGATCCGCCGCCACGCCGGCGCCCGACGGCGACGGATCCGCCTCCGGCGGCAGCGCGCCGTCAGGCCGCTTCACATACAGGTCGTTCGCCTCGAGCGTGGCGCACACCTGATCCGCGGTAGGGAGCTGCGGCTCGGGGGGGAGATCGGCGTCGTAGGACACCGTGCCGACCCGGAACGGCTCGCGCGGTGCGTCCGCGCCCTTGGCGCAGGCGGCCAGCGCCAGCGCCGCCACCAGCACGGTGAGTGAGCGCCGCGCGCGTGCCTCCCTCGACCCCTGCGATGCGATCTTCACGTTCGACGCCCTCATTCCCGTATCCTCCGACTGGAGTGCAATCCGTTGGACGGCCACGCCGCCCTAGAAGAACCGCGCGATGACGCCGACGCCGACGGCGTGCGGGTCGTTGCCGGGCGCGAGGTACGCGTTCGAGGTGCCCACGTTGTTGGTGTAGAGGGGCGACTGACCGAGGTTGGTGTTCTGCTGCGCCCCGTTCTTGATGGACGTGGCGTAGACGTAGCTCGCGAAGTGCTCATTGAAGTCGTACTTGGCGCCGACGGAGAGCTGCGTGGCCTTGTAGTCCGACGCCGGGAAGAAGAGCGATCCCTTGAGCTCGCCCAGGAACGCCATCGAGCCCATCACCGTGATCCTCCAGAGCGGCTGCGCGACCGAGAACATCACCGCGTCCTGGTGCATCGTGCCCGTGTTCGTCTGGCCGTACGGCGTCGTGCTCGAGGCCGGGATGAACTGCCAGTAACCGTAGTTGCTGCGCTCCCACCCGGCGCCGACGAAGGTGCGGGTCGGCGCCGTGTAGGTCGCGATCGCCTTGTAGTAGTAGGTGGCGACCCCCGGCTCGCCATCGAGCCGAACCCCGAGCCCCTGCTCCAGCTGGTCGGCGTTGACGCCGGTGTTTGACTGGTAGTCGAGGCCGGCCCCGAGCTGGAACCCGAGCGCCTTGAGCCGCGCCCCGAGCGAGAAGCGATCGCGGTGCCGTCCGTCCGAGACCGACTCGTCGATCCCGTAGGAGGCGCCGACGCGCACGATCCAGTCGGGGGAGAGGTAGTGGATCGAGTTCTTGTAGCGGGCCTCGCCGCGGCTGAACACGCTGTCCGGGTTGCCGGTCACCTGCGCCGAGGTGTTGTTCCAGAGGTCGAGGCCGAGCGTGGTCAGGCCGATGTTGCCCCCGAGCTCGCCGGCCGAGCCGACCAGGCTCCGGTAGGCCGAGTCGTTGTAGCCGAAGAGGAGCCGGCCGAACCGCGCCTCCTCGACGCCCACGAACGTGTTGCGAGAGACGATGATGGAGGACAGCCCCTTGTCGTCGACGCCGCCCTGCTCGAAGGAGTTCAGGCTGCCCTCGAGCTGCCAGAGCGCCTTGGCGGTGTCGGCGAACGAATAGGAGCCGCCGAAGCCGAGGCGGGAGTTCCCGTCGGAGACGCGCCAGCGGTTGCCGTACGGCGTCGCCCCGCCCGGCGCCCCGACCTGCTCCAGCTGCGCGTTGAGGAAGCCGTAGAGCTTGAATTGAAGCGGGCTCTCGCCCTCGGCGCGCGCGGCGGCCGGAACCCCGAGCCACGCCGCCATCGCGCACAGAATCGCCGTCCTGCCGGAACTGCTGAGCATTTGCCACTCCTCGCGGTGCGACCCGCAGTGGATGCGGAGGAACGTGAAGATTCGGTTCGGGGAGCGCCGCGGTTCCGCGGCGCTCTCCGGCGACGAGTCCGTTGCTAGGGCTGGGGGTTCCAGCCGCTCGGGTAGCCGGTCGTGCTGTAAGTCCCGTCGGACGTGCCACCGAAGATCGTGGCGCGGTCGGCGAAGAACTTGGCGACGTCGGCGTCGGTCAGCTGGAGCGAGCCGTTGGTGTACGGCGTGGTGTCGATGGGGAGCGCGGGGACGCGCTGGGTGACGTCCACCCATTGCCCGCCCGGCGTGAAGCTGCGGTACTCCCTCCAGCCGGTGACGGGGGTCGGCGCCAGGTTCGCGCCCGTCGAGGCCCAGCCGGTCGACGGGATGTGCGAGTCCATGCTGCAGTCGATGAACGAGACCACGTCATACTGATAGTAATACG
>Ga0318496_10000245_pt1 | contig 17598 bp, 15 predicted proteins | sample GRESIP109b1f22_FD_203296 | JGI IMG/M metagenome (GOLD analysis project Ga0318496, IMG submission 203296) | Tropical soil microbial communities from Luquillo Experimental Forest, Puerto Rico - GRE.SIPMG.109b1f22 | ecosystem: Environmental > Terrestrial > Soil > Tropical forest > Bulk soil... | reverse complement strand
GTCGACAAGCACGGCAACGGCGGGCATGCCGCGTCTCCTGGCCAGCGCCAGGTAGCCGAGGCGCCGCGCCGGGTCAAGGCCCAGCGTGTCCACCACCGCGGTCAGGCCGCGGCCGAGCCGGGCCGCCACTATCTGGTCAAGCAGGGCAAATGCGTCGGCCGACGCAGCCAAGTCGTGCTCGCCGCTACCCACCAGCGCGCGCAGCCGGTCCGACGAGATCACCTCATCCGGGCGGTAATGCTCCGCCGCCCAGACCGACTTCCCGGCCCCGGACGCGCCGACCAGCACGACCAGCGCAGGATCGGGCAGCGCCACGGCTGCTCTCAGTTCCGCCGGATCCACAGCCCCAGCTTGGCAGACCTTCATACCCCTCGCCGTCCCCCTGCTTATACGACGTGGATGCCGCACCCATGTCGTAAGAACGACCTGAACGAGGCATCCACGCCGTATGCCGGGCGCCTGGCTAAAGCTGGCAAGTTACTCCGGCGTGTCGCCGGGCCATGAGTGAACTTACGGGGTAAAACGTTAGCCATCGCCAGGCGTTGGAATTAGGTGGCCAGCCCCGCGGGCTATCAGACTGCCGGCCCTGGCGTGGACGGCGGAGAGCACTGCCATTCCCGCGTGAAGCCGGACGGACCGGAGCTGGGGCCCGGTCGCTGGTGGCCAGCTTTAGTGAGCCCACCGGTCAGTTCGTGCTGCCAGCCTGCCATCTTTACCTGTCGACCGGAGGTATTCCGCATATGGCCCGGGGGGGTGCTCCCGCTTCGCACGGCTCGATGGGCAATCACGGCCACGGTGGCGCTCATCATGCTTACCACGGGCCCGGCGTCGGCCTGGACGTCCGCGTCCGGTCCGGCTGCCTCTCCCCGTTCTGCTCCGCCCCGATGCCAGGCCAGCGAATTGCGTATCAGCATCCCGGCCGCCATCCCGGGTGATCCGGCCGAGGGGATGGGGAAGCACGCATGGAACGTGATATTCCGCAATATCGCCCGCACCACGTGCACACTTCGCGGCTGGCCGCGCGTAATGGTTCGCGCAACTACCGGAAAGACGGTGCCTACCCGCATTGGCGATGTGAGGTTCAGCAACCTCGCGGCACGTACGCGGAGGCGCTGGCCTGGGGAGTCGCGCAGGCCAAGCAGGCCATCGCCCGTCTGAACGGTAAGTTCTTCTCCTTCCGCTACATCTTCCTTGACATCGAGAACAACGGCAGGGCACCGGACGAAAACGGCTGGAACACCGTCTGGAACGGCCCATGCGGGGGCCGGATAAAAGCGAGTTACATCGCCCCGGAAGTGGACTACGCTACCTTCACCGGATTCAGGAACTACATCGACGCCCACTCGCCCTACCTAGCCGGGGTCTATTCCGCGGGCGGCCGCTCATATGGTTCGTGGACCGGAATATTCGGCGGCCAGGTGATCAAGCACACGCCTGAATGGACCTTCACAAGCGAGCAATCCGAGCTTAATTTCCCGCACGGATTCTCAGCTTCTAACGCGAGCGCGCAGTGGTTCGCCAATGCCTCGGCTGCCTGTCAGCTGATGTGGCAATGGTCCGGTGGAAACGGTGTTCTCAACGGCTACGGCGACTTCGATCAGGTGAATACGGCTAACAACGCCAACCCATTGTGCTAGGAAGGTTCACCAGAAATCGGGAACGGCTGGTCACAGGCCGTTCTGGCCGCTAGCGAGCGCAAGTCTGCACCAGCGGGACGCGAACGAGCGGCCCCGCCTTTCGCAACGGCACACGCAGGGAATCGTGGTGCCTGGCATGCCCCTGAAGGGCATGCCAGAAACAGCCTCATCGGCCATCGCTGTCCGATGCAGAACCGACTGTAGACGGTGACAGCCGACAGTAAGGCACTTCGCAACGGGGTCCGGGGCTTTATCCGTCCCGCCGCCACTTCGCTATCGCCATCGCCTGAACAGTCTGCCAGTACAAAGGAGTGTCATCCATGCTCGGTGTCCTGGCCGGGGCGGCAGGCGGACCGTTAGCCGGCGGTTCGCTACGCAGATTCGTTACACGCTGGCGCCGGAGTGGCCGACCCTCATTTTGGGTCCGCGAACCAGGCACAGCCAGCTCCTCAAACCGTGGCCGGTGGTGATTAATTTGCATGTCCTGAAACTAGGGGCAAAGACCGGTCATCACACGCATTTCCGCGCCGGCGTGTCGGCCGAATCCTGCGGACACGACGTCCTCACGTGACGGACTTGAGTTGGTCTCGCCGGACGGATTCTCCGGCAGAACTCAAAATACGACAACCTCGGCTCCGACCGGCAGATGGTCGTCGTAGTACCGGGCGCTGTAGATGTCCAGGTGGATGCAGCCGTGCGACTTCTTGGTGAGGCTTCCGCCGTGGAAGGCGATCCCGCCCGGGGCAAAGAACACAGCGTATGGCATCGGATCGCCGAATTCGGTGCTCACGTAGTCTGCGCCTGCCTTCCACTGGACATAGAAGGTGCCGCGCGGCGTCCTGGGCAGCCCCGCCTTCATGCGCACCGGGCCGTAGGTGATCTTGCCGTCCGACTGCAGCCAAGTCAGGCTCGCGCTCAGGTCCGCGCAGGCGGACGCCGGAGGCGGGCAGGACCGGCGGGCGCTCGGGCTGAGCACTGACCGGCCGGCTGATGTCGCGGCGAATCGCGACAGCGCGGGGACGCTGGGCGTCACCCGATGGGGAGTCACCCACCCGGTGGCCGATCCAGCGGCCGACCCAGCAGTCGATTCGGTGGCCGGTCCGGTGGTCGGCGCCGACGCGATGGGCGGCGCTCCGCCACCGGCGTGGCCGAAACCCCGCCAGCCGACGACCGTGCTGACCGCGAAGACCAGGATGGCGAGAACGGCGAACCGGCCTGTACGTGGTCGGCGGCGGTGTGCTGGCCGTCGTCGGGTGCGCCTCACGGGACGCTCCGGCGCTGTCGGAGGCATCCTGTCAGTTCGGCCGTCCCGCAGTCCGCCAGGCGCCCCGTCCATTCGCAGCGGACCACCAGCCACAGCACGAATCTACTGGAAACGCACCCGTCACCGTGGCCGACTCGCCGGAAGTGCCTCCAGATAAGGCCTCGAGCCTCCCGTGGCGCGGGCAACCCGGTGGTTAGCCGGGCCGGTGCAAGCTGGCGTCGCGCAAGAAGGTCAGGACCGCGGCTACCCGCCGGTGTACCAACTGCTCGCTGGCCAGGTCGAGCTTGGTGAAGATCGCGTTGACATGTTTCTCCACCGATGATTCCGACAGCGACAGTTCCCGGGCAATGCCGGCGTTCCCGCGGCCCTGGGCCATCTCCCGCAGCACGTCCAGCTCGCGCGGCGTGAGCCGGGCCAGCGGCGACTCGCGCAGCCGGGCCCGCCGGGTGACCAGCGCGTCGACGACGAGCGGGTCGATGACCGATCCGCCCGCCGCCGCCTCCCGGAGGGCGGCGAGCAGCTGGCGCAGGTCGCCGACGCGGTCCTTGAGCAGGTACGCCAGCCCCGCGCTGCCGTTCCGGAACAGCTCGAAGGCGTAGGACTCGTCCGCGTACTGCGACAAGATCACCACGCCGATGGCGGGGTTGTCCGCCTTGATGACATGGGCCGCGTCGATCCCTTCCATCGCCGGCTCCTCGGCCCGGGCGGCAGCCGAACCGGCCGGCGGCATCCGGATGTCGGTCAGCACGGCGTCGGGCCGGGCGCGTCGTACCGCATCGAGCAGTTCCGGGGCCGAACCCACCGCGGCCAGCACCGTCACCTGCCCGGAATCTTCAAGCAGCCGCCGGGTTCCCTCCCGGACCAGGTAGTTGTCGTCGGCGATGACAATGCGGAGCGGCTCATCCATCGTGGCCCCCGGCCGCCGCGAGCGGGACCTGGGCGCGCAGCGTGGTGCCTTGCCCCGGTGTGCTATCGATGTGCAGGGTTCCGTTCACGATGGCGATCCTGTCCGCCAGGCTGGCCAGGCCGAGACCGCCCACGGTGGCCTGGTCGAACCCGCAGCCGTCGTCACGGACCTCGACGGCCAGCTGCCCGTCTGGCTGCGCCAGCGCGACGAGTACCCGGCGCGCCCGGGCGTGCTTGACCGCGTTGGTCAGCGCCTCGGCGACGACATACCAGGTGGCGGTCTCAACGGGCGGGGGATAGCGGACGCCGCGCAGCGCCGGGTCGGCCTCGATGACGACCTCCAGCGGCAGCCGGGCGGCCTGGGCCTCGATCGCCTCCAGCAGTCCCTGGTCGGCCAGCACCGGCGGATGGATCGCGTGGGCGAAATCGCGCAACTGGCCGATCAGCTCGCTCATGTCCCGCTGGAGCTCGGCGAGGGACTCGTCGGCCCGCGGATCGCCGCGGCGCAGCCGCTCGCGCGCGAGCGCCAGCTTCGCGGTCAGGGCCACCATGTCCTGCTGCACGCCGTCGTGCAGGTCACGCTGGATGCGCTGACGCTCGGCGTCCTGGGTCTGCGCCACCCGCGCCCGCGACGCGGTCAGCTCCGCGGCCTGCTGCCTGATGAGGCCGAGGCGGTCGCTCAGCTCCGCGGTCAGGTGCAGGTTGCGTGCGGCCGCCGCGGCCTGGCCGGCCAGGTTCGCCAGCAGGCGGCGGTCCTCATCCAGCAACGGGCCGTCGCGGCGCGGGCCGCATTCGATCCGCCCGAGCAAGGTCCCGGCCTGAGTCAGCGGAACGACCAGAGCCGGCTCGCGCACCTCACCCGGCTGGAGCCCGGCGGCGCCGTCCGTCGGCAGTGCGCTGCCAGCGGCCTCGACATCGAGGAGCACCCGGGCCCATTGCAGGCCGAGTCCGTCGCGTATCGCGGCGGCGAGCCTGGGCAGCAGGTCGGCCGGGCGGGGCGAAGTCTCCAGCATCGCGCCGAAGCGGGTGAGCACCTCGTAGCCGTCGAGCCGGGCCCCGAACACCCACCGGTCGGCCAGCCGTTCCAGTCTGCGCTGGGCCGGCTGGAACAGCAGAGCGGCCGCGGCGACCAGCAGCACCGCCGCCTCGGCCGGCAGGTGCTGGCCTGCGAGCAGCCCGAGGGCCGCGGCCGCGGCCACGTATCCCACCGCGATCAGCAGCCACAGCGCCCGGTAGACCATCGACCTGCGGGACGACCGGTCGATGCCCAGGAGCGCATCAGGGGACAATGCCACGATCAGCGAGCCGAGCAGAGACACAACCGTGAGCGTCCAGAGGACGTCGACGGCGGCCGCCGCGAAAAAACCGGCCCGAAGGGACGACCCGATCACCCAGAGGGCGGCCATGGATACCAGCGCGCACACCGTGCCGGCCAGCAGCCACCGGATCCGGCGACGGTCTTCCGACGGCGATCGCCGGTAGCGCAGGTACAGCATGATCACGCCGACCACGGCCCACAGGGTGAAGGTGTAAACCAGCCCTTCGACGACCGGCTTCAGCGGGCGGGCCGCGGGCAGGTAGAGCGGGCTGGCCACGACCGGCTGCCCGGGCTCCGAGAAGGAGCTTTGGGGCGCGGTGGGGCTGACCACCATCCGCAGCACCGGTATCAGCACGGCCGTCGCCCCAGCGGCCCAGAGCACCCACCGCTCGGCCGCGCGCTGCGGTACACCAGTCGGGAACAGCCCGATCAGCCCGACCGCGGCGACGAGGCAGGCGAAGCCCGCCCACTCACGGGCCAGCACGACGATCCACGCGGCCGGCGACGCGTGCACCAGCGGCAGGACCGCGTCGCCGAGGCACACGGACAGCAGGAACGTCGCACCGGTGGCGAGCAGCCAGGCCCCGACGCGCTGGCCCGGCCCGCGGAACGCCAGCACGAGCCCGACGGCGTAGAAGGGCCCCGGCCCGACCAGCACCCAGCCGGCGCCGGCCGGATCGCCGGCGGCCAGCTCGAGCGCGACGGCCGCGGCCAGCGCGCCGCCGCCGATGACCGCGAGCACCATGCATACAGCCCGCATAGGCCCAGTCTGACCTGGCCGGCCGCTGCCGCGAAAGGAGGAAGGCCGCAACCGCGCCTGCGGCCAGCCTCACCCCGGCCCGACAGCCAGCGTCCTGACCCGCGGATACCGTGAGCTGCGTCTCCATGATCTCTCCAGGCTCGCTCCAAGAGTTGTCGCGCCGATTTCCCGACGATGGCCGTGAGAGCCGGACGGAACCGGCCAGGACTCAGGGAGATTTCATGACAGAGGTCACGCTTCATCCCGCGGACGCGACGGCCGCGTCCCGCCCGCCCGCGCCGCCGGGCATCAGCAGAGCCGCTGGGGCTCGCATCGACGTGATCGGTGTGAGCCAGCACGCCGCGGAGCGCCAGATTCTCCACGACGTGTCGCTCTCCATCGAGCCGGGTGAGCTGGTTGCCCTGGCAGGCGGCAGCGGAGCGGGAAAGACCACCCTGCTCGAGATTCTGGCGGGGTTGGGGGCGCCCTCGAGCGGCCAGGTCATGCACGACGGCGTCCGGGTCGATGGCGCCATGCACCACCCGGGCGTGGGCTACGTCCCGCAAGACGACATCATCCACGGCGAAATGCCGCTGCGGCGCACGCTCCAGTACGCGGCGCGGCTCCGCCTGCCTGATGGCACACCGCCCGAGCAGGCCGACCGGGTGGTTGACGATATACTGCGCGAGCTGGACCTGGCCGATCGGCGTGATGTCGCGGTCCGGATGCTGTCCGGAGGCCAGCGCAAGCGCGCCAGCATCGCGGTCGAGTTGCTCACCCGGCCGGGCACCTTCTTCCTGGACGAACCCACCTCGGGCCTGGACCCGTCGACGTCGGCAGAGGTCGTGCGGCTACTGCGGCAACTCACCCGCCGAGGGGTCACGGTCGTCCTCACCACCCACGAGCCCGCCACCATCGACGAGTGCGACCAGGTGGTCTTCCTGACCCGGAACGGTCACCTGGCCTTCGCCGGCCCGCCGGCTCAGGCGCGGCGGTATTTCGGCGTCGACGACCTCGTCGAGGTCTATCACCGGCTCGCCAGCGAGGACACGCCACGCGCGTGGGCGGAGCGGTTCGCCGCCTGGCGCCAGCCGGTCAAGGCCCCGGCCCGGCCGGTCAAGGCCCCGGCCCGGCCGGTCAAGGCCCCGGCCCGGCCGGTGCGTCCGGACGACCGGCCTTCGCCGAACGTCCTGCGGCAGTGGTGGCTGCTCACCCGGCGCAATGCCGAGGTGCTGGTCCGTAACCGGCTGACCCTCGCCATACTGCTCGGCTCGCCGGTGCTGGTCACCGCGATGATGGCGGTGCTGTTCCAGCCCGGCGCATTCCAGGGTCAAGGTCGGGCCGACGTCGGGCCGGCCCAGATCGTGTTCTGGGTGGCCTTTGCCGGCTTCTTTTTCGGCCTCACCTACGGACTGCTCCAGATCGTCGGGGAGCAAGCGATCTTCAGGCGCGAACACCGTTCCGGACTGAGCGCCGGTGCCTACGTCGCGGCCAAGATCGGCGTGCTGGTGCCGGTGCTGGCCGTGGTGACCGCCGTTCTCCTCGGGGTGCTGCGCGCGCTCGACCGGCTTCCCGCCGCCGGCTGGAACGTGTACTCCTCGCTCCTGGTCACCCTCATGGCGGAGGCGCTGTCGGCGTTGGCTCTCGGCCTGCTGGCCTCGGCGACTGTCTCCAATGCCGCGCAGGCCGCGCTCGCCCTGCCGATGCTGTGCTTCCCCCAGGTGCTCTTCGCCGGCGCGGTGGTCCCTGTCGCCGACATGGCGGCTCCCGGGCGCTGGCTCAGCCTGGGCCTGGCCAACCGCTTCTCGTTCGAGGCACTGGGGCGGGCCCTGAGGCTCGACCAGTTCACCGGCACGCTCCCGGCCATGCGCGCCTACGGCGGCACCTTCTCCGGATCCGTCGCCGACCGGTGGCTGGTGCTCGCCGCTTTCGCCGGCGTCTTCGCGCTGGCCACGGTGTGGGTGCTGCGCCGCCGGTCCCGGCCCGGCTCACGCGGGCGGCGATGAAGCCGGTCAGGGATCCACGGCGTCGAGACAACGCTGGGCGTCGAGCGGCTGCCCGGCGAGTTCGAACAGCGATGCCGCCTCAGCCAGGAGGCGGTCGGCGGCGGCACGGTCTCCCTCGGCCCGAACGAGGTGGGCTCGCGCCTCGGCGACCGCCCCTTGCCACGCCGTGCCCTGCCAGGTCGATGCGGACCTCTCGGCCTGGACGAGCCAGGAGCGAGCCTCGTCCAGGCGCCCTCCCTCGGTGCACGCGATCGAGGCCGGCACCGCGATCATGACCTGGCAGAAAATGCAGGAGAACGGCTCGTCCAGCCGCTCCGCCGCCTCATCGACGACCGCCAGCGCGGCAGCGGTGTCCGGGGCCGCGGAGATGAGCGTCCCGTAGATGCGCTGAAGCAGATGGCGAGCCAGCGGCGACCAGCGTGCGAGCGGAAGCGCACGCCGCAGCAGCCGCTCAGCCGCCGCGCGGTCGCCCGCGGCCAGCTCGACCTCGGCCAGCCGCTGCAGCGCATGCGCCGTGCCGGTGTCGGCTCCCATCTCCAGATGCAGGGCAAGCGCCTCGGCGAGATCGGCCCGGGCCGCGTCGAGGTCGCCGGCGAGCAGGCCCGCCTCACCAGCCACCGTCACCGCGAACGCCACCCCGCGCCGGGCGCCCGTCCGCTCGGCCTGCTCACGCAGCTGGCGCGTCAGGGCCACCACCTCGTCGTAGGGCGTCGGCCCGTAGAGCAGGTACTCCGCGACGCACAGGTGTGAGTCGAACACCGCCGAGGCAAGCTCCGGGGTCTCGGTCGTGGCGCGAAGTTCACGACGGAGCCGGTCGAACCACTCGCCGCGGTTGTGGGCGATCATGCCCTGGAGGGTGATGACGTCGAGCAGGCGGTTCGGTGCCCCCGGCGCCAGAGCCATGGCGCGAGCCGCCTCGACCGCCGCGTCGGCGCCGTCGATGTCACCGGAGAAGTAGGCGAGCATGCCCCGCGCCAGGAGGATGGCGCCGTCGTCTGGCCCTCCGTTCGGTTCGAGCCCGGCCAGTGCCTCTTCGGCCGAGGCCAGGTCCCCGCTGAGCACCGCGGCACGAGCCAGCCGCGTCCGCAGGCCCGGTGCCTGATCGGGGCTTGCTGTCGCCAGCGCCCTGCGGTAGGCCGGCACCGCGGCGTGGTCACCGACCGCCGCCAGCGCATCCGCCCGTAGCGACAGCAGCGCGGGCTCCGCCTGCCCGTCGACGTGGTCCCGAACCGCTTCGGTCCAGCGCAGCACCTCTGCGTGGAGCCCGGATGCCGCCGCCAACCGCGCCGCCTCCAGCGCGAACGGAGCGGCCATGGCTGGTTCACCCGCGGTGAGGAGAAGCTCGGCGACCTGGGCGGGAGTGGCACCAAGATCGACGAGCCGGAGAGCCTCAGCCACCCCGGGCAGCTCGCCCGTCGCGTCCTGGTCCGCCCGCGGCCGGTGACCGGCCAGCTTGACGACCTCGAAGCCGGGCCGTGTCCGGGCGTCTGGCCGCTGAGCGATGATGACGGCCAGTCGGTGCGTACGGGTCAGCCGGGCCATATCGTCCACGAGGATCAAGGCTTCGCGATGAGCGAGATGGAGGTCGTCGAGCAGGAGCACCGCGCCCGACTGCTCCGCGGCGACGGCGAGGAACTCGCGCACGGCCACGAACCAGTACTGGCGTGTCGTGGGCAGCCGTCCGTCGAAGGCCCGGTCAAGTTCGGCCCGGCACCCGGCCGGGATCGCGTCGAGCAGCCCGGGGTTGGTGCGGGCCATCTCGTTGAGAACCTCGGCCACGCACGTGTAGGGACTGCGGCTGGCCGGCGTGGCCGCCGACCGCCCCACGGTCAGCCCCTGACGCCGGGCGGTCTCTGCCACCCGCTGGAGCAGCTCGGTCTTTCCCGACCCGGGTCCGCCGCTGATCTGGATCGCCGCTCCGGTGCCGGCGACGACATCACCGACGGCCTGGAGCACCCAGTGTTCCGGTGCCATGCTGCCCTGGGCGGCCGGGTCCGCGGTGGCCGGCTGCTCGTTCGCGTCGGCCACGAATCGGTAGCCACGGCCGTAGACCGTCTTGATGATCCGCTGATCTCTGCCGGTGTCGCCCACGGCGCGGCGCGCGGACTTGATCCGGCTGGACAGCGCCGACTCGGAAACGAACCGGTTACCCCAGATCTGGTCGAGAAGTTCGGTCTTCGGCACCACCCGCTCGCGATGGCGCAGCAGATAGGCCAGGACCTCGAAGACCTGGGGTTCCATATCGACGATCTGGCCGGCGCGTCGCAGCTCGATGCGCTCGACGCTCAGCTCGCAATCACCGAATCGAACCCCCACATGGGTCATCGTGCACCGCGGACCGCACGATGCTCAAATCGTGCGGTCCGCGTGTCCCGGGCGTCAGGGGGTGTCCACCTCGATGGCAACCGGCACCCCGTTGGTGATGACGTCGTAGACCGCCGAGCGGGCCCGCGACTGCTCCACGATCTCGCGCAGCTTCTCGGCCGGAGCGTCACCCTTGATGGTGAAGCGCACGGTGATCTTCTCGTAGCCGTTCCGCACCTCGGGATTGAGCCCGAGGATGCCGTTGAGGTCGATGTCGCCGGTGACCGTGGAGCGGACCTCGGTGAGCCTGACCCGCCGGGCGGCGGCGATGTTGGCCAGGCCGGAGGTGATGCAGGCGACCAGCGCGTGCAGCACGAACTCGGCCGGGGTCGGCCCGTGGTCCTGGCCTACCAGGACGGCAGGGTGGTCGGCGTCGAACACGAACGTACGCTCGTGCGTGCGCTCCTCGCCGACACCGAAGTAGTCCGCGATGGTGGTGCGGTTGTGCGTGCCGCTGACCCACTGATTGTGGGCGCGGAACTGGAACCTGGCCGCCTCGGGCGCCTGCTTCACCGCGTCGAGGGTGGCGAAGAGGGTGGCCGTGTCGACGCCGTTGCGCATCGTGTCGCTGGCCTCGGCGGCGGTCATGTCGGTGGTGGTCATTTTGGTACCTTTCCTTGATGTGGGTTGATGGGTGAAGGTTGTGCTCTCCTCAGGCGGTCGCCAGCAGGCGGTCGCCTGGGACCGGCCATGAAGCCAGCGCCGCCGCTTCGGAGTCGATGGCGGCGCTCAGCTGCTTCTGGAGCTCGATGAAGGCCGGCACGGCCGGATAGGCGGCGAGACGGCAGGTGATCTCGAAGATCTCCCGCAGCGCCCGGTCGCGCTGCCGCTGATAAAGCGCGAGAGCGGCGGTCTCCTCGGCCCCGGCACCGAGTGCCTGGTCAATCGCGACGGCTAGGAGCTCGGCGTCGCGGAACGCATCGCTGATACCGTGCGCGGTGACGGCGTCACGGTGATAACCGGCGTCTCCCACCAGCGCCCAGCCCGGGCCAAACGCCTGGCGCACCTGGTTGGGCATGCGGAGCATGCCCTGCACCGGCGAGGTCCGGCGAGCGTGGCGCAGCCGCTCGGTCAGTTGCGGGGCGCAGCGTTCCAGCAGCTCGCCAACGGCCTCCACGCGGGACCCGGCCCGCCGGCGGGCCGCCCTGGCGTCGGCGGAGGGAGTGCAGACCCAGACGCAGGCCTGCCCGTGGTGGGTCGGGAACACTCCGGCGAACGACCGTTCGGCGACGAAGAGCTCGATGCCGGTCCACGGGATGCCCGCGTAGTAGGCGTACTGGGTCGCGCCGCCCGCCGGGCGTGCTTCGTTGATCGCGGCGCCGGCCGCATGGGCCACCCGCGACCGCAGGCCGTCGGCGCCGATCACGTACCGGGCGCCGATTTCGATACCAGCGCCGGCGCGGTCATAGCCGTGGATGCCCGTCACCCGGCCGCGGTGATCCCGCCGCACGCCCGTCACGGTGACGCCGTAGCGCACCTCGGCGCCGGCCTGCTCTGCGGCGGCCGCCAGGATCGTGTCCAGCACGTACCGCCGGGGTGAGACGACGAGGCCGACCCCGGCCTTGTGCTTGATCGTGCGGCTGACCGACTCACCGAGGGCATGGAACGTGACCTGCCTGATGGCCGGGGCGCCGCTGTCCAGGACCGCGTCGAGCAGTCCCCAGCGCTGGAGCTGGACCACGCCGCTGCGCGCGATCGAATGCGTCGAGGTGGTGTCGCTCGGGAAGGACGCCTGGTCCACGACCAGCACGTCATGCCCGAGGCGAGCCAGCAGCATGGCGGTGGCTGATCCGGCGACTCGCCCGCCCACGACGACGACGTCGCGGCGGCTCCGGTTCGGATTCATGGCGTTCTCCCGTAGATCGTTCGGTGGTAATTCAGCTCGGTAGCAGGGCGGTCGCGACCCACAAGGCCGGCATGCCGACGAGGATGGCGGCTTGGGGCGAGCCGGTGCGCAGGACAGCGATGACGGCCGCGGCGACCGCGGCCAGTGGCGCGGCGGCCCCGGTGATGCCGAGGCCGCTGCAGGCGGCCGCGACACCGGCGGCAGCCAGCGCGGCGAATGCCGCCGGGGCGACGAGTCCGGAGGCTCGTTCGAGGTAGGGCGGCATCGTGATCCGGCTGGTGAGGATGATCATGCTGAGCCGGAACAGATAGCTGCCCAGACCTGCGGCCACGATGACGATCCAGCTGCTCATCGCGGCACCTCCGCCGTGAGTCCGGCGGTGACGCCGGCCGCGATGGCCAGGGCTACGCCAAGCTGCAGCGGCGCCGAAAGGGCCAGCAGCGCGACGGTGGCCGCGGCCACAATCGCCCGGCGCTGCGCCGGATTGGCGAGCTTGGCGATCGCCTGCCCGACGAGGTAGAGGGGGATCACGAACTCCAGGTGAAGCCAGGCCGGCAAGCTCGCGCCGACCATCGCGCCGGCGGCGATGGCGGCGAGCCAGGACACCCAGAGCAGGACCGCGCCACCGAGGTAGTAAGCGTGACCCCGCTCACGGTCGAGCCGCTGGTATCCGTCGAGCGCGACCGCGACAGACGGATCGACGATCAGGTAGGCGGCTGCCAGCCGCCACCACAGCGGCGTGCCCCGCCAGTAGCGGGCCATCGTCGCGGAGTAGAAGATGAGCCGGATGTTGATGATCAGTGCCGCGGCCACCACGACCACGGGAGCGGCCCCGGCGTCGAGCATTCCGATCGTCGCCAGCTGTGAGCTGCCGGCGTAGATCAGCGGGCCGGTCAGCCATCCGGCCAGCGTGGGGATATCTGCCTGGGCGGCGCTGACGCCGATCACCAGCCCGAACGGGACAATCCCGGCCAGCCACGGCACCATCGCCCGGGCACCCGCGGCGATATCGCTGCGGTCGGCGCGCAGGCTGATCACGGCTTCTCCACTGTGTTCGGCCGCCAGGCGGCGGGGACTTATCGGACTCGTGCTCCAATGTGCCTGCCGGGCGGCCCTCAAGCTTGGAGGAATAATGGAGAACTCCTGGAGACCCGGGGATGGCCGTCCCGGGTGAGACACTGGTGAAAGCCAGGGGTGAGGGTGCGGGCTGGGAGCTTTCTTGATCTTCGTCTTCAGCGACTGCGAGCTTGATCTCGACCGGTTCGAGCTACGCCGGGCCGGGCGGCTCCGGCCGGTTGAGCCGCAGGTGTTCGACCTGCTTGCCGTGCTGATCAGGGAACGGCACCGGGTCGTGCCCAAGGAGGAGTTGCTCGACACCGTCTGGGGCAATCGCTTCGTGAGCGAATCGGCGCTCACCAGCCGGGTGAAGGCGGCACGTCACGCGATCGGGGACGATGGCCGCAGCCAGCGTCTCATCCGCACCGCCCACGGACGCGGCTATCAATTCACCGCATCGGTAGACGAGGCGGCGCAGCCCGATCCGGTCGCCGGTGTCTCGCCGGCTCCGCCGGAGCAGGAGATCCGGTTCTCGGCGGCCGGTGACGGCACCCGGCTGGCCTACGCGGTCAGCGGGGCGGGCCCGCCCCTGGTGAAGGCCGCCAACTGGCTCAGCCACCTCGCCTACGACTGGGAGAGCCCGGTATGGCGGCACTGGCTGGCCGAGCTGTCGCGCCGGTTCCGCCTGGTCCGGTACGACGAGCGAGGCTGCGGGCTCTCGGACTGGGACGTCGGGCGGTTCTCGTTCGACGACTGGGTGGACGACCTGGAGGCCGTCGTCGACGCCGCCGGGCTGGACCGGTTCCCGCTGCTGGGCATCTCACAAGGCGGACCGGTCGCCATCGCCTACGCGGTGCGCCACCCCGAGCGCGTCACCCACCTGGTGCTGCTCGGGTCATACGCCCAGGGCCGGCGCAAGAGCGCCCGCACCCCCGACGAACTCGCGCTCGCCGAGGCCCATATCGAGATCGTCCGCCTGGGCTGGGGGCGTCCCGATCCAACCTACCGGCAGATCTTCGCGGCCCGCTTCTTGCCCGAAGCCACCCAGGAGCAATGGCGCAGTTTCGACGAGCTTCAGCGCCGCTCGACCTCGGCGGACAACGCGTGGCGGTTCGTCGACGAGTTCGCCAACATCGACGTCACGAACCTCGCGCCGAGGCTCACCGTGCCCACGCTGATCATGTGCTCCCGACGGGAACCCGACAATCGCTTCGAGCAGTCACGGCTGCTGGCCGCGCTGATCCCGAAGAGCCGCCTGGTTCCACTCGACAGCAGCAACCACCTGCTGCCCGAGCACGATCCCGCGTGGAAGCACTTCCTGGCCGAGATCGACCGGTTCTTGCCCGGCGCCCAATGAAATCGCGCCGTTCGCCAGCTGACCCGCGCGGCCGGAGCCGGACCGAAGAGCCTGCAGGCGCGCCGCGTGCGATCAAGCGCACTTCCGCTCCGGACCCGGCGAGCCGGCCGCCGAAACAGCCTCCGACGTCGGCTGCCCCGTTGACCGCGGTACGCATGCCTTGCTTCCTTCCGGCCTGCGGGCTGTCCCGCCGGTCAGCGTGATCTCGTACTCGACGGTGCCCCGTCCGCGACGGACGAGGCGGGCGCCGGCGTTGCGGAGCAGGGCGGCCACGGCCACGTTCTCGGCGTCGGCCAGGGCGGTGAAGCGGCGGATTCCTTCCTGACGGGCGCGGTCGGACAGCTGAGCGAGCAACTCGGTGCCCAGTCCCCGGCTTTGCCAGTCATCGACGATGGTGACCGCGATCTCAGCCGCCTGCGGGTCGTCGGCATCCCGGATGTAGCGGGCGATGCCCACGCCGTGTCCGCTGCCCCGGTCCAGCGCGCCGAGCGCCTCATGGTCGTGGTGGTCGACGTCGGTGAAGTAGCGCAACTCCGCCGCCGACAGGTCTTTCTTCACGCCCATGAACCGCATGCGCCGCGATGCGGCGCTGAGCCGGGCGAAGCCGTCGGCGAGCAGCGGAGCGTCCGTGCCGCGGACCCGCCGTATCGTCACCGCCGATCCGTCACGCAGCACGACCAGCCTGCCCTCGGGGACACCGGTCAGCCGCTCCGCCGGGGTGATTACCATCCTGCTTTGTGACATGCCTTGACGCTAAGACCGCCCGGCCTGGGGCCGCTATCGGGTGAACTGCCGGCAATTCCGCCGTCTCCCCGGCCCGGGCGGCCATTCCCGGCGGGTACATCGGGTGAACTACCGAGCCCGCTCAGCGGCCTGACCGTCGGCCGCCCCGGCACGGCCCGGGCCACCGGGTGCCACGCGGCCGGGTCCGCCGATCATGGCTCCTGGGCCTGGCTCGAGCTCGACCGTGCCGCCAGGGCCGCGCACCACGACGAGCTGCGACCCGAATGGGAACTGGTACATGTCATGGAAGGCCCAGCCGCCCAGCCCGGACAGCGCCGCGACCACCGCGAGCGTGGTGATCGCGGTGAGCGGCCGGCTGCGCGGCACGCGGACCAGCAGCCAGGCGCCGAGCAGCGAGATGGCGCCCAGGGCCGGCACGTAGAACCGAACCGCCTGCAGCGTGCTCAGGCCCGCACCGGCGGTCCAGGTATAGGTGGCGTACAAGACCCAGACAGGCTAGCGCGCCATACACCAGCGGTGCCAGCCGGATCAGGCCGAGCGCCTGGAACGCCACCGCCAGATACGGATAGCCCGGGTCTTTCTCACTGATCCACCTGCCGCTCGGCAACTGCACCCACTGGACCGGGCCGCCGCCCGGGCCCGGACCCAGCCGGCTGCCGCCCAGCACAGGTGCCAGCCGCTCGGCCAGCGCGTGTGCCTGCGCTCCGGACAAGGTCAGGAAGTGCCCGTCGGTCATCGCCACGATCGAGGCACGATAGGCGTAATCATCCGGCTCGGGAAGATACGGCACAGCCCTGAGCACGAACGCGCACAGCACCGCGAAGGCGGCAGCGGCCAGACACGCCTCGGCGACGTTCCACACGGTCCTGGCCGCTGGCCGCGCCACCTCCGCCGACGGCTGGACGGCTGTCATGCACGCAGACTATGGCCATCTGCCCGGCCTCGGCCGATCATGGGCACGCGTGTTCGCTGGATAGCTGCCGAGACGGCGCGGACCAGAATTGAGCTGGCCAAGCGGAGGTTATCGGGTTTCGAGGAAGGTGATGACGGCGAGGATCCGTCGGTGGATGTCGGAGGTCGCGGGGATTTTGAGCTTGGCGAAGATGTGCTTGATGTGCTTTTCGACCGCCCCGTGGGTTATCCAGAGGGTCTTTGCGATCCCGGCGTTCGATTGTCCTTGAGCCATGAGCGCAAGTACCTCGCGTTCTCGTGGCGTGAGCGCGTGGAGGGGGTCTGTCCGCCGTCTGGCCGCGAGCAGTTCGACGACGAGCCTGGAATCCAGGACGGTGCCGCCTTCGCTGATGCGCGTAAGCGCGTCGATGAGTTCATCGAGGTCAGACACTGAGTCTTTGAGGAGGTAGCCGACGCGGCTGGCGGTTGCGGAGAACAGCTCGACCGCGTCGTCGATCTGGGCGTGAGTTGACAGCAGCAAGATCCCGACGGCCGGGAAAAGCTCGCGGATCTCAAGCGCCGCGTGAATGCCCTCTCGGGTCTGGGTCGGGGGCATGCGGATGTCGATGATTGCCGCGTCGGGCTGGTTATCTTCGACCGCCCGCACGAGCGATGGCGCGTTGCCGGCTTGTGCGACGACTTCGACGCCCGCCCGCTGGAGGAGTTCCGCGAGTGCCTGGCGGATCAAGGCCGCGTCGTCGGCTAGGACCAGGCGCAGCGGCATGGGGCGGGCTACCTTTCGGTTTGCGGTCCGAGGATCGGGAGATCGGCCGTCAGGACGGTCGGCCCGCCGATCGGGCTTACCAGCGTGATGTGGCCGCCGAGCGCGTCCGCGCGGTCGTGAAGACCCTGCAGTCCTGTGCCTCCGCCGATGGTCGCTCCGCCGGCGCCGTCGTCGGTGATGGCGAGCTGGAGTGCTCGCGGTGTTCGAGCCAGCGTTATCTCGACCTGATGGGCGCGAGCGTGCTTGACGGCGGTCGCTGTGGCCTCGGCGGCGATGTAGTACGCGGTGGTCTCGATGGCAGGAGGCAGCCGCCCGATGTCTGTTGCCTTCACGCCGACTGGTGTCGCTGCCCGGCGTGCGAGCGTCCGCAGGGCGGGGATGAGCCCTCTTTCCGACAGTTCCGCGGGGTGGATTCCATGCGCCAGGCGCTGGAGTTCCGCGATGGCTTCGCGTAGGTCCGCGTGCGCGGCCTGGAGGAGCCGCGCGGCATCATCGGGCGCGGCCGCGAGCAGGCGGCGGGCGTTTTCCAGCCGCATGGAGACGGCGACGAATTGCTGCTGCGCGCCGTCGTGGAGGTCGCGTTCGATCCTCCGGCGAGCGTCGTCGGCCGCTTGGGCGATGCGAGCGCGGGATGCCTCTAGCTCCCTGAGCCGCAATTGGTCGGAGATATCCCGGAAGGTCACACC
>Ga0318496_10000244_pt1 | contig 17602 bp, 11 predicted proteins | sample GRESIP109b1f22_FD_203296 | JGI IMG/M metagenome (GOLD analysis project Ga0318496, IMG submission 203296) | Tropical soil microbial communities from Luquillo Experimental Forest, Puerto Rico - GRE.SIPMG.109b1f22 | ecosystem: Environmental > Terrestrial > Soil > Tropical forest > Bulk soil... | reverse complement strand
CCAGGGCTACAACGCTGTTCAGAGCTACGGCACGGCGCAGGGTTACGCCCTGGCCCAGGATTATGACGCGGAACCCGGTTATCCGGGCCAGGGCGCCCCGGGCGCTCGCGGCGGCCGGCGGCTCTACGCCGTCCCGGATGACGCTAATGCCATGGGCTTCGCCCGGCCGCAGCCCGGTTTTGCCGACGGCGGGCCGACCGCGGACAGCTCATGGGGGCAGGCCGACGCGATCCGGCAGGCCGCCGAGCAGGAAGCCGCCGCGATCCGCCAGCAGGCCACCGATCAGGCCGAGGCGATCCGGCGAGCCGCCGAGCAGGAAGCCGCGCAGATGCGGGCGGTCCTGATGGCGATGTCGGACGAGCTGAGCCGGGTCACGGCCTACGTCAGCGAGAATCTGGGAAGCCCCGGCGGCCTGGCCACGATGCCGGCCCCGGCCATCGCGCCACCCAGGCCGGTCAGGCCTGCCCTCGCACCAGCCGGGCCTGCTACCGCGCCCGTCAGGCCGGCGGGACCGGCCACCCGGCCCGACAGGCCGGTCAGGCCCGCGGGACCAGGTACCAGGCCGGCGGGTCCGGCCACCCGGCCAGCCCGGCCAGCCAGGCCAGGCACCAGGCCGGTGGGTCCGGCCACCCGGCCCGGCGCGCGGCCTGGTAAGTCAACCGGCAAGCCGGACACGAAGGGCCGTCAAGCCCGCGTCGGGAAGAAGATGATGGCGGTTCTCGCCACCGTGACCGCGGTGGGCGTCATCGTAGGAACGGCTGAGCTGGCGCTGCACGGGCCCGCCTTCTTTATCTTCCGGCAGAACGGCGCGGGCGCGTCGGAGACCGGTATCACCGATAACCAGTTCCCGGGCCATCCGGGTGCACCGGCACCGACGCCGACCGCGCCGGCGCCATCGGCGCCGTCGGCCCAGCCGTCCAAGTAACCACACACACTCAGCGGGGACCGACCAAGTAACCACAAACAGAAGCCTGCGAAACAGCTGGACCTGGACTGTATTCGGCATGCGGAGGCCGAATGCAGTCTGGGAATAGCACGAGGAGGCAGGGAGAAAAGTGAGTCAAGGTACGATCCCACCACCTGGTTCTTACGCGGACGACGGCGCATACCAGGACACCGCGTACGCCGACGACCTCTATCAGGATGATCTTTATCCGGAATACGAGGAAGACGGGTACGTAGAGTCACATGCCAAAAGAAGGTCCATCGATGTCTGGATGGCCCAGCCATCTACGTACTTCCCCCGGTTCAAGCGACGGTCCATAGCGCTGTTCTTCCTGCGCCTCCCCGCGTTCGTCCCGTGGTTCTTCGTCATGCGCGGGTGGCTGTCGCTGAACGAGAAGAATTCCCTCACCTTCGTCGAAGCCGACATCTTGGGGTCCGGAGGCGAGCTCTGCTTCCTGATCGCCGTGTCGATCACCCCGCTGATTACCCTGACGGGAGCGCGGTGGTTCGCCCCGCTCCGGCGGTGGTACGGCATCTTCTTCGCGCTCATCGGCATCTCGGACTCGACCACCGCAGCCATCGTGAGCAACTTCAACGGGGGCGTCTTCGGCCGCCTCGCCGGGCACACCTTCCTCGTGGCTGGCCTCCTCATCATTCTCGTCGCCTTCCCGCTGCTGGTTACGGCCAATACGCCGGCGCAGCGGAGGATGGGGACCTGGTGGAAGAAGCTGCAGAAGATGACCTACGTCATCTGGGCCCTGATCATCCTCCACCTGGCCCTGCTCGACGGGTTCCGGCCCTTCGACGGGCCGCAGGGTGACGGCGACCCCGTCTTCCACCAGCGCTTCTACCAGATCATGGCCATCAGCCTCCCGCTGGTCCTGCTCCGGCTGCCGCCGGTGAAGCGCTGGGTCATCGAGAAGCGGCAGGCCGGCGAGCAGTGGAAGGTGTGGACGGCCATCGCGCCGATGGCCGCGCTGTACCTCATCGCGTTCGGGTTCATCCTCAACGAGGAGTATCAAACGGGAATGCAGGTCCTGACGATGCATCCCCCGGGGAACTGACGAGAACCGCGCACGCCGCGGAGCCCCGCCACGAGTCGTGGCGGGCTCTGTCGGTTCTCCCCATGGCCGCCCACGTACTCTGGCGTGGGATCGACCGATGACGAGCCTGCCGGAGCCGGGTGTGTCGCATCGAAAGCGGTCAGCCCGTCAGGGCCCGGCGGTGCTGGTGGTCGGCGCCGGGATCGGCGGGCTGACCACCGCGCTCGAACTGCACCGGACCGGCCTGCCGTGCCGGGTGGTGGAGAGTGCCAGCAGGTTCGCGCCTGCCGGCGTGGGGATCAACATCCTGCCGCATGCGTCCAGGCTGCTCGGCGAGCTGGGCCTGGAAGAAGAGCTGTCGCGGCGCGCCGTCCTCACCGGTGAGTCGGTCTTCTACAACCGGTTCGGCCAGTTCATCTACGCCGAGCCGGCCGGGCGGGCGGCCGGCTACCCGGACCCGCAGTACTCGATCCACCGGGCCGACCTGCACCAGGTGCTGCTGGGCGCGGTGACCGAGCGGCTCGGCGCCGCAGCCGTGTCGACCGGCCGTCGCGTGACGCGGGTGGACCAGGACGATCGCCGCGCGGTCGCCCGGATCGAGCGAGCCGACGGGACCACGACCGGCCTGGAGGCCGACGTGGTCATCGCCGCGGACGGCATCCACTCGGCGGTCCGGGCCCAGCTCTTCCCGGATGAGGGACCACCGCGCTACAGCGGGGTGACGATGTGGCGCGGGGTCTCGGTGTGGCCGCCCATCCTCACCGGCGCCAGCATGATCCGCGCCGGATGGCTGGCCACCGGCAAGCTCGTCATCTATCCCATCCGGAATCACGCTGACGGCCGGGGCGGGCAGCTGGTCAACTGGGTCGCCGAGCTCGAGACCCCGCAGCGGGCGGGCCGCGACTGGACCCAGCGAGGTGACATCGAGGACTTCCTGCCCCGCTTCGCTGACTGGCGGTTCGACTGGCTGGACGTGCCGGCCTTGCTGCAGGCCTCCACGGTCCTGCTCGAATACCCGATGGTGGACGCCGAGCCCTTGCCGAGATGGAGCCACGGCCGGGTGACCCTGCTCGGCGACGCCGCGCACCCGATGGTCCCCCGCGGCTCGAACGGCGCCGGCCAGGCCATCCTGGATGCTCGCGCGGCCGCCGACGCGCTGGCCGCCGACCCCGGCGACCCGGTCGCCGCGCTGGCGGCGTACGAGGACCGCCGTCGGGAGGCGACCGCAGCGGTCGTGCTCGCCAACCGGCGCAGCCCGCCTGACGCGATCCTGCGGGAGGTGTTCGAGCGGACCGGCGATCGTCCGTTCGAGCGCCTGGAGGACTACGTGACCGTTGCGGAACTCGCCCGGATCACCGAGGAGTACAAGCGCGTGGCCGGGTTCACGGTCCGGGAACTACAGAAAGACCCGTGACCGCGACAACCAGGGCGAGATAGGGCGATACGGATCAGGCCGGACGAGGGCCGCGAGAGGGGCTAGCCGGACTAGAGTGGGCGAGAGGGTAGTCAGTTAACAAACCATCGCTAACCCTTGCCAGCACGACCCATTCGGGCGAACATTTCAGGCAAGCCGGGCGACTGGCCGCAAGGTCGCGTCCTGCAGGTCGTCGGCTTTCCCTCGCCTCCCCTCTAGGAGCTACCGATGGAACCCTTCACCCAAGTCCTCGACCCGCTGAGCTCCGTGGCCGGCAGTGCCCTGCTGGCCCTCCTGCCGGTCGTCTTGTTACTCGTCTTACTGGCCGTCTTCCGGATGACCGCGTGGCAGACGGTGATCATCGGCTCGGTGGTCACGGTCATCCTGGCGACGGCCGTATGGCATGCCCCGTTCCCCAACACGATGGCCTCCTACGGCCTCGGCGCCGCGACCGGCGTCTGGTCGGTCGACTGGGTCGTGTTCTGGGGCGTGATCATCTATTTCACGATGGTGATGACCGGAACCTTCGACGACTTCAAGCGCTGGCTGATCCGCCAGGCGGGCGCGGACATCCGGGTCCAGACGCTGCTGATGGCCTGGGCGTTCGGCGCGCTGCTGGAAGGGCTGGTCGGGTTCGGTTATCCCTGGGCCATCGTGGCCCCCATCCTCATCGGGCTCGGGGTGGCCGACCTGGCCGCGATCCGGGTCGCCGCGCTCGCGAACAACGCCCCGTGCTCCTTCGGCTCCCTGGGCACTCCGATCATCGGGCTGGCCGCGGTGACCGGCCTCCCGCTGCTGTCGCTGTCCGCCTCGGTCGGCAAGATCGTCGCGCTGCTGGCCCTGCTGCCGCCCTGGATCCTCATCTACCTCGTCAGCGGCAAGCGGGGCCTGCGTGACGGCTGGCCGCTGGCCATCGTCGGCTCGCTCGGCTACATCGCGGGGCAGTTCCCCGTGGCCGAGTGGCTCGGCCCCTACCTGCCCGACATCGTCGGCTCGCTGGTCTGCTTCGCCGCGCTGGTCGGCCTGCTGCGGATATGGCAGCCGAAGACCGTGCTGGGCTTCGGCGGCCGGGAACTCACTCCGGAGGAGATCAGCGCCTACGACCAGGAGCCCGTGCCGGCCGGAGCCACGCCCGCGGACAGCCCCGGTACCCCGGCGGCGCACTGGTCGGCGGGCAGCCGGCGACAGCGCGTCATCCGGTCGCTGGTGCCGTTCCTCATCCTGATCGGGGTGGTCATCGCCTGGACCGGCCCCTGGTCGTCGCTGCCCAAGTACATCCCGTTCGAGCCGAAGGTGAGCGCCGTCGGCTCGCTCGGTGGCACGGTCGAGTCGTCCTGGAAGTTCGAGCCGTTCATCGCGGGGACGGCCATCATGGTGTCCTGGTTCCTGATCGCCCTGTTCTTGCGTCCCCGGGGCCAGATCCGCACCATCTTCCGCAACACGTTCCGCCAGACCTGGGGAGCGCTCCTGGTCGGGCCGTTCATCTTCGGTCTCGCCTATGTGTACGCCTACTCGGGCATGGCGAACTCCCTGGCCAACGGCTTCTCCAAGGTGGGCACGCCGTTTATCTTGCTCTCGCCCATCCTCGGCTGGATAGCGGTCGGCCTGTCCGGCAGCAACACCTCGTCCAATGCGCTGTTCGGGGCGGTCCAGCTGTCCGTGGCCAAGATCCTGGGCGCCCCGGTTCTGCTGTTTCCCTCGCTGAACTCGGTCGGCGCCGAGGTCGGCAAGGCCATCGCTCCGCAGACGACGAGCGTCGGGGTATCCACGACCAAGTACGTGCGCAAGGAGGGCGTGGTGATCAGGTACAACATGGGCTGGAGCCTGTTCATCCTGGGCTACCTGATCCTCATCGCCCTGCTGTACTACTTCGTGCTGCCGGACGCGATGCGCCTGTAAGCCTGCGCCCGCGGGGAGCGGCGCCCCGGACCGCTCCCCACGGTCACGGCTCCTGCCTGCGCTCCATGATCGTCTCGATCGGGTAGCCGGGGCGCATCGCGCTCATCGCGAACTCGATGATGAGGTTCGAGCTGTCGTACGTGGTCCTGGAGATCCGGAGCACCGGCTCGCAGGGCTGCAGCCCGAGCGCGGCCCCGTCAGGCTCGCCCGCCGCCGCGGCGGTGATGGACTGCCTGGCCCGCATGATCCGCACCCCGTACCGGGCCTCGAGCATCGCGTACAGGGAACCATCCAGCAGCGGATCGGCGTCCAGGCCCGCGAAACGCGCATACGGCAGCCACGAGTTCTGCACCACGACCGGGCAGCCGTCCACCACCCGCACTCGCCGGACCGCCACCGCGGCGGCGGACGGTCCGAGCTGCAGCGCCTCACGGGCCGCCGGCGGCGGCTGCTCGACCGCGGCACTGATCAATCTTGTCTCGACCTGGCGGCCTTGCCTGCGCATCTCCTCGGTGAAGCTCAGCAGCAGGTCCACGGTCCTGGTCGGGCGCCCGTCGGCCGCGAAGGTCCCCAGGCCCTGCCGGCGGATGATCGCCCCCTCCGAGGCCAGGGCGCCGATGGCCTGCCGGACCGTCATGCGCGCGACACCGTACCGGGCGGCGAGCTCGGTTTCGGAGGGCAGCCGCTCCCCGGCGGCCCATTCACCGGCGCTGAGTCTCATCCGCAGGTCATCGCGGATGCTGATGTGCACCGGCCGGTTCATCGTGTCCCCCCGGGGCTACCAACCTGCGGCTGGACAGGGTGCCGGGCCAGCCATCTGCTCTGGAAAATGCCCTCACTGTATCAGCGGGCGAACCAGCTTCCGGGCCGGAACGAGATGCGCCGCCGCCAGGACCGTCCCGGCCCGCGCAATCGTTACATCCCGCGGTTATGCGGTCACGCCATGACCGCGCACCACCGCCGGAAGCGCCGCTCGGTGGCCGCTGCCCCGGCTGGATCAGGCTCATGCCACCGCATTCGCGGCGTCATCCCCGCCGCCGCCTGCTGCGCATCCCCGAACAGCCCGCCCGCCACCGCCGCGACGAGCGCCGCGCCGCGCAGGCTGGCGTGCGGCTCGGCGGTGGTGGCCACCCGGACGCCCCAGACGTTGGCCCGCAGTTGCGCGGCGCGCGGCGAGAGGGTCGTGCCGCCGGCCAGGATCACGCCGCCGACCACGGCTCCGCTGGAACGCAGCGCGTCGATCCCCAGGCGCACTTCGAAGGCACCGCCCTCCTCGGCCGCGCGCATCAGATGGGCGGGCCCGTGCTCCCCGGAGATCCCGTCGATGCGCCCCCGCAGCTGGGCATCCCACCCCGGAAGACGGCGGCCGGTAAGCGTGGTCCGGATCATGAGGTCTCCGGGGTCCGCCGCATCAAGGCAGGGGGCCAGGGCCAGGTACGCGGCCGCGGCGGACTCATGGCCGAGGGTGACCGCGAGCCAGTCCAGGCCGCCCCCGGTCAGGCCGGTCGGGCCGCCCATCGTCCACAGGTCAGCCAGGAGATGGGCGTTGAGCACCGTACCCGCGCTGACGTGCTCCGCCGGCCGGTCCGTCACGTGCAGCAGGACGTCGGTCGTCCCGGCGATGTCAATGGTCTGTCCGGCCCGGACCGCTCCTACGCCCAGCGTCCCGGTGGAGCCGTCCGGCCCGCCGACCGCAACCGGGGTGCCGGGCTCCAGGCCGGTCAGCTGCGCCGCCGCCGACGTCACCCGTCCGGCCAGGGCGGTACCCGGCCGGACGCGGGGCAGGATCTCCATGGGCACGCCGCATTCCCGGGCGATCCGCGGCGACCAGTGCCGCTGCCGGACGTCGAACAGTTGCGTGTAGGAGGCCGTGGCCGGATCGGTGCCCGCCTGTCCGGTGAGCTTGAGGACCAGGTAGTCCTTGAGACTCAGCAGGCACTTGGTCCGGCCGGGCAGGTGCGGCCGGGTCTTGGCCAGCATCCGCATCCGCGCCGCCGCGGACTCGGCCGCCGGCGGCCTGCCGGTCACGAATTCAAGCTCCGGGCCGAGCGCGGCCCCCAGTTCCACGGCTTCCCGCCAGGCCCGGTTGTCCTGCCACAGCATCGCGTGCGCGGTCGGCCAGCCGTCGGCGTCGGTCAGCACCGTGGCCAGGTGCGCCGTCAGGCCGACCGCCCGTACCCGCAGGCCGCCGGCGGTCAGCTCGCGGATGGCCGAGGCCACCTCCAGCCACGTCAGGTCCGGATCGAACTGCTCGCCCTGGCCCGGGTCCGGCTTACTGATGAGATGACGCAGCAAGGCCGGCGGATCGAAGAACCCGACGCGTATGCCGCTGCCGCCCACGTCCACGCCGAGCAGGCCGCCCGTCGCTCCTGCCTCCCGCGACCGCGTCATAAGCCGACGCCCGGCGTGACGAGGAAGGCGGCGCGGGGAGCACCCGGCAGATCCGGTCCCAGAATGGCGCGGCTGGCCACTCCCGTACCGAGGCGGGGCCCGCGGATAAACGTGTCTACCATCGCGGACTGGCCGGGGGATAAGGATGAGCCGCGGCCAGCCGCCCGATCGCCCAAGTCAACGGACATTCGGGACCGTCCTTAAACGTAATGGCCGCTCACCCATAAGATAACGGCCGGCGCATCCGACCGCCCCGGCAACTCCGGATTACCGCCGAAACCGGGGCAGATGCGGCCGGGGGCGATCCAGCCGCGCCGGCCCGGCGGCCCGCTTACCGCGATCACCCTGGTATCCCCGGCTGGCCGCCCGGCCAGTAGTCGCCGACCCGGGCCCGGATTCGTGGCGCCTAGCCGCCGGATCCCGGCGCGGTGCGATACATTTCGTGTTTGCACGGTATCCAAACGGTACGGGCCTGGCCGCCCGCACCGAGTCGCCGCGGGACGAGGGGCCGCGGCCGCTACGCCCGGAAAGCCGCCGCCCGGCGGACTCGTCGTCAAGGCTGGTACAGGTGCCGATGGAGTCGCAGATGCCCAGGGACGGCGGTATCGGACTGCCCCGACGGCGCGAGCCTGACCTGGCCGGCCTCGCCACCTTCACCCTGGACCCTAGCGGGCGGGTGACCTCCTGGTCGGTGACCGCTACCCGGTTGTTCGGGCATCCGACGGCGGCCGTGGCCGGACGTGACGTGTGCGACGTGCTGATGACCGGTCCGGGCCAGCGTGAGCTGGTCAGCCTGGCGCTGGCCGAGGTGGCCGCCGGCCGGGTCTGGACCGCGACCGTGGCCGGCGGCCGGCTGGGCGAGGGCCGGTTCGCGATCCGCTGGGAGCCGCTGGGCGGGCTGGGCGGCGGCGCGGTGGTGATCGTCCAGCGGGCCTGGCCGCAGCCCGCGCCCAGCTGGCTGAGCGAGGCCGCGGCCCGGATCGGCAGCAGCCTGGACCTGGCCCAGACCGCGGCCGAGGTGGCCGAGGCCGCCGTGCCCGGGTTCGCCGACCTGACGATCATCTACGCGGCCGAGCGCCTGCTCGCCGCCGATGAGCTGGCCCCGCCGCCGGCCGGGGCGGCGGTGCGGCGGCTGGCTGCCCGCCGGGTCGGCCAGCCCCCGGACGTGGCCGACAAGCTGATGCGGACCGGCGAGGTGCTCGTCCTCGGCCCGGGCACTCCCGGCTCCCAGGCCATGACGGCCGGCGGCCCGGTCCTGTTCGACCACCTCGACGGCGAGACCGCCCGGCGGATCGGCCGCTACGGCTCCGGGAAGGCGACGACCGACTTCACCTCCTACATGGCCATGCCGCTCATCGCCCGTAACGTCGTGGTGGGGTGCGCGATATTCGGGCGGACTCCGGCCAGCCCGGCGTTCAACCCCGGTGATGTGGCCCTGGCCGGTGAGCTGGCCTCGCGCGCGGCGGTATGCATCGACAACGCCCGGCTGTACGACCAGGAACGGCGGACCGCGGCGGCGCTGCAGCAGGGCCTGCTGCCCGGCCAGCCGCACGTCCCCGACGGCCTGGAGGTAGCGCACCGCTACCTGCCGGTCGGCGCGAGCGTGATCGGGGGCGACTGGCATGACATCGTCCCGCTGTCCGGCGGCCGCGCCGCCCTGATCGTCGGTGACGCGATGGGCCACGGCCCGGAGGCCGCGGCGGTCATGGTGCAGTTGCGTACCGCGGCGCATACCCTGGCCGATCTGGACCTGCCGCCCGAGCAGGTACTGCGCCGCCTGGACAAGATGGCCTCCGAGATAGCCGCCGCGCCGTTCGCCACCTGCATCTACGCGGTCATCGACCCGCTCGGCGCGAGCTGCGAGATCGTTCAGGCCGGTCACCTGCCGCCAGCGCTGGTGCCACCCGGCGGCGAGGCGACGATGCTGGACCTGCCCCCCGGGCTCCCGCTCGGCCTAGGTGCCGAGTGTTTCCAGGCCACGCGGCTGAACCTGACCCCCGGAACCACGCTCGCGCTGTATACCGACGGGCTGGTGGAAAGCCGCACCCGGACCATTGACGCCGGCCTGGCCGCGCTGTGCCACGAGCTCGGCCGGGTCCTGGCCGAGCCCGGCACCACGCTCGGCGAGGCCAGCGACGCCGTCACCCAGGAACTGCGCCGACACCGCGAGGACGACATCACCCTGGTGCTGGCCCGGATCCGCGGCTGATCTCGCGTTACGAGTCCCTCAGCATCCCGTTCAGCATCTCCAGGCTGGCCGGCGTCGGCAGGGCCTCGACGCACAGGCGCTCCATCACGGCCAGGTAGTGGTCGACCGCCTCTCGCTTGTCCAGGTAAAGAGCGCTGGTGAGCTGCTCGAGGTAGACCACATCCGGCAGGTCCGGCTCGCCGAAGCGCAGGATCGAGAACGGGCCCCCCGCCGCGGCGTGCGCGCCCCGGGCCAGCGGGATGATCTGCAGGCTGACGTTGGACCGCGCGCCCATGTCCAGCAGGTGCCGGAGCTGGCCGCGCATGACGTCGGGCCGGCCCACCGGGCGCCGGAGCGCCGCCTCGTCCAGCACCAGCCACAGATGCGCCAGCGTGGGGCGGGTGAGCACGGCCTGGCGGGCCATCCGCAGGCTGACCCGCCGCTCGATCTCGGCCGCAGATCCGGCCGGGAAGCCGACGGCCGCGACCGCGCGGGCATAGTCCGGGGTCTGCAGCAGCCCGGGGACGAACTGGATCTCGTAGCAGCGGATCGAGCTCGCCGCCTCCTCCAGGCCCACGTACGGCTCGAGCCAGGCGGGCATGATGTCGGCGTAGTCATGCCACCATCCCCGGGCGCTGGCCTGCCGGGCCAGTTCCTGCAGGGTCTCGCGCTCCCGGTCGTCCGTCACCCCGTAAAAGGTGAGCAGGTCCGCGATGTCGCGTGGCTTGAAGCCGACCCGGCCGGTCTCCAGCCTGCTCATCTTCGAGCCCGACGCGCGGATCACGTACCCGGCGTCCTCCAGGGTGATCCGCTTGGCCTCACGCAGCCGGCGCAGCTGGGCGCCCAGCATGATGCGGAGCGCGGTCGGGGCGCCGGCGCCGGGGGAGGCGATCATCCGATGAACAGCCGCGGTGCCTTCGGGCCCACGCGTGATCATAACTCCCCTTCTCGGGACGCTGGATCATCACATTCTCCCACTTCGGCTGATCAGCGCGCCAACTCCTGCGCCGTCAGCCGCGCAATCTGCAGGAAACTCGAAGGTTGGACGTGCCGCGCCAGGACAGGCGAAGCCGCCACGGGCACGTCGCCGACGCCGGCGGCAGGAATCGGTCATCGGTGCGCAGATCACGGCAGGCGGCCAGGCACCGGCCCCCCAGCCGGGCCCGGCCTACCTGCAGAGCGAGCCGGCGCCTGACGGCACCGGCCCGTGGGCACGGCCAGCCACCCCCCCACGGCTGGCTTTCCTGGCCGTGTACGGAGAGTCTGCCGCAAACTCACATGCAATCCCAGTAGGGATAACCCTTAACGCGGGCGGGCCGGTACGTAAACTACCCGTGTGGCACATCCGGAGTCGGTGGCCGAGCGCCTGCGCCGGGCCCGGCTTGAGCCAGCGGCCGGCGAGGTCCCGGTGCTGGAAACCACGTGGCTGTCCGTTCTGAACGACGGGTCGGAGCGGCCCGTGTCGCGCGTGGCCGCCCTGAGCCAAGCGGCCCAGACCGCGCTGCGGCGCGGCGAGGTGAGCGAGTGCCTGGCCGTGCTCGCCCAGCAGCGGACGGCGGCGGCCGACGACCCCGTGGCGCTGGTGTGGTCCCTGACCGCCTCATCGGTCTGCCGCTGCGTATTCGGCCAGTTAGGGCAGGCCCGGGCCGACCTGGCCGAGGCCAGGCGGGCTTGCCACTACGCGGCCCCGCTGCTGGCCGAGCCGTTCTGGCAATTCACCGAGATCGTGTGCAGCTGGCTGGGCGGAAACTGGACGGCGGCGCAGGCGAGTGCCGCCTCGCTGGACAATAACCAGGTGAGCGCGTTCCCGGCCGCCCTCGCGGGGACCGTCATCGCGCTGCGCGTGGAACTGCTGCGAGGACTCGGGCTGCCCGGGGAGAGCCGCCGGCTCGCCGGGCGGCTGGCGGCTACCGGACCGGCCGAGATGAGCGCCTGGGCGCAGGCCGGCCTGGACACCAACGACGGCCGCCCGGCTGACGCCATGCGCCGCCTGGCGGACGTCTGCGACATCGGCACGCGCAGCGTGTACCGGACGGCCCTGCCGCTCGTGCTGTACCGCCTGGCGGAGACCGCCTTCTCCTGCGGTGACCAGGACGTGACCTGCTACGCCGCGACGGCCCTGGCCGGGCTCGACCAGGCCGCGCCGCTGAATGAGATCCTCAGCGGGCTGGCCCGGACCTACGCGACCCGCAACCCCGAGCCGGCCCGGCGGGCGCTGCAGCAGGCGGAGGCGGCGGGGGCCGCCACGCTGGCCGCCGAGGCGCTCACCGCGCGAGGCCAGATCGGCGACGACCCGGCCACGACCCTGGCGGCCGCGCACGCCGCCTGGGAACGCATCGGCGCACCCGCCCGGGCTCGCGCGGTCGCCGCGGCCATGCGCGCGGCCGGGTTCTCCGCACCGGTCACGACGCTCACCGGAGCGCCCCACGTCCGGACCCGGGGACCGGTGGCGCTGACCGCGCGCGAGCGCACCGTGGCCCTGCTCGTCCACGAGGGCCGCACCAACCAGCAGATCGCCCGCGCTCTCGACATCAGCGTCAAGACCGTGGAGGCCTACCTGACCCGCCTGTACCGCAAGACCACGTGCTCGTCCAGGGTGGAGCTCGCCGTCGCGGTCACCGAGCGGCGGCTGCAACTGGGCGAGAGCGACGACTGACCGCGACACGACCCCCTGGATCTGGCCAAATGGCCATTTATCCCGTCGCCGACCCGATACGCTGCGGCTTGGCCGTCTCTGGGGCGGTCGGGGGATCAGGGGCGGATGATGCAGCTGAAGGCTCGGGCGGCACGATGGGTTCTGCTGGGCGTGGCCGTCGCGGCTGCCGCGGCGGGCCTGAGCTCCCCGGCGCTGGCGGCCGGGTCACCGGGCGCGCTGAAGACCGTGACGTACCTGGGCTACCGGTTCGCGGTCCCGGCCGGCTGGCCGGTCGTCCGCACGACCCGCGCATCGACGGCGTGCGTGCGGTTCAACCGGCACGCGATCTATCTGGGCGATCCCGGGCGGAACCAGCACTGTCCCAGCGGCCTGCTCGGGGCGACCGAGGCCATCCTGGTCCAGCCCGCGGCCGGGCCGGTGCCCGGCGGTTCGGCGGCTGAGGACCGGGTCGCTCGCCGGATCACGGTCGTCAGCCCGGGGATCGAGGTCACGGCGACGTACGACACGAACCGGGCGCTGGTGGCGCGGATCCTGTCCAGCGCGGGACTGCCCCTCCCGTCGTCCGCGAGTCCGGGGCGGGCCGTGAGCCAGAAGAAGGCCCCGAACGCGGCGCGGCGGCTGCTGGCCCCGGCGGCGACGGCCGCGACCGTGCCCGCGGGCGCGACCAGTTATACCGGCGAGGGTTTCGACGCCTGCGCGGCGCCGAGCTCGGCCTTCATGAGCGCCTGGAAGGGGTCGTCTCCGTACGGCGCGGTGGGCATCTACATCGGCGGCGCCGAGCGAGCGTGCGCCCAGCCGAACCTGACCGCAGGCTGGGTGTCGCAGCAGGCCGCGGCCGGCTGGTGCTTCATCCCCATCTACGTCGGCCCCCAGGCCGAGTTCAACCAGATCACCTCTCCCGCCAGCCAGGCGGTCGCCGCCGCCGAAGACGCGGTCACCCAGGCCGCCGCCCTGGGCTTCGGGCCCGGCAGCCCGGTCTACTACGACATGGAGGCCTATCCGTCCGCCCAGAAGGCCAACGCCCTGGCCTTCCTGTCGGCCTGGACCACCCAGCTGCACGCCGAGGGCTACCGGTCCGCGGTCTACAGCAGCTCGTCGTCCGGGGTCACCGACCTGGTCGGCGACTTCACCAAGGACGCGATGCCGGACGTGATCTGGGATGCGCTGTGGAATGGCCAGGCGGACACGACCGACCCGGTGATCCCCGCGGCGGACTGGCCCACGGGCCGGCGCGCCCACCAGTTCAGCGGGGGAGTGAACCAAACCTTCGGCGGCGACACTATCGATGTTGACCAGGACTACCTGAACGTGAGCCTCACGCCCCTGCCCCCGGTCAACCCGGGGCAGTCGGCGCTCACCAGCAACGGCACCGTCGCCGACTACGTGATCCAGGGCCGGAATCTCTCCACGTACTACCAGACCAGCCCGGGCGCGGCCTTCACCGGCCCGAAGAAGCTGACCACCACCGGCAACCTGACCGGGACCCCGGTCGCCGTCCAGGCCGCCAACGGCCTCATCTGGCTCTTCGCCGAGACCACGGGGGGAACGGTCGAGGCCTTCCGCCAGTCCTCTCCGGGCGCGGCGGTCGGCCCGCCGGCGAAGCTGGCCGGCCGCGTCGAGGGCAGCCCGGCCGCCATCGCCACCCAGGGCGGCACGGTCGCGGTGTACGTGGTCGGCATCAATGGGGGCCTGTACACCTACTACCAGACCAGCCCGGGCGGAGGCTTCGCCGGCCCGAAGAGGCTCACCACCGCCGCCAACCTGACCGGAAGCCCAGCCGTGGTCCAGGTCGCTAAGGGCATCCTGTCCGTCTACGCCAGGACCACCGGCGGGGCCGTGAAGGCCGTCTGGCAGAACTCCGCCGGCGGCGCGGTGACCAGGACCGCCAACCTCGGTGGCCGCCTGCTCGGCAACCCGGCCGCGGTCGTGACCGCGGCCAACACGATCGCCGTGTACGCGGTCGGCGCGCACGGGCAGCTGTACGGTTTCCAGCAGCGCAAGCCCGGCGCCCTTTTCACCGGCCCGACCAAGCTGACCAGCACCGGAGGCCTGACCGGCACGCCGGTCGCGGTGCCCTGGAACAACGGCACGGTGTCGGTCTACGCCCGGACCACCAGCGGGTCGGTGCGGTCCAAGTGGCAATCCGTCGCCGGCGGCCCGTTCAACGGCAGCGCCGCCCTCGGCGGGCGCATGGCCGGGAACCTGGCCGGCCTGCTGGCCAGCGGCGGCGTCTCGCTCTACGCCACCGGGACCAACGGCCGCCAGTACGCCGACCGGGGGACCGCTCCGGGCTCGTTCAGCGGCTGGGCCGTCATCTAGGCCACGCCGGTCATAAGCCGGGGCGGCCGCGCTCGGGCTCGTAGAATGACCCGGTGCCTGCCGAGGATCCCGCGAACGAGGTACTGCGCCGGGTCTTCGGCTACGACTCGTTCCGCGGTTTCCAGCAGGAGGTCATCGACCACGTCACCGCGGGCGGCGACGCGCTGGTGCTGATGCCGACCGGAGGCGGCAAGTCGCTGTGCTACCAGATCCCGGCCTTGCTGCGGAAGGGCACCGGGGTCGTGGTCTCGCCGCTCATAGCGTTGATGCAGGACCAGGTGGACGCGCTGCGCGCGCTGGGCGTCCGGGCCGGGTTCCTCAACTCCTCGCAGGACCTCGACGAGCGCCGCCTGGTCGAAGCCGAATTCCTGACCGACCAGCTCGACCTGCTCTACCTGGCGCCGGAACGGCTGCGCGCCGAGTCCACGCTGCGCCTGCTCGACCGCGGCACGATCTCCCTGTTCGCCATCGACGAGGCGCACTGCGTGGCGCAGTGGGGCCATGACTTCCGGCCCGACTACCTGGCCCTGTCCGCGCTGCACGAGCGCTGGCCCGCCGTGCCGCGCATCGCGCTGACCGCCACGGCCACGAAGGCGACGCGCGCTGAGATCGCGCAGCGGCTGAACCTCACCGGCGCCCGGCACTTCGTCTCGAGCTTCGACCGACCCAACATCCAGTACCGCATCGTGCCGAAGAACGAGCCGAGGCGGCAACTGCTCGGACTGATCCGCACCGAGCATCCCGGCGACGCGGGCATCGTCTACTGCCTGTCCCGGGCGTCGGTCGAGGCGACAGCAGAGTTCCTGATGCGCAGCGGAATCGACGCCCTTCCTTACCACGCAGGCCTGGACTCGGCCACGAGGAGGGCCAACCAGGCGCGGTTCCTCCGCGAGGACGGGCTGATCATGGTGGCCACGATCGCGTTCGGTATGGGCATCGACAAGCCCGACGTGCGATTCATCGCTCACCTCGACCTGCCCAGGTCCGTCGAGGGCTACTACCAGGAGACCGGCCGGGCCGGGCGGGACGGCCAGCCCTCCACCGCCTGGATGGCCTATGGCCTGGCGGACGTCGTGCTGCTGCGCAAGCTGATCGATACCTCCGAAGGTGACCTGGCGCACCGGCGCCGCCAAGCGTCCCATCTAGACGCCATGCTGGCCCTCTGCGAGACCATCGAGTGCCGCCGCGCGCAGATGCTCGGCTATTTCGGGGAACAGGCCGGCGAGTGCGGCAACTGCGACACGTGCCTGACACCGCCCAAGGCCTGGGACGGCACGCTCGCTGCGCAGAAGCTCCTGTCGGCTGTGGTCCGGCTCAAGCGCGAGCGGGGCCAGAAGTTCGGCGCGGGCCAGGTGATCGACATCCTGCTCGGGAAGCAGACCGACAAGGTCGGCCAGAACCGGCACGATTCGCTGAGCGTGTTCGGCGTCGGCAAGGACCTCACCGATACCCAGTGGCGCGCGGTGGTTCGGCAGTTGCTCGCGCAGGGCGTTCTGGCCGTCGAAGGTGACTACGGGACGCTGCTGTGCACCCCGGCCGGCGACGAGGTCCTGTACCGCGGGCGGCAGATCCGGCTGCGAGACGACCCGCCCCGGGCGGTGCAGGCCAGGCCCGCCAAGACCCGCGCGACCCGCGCGGGGACCGCCGCGGCTGGCGCGGCCGACCTGACGGAGGCGGCTGCGGCCGTGTTCGGCGAGCTCCGCGCCTGGCGCGCCGCCGCCGCCAAGGAGCAGGGCGTGCCCGCGTACGTGATCTTCCACGACGCGACCCTGCGCCAGATCGCGGCGGAGGCGCCGTCGACCCTGGCCGAGCTGGCCCCGGGGAGCGGCGTCGGCGAGAACAAGCTAGCGAAGTACGGCCAGCAGATTCTGGACCTGCTGGCGAGCCTGCCCGCGGCGGGATCCCGGCCGTGACCGGACGGTTCGGCCAACTTCCAGATGTCTGGGAGTTGCCGGCGTTTCGTTGACGCGCGGGGGCAGGAGTTTGCATCGTCGATGACGAGCCATGCGGTGGTGCATGCGCCAGATAGATCAAGGACGGTGCTGGATGACGGAACGCGGACCAGCGGCGCGCCGGCCGGCGCGTGTTCCGCTGCCGCGGCGGAGCCGGATGCGGTGGGCGGCGGCGGCCGGCGTCACGGCGTTCTGGCTGGTTCTGCTGGACGTGACGGGTTCGGTCATCGCCGCGACGATGCTGCTGGCCTTCCTGGCCGGCCTCGTCGTCGTGGTCGTTATGGTCCTGCGGGCCTTGGGCATCTCCCGGGAACATCCGTGGGTACGGCAACTGGCCGCGCGGCCGTGGCGTGACGGGCAGGAGGTGCTGCACCTCGCCCTGCGGCACCTGCCCGAGGTGTTCATCGTCACGCCGAGCCGGTCCCTGATCGCGCCCAACGTCGTCGAGCTGCGGCTGAATCCCGATGACCTGGGCTCGCTGACCGAGCGCATGGACCTCGGCCTGATCGCCGAGAGCGCGGCCGAGGTGTACGAGGAGCAGGCGGCCGCGCACGGCGCCCGCTTCGCCGGGCCCGGCCCGGCCGAGGTACACCTCCTCGCCGACCCGTCGGTCCCGGAGGGCCGCTACCGCCTGCGCCAGGGGCAGCCGGTCGACGCCGGCGCGCAGCCCGGCTTCGAGTTCGCGTACGCCGGCGCCCAGAACCCCGGCGCCCAGAACCCCGGCGCCCAGAACCCCGGCGCGCAGAATCCCGGCGCCCAGTACCCCGGCGCCCAGTACCCCGGCGCGCAGAATCC
>Ga0318496_10000243_pt1 | contig 17607 bp, 15 predicted proteins | sample GRESIP109b1f22_FD_203296 | JGI IMG/M metagenome (GOLD analysis project Ga0318496, IMG submission 203296) | Tropical soil microbial communities from Luquillo Experimental Forest, Puerto Rico - GRE.SIPMG.109b1f22 | ecosystem: Environmental > Terrestrial > Soil > Tropical forest > Bulk soil... | reverse complement strand
GGACGTCGATGTCCGCGAGCTGAACGACGCCGTGTCCAGCACACGGGACGCGGCGCGCCACCTGAACGACGCGATCGAGCAGCTGAACAGGTATCCGTCCGGCTTCCTCTTCGGGGAGAAGCCGGAGCCGGTCCGGAGCCTCGAAGAGTCCAAGCCGTGACGATGACGCCGCGCGTCCTCGCGGGCTTGTGGCTGGCTCTCGCCGTGGCGGGCGGCTGCCTCGCGAAGCCGGCTCTGGTCCCGCAGATCTTCTCGATCGACGCGCCCGCAGCCGAGGGGACTCGGCGCTCCGCCGGCGGCTACGTCCTGTCCGTGAAGAAGGTCCAGGTGTCTCCTCCGTTCGATGGGCGAGAGCTCCTCTACCGGACCGGCGAGCATCGCCTCGAGCGCGATCCCTACGCGAGCTTCGCGGCGCCCCCCGCGGACATGCTCACCGCGGCCGTCCGGGGGTACCTGCGCAACGCCGGGTTCGCCCGTGACGTGGTCGAGCCGGGCGGGGAGCTGCGCGCGGACCTCCTGGTCGAGGTCCACGCTACAGAGATCGCGGGCGACCTCAGGCGGGCCGACGACGCCGCCGCCGTCTTGCGGCTGCGCTTCCTCGTCCTGGCCCGCGGGGCGGATCGCGATCGCGGTCCACCGCTCTTCGAGAAGGAGTACTCGAGCCGCACCCGCGTCGAGAGGCGGACGGCGGATGCCATCGCCACCGCCTGGAACGTCGGGCTGTCCGAGGTCATGAAGGCGTTCGTGGGTGAGCTGGAGGCGGTCCTGGCGCGGGCGCCCCCGCCGGCGACCGCGTCGGCGCGCCGGTGAGCGCACCGTCCGTTCGCCCTTCGACTACGCGGCGCGTTGCGCCGCTACGCTCAGGGCGAACGGACAATGCCCGCCGGACGCTACGGCCAGCCCGGGAACGGGAAGACCGGCTTCTTGTTCGCGTAGGCGGGAGGGAAGACGAGCTCGTAACGTCCGCCCTGGATTTGCTGCACCAGGATGGGGTGACGGTTCTGGTTGGTGAAGCCGTTGAAGTCCTCGAACTTGACGTCGCCCAGCAGGCCGGACCACATGCCACCCTTCAGCCCGGCGCGGGTGGCGGCCCGGTCTCCCTTGGCCTTGCCCGCCGTCTCGGCCAGGATGCGCGTCACCTCGTAGCTGCAGGCGGCGTGGTGGGACGCGTCGAGGCCGAAGCGCTCCCGGTAGCGCTTGCCGAACGCCGCCGCGCCCGGCCAGCGGACGTCCTCCGACCACTGCGTGCTCGTGATGACGTGGGTCGAGATGGAGCGATCGGCCGCGAACTGCGCCAGGTTGAAGCCGCCTCCGGCACCGAGGAACGCCATCGGCTGCACCCCGACCTCGCGCGACTGCCGCATGAGCAGGATGGCGTCGGCGATGTACGACACCATGAAGACGAGGTCCGGCTTGAGCGAGCGCACCTTGTAGAGCGTGGAGCGATGGTCGGGCGATCCCTTCGCGTACGGCGCCTCCGCCACCACCGCGATGCCGTTCTTGGCGGCGTACGCCTTGAGCGAGCGCGCGGTCGAGTTTCCGAAGTCCGTGTCCTCGTAGATGATGGCCACCGACGTGGGCTTGCCCACGCTCCGCACCATATCCATGAGGGCCTCGACGTAGAAGCTCGCCGGCGAGTTGATGCGGAACACCCAGCCGTAGCCCTGCATCGTGATCTCGTCCTTCGACGAGATGGGGATGAGGAGCGGCACCTTGTACTTCTCGGCGAGCTTGGCCACCGCGCTGGTGCTGGCGGAGGTGTAGGAGCCGATCACGCCCGCGACCCCGTCCCGCGTCGCCAGCTTCTCGAAGGCGCTCATCGCGATCTGGGGCTTGCCGGTGTCGTCCTCCCACTGGATCTCGACGTCGAGTCCGCTCTTCCTCAGGTCCTCGAGTGCGAGCCTGACGCCGTTCGCCATCTCCTCGCCGATGGGCGCTTCGGGTCCGGTGCGAGGCAGGATGACGCCGATCTTGATGGGCGCCGCGGCTGCCGCGCCGCTCAGCGCGAGGAGGATCACCGCCAGTGCGATGCGCAGGCCGTTCATCCGCTTCCTCCGGTGGGAAGAGCTCGCCGCCGCTCAGCCGCGATAGGCGGCGATGCCGGTGACCGCTTCTCCGATGATGAGCAGGTGCATGTCGTGCGTGCCCTCGTAGGTGTAGACCGCCTCGAGGTTGTTCATGTGCCGCATCACCGGGTACTCGTCGAGCACGCCATTGGCGCCGAGCATGGTGCGGGCCCGCAGGCAGATCTCCCGCGCGGCGTTGACGTTGTTCATCTTGGCCATCGACACCTGCGCCGGCGTGAACTTGTGCGCGTCCTTGAGCCGCCCCAGCTGCAGCGCCAGGAGCTGCCCCTTGGTGAGCTCGGTCACCATCCACGCCAGCTTCTCCTGTTGCAGCTGGAACGAGGCGATGGGCTTCTCGAACTGGATGCGGTTGAGCGCGTAGTCGAGCGCGCACTGGTAGCAGGCGTCGGCGGCTCCCAGCGCGCCCCAGGCGATGCCGAATCGAGCCTGGGTGAGGCAGGAGAGCGGGCCCTTCAGGCCCTTCACGCCCGGCAGGAGGCTCTCCTTCTCCTCGACGATCACGTCCTCCAGCACGAGCTCGGACGTGACCGAGGCTCGAAGGGACCACTTGCCCTTCATCTCCGGCGCGGAGAAGCCGGGGGTTCCCTTCTCCACGAGGAACCCGCGGATGCCCTCGTCCGTCCTGGCCCACACCACCGACACGTCGGCGATGGTGCCGTTCGTGATCCACATCTTGGCGCCATTGAGGCGCCAGCGGCCCTTCCCCTCGCGCACGGCGGTGGTGCGCATGCCGGCGGGGTTGGAGCCGAAGTCGGGCTCGGTGAGCCCGAAGCAGCCGATGGCCTCGCCCCTCGCCATGCGCGGCAGCCAGCGCTCCTTCTGCGCCTCCGAGCCGTAGGCGAAGATCGGGTACATGACGAGCGAGCCCTGCACCGAGGCGAAGCTGCGCAAGCCCGAGTCGCCTCGCTCCAGCTCGTACATGAGGAGTCCGTAGGCGACGCTGGACAGGCCGGCGCACCCGTACTGCGGCGGCAGGGTCGGCCCGTAGAACCCGAGCTCGCCCATCCTCGGGATGAGGTGCCTGGGGAAGGTCTGCGCCTGAGCGTGGTGCTCGATGACGGGCAGCACCTCCTCGTTCACGAACTTCCGGGCGGCGCTGCGCACCATCTTCTCCTCGTCCGTGAGGAGGTCCTGGAAGCCCATGTAGTCGGTCAGCTCGGTGGAGTTCATCGCGTGCCTCTCGGAGCGTGGAGGGTCAGGGGTAAGCCATGGCCGAGCGGACGTTGCCGACCAGGTTGAGCAGGCGCGGGCCGATCTCGTCCTCCAGGCGTTCTCGCGGGAGCTGGAAGGCGGCGCCGCTGCAGCTGAAGACGATCGGCTCGCCGTCATCGGTGACGAGCGGTGCGGCGATGGCGTGGATCTCCTTGCGCCAGTCGCCCAGCGAGGTGCAGAAGCCGCGCGCGGAGTAATCGCGCAACGCGCCCTCGATCCCGCGCTTGACGCGCGGCCACTCGGCGCCCTCGGCGCGGCGGAGCTCGTCGAGCAGCGCGCGCCGATCGGGCTCGGCCAGTCCGCACAGGTAGGCCCGGCCCATCGAGGTGACCGCGAGCGGGATGCGGGAACCCGCCTCGAGCTGGATGGTGAACGTGGCCGCGCTGCGGTAGGTGTCGAGGTAGATCATGCCGTGCCGGTCGCGGATCCCGAGGTTCACCGAGACGCCGGTGTGCTCGGCCAGCGCCTGCATGAGCGGGCGCGCCACGCGGCGCACGTCCATCTGTGCCACCATCGAGTAGCCGAGGCTCAGCACCGCCGCGCCGAGCCGGTATCCGCCGCCGGGCGCGTGGCGCAGGTAACCGAGCTCCCGCAGCGTGTGGGTGAGGCGCGAGACGGTCGGCTTGGGGAGGCCGGTGCGCCGCGCGATCTCCTGGTTGCCCAGGTCGCGATCGCCAGGGCCGAAGCAGCGGAGGATCTCGAGGCCACGCGCCAGGGCCGTCACGAACTGACGGTCCGGGGTGGACGGCGAGGCGTCTCGACGAGCGGCCGACTTGGGCAACCGATCCTCCGGGCCCACGGTCGCAAACGGGAGTTCCGCAGTCAAGCGGATCGTGCTGTATAATCGAAACTATGTTTCGCTCTGCGGAATCAACGCCCCGTCCGGGCGCGCTGGGCCACATGCGCGTGCTCGACCTCTCCCGCGTGCTGGCGGGGCCGTGGGCCAGCCAGGTCCTCGCCGATCTGGGGGCCGAGGTGATCAAGGTGGAGCGCCCGGGCGGGGGCGACGACACGCGAGGCTGGGGTCCGCCCTGGCTGCGCGATCCGTCCGGCGCCGAGACCTCGGAGTCGGCGTACTTCCTGTCCGCGAACCGCGGCAAGAAGTCGATCACCGTCGACCTCACCCGGCCCGAGGGGCAGGATCTCGTCCGTCGGCTCGCCGCATGCTCCGACGTGGTCCTCGAGAACTACAAGGTGGGGGCACTCGATCGCTACGGGCTCGGCTACGCCGACCTCTCGGCGTTGAACCCGCGGCTCGTCTACTGCTCCATCACCGGCTTCGGCCAGACCGGCCCGTACCGGCAACGCGCCGGGTACGACTTCCTCATCCAGGGCATGGGCGGCCTCATGAGCCTCACCGGGGAGCCCGACGGCGAGCCCATGAAGGTGGGGGTGGCCGTGCTCGACATCGTCACCGGGATGTACGCCGCCACGGCGGTCCTGGCGGCCCTCGCCCATCGCGAGCGGAGCGGTCGCGGCCAGCACGTGGACCTCGCGCTGCTCGACGTGCAGGTGGCGACCCTCGCCAACCAGGCGCAGAGCTATCTCGTGACCGGGTCCAATCCTCGGCGGCTCGGCAACGCGCATCCCAGCATCGTGCCGTACCAGGCGTTCGCCACCGCGGACGGGCACATCATCCTCGCGGTCGGGAACGACGGCCAGTTCGCGCGCTTCTGCCAGGTGGCCGGGAGGCCCGATCTCGCCGCCGACGAGCGGTTCCGCGCCAACGCCGGCCGCGTGCTCCACCGCGCCGCGCTCGTGCCCGAGCTGGAGCGGGTCCTGGCGATGCGTCCCAGCTCGGACTGGATCGCATCGCTCGAGGCGGCCGGCGTGCCGTGCGGCCCCATCAACGACCTGGGCCAGGTGTTCGAGGATCCGCAGGTGCGCGCCCGGGGCATGCGCCTCGAGGTTCCGCATCCGCTCGCCGGTACCGCCTCGCTGGTCGCCTCACCCATTCGCCTCTCCGGCACGCCGGTCGCGCCGGGTACCGCGCCGCCCACGCTCGGCCAGCACACGCACGAGGTGCTCGCCGAGGTGCTCGGCCTGGACGAGGCGACCCGCGCGTCGCTACGAGAGGTGGGCGTGATCTGATTCGGAAGACCTCCGCCCCCGCGAGGGCACGGCGGCGCCATGCCCTCGGCTCGAGCAGGGAGCTCTCGGGCGGCCGCGCCCGGTTCCCGGTAAGTCAGCGGCGAGCGCGCCGGTTCATCTCGCGGCGCGCGCGGAGGCCGACTTGTCCAGACCATTCCTGGGACGCAGCCTCGCCCTGCTCGGGGCCCTCGCGCTCGCATGCACTCACGCGAGCGGCGCCGGCGCCGCATCCGGTCCGGTCGGGCTCAAGTTCGCGTGGCCCGAAGGGTTTCAGTCGCGCGTCCTGATCGCGCACGAGACGCGCCGGAGCGGTGCCGACCCGACGGGGCTCATCGCTCGCCAGCGGATCGTGACCGAGAAGAGGGGGGACGAGATCTGGGTCTTCACGCGCGACGTGGTCGCTCGCGGCAACCAGCCCGACATCGAGTCCACCGTGAAGATCAACGAGGCCCTGGTGCAGGTCGTCGGGCCCGACGGCAAGTTCCGGCGCGCCGAGGGCCTGGACCAGGCGCTCTCGGCCATCAAGACCACGACCCCCGACGATCGGGAGCGCGCGCGCCAGGCGCTCATCCGCTCGACCGCGTTCGACTGGGAGGTGATGGTGGGCGCGTGGGCGGGCGAGAAGCTCGCACCTGACCGGATGAACCGCAAGCAGGTGAGGGCTTACGTGCCGGACCTTGCCGCGGTCGAGGCGCTGCTCGACGTCGAGTACGGTCTGGAAGCGCGCGTGCCGTGCACGGAAGAGGACGCCGTCCGGCGTTGTGTCGAGCTGTCCTACCGGGCGAGCGTCGCGCCCGAGGACCGGGCCGCGACGGTCGAACGCATCCGGCGGGCCATGACGTCATCGAAGCCGGGCGAGCCGGTACCGGAGGACGTCCACGCCGAGCTCGAGGTGCTCCTCGTCACGGAGCCGGAGACGCTCGTGCCGCACCGGATGACTCAGCGTGAGCACCGGCGACTGCGGCTGGCGCTGCCCAACGGGCGTGTCGTGGAGACGGAAGGACACTCCGACGATACCTACATCTTCTCGGAAGGTGAACGGCGCGCCCCGGAACCGGAGAGCACGCCGAGCGCTCTGTGAGGTGGTCGAGACCGGGCAGGCCCTCGCGAACGCCAAGGGGCGAGCGACGGCGTCGCAGCCGGCACCTCGGTCGCCCAGGCGCTCGCCCGGCCAGGACGGACCTTGTCAGAGGCGCGGGGGCGGGATCATCCCTACGCTACAGGCCATGCGTGTCTCGAACGACAGGTGGGCTCCGCTCGCGACGCAGCTCCGAGCGGACAGCATTCGCGCCACGACCGCGGCCGGCTCGGGGCATCCGACGTCGAGCCTCTCCGCGGCGGACCTCATGGCGGTGTTGCTCCAAGGTCACTTGCGAGCCGACTGGCGACGGACGAGCAGGCTGGGCGACGACCGGCTCATCTTCTCGAAGGGCCACGCCGCCCCGCTCCTGTACGCCATGGCCAAGGCCGCAGGCGCGATCTCGGACGAGGATCTCCTTTCCTTGCGGAAGTTCGGGAGCCGGATCGAGGGGCACCCCGTGCCGAGCCTGCCCTGGGTGGACGTCGCGACGGGCTCGCTCGGGCAGGGACTCGCCGCGGCGGTCGGGATCGCGCTCGCCGCCCGCCTGCTCGGGGGCGAGCTCCGGTGCTGGGTGCTCCTCGGCGACAGCGAGATGGCGGAGGGGAGCGTCTACGAGGCGATGGAGCTGGCTGGCCACTACGGCCTGGCGCGGGTCGTCGCCATCGTGGACATGAACCGGCTGGGCCAGCGCGGGCCGACCATGCTGCAGTGGGACGGCGAGCGGTACGCGGAGCGCGCGCGTGCCTTCGGCTGGAACGCGCTCGTCATCGACGGCCGCGACCGCGCCGCGATCGATCGCGCGTACGCTGACGCCGAGGGGTCCGACCGCCCCGTGTGCATCGTGGCGCGCACGAAGAAGGGCGCGGGCGTCTCCTTCGTCGAGGACAAGGAGGGCTGGCACGGGAAGGCGCTCTCGAAGGACGAGGCGGGGCGCGCGCTCGCGGAGCTCGGCAACCCCACCTGCGATCTCGTCGTCGACATGGCCGGACCGAGCCCCGCGCCAGCCGCGCGCGGGGCTCGGAAGGGAAAGTACGAGCCGCCGCGGTACGAGAGCGGGTCGCGAGTCGCGACGCGCGAGGCGTTCGGAGACGCGCTCCGCGCCCTCGGCGCCGCACGGGACGACGTCGTGGCGCTCGACGGAGAGGTGGGCAACTCCACGTACTCGGAGAGGTTCGGGAAGGCGTACCCCGACCGCTTCTTCGAGATGTACATCGCCGAGCAGCAGCTCGTGTCCGCCGCGGTGGGGATGCAGGTCCTCGGTCTCGTACCCTTCGCATCGACGTTCGCCGCCTTCTTCACGCGCGCCCACGATCAGGTCCGCATGGCGGCGGTGTCGCGCGCGCGGCTCTGCCTCGTGGGCTCGCACGCCGGCGTCTCGATCGGCGAGGACGGACCGTCGCAGATGGCGCTCGAGGACCTGGCGATGATGCGCGCCGTGGCGGGCAGCACCGTCCTCTATCCATCGTGCGCCACCACGGCCGCGGAGCTCGTGCGCGAGATGGCGGACCGGGAGGGAATCTCCTATCTGCGCGTGACCCGCGAGAAGACACCGGTCCTCTACGGCCCCAAGGAGCGGTTCCCCATCGGCGGCAGCAAGGTCCTGCGCCGGTCGAGCTCCGACGTCGCGGCGGTCCTCGCCGCGGGCATCACCCTGCACGAGGCGCTGCGAGCTCACGACGTGCTCGCGGCGAGCGGCATCCCGGTCCGGGTGGTGGACCTGTACTCGGTCAAGCCTATCGACGCCGCGACGGTCGAGGCCTGCGCGCGCGAGTGTGGCGGGCGGCTCGTGGTCGTCGAGGACCACTGGCCGGAGGGCGGGCTCGGGGACGCGGTCTGCGAGGTGTTCGCGGGGCGGACGGCGCCGGCGATCTCGCGGCTCGCGGTCCGCGGGATGCCTGGATCCGGGACGCCACGCCAGCTCCTCGACGCGGCAGGGATCGGCGCGGATGCGATCGTGGAGGCGGTCAGTCGCGCCGTCCCCGAACGAAGGCGCGGCGTCTGACCGCGAGGTCAGCTGCTCAGCGCGGCCTCCCGGCGGCGTCCATCTCCCGGTCGAGGCAGAACGCGGCGCTGATCAGCGCGAGGTGGCTGAAGGCCTGGGGGAAGTTGCCGAGGTGCTCGCCGCGCGGGCCGAGCTCCTCGGAGTAGAGGCCGAGATGGTTGGCATAGCCGAGCACCTTCTCGAAGATGTAGCGCGCCTGATCGACGTCGCCGGCGCGCGCGAGCGCCTCGACGTACCAGAAGGAGCACATGTTGAACGTGCCCTCCTCGCCGAGGAGGCCATCGGGCGCGGCGTCGCGCGGGCGGTAGCGGAACACCAGCGAATCCTCGACGAGATCCTGCTCGATCGCGCGCAGCGTGGAGAGCCAGCGCGGGTCCGTGGGGCTGATGAACTTCATGAGGGGCATGAGCAGCGTCGAGGCGTCGGTGGTCCTCGCCGACTTGTACTGCACGAAGGCGCGCCGCTCCGGCGACCAGAAGTTCTCGAACACGTCCTGGTAGATGGCGTCACGAACCTCGTACCAGCGGGCGAGCGGTGCGGGGAATGACCGCTTCTGCGCGAGCCGGATGGCGCGATCGATCGCCACCCAGCACATGACCCTGGACAGGAGGAACTCCTTGCGCCCGCCGCGCACCTCCCAGATGCCCTCGTCGGGCTCGCGCCAGTGGTCGCAGACGAACTGGATGAGGCGCACGAGGTTGCGCCACAGGTCGTGAGAGATGGGCTCCGCGAACTTGTTGTAGAGGTAGACCGCGTCCATCAGCTCGCCGTAGATGTCGAGCTGCAGCTGAGTATGCGCGGCGTTGCCGATGCGCACGGGCCGCGAGTTCCTGTATCCCGACCAGTGGGGCAGCGTCTCCTCGGGCAGCACGTGGCGCCCGTCGATCCCGTACATGACCTGGAGCGAGCCGTCCGGCCCGAGCTCGCCGCAGCGCGCCTCGACCCATTCCATGAACGCGCGAGCGTCCGTGAATCCGATGCGCTGGGCCGCGTAGAGCGCGAAGGAGGCGTCCCGGATCCAGGTGTACCGGTAGTCCCAGTTGCGGTCGCCACCCAACCGCTCCGGGAGACCCAGCGTGGGTGAGGCGACCATCGAGCCGTGCTCGTTCGAGACGAGGAGCCTGAGCGTCAAGACCGAGCGATTGACGATCTCCCGCCAGCGCCCACGATACGTCAAGCGAGCGACGAAACGCCGCCAGTTGTCGTTGGTCTGCTTGAAGGTCGCGGAGACGTAGTCGGTCGCGCCGCAGGCGGCGGGCTGGCCGGGCGTCGCCTCCTCGAGGATGAACGAGGCGGATTGGCCGGCGCCGAGGCGAAAGCTCGCGACGGCGTCGCCGTTCACGAGGGAGAGCGGCACCTCGCTGCGGAGCAGGAAGGCCACGCGATCCGCTCCCTCGGATGCGAACACCCACTCCCGCTCCGACCGCCGCTCGACGCGGTGCCGAGCGCGGCCGTAGTCGAAGCGCGGCGCGCAGAGCATGCGGAACGAGATCTCTCCTCGGACCGTCTTGACCCGGCGCACCAGCGTCCGCGCGGCGCTCCCCGCGGGCATGAAGTCGGAGACCTCGGCGACGCCCTCCTCGAAGAGGAACCGCGTGAGCAAGATGGCGGAGTCCGGCAGGTAGAGCTGGACCTGGCGGGCGTCGGCGGACTCCGGGGCGAGCTGGAAACGACCGCCTCTCTCCGCGTCGAGCAGCGCCCCGAAGATCGTCGGCGAGTCGAACTGCGGGAAGCACATGAAGTCGATCGAGCCGTCCTTGCCCACGAGGGCGACCGTGTGCGTGTCGCCGACGACGCCGTAGTTCTCGACCGGCTGCTGCTGTTCCATGGATCCCTGGCCGCGCGTGTGAGGGGCACCCGCTGGGAGAGAAGATGCTGCCTTGTGAACGTGCGGCCGGAGAGGGCCAGGTGCAATGAGGGTGAAGAGAGCACCTGGCCGCCAGCGCTCCGCCTCCACGGCGGCACGGCCGGCCGTCCGTCCGTCCGCCGCGACCCAGCGACCGCGGCGCGCCGGCGGGAGATCAGCCTGTCATTTCGCCGGCGCGTCGTTGAAGGCCCGCGCGATCTTCGCGGTCAGCCGGCGAGGAGCGAGCGCCGAGGAGGACGCGAGCAGCCGGTTGCGCCACCCCGGGACGACCACCGTCTGCCCGGCCATGAGGCCCGCGTATCCCGCCTCGGCCACTTCGCGCGCCCCCATCACGTTCCCGGAGCGGAAGAGGCGCGTCCGCTCGAGGCCGGCGCGGTCCTGGAACCGCGTGTGGGTCGGCCCGGGGCAGAGCGCCGTGACCGACACGCCGGTCCCGGCCAGCTCCTCGGCCAGCGCGACCGAGAACGAGAGGACGTACGCCTTGGTCGCGTAGTAAACGGCCATGAAAGGGCCAGGGACGAAGGCGGCGGTCGAGGCGACGTTCAGGATCCTGCCCGAGCCGCGCGCCCGCATGGCGGGGAGCAGCAGCTTCGTGAGGTGCGTCAGCGCCACCACGTTCACTTGCAGCTCCGCCAGCTCTTCGACGACCGGCGTCTCGGCGAACGGACCGTGTGTGCCGAACCCGGCGTTGTTCACCAGCACGTCGATCCCGCCCGCGACCGCGCGCGCGACCACCTCGGCTCCGTCCGGCCTCGCGAGATCCGCCGCGACCACGCGGACGGAGACGCGCTGGGTCGAGACGATCTCATCGGCGAGCGCGCGGAGGCGATCCTCGCTCCGTGCCGTCACGACGAGATCGAACCGGTGCTCGCTCAGGACACGCGCGAGCTCGAGGCCGATCCCGCTGGATGCGCCGGTGACGAGCGCGGTCCCACGCGACTGCTTGTCGTTCTCGGCCATGTTCACCCCGATGAGGCGTGAAGGTCGGACGCGCCACTGCGTCGGCAAGGGGGTAAGCGCGTCGGCGCTCCGTTGCACCACGAAGAGTGACGAAGGATCGAATCCGCGATAGCAGTGGAGACATGACGCGTTCGAAGGCGCTCGTCTCGTGGAGCAGCGGGAAAGACAGCGCCTGGGCTCTCCACGCCGTCCGTGCTCAGGGCGGGATCGAGGTCGTCGGAATCCTGACCACGGTGACGGCGGAGTTCTCCCGGGTCGCGATGCACGCCGTCCGGGAGGTCCTGCTCGACGCGCAGGCCACCGCTCTCGGGGTCCCCTGCAAGAAGGTGAGGCTGCCCTGGCCGTGCTCGAACGAGGTCTACGAGCGCGAGATGAGCGAGGTGCTCCAGTCGGCCAAAGCTGACGGCGTGACGCACGTCGTCTTCGGCGACCTCTTCCTCCAGGACATCCGGGCCTACCGGGAGGCGAAGCTCGCCGGCACCGGGATATCGCCGCTGTTCCCGCTGTGGCAGCGCGACACCCGCGCGCTCGCCCGCGAGATGATCGACGGCGGGCTGCGAGCGACCCTGACCTGCGTGGATCCGAAGAAGCTCGGCCGAGGGTTCGCTGGGCGCTCGTTCGACCGGGCTCTCCTTGGCGACCTCCCTGGCGGCGTGGACCCGTGCGGCGAGAACGGCGAGTTCCACACGTTCGCCTCGGCCGGGCCGATGTTCGAGGCGCCGATCCCGGTCGTCGCCGGCGCCGTCGTGGAGCGCGACGGGTTCGTCTTCGCCGACCTGCTGCCCTCCACCGTCCGTCAGCCCAGCAGCCCGTCCGCGTAGGCGTACAGCGCGGCAGCGCCGCCGGTGTGCCAGAAGAGGATCGTCTCGTCCTTCCCGAGCACACCCTTGCGGACGAGGTCGACGAGCCCGGCCATGGCGCGGCCGGTGTACACGGGGTCGAGGAGGATGCCCTCGTAGCGTGCCGCCAGCTGGATGGCCTCCCGCTCCGGTTCCCCCATGACCGCGTATCCGGCCCCCAGGTACCCGTCGTAGGCCACGACCTCACCCGGCGAGACGAACGCCTCGAGGCCGAGTCGGCGGCTCGTCCGGGACGCGATCTCCGCCACGCCGGCCTGGACCTCCGCTCGGCTGCTGTCGATGGCGATGGCCGCGATCTGCGGCCTGAACCCGAGCGCCCTGGCGCCCACGCACATCCCAGCCTGCGTCCCGAAGGAGCTGCTGGCGAAGACGATGCGGTCCACGTGGAGCCGGCGCTCCGTCAGCTGGGCGTTCAGCTCCTCGATGGCGGCGACGAAGCCGGGCGCGCCGAACTCGTCCGAGGCGCCCACCGGGATGAGATAAGGGCGGCGACCCGCCGCCTGCTCCTCGGCCACGATCTGCTCCGCCACCTGCTCGCGAGTCCGCTCGCCCGAGAAGACCACCCGGGCGCCCAGGAGGTGATCGAGCAGCAGGTTGCCCGTGACCTGGGAGGGCGCTTCGCCGCGCAGCACGACGACGCAGCGCAGGCCGTGGATCGCCGCGGCCGCGGCGGTCTGCCGGACGTGGTTCGACTGGACCCCGCCCATGGTGACGAGCGTGTCCGAGCCACGGCGAAGGGCCTCGGCGACCGTGAATTCCAGCTTGCGCGTCTTGTTGCCGCCGGTGGCGAGCCCGGTCTGATCGTCGCGCTTGATGAGCAGGCGTGGCCCGCCGAGCGCCCGGCTCAGGCGTGGCAGCTCGTCGAGGGGCGTCGGGAGATGGCCGAGGCGTACGCGGGGAAGCGTGTCAGTGAGCATGTTCATCCTCGTTCGTCGGCGAGAACACCCCGGGGCACCCCTCATCCGGTGAGCCCACCGGGCAGCTTGCAGCGCGACCTGCCGGCCGCATTCGATAGGGAACGATCTACCAAGGAGAACCAGATGCCGCGAGCCAAGGCGCTCATCGTTCGGGTGGAGGACCGTCCAGGCGTGCTCGGTGAAGTCATGTCCGCGCTGGGTGCCAAGAAGATCAACGTGCGCGCCGTCCACGGCGGCAACGAGGAGGGGCAGGGGATCATTCGACTCGTGGCGGACAAGTTCGCCGCGGCCAAGAAGGTCCTGGCGTCGCGGGGGTGGACCCCGCAGGAGGAGGAGGTCCTCGAGGTCGAGGTCTCCGATCGGCCGGGCGCCCTGGGAAGCGTCGCCCAGCGGCTCGGTGATGCCGGCGTCAACGTCAAGTACGTGTTCGTGGGCCCCGGCGGCGCCCGCAAGGCGACCGTCTTCCTCGCGGTCTCCGACCTGAAGGCGGCCTTGAAAGCTCTCCGATAAGTGATCGAGCGCCGCTCGCGACTCCGCGCCTGCGGAGCTACGCTCAGGGCGAGCGGGAGCTCGAGAGGTCGAAGCGGCGAGCGTCGCCGGCGACGCTCGCGCGGCCTCGAGGATCGATCAGGAGCGCCCAGACGTTCGGGAGGCCCCGCACGACGGCTGCGCCGCGCTCCGGGCCGAGCACGAAGAGGCCGAGGGCGAGCGCGTCCGCCATGGCTCCGTCGTGAGCGATCACGGTGACGCTCATGCTCCCGGTCGCGGGAGCGCCGGTGCGCGGGTCGAGGATGTGGTGGTAGCGCCGACCGTCGATCACGAAGAAGCGCTCGTAGTCTCCGCTGGTGGAGATGGATTCGTCGTGGAGCTCCACCACCGCGCGCGTGCCCGACGGATCGCGCGGATCCTGGATCGCCACGAGCCAGGGGCGATCGCCGTTCCGGCCGCGAGCCGCGATGTCGCCGCTCGCCGCGACCAGGACGTCGCGGACCCCGCGCGCGCGGAGGAGGTCGGCGGCCTTCTGTGCGATGTAGCCCTTCGAGATGCCCCCGAGCCCCAGCTGCATCCCCGGCCGGCGGAGGAGGGCGGTGCCGGCGGCCGGATCGACGACCAGATCGCGATACCCCACGAGCGCCCGGCGCCGGCGGACCTCGTCCGCGGCGGGCAGCCGCGGCGGCCGCCCGTCGTCGAAGCGCCACAGGTCGCCCAGCGCGCCCCAGGTCAGGTCGAAGGCGCCGGAGGTGCGCTCCGAGACCTGCGCCGCCGCTTGCAGCACCTCGAGCAGCTCGGGAGGCACCTGCACCGGCGCGCGCCCCGCCTCGCGGTTGAGGTGTGAGACGGGGCTCTCGGGATCCCATTCCGAGAGGATGCCCGCCAGGCGCTCCATCTCGGAGAACGCCTCGCGCACGCGGTCCTCCAGGCCATCCGCGGCGCAGCCGCGCACGGTCACCGTGACGAACGTGGACATCATCGGCCGGACGCGGCGGAGGACGACCTCCTGGCAGGCGGGTCCGTTCTCGCCGTGAGGCCCCGGCGAGGCGAGCGCGCCGGCGAGCGCCATCGCCGCGATCGCGAGCGTCACGGCGCCTTCTGGCCGGCGCGGCGGCGCAGGATGTCGGTCAGCCCCAGTCCCTTGCGGACCGCGTACGCCGCGGAATGCGACGAGATGGTGGCGCCGCTGATGGCGTCGATGTCCTTGCCCACCACGAGGGGCTGGCCGAGGTGCTTCCCGGAGAACTGCGCGCGGAAGCGGCGTTCGCGGATCTCCGCGCCGTGCGGCTCGCGGTAGACCATCACCTGCACGTCCTGCACCGCGCCGTCCGCCTTGACGCCCACCGCGAAGGTGATGGGCAGGTTCTGGCCCATCACGTCGATCAGGAAGATGTATCCGAGCAGCGGCCGCGACGCGCCTCCCGGGCCCGACACCTCCAGGTAGGGATAGGCGCGCGCCTCGACCTTGCGCCCCAGCTGCCGGCTCAGCTCCGCCAGCTCCGCGTCCGAGACCTGGAGCGTCTTGTACTCGGCCGTGACGCCGTCGCCGAACAAGGCGCGCGGAGCATCGGCCTCGCTCAGGAAGATCTGGTCGGCCCATGCGGCCGCGGGCAGGAGCGCGGCGACGAGGAGCGCCGGCGCGAGCCTCATTCCACCTCCCTGCCGAGCGCGCTCGCCGGGGACCGGAGCGCCGGCACCGGGTTCGTCCAGCGCTCGGGGCCCCACATGTAGACGACCGAGATGACGGTCATCGAGAGCAGACCCACCGTCAGCAAGGTCCACCCGGCGAGGAGCGCCCAGGCGAACCCACCCGCCACGTACCGGATGGCCCAGGGTGAGCCGATGTCCAGCAGCGCGCCCACGTACGTCGTCACGGTGAGCGCAATGCGCAGGCGCGCGGAGGCGGGCGTCGCGCCGAGGAGATGCGCGAGGATGAGCACCACCACTGGGATCGAGAACAGGTGGAAGTGGCTCACCTCGGCGAGCTGCCAGAACTGCTTCGGGAAGCTCATCTCGGTCTCGCCGCCGCGGTAGTACATCGCGATCGCCCGCGGGCTCAGGCCCACGCGGCCGATCGAGAGCGCCACGAGCGACGCGATCCCGGGCAGCAGGAGCGCCACGAAGCAGGTGTAGGCCAGCCGCGTCTGGAGGGATGCGGTCCTGAGCTGGAAGCCACGTCTGGCGAACACCTGCATCGCGCGCTCCTAGAAGACCCAGGTGATGGCGGAAGCGAACTCGCCACTGCTCGTGCCGTCGCCGAGCTGCCGGAAGCGGTAGTCGGCCTTGAGCGCGATCTGCGGGATCGGCCGGTAGACGAGCCCGAGGATCTGCGAAACCCGCCGGAACTCCATCCTGGACTGGAAGCCCGCCGGGACGGACGCCTGGGTATCAGCATAGTCGAGTCGGACGAACGCGGTCACGGACTGGGCCGACGTGGGGTCGATGAGCGAGAAGACGTCGTACGCCACCTCTGCGTAGCCTCCTTGGGACCGCGACGCCACGGGGATGGCGGCCTGCTGCTCCGCCGTCCCAGAGAGGAAGTTCTGGTTCAGCGCGGCGGCGTCGCCGATGAAGAGCAGGGCCGCCTCGGCCCGGGCGCTGAAGGGGCCGCGGCGCGTCCGGACATCCACCTCGAACAGCCCCACGGGCACGTTCCCGACGCTCGCCGGCAGCGTGTTGCGGGAGGTGCCGCCGTAGGCCGAGGCGCCGAACACGGTCCCGAGGATCGGCTCGTAGTCGAGCCGCCCCACGACGCCGACGTCACCCGCGTGCGCGAGCTGCGCCTCCTGATGCCCCTCGCGGATCGCAAACTCCGCGGAGAACCCGTTCGCGTTGAACCCGTTCACGAAATAGAGCTGATAATTCAGGCCCTCCGCGAGCTCACCGAAGATGCCGATCGCCGGCTCGCGCCAGGTCGTGGGGATGACGAACGTGTCGACGTCGGGCCGGTCGACGCCGTTGAAGCTGGGCGGCTCGTGGTAGACGTTGATGATCCCGACCGGCATCAGGACGAGCCCGCCGCGCAGGTTGAATCGCCGGGTCAGGAGCCCATCGAGGTAAGCCTGCTCGATCTCGACCTCGCCCTGGTCGCTGGCGGAGCTGACCGCGTGCTCGACCTCGACCTCGGAGTGGAAGCGGATCCGATCGCTGAAGTCGTGGCCGAAGAACAGGACGAACCGGCGCAGGTCGACGACGCCCGGCGCGTTGGTCGGGATGTTGAGGGTGAGCTCGCCGTACCCTCCGATGGTGGTCGCTCCGCCGCCCAGCCCCTGGCCGAGGCCGCTCTCGACCGCGCCCTCGCGCGGCGAGCTCGCCGCGGGAGCCTGCTTCTCGGACGGGGCCGCCGTCGGCGGCGTCTGCCGTGGCTCGGCATCCTCGGGGGCCGAGGTCACCGGCGGCTGCTGAGGAGCGCGCGGCGGCTCCTGCGCTGCCACCGGCCTGGCGAGCAGGGCGAGGGTCAGCGCGGCGGTGAGGGTCATCTTCTCTCTGCGTGCATTCAAGATGGGGTGTCTCCTAGGTGGCACGAGTCTGCTCGGGGGCGGCTCGGCGGCCGTTGTGAAAATGAAAGTCAGTTGCAATATGGCACGTCCGGGTGGGCGGTGTCATGATTTTGATCAAGCGCGCTACGGCGAGCGGCGATGGACTCGGGGAGCTGTCGCGCCGGAGGCGCGGGGTCGCGCGGCGAGCGCTCGTTATGGCTCTGGCGGCGGCGCCGTCGAGGCGCGGCAGCGCGCGCACGTCCCGTACAGCTCGAGCCGGTGCGAGCGCATCGCGAAGCCGTACTTCTTCGCCGCCCGAGCCTGCAGCCGCTCGATCTCGGCGTCCTCGAACTCTTGCACCCGGCCGCACGAGGTGCAGACGAGGTGGTCGTGGTGCTCGGCGCGGGTGGGCTCGTACAGCGCGTGTGAGCCGCCGAAGTCGTGGACCTCGGCGAAACCTCGCTCCACGAGCAGCTTGAGCGTCCGGTACACCGTCGAGTACGACGCCTTGGGCGCGAGCTCGCGCGTGCGTCGCGTCAGCTCCTCGATCGAGATGTGC
>Ga0318496_10000240_pt1 | contig 17630 bp, 13 predicted proteins | sample GRESIP109b1f22_FD_203296 | JGI IMG/M metagenome (GOLD analysis project Ga0318496, IMG submission 203296) | Tropical soil microbial communities from Luquillo Experimental Forest, Puerto Rico - GRE.SIPMG.109b1f22 | ecosystem: Environmental > Terrestrial > Soil > Tropical forest > Bulk soil... | reverse complement strand
GACCTGCAGCGCGCCGCTTCCGGCATGCCGGTGGCGGCGGCGCCGCCGACCCGGTTCGACATGTACCCGCAGACCCAGCGGACGGGGACGGGCACGATGATGGCCGGGGCGACCTCGCAGATCCCGCCGGTGGAGGACTACGACTACGCCGGCCGGGACTATGACTACGCGCGCGGCGGAGGCGGGCGCGGCACGAGCCGCCGCTGGATCCCCTGGGTTATCGGCCTGGTGCTGGTGATCGCCGTGGTGGGCGGCGTGGCCTACTACCTGCTGGCCGGCGCGGGCAAGACGTACGCGGTGCCGCTGGTGAACGGCGAGCCGGTCGCCACGGCGCAGGCGCAGATCAAGGCCGCGCACCTCCGCTCGACCGTGGTCGAGCGGACGTCCAACAGCGTCAAATCGGGCCTGGTGATCAACTCCAGCCCCCAGGAGGGGAACAACGTCCCGGCGAACACCCTGGTGACGCTGTTCGTCTCCACGGGACAGGCGCCGGTCGCGGTGCCGAACGTGGTCGGCCAGCAGCAGAACCAGGCCGAGGCCACCCTGCAGGCCAAGGGCTTCAACGTCAACGTCAAGTCCGATCCCACCTCGTCCCTGCCGGCCGGCCAGGTGATCAGCCAGAGCCCGAGCGGAGGCACGGCGCCGCCGAACTCCACGGTGACGATCACCGTGTCCGGCGGGGCGATCGCGGTGCCGTCGGTCATCGGCGATTCCCAGCAGACCGCCAGCCAGATCCTGACCGCGGCCGGATTCCAGGTCAACGTCCAGAATGGGTCGGGCCCGGCGAACGTCGCCAACGGCACGGTCTTCAGCCAGCAGCCGACCGCGAACAGCACCGCGACGAAGGGCGCCACGGTCACCATCTTCGTGCAGACCGGTCAGTCTCCCAGCCCGCCGCCGTCGTCGAACACGGGTTCGCCCACCGCGACCGCCAGCGGCCCGGCCAACGGCGGGTTCTGACGTACCGGGTTTCTGACGTCGCGGGTTCTGGCGTCTCAGCCACCGCGCGGAGCGGCTACGCTTGGTCCGCAGCGCAGCGTTTGCTCGCTGGCTTACTTCGGCAGGGTTTGCTACGCAGGAGGCCGTCGTGCCCAAGTCCCGCGTCCGCAAGAGGACGGTCTACACCCCGCCGCCGCCGAAGACGGCGCGGCGGAAGGTCAGTGCGCCGTGGGTCGGCCCGACCATCGTGGTCTGCCTGGTCGTCGGCCTGACCTGGATCGTGGTCTACTACCTCTCACAGGGCTCCATCCCCGGGCTTTCCGCCCTGGGTGCGTGGAACCTCGTGATCGGCTTCGGCTTCATCATCGCGGGTGTGACCCTGGCCACCAGGTGGCGCTGATTCAGAAGTTGCCGCTGGTGAGCTGGCCGCTCCTGACCGCGACCGCGACCAAGATCACGACCGCGACCAGCACGGTGGCGCCGGCCTGGAAGAGGGCGCGGTTCCGCCGCGGCGCGTACGCGTAGGCGGCCGTGAGCAGCGCGCCGGTGAGCAGCCCGCCGATGTGGGCCTGCCAGGCGATGAAGCTGTGGAAGAAGAAGCCGAGCGCCAGGTTGATGGCGATCAGCACCACGATGCCGCGGGTGTCGACGCGCAGCCGCCTGGACACCACGAACCACGCCCCGAACAGCCCGAAGATGGCGCCCGAGGCACCCGCCGCGAGGGCGACCGGCGACACGAGGTAGTAGTACATCACCGAACCGCCGACGGCGCTGAGCAGGTACACCGCGAGGAAGCGGATCCGGCCGAGGTGCGCCTCCAGCGCCGGCCCCACGAGCACCAGCGCCCACATATTGAACAGGATGTCCATGAACCCCAGGCCGTTCAGGCCGGCCTGCGGGACCACGAACGCGGACGTGATCAGCCGGTACCACTCGCCCGCCGCTACGCCGTGGAAGGGGCCGGGGACCGTGTACTGGGCGTACCCGAACAGCGCGAGGTCCCTGATGATTCCCGGGCGGACCCAGGCCACCAGGAACAGCGCCACGTTGATGGCCAGCAGCGTCCAGGTGACGACCGCGCCCGTGACCGGGCGGCCGCCGAAGGTGGTCCGCGCCCGGCGGGTGCTCCGTGCGCCCTCGCCCACGCACTCCACGCACTGCTGGCCCACCGAGGCCGCGCGCATGCAGTCGGGGCACGCATAGCGCTCGCACCGGACGCAGGAGACGTATGTTTCCCGGCCGGGGTGGCGGTAACAGGTCGGAACCTCTGCCCCGCCGGGCCCCGGCGCGACCCCGTCCGGCCGGCCCGATGCGGGGTGTCCGGGATCGCTGGGCGTGCTCACGGCTTGGTCCGATCGGTCAGGGCGCGCTGCTGCCGCGCTCTACCGTGACCGACTCGAGGGTCACGTCTTCCACCGGCCGGTCCTGGCTGCCCGTCTTCACCCGGCTGATCAGGTCGACCACGTCGGCGCCCTCGATGACCTCACCGAAGATGGTGTGCTTGCCGTTCAGCCACGGTGTGGGCACGGTCGTGATGAAGAACTGCGAGCCGTTGGTGCCAGGGCCGGCGTTCGCCATCGCCAGCAGATACGGCCGGTCGAACACGAGGTCCGGGTGGATCTCGTCGCCGAACTTGTAGCCGGGACCGCCGCGGCCCGATCCGAGCGGGTCCCCGCCCTGGATCATGAAGTCGGGAATGACCCGGTGGAAGATGGTCCCGTCGTACAGCTTGCCGGTGGTGGCCTGCCCGGTGGCCGGGTTCGTCCACTGCCTGCCGCCCTCGGCGAGCTCCACGAAATTGCGTACCGTCTTCGGCGCGTGATCAGGGAAAAGGCGGACGACAACCGTCCCCTGACTGGTGCGCAGCGTCGCGGTCAGCGTGTCTGTCATGCGATTGACTCCCCGTCCGGCCAGCTAGAATCCGGACATTTCGCCGTTGTAAATTTCCTCCTGCCATCACCGTACCGGTAGCGCGCGATGGTTGAACCCTGCGCAGCCGGGAAGTCTGTGATAACGGGATCACGCTCGGGAGGTTTACTGTGTCCCTTATCACTACCAACCGCACCACCCAAGAGGTGGCTGCGCTCGGCGTGCGCGCGAGGGATCGCGCCAAGGACGCCGCCGCGCAGGCCATCCCGGTGGGGAAGCGCGCGGGAACGACAGCGGTCCAGGGAGTCCGACAGGGCGTTCAGGGCGCCAGGGTGTGGGCGGCGCCCCGCGTCGAGGACGCTGTTTACGGCGCCCGGGTGTGGGCCGCGCCGCGTATCGAGGACGCCGCGGACGCGGTCGACACCACCGTCGCGCCGGCGGTGTCGTCGTATCTCCGGTCGACCGCTCGACAGGTCAGGCCGGACGTAACGAGAAAGACCGGCGTCCGGCGGCTGCTGAGCTCGCCCTGGCTGCTCGGTGCGGCCGTGGCGCTCGCCGCGGCCGGCGCGGGCGCGGCCGTGGCCATGCGGCGTCGTTACGCCAGTGCCACCGCGGAGGCCAAGGACGCCACCGAGTCGCCCGAGGAAGACCGGGCGTCGCAGGACGGCGAGCAGCCCGGCGACGCGGCCCTCCGCTCGGACGTGAACGGACGGGTCAACACGCCCGGCATGTAGTCGTCCGCGTACCCGAAACTCACGCGACAGGCGCCCGCGGCGCGACGACCGCCGCGGGCGCCCGCGTTTCCGCCGCGGGGCCCGGGCCATCCGGTACCGTCTAGGCACGGTACCCATGATGACCATCAGGCGGGCGGTTCCGTGAGTGATCAGGACAGGGTCGAGGCGACCCGGCCCCAGGGGGGTTCGGGCTCAGCCGGCCTCACCCGCGCGGCCGGCTTGTTCGCCGCGGCCGCCATCGGTGCCTCGACGCTGGTCATGATCGTTATCTCGGCCGCGGGCCCGAACGTGTCCGTGCCGGTCATGCCCCGCCCGGGCGGCGGTCCTCCCTGGTGGCACCCGCTGCACCTGACGGCCACGTTCGTCACCGTATCGCTGTGGGCCGCGATGGCGCTGGGCTGCGCGGGCGTGATCGCCGGCCTGGTCGCGGTGGCCCGCGGCGCCCGCCCGCCGGTCCGGCCGATCCTGGCGGCCGCGTTCCTGGCCGTGGCGGTGCTCACTCTGCTACCGCCCGCGGGCTCGACGGACTCCATCTCGTACGCCGCCAGCGGCCGGACGGCGGTGACCGGGCACAGCCCGTACCTGATGACCCCGCGGCAGCTGCAGCAGTCCGGCGACCCGGTCGGCCGGCAGATACCGTCCCGCGAGATCCCGCCCAGCTGGATGAACGCGGTCTCGGTGTACGGCCCGGTGGCCACCGCGGCCGAGTGGGGCGCGGCCGAACTCGGCGGGACCTCGCTGGCCCGCATCACGTTCTGGCTGAAGCTGGAGGAAGCGATCGCCTTCGGCGCGGTCGTGCTGGCCCTGGACCGCCTGCTCCGCGCCGATCCGGAGATGCGCCTGCGGGCGCATCTGCTGTGGTCGGTGAACCCGCTGCTGCTGTGGGAGATCGTCGCGGGCGGCCACATCGACGGCCTGGCCGCGGCGTTCGGGCTGGTGGGGATCGTGGCGCTGCGGGTACGCATCCCGGGGGAAAGCCACCGGCGGCCCGGGGTCGGCGGCCCAGTGCTGTCCGGCGCTGCCCTGGCCGGCCTGCTGGTCGGGGTGGCGACCGGTCTCAAGGTGGAGTACGCCCTGCTCGGCCTGGCCGTGGCCTGGGCCTGCCGCCGCTCGGTCAAGGCCCTGGCCGCCGCCGCGGCCGGCTTCGTCGTGGTGATCGGGCCGGCCTACCTGGCGGCCGGGACCGCCGCGATCAGGGTGCTCGTCACCCGCAGCACGGGGATTACCTGGGACACCATGTACCAGCTCTTCTGGCGGCCGGTGCTCGGGTACACCCAGTTCGGCGTGTCGACCGTCCCCCCGCACCTCCAACTGGTCGCCTACCTGCTTTTCGCCGGGGTCGCGCTGCTGGCGCTGCTGCGCTTCCCCGACCTGGTGCCCGGCCGGCCTGCCGTCGCCCCGGCCTTGGGGCTGAGCCTGGCGTGGCTCTTCGTCACGGCGTTCCAGCGGCCCTGGTACGACGTGATGGCCATCGCCCTGCTCGCCCTGTACCCGGCGTCGTGGCTGGACTTCGCGGTGCTGATCCGGCTGCTCGCGGGCGCGGCCGTCTACGCCCAGGCCGTGCAGAGCCCGGCCGAGCCGCACTGGCTCTACGACCTCGCCCAGTTCAACGGCACCTGGCTCACGCCGGGCATCCGGCTGCTCGCCGCCGCCGCGTTCGTGTGGTTCTGCCTCTCCGGCCGCTGGGGCTGGCGATCCCGGTCGGCCGCGTCCTCCGGGCGGCTGCCCGAGCTGCTGCCGACAACCTGACCGAGGTTATTCACAGCGCACCCTGTGGATAACCTCGCGGGCAACGGCCCAGCCTGCGCCCTGCTGCTGGCAAACCGGTGCACACCCCTGTGGATTCCGCTGTGGACAACGTGAGGTGCCCTGGCTAGCGCCGTTCCGGGGGGTCGCCGGGCGGGTCGGCGGTCAGGTACAGTCGCGGCCAGCGGCAGTCCACGAACTGGTCGAGGTAGCCGGCGAGCCGCTCCTCGAAGTCGTCGTCCCCGGCCCGGGCGCCGACGGCCCGCTCGATGCCGGAGACGCCGTCCACGCCGAACGCCACCGCCCGCACCTCCCACCCGTCCCGCTGCGCGCCGTCGTACCAGCGCTGCACCGTTCCCACCTGACGCGCGCAGGTGTCGCCGGTGATCGCCTGCCCGTAGGTACGCTCCCATTCGGCGCTGCGCGGGTGCGGGCCCGCGCCCGGGGTCTTCCGGTCGGCTGACTTGAGCGCGTCGAGCACGAGCGTCCACTTGTAGGCGGGGGCGAGCCACTGAGGCTCCTCCCGCTGGCACAGCCAGCTGCCTCGCGATAGCCGGGCCCTGATCGCGGTGCAGACGTGGGAGGCGAGGCCGACCGGGCTGACCCGCGCGGCGATCACCGGCACCCGGACGGCCAGGGCCGCGTCGACGCCGTGGGAGATGGCGCAGTCCCGCAGCCGGGACGGCATCATCTGCAGCAGCGAGAGCAGCGGGGTGCGCGGCACCGGCATGGGCCAGCCGGTCAGGTGCGCGACGACCGACAGCTCGGTCCACAGTCGGATCGGCGGGTACTCCTCCAGCGCACGCTGGGCCACTCGCATGTCCCGCAGCGTGCAGGGCCGGCCGGCGCAGTCGGCGCCGCAGGTGATGCTGCGCGGCCGGACCACCCGGGCCGTGGACGCGGTGGCGGCCTGCCCGGCCGCCTCCCCGGCCGCCTCGCGGGCGGTGCCGTCGGGCATCCGCGCCAGCAGCGGGAAGTCCATGCCGTCGGCGAACACCGCGGCCTCGCCGGGGCTCAGCGTGACCAGGAACCGGTTCTGCGCCTGGGTCATGTTCATCGTCGCGCCCACCGCCTCGCGGTCGTCGGCCGCGGGCAGCCGGTGGGTGATCTTCACCGCCGTGTTCTTGATGACGTCCTGGACGAGGCGATCCGGAATCTGCTCGGCGATGATCAGGCCCTCGCCGTAGGCGCGGATCTCGGCCAGCAGCCCGGCGAACATCTCGACCGCGTGCGCCGCCGCCCCCGCGGGCGCACCCGTTTCCGGCCGGCGGAGCAGCCGGTGCGCCTCCTCGATGACGGTCAGGTGGCGCAGACCAGGAGGCCCGGGCGGACCTTGGGACCGCGCCCGGCTGGCCATCCGGAGGTGCTCGGCCAGCTTGATCAGCACCGTTCCCATCAGGAACGCCTTATCGCTGTCGTCCCCCACGTCCTCGATCTCGAGCACGGCGTTGGTGCCGAGCAGCGCGCCGAAGTCGAGCTGGTGCCCGCCCTCGAGGAACCGGCCGGTGGTCCCGAGCCGCAGGCTGGACAGCCGGACCTTGATGAAGCCGAGCACGTCGTCGGTGATCCGCTGGCTGTAGCCGATCTCCCGGACGACCCTGATCGCGGCCCGCTGCAGGTCGGTGAGGCTCGGATAGCATCCGCTGGCGTCCGCCGCGGCCGTCTCGCCCAGCGCCAGGTCCCAGCCCGCGTCCTCGTACACCCTGGTCAGCGCCGCGCTGAGCACCTGGGGGAAGGGTTCGTCCGAGCGGAAGGACGCGATGAACAGCGCCTTGACCAGGTCGGCGTGGGTCTGCAGCGGGAACCGGCGGCCTTCGTCGTCCGCCGCGGGCTCGAGCGGGTTGAGGCCGGCCGCGATGGCGTCCGGCTCACCCGGCCGGATCCGAACGACCTGGGGGACTCCGGGTCCGGCCAGCCGCGCCGCCATCAGCCGGTACTCGGCCTTGGCCGGCTCCACTACCAGCCACGGGATCCCGGTCCTGGTGGCGGCCTCGAGCAGCGCCCGCACGGTCTGCGATTTCCCGGATCCGGTCGCGCCGCTGACGAACACGTGCCGGTTCAGCGAGTCGAGCGGCAGCATCAGCGGGCCGGCCGGGCGGCCGTTCCGGTCCAGGATCTCGCCGACGGTGATCGCCGGGCGGCCGTCCGCGGGCTCCTGGGCCACGTCGAAGTCGGGCCGCAGCGCCAGCCGGATGCCCGGCATCTCGCGCTCGGGCGGCCGGATCAGCGCGGCGACCAGCTCGCTGCTCGCGTAGAACGGGTGGCCCGCCACCGCGTCGCCGCCGGCCGGGGGCGCCCCGGCCGGGCCCGGGTCCTCCAGCGCTTCCTGCAGGCCGCGGGCCGTACCGCCGACCGGGGTGATCGCGTAGGGCAGGCCGGACAGGTCGGCGGACGCGCACACCAGCCCGGCCACCCGGGCGGCAGCCTCGGTGTCGGCGCCGCCGGCCAGCAGCCTGACCCGCCAGATGCCCGCCGAGGCGCCCTTGCGCATCTCGGCGTGCCGCAGGCTCAGCCGGCGAGCCGCCGTGGCGCGTCCGGGAAACCGATCCGAATCGCCGGTAGCGTACCGTTCCCGCTGGGCCAGCTCGTCCGCTAGCCGACCGATCTCGCCCGCGCTCAGCGGCTCGGCCACGAGTAGCCAGCCGAACGGTCCCGGCCACGCCGCCAGCAGGCATTCCTCCAGCGAGGGCGGCCGTCCGGCGGCGCGGCGGTCATCAGCGGGGAGCAGCCCGTCACTTATCCCGCCGATGGCGCGCCACGCGGGCAATTTCGCCATCAGCCCGGTCAGCGAGCCGCGTTCCAGCGGCTGAGCCCGCGCACCGCCGGGCAGGGCCAGGAAAACCTGCTCGCCCTCGTCGCTGCCGACCAGGCCAGGCCCCGCGGCCAGGAACTGCACCAGGCCGTCCGTGTCGTGCCTGACCCAGCCGATGGCCAGCGCGCCCGAGCCGTGGTACGCGGAGACCAGGGCGGCGAGCCGCTGCGTGCGGCCCGCGTCATCGGACTCGCCCGGCGGCTGAGCCGGGCCGGGGTCGGGCCGCCGCGGGATCTCGGTGATCCGGTAGGCGTCGAGTTCGCCGAGGGCGTCCCACGCTAGCATCGCGACGCTCCGCCCTCCTCCGCCGCGAGCACCACCAAACGCTGCCAATCAACACGTTTGCCGTTACCGATGCACATACCTTAGGCAGCCGGAACCGGGGTTGGAAAGGCCGCCGGGCTCTGGCCCGGCTGGCTCTCGTCCCCCGGCCCGGCCACGGCTAAGGGTCGCCGGTCGCTGGTTACGTCGTCCCTGGCGGCCCACGGCGAGCGGGCCTCGTCGTACAGCGGGTACGGCTCGTACCCAGGCGGGTAGCCGTACCGCCAGTCGGGCCGGCGGCTCTCCTCGTTGCCGTAGGGCGCTCCGCCGCCATGACCTCCGGGGCCGTCATGACCTCCGGGGGCGTCGTGGCCTCCGGGCCTGCACTCCGGCGGGTACGTCCGCCAGTCCCACGGATCGTACCGGCGCCGCCCGGCCCTGGCCCGCCGTGATCGCGCCTTGAGCTGCAGCAGCGCGTACGCCGCGACGGCGAGCACCGCCACGGCGACCAGCGCGATCCGGCCCGCGGCCGAACCGCCCTCGCCGGCATAGCCCGCCGCCAGCCACGTCGTTATCATCTGGCTCCCCGCCTTTCCCCGCACGGGATCAGTACGAGCCTTTGCCGAACACGCGGAAAGGCACCTACGTGACCGGTGCCGCGGCCGCCGTCGGTGAAGAAGGCGGTGATCCAGGCGGCCGCGGGCACTGGTCACTAACCCGGACTACGAGGACCCGGCCGGGCACGGTTCGGCCCGGGCCGATAGTGTAATTTTCTCGTCACAAGTCGTGAGTGCCGAAGACCTGGCCCAGGTAGGCGTTGCCGAACCGGCCTTCCGGGTCGACCTCGTCGCGGACGCGGCGGAACTCGTCGAAACGGGGGTAGAGCGGGCGCAGCCGCCCGGAGTCGAGCGAATGCAGCTTGCCCCAGTGCGGGCGGCCCGCCACCTCGGCCACGATGGACTCGAACCGGTCGAAATAGCCCTGGTAAGGCAGCCCGGTGTACTGGTGGATGGCGACGTAGGCGGAATCCCGGCCGTACCCGGTGGAAAGCCAGATGTCGTCGGCCGCCGCCACCCGCACCTCGACCGGGAACATGATGGGGTCGGCCAGGCGCGGCACGGCGCGGCGCAGTTCGGCGATCACGTGGCTCAGTGATTCACGTGGAACGGCGTACTCGGACTCGGCGAACCGGACCCGGCGGGGGGTCACGAACACCCGGTGCGACGTGTCGGTGTAGGTCCGGGTGGAGAGCACGGCCGAGGAGAACCTGTTCAGCGACGGGACGAGCCGCGGGCTGGCCCGGCCGAGACGGCACAGCGCCCCGAAGCCGGCGTTCTCCATCACCTCGAACTCCCAGAACCTCCGCCAGGCCGGCAGCGCCGGCGGAACCGCCCCGGGCGCCCGATCGCGCCCGGTCAGCCGGTTGTTCCGCTTGACCAGGGCGTTGCGGCCGTAGGGGAACCAGTAGAACTCGAAGTGGTCGTTGGCCGCGGCCAGGTCGTCGAACTGCTCGAGGACCTCCTCCACCGGCATCGGGCGCTCGTCGGCCAGCAGGGTGAACGACGGCACGCAGCGCAGGGTCACGGTGCTGATCACGCCGAGCGCCCCGAGGCTGACCCGCGCGGCGGCGAACAACTCGGGCCGGGACGAGGCCGAACAGGTCACCGCCGATCCGTCCGCCAGCACGAGTTCGAGCGCCTCCACCTGGGTGGCGAGCCCGCCGAGCCGGGCGCCGGTGCCGTGCGTCCCGGTGGACAGGGCGCCCGCCAGCGTCTGCACGTCGATGTCGCCCAGGTTGGCCATGGCCAGCCCGAGCCCGTCCAGCTCGGTGTTGAGGGCGCTCAGCGTCGTCCCGGACCGCACGGTCACCAGGCCGGTCCCGGTGTCCGCGGCGGTGATCCCGGTCCAGCCGGACAGGTCGAGAGCCACTCCGGAGGTCGCCGCGGCCGCGGTGAACGAGTGCCCGCTGCCGAGCGCCCGCACCGTCAGCCCGGTCGCGGCCGCGTCCTTGACCGCGGCGGAGATCTCGGCCTCGTTGCGCGGCCGGCTCCACCGGGCCGGGGTCGCGGTCGCGGTCCCGGCCCAGTTCCGCCACACGCGCCGGTCACGGGAAGGCTGGGTCGTCATTACCGGACAGTATTCAGATTTTCCCGGTGCTGGTCTACTGTGCGAGCATGTCTGTCGACCAGGGCCGCCGGCTCGCCGGGCGGGTCGCGAGGCCGTCCCTGGATGCCGCCCGCGAACGCTACGACCGCGCCACCGCTGACCTCGACCCGCCGCTGGCCCTCGTCGACCTGGGCGCGTTCGACCGGAACGCCGCCGACATGACGCGCCGGGCGGCGTCGAACGGGAATGGGGGCCGCCCGGTCCGGGTGGCGACCAAGTCGCTGCGCTGCCGTTTCCTGATCGAGCGCGCGCTGGCCACGCCCGGCTACCGGGGCGTCATGTGCTACTCGCTGTCCGAAGCCCTCTGGCTGCACGCCGCCGGTACCAGCGACGACCTGCTGGTGGCCTACCCGACCGTGGACCGCGGGGCGCTGCGGGCGCTGGCGGCGGACGGCCAGGCCAGGGAGCGCGTCACGATCATGACCGACTCCGAGACGCACCTGGACGTGGTGGACCGCGCGCTGGGTGACGGTCACCCGGAAATCCGGGTCTGCCTGGACCTGGACGTCTCCTGGCGCCCGCTGGCCCGCAGGCCGGTGGTGCACATCGGCACCCGGCGCTCCCCGCTGCACACCCCGGAGCAGGCGGCGGACTTCGCCCGGGCGATCAGCCGGCGGGCGGGCTTCCGCCTGGTCGGCGTGATGGGCTACGAGGGCCAGGTCGCCGGGCTGGGCGACGCGCCGCCCGGGCATCCGGTCAGGGCCCAGCTGATCAGGCTGATCCAGGGCCGCTCGATGCCCGAGCTGATCAGGCGGCGGACCGAGACGATCCGCCAGATCCAGGCCCTGACCAGCCTGGAGTTCGTGAACGGAGGCGGCACCGGCTGCCTGGAGTCGACCGCGAGGGACACCTCGGTGACCGAGCTCACCGCGGGTTCCGGTCTGGTCGGCCCGACCCTGTTCGACGCGTACCGCCGGTTCAGCCCGGAACCCGCCCTGCTGTTCGCCCTGCCCGTCGTGCGGCGGCCCGGACCGGGCCTGGCCACGCTGTTCTCCGGCGGCTACGTCGCCTCGGGCACCGGCACCCCGGACCGGCTGCCGCGCCCGCATCTGCCGGCCGGCCTCAGCCTCATCGGGACCGAGGGCGCCGGCGAGGTCCAGACGCCGGTCCGCGGCGCGGCCGCCGGCCAGCTGCGCCCGGGCGACCGGGTCTGGCTGCGCCACGCCAAGGCCGGCGAGCTCGCCGAGCGCTTCCGCGAGTACCACGTGCTGCACGAGGACGGGCAGCTCACCACGGTGCCCACCTACCGCGGCGAGGGCCAGTGCTTCGGCTAGGGATCGTCGCGGTTGCGGCAACGTGGACCAAAGAGTGTGCACATGGTCACATTCAGACCTAACGGACCCGGAGCGTAAGGGACCAGAGGTAGGGATGACGCGGATGGTACACGCCAGGTCCGCGATTTCCCGGTTCGTTCGGTCCGTCAGGCCGCCGTAGTCGGCCGGCGCCCGATTTCACGCCGAACGGGTTGTATCAATCGCTCCTGCTCACTCTCCGTCCCAACCGTGGCGGCGTAGTCGCCGTCCTATTGATGTCATGGCTCACCGAGCCGCTATTGAACTGTTGAGAGTTGAGGGGTTGGAAAGATCATGCTGACGACGAATGCGCGCCGTATCCGGCAGATGGGGGCCCGCCGGGTGGCGGGCTGGGCCGGGATCGTGTGCGCTGCCTTGCTGGTGACCGCGTGTAGCCCGGGGAGCGCGACCGCTGCCCCGGCGTCGAACCCGGCCAGCGCGTCGCTCGCCGCCAAGACCGCGGCCCGCGTCTACCTGGCCGAGGGTCAGGACATCCGCGGGAGGCTGCTGTACCGGCCGGCCTGCACGTCGGGTTGCCCGCTCTCCGGGGACTCCACCGCGATCCTGGCCGGGATGACGTGGCGCACCTGGTCGGCCGGCAGGGCCGTCGGGACGGGCACGTACGAGCTGGATGGCTGCGACCCGAACTGCGCCGCCGGGCCCATCTACAAGGTGCCCGCGGTGGTCACGCTGAGCCACCCGGTCAAGGTGTGTTCCTCCGCCGGGTCCCGCTGGGTCTGGACCAAGGCCTCGTTCCGGTTCCCGCACGGCCTGCCCAAGGCGCTGCGGGGCAGCAACGCGCCGCTGAACCCGTGGGTGTTCTCCTCGGTGATTTCCGCGGCCAAGCACAGCTGCGCTAGCTAGCTGGGCTGGCTGGCCGCGACCTGATCGGCGATGGCCTGCAGGCCCAGGGCGAGTTCGGCGGCTGAGGGGGCCCGCCCCGGGTCGATCAGCCACTGCACCAGGACGCCGCTGACCAGCGCCTGGTGCAGTGAGCCGATCGCGCGCGTCTTCTCCTCGTCGGCGTCGTCCATCCCGTAGAGCAGCCGCGCCCACAGCTTCCTGCCGTCCTCCAGGCCCTCGGCCACCGCGGCGCGTACCTCGGGATCGCGCTGGGCCACGGTGAAGATGTCGAAGGTGGCGAGCCACACCTGGCTGCTGGCCTGGAACGAATCGATGACCCGGGTCCAGAACCGCTCGAAGCGCTCGAGGGCGCCCTGCCCGGGATCAGGGACACCGATGGCCCGCGCCATCTCCTGGCCGAAGTCGTCCATGGCGGCCAGCACCGCCGCGTTGAGCAGCGCCTTGGTCGAGCCGTAGTGGTAGCCGATCGAGGCGAGGTTGGTGCCCGAGGCCGCGACGATGTCCCGGGCGGTGGTGTGCGCGTAGCCCTTCTCCCGCAGGCAGCGGACGGCGCCGGCGAGCAGGTCTTCACGATGGCCCATGGCCTGATCCTAACGGACGATCTATACAAACGTACTATACAAACGTCTTATACGTTTGTATGATACCGTCATGGACCACCGAACCCTGCAGAACCGACGCATCCTGATCTCCGGCGCGAGCGTGGCCGGCCCCGCCCTGGCCTGGTGGCTCGCCCGGCACGGCTTCCGCCCGACCGTCGTGGAACGCGCGCCGCAACTGCGCGGCGGCGGCTACGCGGTCGACTTCCGCGGCGCCGCCCACCTGTCCGTGCTGGCGAAGATGGGCATCCTCGACCGGATCAAGGAGCGGCAGACCCATCTGTCCGCCACGACCTACGTGGACGAGGAGGGACGTCCGGTGGCCAGCATGCCGGCCGGCATTTTCGCCGGTGAGGTCGAGATCCTCCGGGGCGACCTGGGCCGCATCCTGTACGAGGCGACCAGGGATGGCACCGAGTACCTGTTCGGCGACTCGATCACCGGGCTGCACCAGGACGAGAGCGGCGTGCACGTCACCTTCCGCCGGGGTGCGCCGCGCACCTTCGACCTGGTGATCGGGGCCGACGGGCTGCATTCGAACGTGCGCGGGCTGGCCTTCGGCGGCCACCGGGATCCGGTCGAGGACCTCGGCCTGTACGTCTCCATCTTCAGCGTGCCCGACCGCTACGGCCTGGATCACGAGGGCCTGCTGTACAGCGTGCCGGGCCGGACCGCGGCGATCTTCAGCGCGCCGGGCACGGACGAGGCGGTGGCGCAGTTCTTCTTCACCGCCCCGGACGGCGAGCCGGTCGACTACGACTACCACGACACCGCCCGGCAGCAGAAGATCCTGGCCAGAGCGTTCGAGGGCGTGGGCTGGCACGTGCCAGACCTGCTCGGGCAGATGCCCGCGGCGGCCGACTTCTACTTCGACTCGGTAAGCCAGGTGCGGTTGGACCGGTGGTCATCCGGGCGGGTCGCGCTCATCGGCGACGCGGGCTACGCCGCCGGACCCGGCGGCAACGGCACCGGCACCGCGGTGGTTGCCGCCTACGTGCTGGCCGGGGAGCTGGCCGCGGCGCGCGGCGACCACCGTGTCGCGTTCGCCCGCTACGAGGACCAGCTCCGCCGCTACGTGGCGCGAGGCCAGAAGCAGGCCCGCGGCGGCCGGGACTTCCTCGCCCCGGCGACCGCCAAGAAGATTCGTCGGCGCGACCGGTTCTTCCGGATGCTGCCCTACCTGCCGGTTAAGGGCCTGATCAGGTACCTGTCCACCAGGACGGCGACCGCCATCAGGCTGCCCGAGTACCCGTAGCGGCGTGGCGGGCCGCCCCGTCCGGCGTCGGCGTGGGATTCTGCCCGGATAGCTGGCATGCTTGCTGACGTGGAATCGCGGGTGTCGAGTCCGGTTATGGTCGGCCGGTCGGGCCAGCTTTCCGCGCTGGAGACCGCGCTGGCCGAGGCGGGCCGCGGCCATCCGTCGGCCGTCATGGTCGGCGGCGAGGCCGGAGTCGGAAAGTCCCGGCTGGTCAGGGAGTTCGCCGAGTGGGCGCGCGGTACGGGCGCGCGGGTGCTGACCGGCGGCTGTCTGGAGCTGGGCGCGGACAGCCTGCCGTTCACCCCGTTCACCGCCGTGCTCCGCGAGCTCGTGCGTGATCTCGGCGCGGCCGGCGTGGCCGGGCTGCTGCCCGGCGGCAGCAGCCGGGAACTGGCCCGGCTGCTCCCGGAATTCGGGACCCCGGCCGGACCGGACGAGGCGGGGGAAGCGCGGGCCCGGCTGTTCGAGCAGATGCTCCTCGTGCTCGAGCACCTGGCCGAAGCCGGGTCCGTGGCCCTGGTGCTCGAGGACATGCACTGGGCCGACCAGTCCACCAGGGACCTGCTGGCCTTCCTGATCCGCAACCAGGCGTCGCTGGACGGCGTGCTGATCGTGGTGACCTACCGCTCCGACGACCTGCACCGGTCCCATCCGCTGCGCCCGCTGCTGGCCGAGCTCGGCCGCATCGGCTGGGTCAGCCGGATGGATCTCGGCCGGCTCACCCGCCAGGACACCGGCCGGCTGGTCGCCCAGATCATCGGCCACGAGCCGGGAGACGCCCTGCTCGCGGACGTGTACCGCCGCGCCGAAGGCAACCCGCTGTTCGTCGAGGCTCTGGTGGCCGACGGCCGGCCGGACTCCGGGCTGCCGGAGTCGCTGCACGACCTGCTGCTGGCCGGCCTGCGGCGGCTGCCGGAAGAAACCCAGGAGGTGGTCCGGGTCGCCAGCGCGGGCGGCGAGCGGATCGGTCATGGGCTGCTGACCGCGGTCACCGGGCTTGACGGCACCGCGCTCGGCCGCACGCTGCGCCCGGCCGTGGCGGCCAACGTGCTGCAGACCGACTCCGACGACTATGTGTTCCGGCACGGCCTGATCCGTGAGGCGGTGCACGACGAGTTGCTGCCCGGCGAGCGGGGCCAGGTGCACAGCCGGTTCGCCGAGGTCATCGCGGCCGACCCGGGGCTGGTGATGCCGGGCCGGGCCGCGGCCGAGCAGGCCTGGCATTGGTTCGCGGCCCACGATGCGCCGCGGGCGCTGGTCAGCGCCTGGCAGGCGGCTGGTCAGGCCGACCGGTCCCTGGCGTACGCGGAGCAGCTGGCCATGCTGTCCCGGGTGCTCGAGCTGTGGGAGCAGGTGCCGGACGCCGCGGCGCGGATCGGCGCCGATCACGCCGCGGTACTCGAGGAGGCGGTCCGGGCCGCCGAACTGGCCGGGGAAGACGACCGGGGGATCATGCTGGCCGGGGCCGCGCTGCGGGAGATCGACACCACCGCGGAGCCGGTCCGGGCCGCGCTTCTCCTCCAGGCTCGCGGCCATCTGAAGTACCACCTCGGCCGGGACGATTACGTCGGGGACCTGCAGGAGGCGGTCCGGCTGGTGCCGGCCGAACCGCCCAGCGCGGCCCGCGCCCGGGTCCTCGAAGCGCTGGCCCATTACACCCTGTGGGTGCATAGCGGCTGGCACGACCCCCAACTGCGTGCGGTCGCCGAGGAGGCGGTGGCCACGGCGCGGCGGGCCGGTGACGCCGCCACCGAGGCGGCGGCGCTGGTCACCCTGTCCTGCGCCGAGCCGATCCGCGGAAACGTGGAGCGGATCCGGGCCATGCTGGCCGAGGCGCGGGCCGTCGCCGCGCGGGTGAACGCCTTCCAGCCACTGCTGGACGCCGCCATCACCGAGTCGGACATGCTGGAGGGCGCGGGCCTGCACGAGGCGGCCGCCGCCGTGGCCCGCGACGGGCTGGCCGCCGCCAGGGAATACGGGCTCGCCCGGACCGACGGCGCGGTGCTGGCCAGCAACGTGGCCGAGCCGCTGGTATCGCTGGGCCGCTGGGCCGAGGCCGGCGAGGTCCTCGAGCGCGCACTGCGGCTCGTCCCGCCCCCGCTCAGCCGGTCGTGCCAGTGGCGGCTGGCCGGCGACATCGCCCTGGCCCGCGGCGACCTGCCCGCCGCGGCTGAATTCGTCGCCTTGATGAGGTCCGTGCTCGACCAGGCCAGGTACCGCGACCAGTATCACCTGCCGCTGATCCGGCTGGAGGCCGAGTTGCGGCTGGCTCAGCAGCGGCCGGCCGACGCCCTGTCCGTGATCGGGGACGCCCTCGATCGCCACGACATGCGGCTGAGCCCCCGCTACGCCTGGCCGTTGCTGGTGGCCGGCGCCCGGGCGTGCACGGCCGCCGCCCGCGAGGGTGCGCTCACGGCGGCAGCGACGGCACTGCGTGGTCGCCTGCGGGCCGAGGCGGGCAAGCTGCCCGCGGAGGGGCTCGCGCAGCCGGCTCACCGGCTGACGTTCGCCGCCGAAGCGGAGCAGCCCGGCGACGGCGCCGCCTGGGACGAGGCCGCGCGGGCGTGGGAGGCGGCCGGCCAGCCCTACCCGCTGGCGTTGGCCCTGTTGCGGTCCGCCGAGGCCGCGCTCAGCGCCGGCGACCGTGACGGCGGCGCCACCCGGATGCGCCGCGCCGCCGAGATGGCCCAGCGGCTCGGCGCCCGGCCGCTGGCCGGTGACATCGCCCTGCTCGCCCGGCGGGCCAGGATCCAGCTCGGCCCGGCCGGCGACGGAGACACCCCGGCACCCGAGCCGGAACGGCTCGGGCTCACCGCGCGTGAACTCGAAGTGCTGCGGCTGGTCGCAGCCGGGCGCAGCAACCGCGAAATCGCCGGCGAGCTGTTCATCTCGGCCAAGACCGCCAGCGTGCACGTGTCCAATATCCTCGGCAAGCTCGGCGTGGCCAGCCGCGGCGAAGCCGCCGCCACCGCGCACCGGCTTCGCCTCTTCGACTCCTTCCCGGCCGCCGACCCGGGGCTTAGCTGAATAAGGCGTGGATGTCCCAGCCACGTTGTTGCAGCAGCATGGATGGATGTGGCATCCACACCC